>Ga0224748_10156_pt1 | contig 17736 bp, 17 predicted proteins | sample LIM_F_Water_Neg_FD_182074 | JGI IMG/M metagenome (GOLD analysis project Ga0224748, IMG submission 182074) | Enriched cells from gastrointestinal tract of the lab mouse from Pacific Northwest National Laboratory (PNNL), Richland, Washington... | ecosystem: Host-associated > Mammals > Digestive...
TGGAGTCCCGGCCTGTGGCCTGGGTGAAGGTAGCTACCAGCAGGGGGCCGATGACGGCGGCAAACTTCCCGAAAATATCGAAGAAGCCAAAATATTCGTTAGAACGCTCCGAGGGGATGAGCTTGCCGAAATAAGAGCGGGAAATGGCCTGGATGCCCCCCTGCACTGTGCCCACCAGGAAGGCCATGCACCAGAAAAGCACCAGGGACAGGGTGCGGGCGCCGTCGTCGCCGGGGTGCTGCTCAATATTGAAGCCCATGAAGAAACCCACCAGGGTGATGAAGAAATACACGCCCACCGCGCAGCTTAACAGGTTGATGGAGCCGATTTTCTCCGCCAGCCGGGCAAAGAGGATGGAGAAGGGCACCGCCACTATCTGGGTCATCAAGAGGGCCAGAATCATGCTGATGCTGTCCAGGCCCAGCTTGGTGCCATAGGAGGTGGAAACGGAGATAATGGTGTTCACCCCGTCAATATAGAAGAAATAGGCCACAAGGAAGAGGAAGATTTTTTTGTCCTGGAAAATCTCCTTTGCGGTGCGCCACAGGTTTGAAAAGGAGGAGCGCACCAGGTTTTTCTGCGGCTCAATATAGTGTACCTGCTTCACGTTTTTCAGCATGGGGATGCTGAACACCAGCCACCACAGGCTTGTGAGGATGATCACCAGCTTGAAGGCCAGCACGCTGTCCATGCCCATGACCATCAGCAGGATGATGGACAGCACAAAGGGGATAGTGCTGCCGCCGATATATCCCATGGCATAGCCCCAGGAGGACACCCTGTCCATGCGCTCTGGGGTGGTAACGTCGGTGAGGAAGGAGTCGTAGAACAGGCAGGAACCGGAAAAGCCGATGTGGCTGAGGACATAGCCCGCAAGCAGAAGCTGATAGCTGTCCACAAAAGCGTTTGAGAGGGTGAATGCCACGCCGATAAACAGGAAGGCGGCGAAAAGCTTTTTCTTGTGGCCCTTGTGATCCGCCAGCGCCCCCAGCACCGGGGCCAGCACCGCCACCAGGAAGGTGGCTGCCGAGGTGCCGTAAGACCACAGCACCAGGTTGTCCGCGCCAGAAGCCTTGCAGACGGAGTTAAAGTAAATGGGGAAGATGACCGCCAGGATGTTGGTGGCGTAGACGGAGTTGGCCCAATCGTAAAGGATCCAGCTTTTCTCCACCTTGGTAAACTTTTTGGTGGTTTTCATGGAGCAGCAGCCCCCTTTCATATCAATATAGTCATTATCTCATATTTTTGCGGATGATTCAATAGAATTTTGTCAATTTTTGCAAATGAACCCTAAGGGGCCTTTTTCATGGGGATATCCCATTGCCTTATTCCCTCACAAAAAAGGCTGCGGCTCCTGTAGCGAAGCCGCAGCCTTTCAGAACCCGGGATACAGGCCTTTACTCCGTGACGGACACCGCCACGCCGTTTACCTCCACCCCGTCCTCTGCCCGGATGAGTATGTATTTTTTCCCGTCTATCAGCCGGGTTTCCACCAGATGGGCAAAGTCCGCCTCCACCTTTATAAGGATGTTAGGCGTGCGCACCTGGGTTTCCTTCTGGTCAATCAGGTTTTTGGGGCTGACAGCCTGCTCCCCGAATTCCTCCTCGTACTGCTGGGCAAAGGCAGAAATTTTCTCCTCCTCCACCTCGCAGTCCCGCAGCACCTCCGACAGGACGCGCTTGGAGACTACCAGAGGCTCCGGGTCTTTCCGGGCCTTGTGGTTGTCCACCATTTCCCGCAGGCGGTCTGTCACCCCCTGCACCACGTCATAGCTGCATTGATCCCCCAGGGATTCCGCCAGCAGGGTGCGGAAGGTTTCCTGCTGGACGGCGGCGGGCATGGGCGGCTCCACCCGGAAAACAGAGTCGATAAACTCCGGGTGGTTCTCCTCCGCCCGCTTGGAGTAATACAGGGCGCTGTACAGGTTTGCGCAGCGGTCGTCAAAGGCGGGGAACAGGAAGCCCAGCTCCGGCGGGGACACCAGCCGCTCCACGCCACGGTTCTCAAACACGTTGTCCGGCACGTTATAGCTTAAAACGGGCTTTGTCTCTTTAATGGGGCAGATGCTGCACAGGATATAGGCATACACATCGTTGGAGCCGTCCGGCAGCATGCCGCCGTCCTTTGCCCGGTAAGGGATGTCATATTTGTCATAGGCCAGCAGAATCATATAAGGCGTGTCCAGGGCAAGGCTGCTGGTGATTTTTTCATAAAACGCAGTGGTAACTTCCTCATCCTTCAGCTCTGTCTCCCGCAGGGCCATAAGCAGCCGGTGCTCGTCGCTGTCCGCCACCTGCTGGGTGGTGAAAACGATATCCGTCAGATTTTTTCCCAGGCTGCCGGAAAGGGTGCGCTTCAGGGTGGAAAGCAGGTTCTCCACCTCCTCCTGGGGGGTGGAGGCCAGGGACTGGCCAAATTGGGAGGTGATTTCCCCCTTGGCGCTGACATAGCACCCGCGCACCTGGGTGATGCTGGTTTTTTCCGGATTAAAGCGGCGGCGGATTTCACCGATTTCTTTTTCGTTCATAGCGGATTCCTTTCTGTTCCTTCTTGAGATTTTCTTTCCTATTGTACCGCAATCAGGCAAAAAGTGCAAACATATTTTTGGAGCAGGAAAAGGGCCGCAGCCTGTCAAGGTGCTGCGGCCCTTTTCCGTAAGGGAGGAAATGTTCCTTGTTTGCTGTTAGGGCTTGTTTGAAAATAGAGGAAATGACGAATTTTTGGTCAGAAGTGGTCAGATTCCAGGAAAAAACCGCAGGTCAACCTGCCGGTTGACGAGGATTTTTGACGCAGAAGATGGCCGCTTATGGGCAAAAAGACAATGTTTTCGATTTTTCAAACAAGCCCTATTTGTTCCCCGCTTTTTTGCCGGGATGGCAGAACCCGCTGTGGGGGCACCCGCCGCAGCCACAGGAGCATCCGCCTTTGCCCTGCTTCCAGTTGTAAACGCACCTGGCTGCCACGGCTATAAAAACAGCCGCTACCAGTATGCCAATAATGATGGTTGGAAGATTCACTTGGAAAGCCTCCTTAACTTCTATGGGTTTATAGGACTGGGATGGGAAAAGATTTGCGAAGTGATTAGCTGGAACTAACTCTTGAGCCGCCTATAGTTTATCACAACTAACCACCTTTGTCAACCCTCTTTCCGCAAGGAAACCGGAAAAACAAAAGCCGGGGGAAGCCCCGGCTTTTGTGCGCGCATATGGCAAGCGCTTATTTTTCCCCATTTCCCAAGGAAAGGATCTGCCTGCCCGCAAACTGCATGAGCAGGAAAGCCGCCACGCAGGTGATAAGGATTTCAGGCAGCATGTAGGTGCCGTTATAGCAGGTGGAGTAGATAATGGCCAACTGGTTCCCCGTAAGGGAGCTGAGCCCGGGGAAGAAGGCCGCCACCAGTTCCTGCATGTAGCTTACCTCCATAAACTGCGCCCACAGCAGCCAGCCGGAAAGGATGGAGGCGATATAGCGGGCCAGCATGGCGATAAGGCAGCCCAGGGTGAAGGCCAGGGGATCGTTTTGGATCTTGTGCCGGAGAATGCCTGCCAGCCCCAGTACTGTGAAGGCCAGCAGGTAGTCCAGAAAAATGGAACCCGCCACAGTGGCGCCGGAAATGCCCTTTAAAGCGTCCAGGCCAAAGAGCAATTCTAAAACGCTGAAAACAAAGCCTGCCCCCAGCCCCCATTTTGTGCCGGCGCGGTAGGCAAAGAGCATGACTGGCAGCATGGAGCACAGGGTAATGCTGCCCCCATAGGGGAGGTCGAACACCTTGATAAAGGAAAGGGCGGTGCCAAGGGCCACCAGCACCCCGCCTGTTACAAGGTTCAGTGTGCGTGCAGAGCGTGCGTTCATGATTCATCCCTCTTTCTGAAAAAAGCTCGGTGAAAAATGAAAATGCCACTTGGAAAAAATCCAAATGGCAGTGAAAAACATTCCCCCGGCGGGCAGCTTGCGCGCAAAACAGCCCTGCCCTTATGATGAAATGCTCCCTACGTCGGTATTATCCGCATCAGGTTCCTGCCAGAAGGCATAGGGTTTAAGCTCGAAGCTCCTCTCAGCTGCCTGCGCACACAGGCGGCACCCCTGTTTTCATTTTTCTGTATCCATTGTAAAGCTTTTGAGGGATTTTGTCAACCCGGAGATTTTTTTGGGAGTGTCCATGGACACAGCCTTCAGCAGTAGAACTCCAGGGGATAAGAAGGGAAGCGCAGCTCCTCAAGCTGGTCGATGGTCACAAGCCCGGCAGGGGCCAGCAGCACGCTGGGAATGCGGTTAACAATGGTGGCGCAGGTGTGCTCCACTGTGGCAGGCTTCACCACGTGGAATTCCATGTCCGGCTCCCCGGTGATTTTCCAGTCGCACATGTCCCCGTCCTCCGGGCCGTATACCTTGCCGATGCACTGGGTTTCAATAACAGGCCCCTGGAAGGTTTCCGTGGTAACTACCGCCGCCATGCCAATGCAGTTTCCCTTAGGGATGGTGGCGCCCATGGTTTCGGAATAGAGGTCGGCGTCGTGAAAATAGGGCACGCATTTCTGGGCCTGGCTTTTGATTGTCAGGCCCAGTTTAGAGGCCAGGGCCTCGTTGGAGTTCCACACATAGGAAGGCTCCAGCACCTCTGGATGGGCTATCTGCTTTTCAAATTCCTCAGGGGTCAGCATAACCCCATGGGCCTTGGCCAGGGCCAGGCCGTATTCCTCCACGTTATAGCTTACCGCCCCTTCTATCTTTTGGATGCTGTTGCAGCTTGCCGCCGCCAGCCCTACAAGGTTCACCCAGAAGGTGTCCTCCATGCCGCTGCCCACAAAGGTGCAGCCTGTTTCCTTTGCCAGCACGTCCAGGGCATTGGCCCGGGCCGGATCGGTAGTCCAGCAGTAGGTGGCCTCCTCGCAGGTGGTGATAACGTTAATTCCCCGGGAAAGGCATTTTACAAAGTGCTCATAGCAGTCGCTTACCAAGCTGAACAGGGTGACGATGGCAATATCCGGATCGCAGCTATCCAGCACGTGGTCGGCATCGCTGCTGATGAGCACGCCTGTTTTCACCCCCAGCCCGGCATAGTCTCCCACGTCCATGCCCACGATATCCGGGTTTACGTCTATGGCCCCCACAATCTGCGCCCCATGCTCGTGGAGATACCGCAGGGTATATTTGCTCATTTTGCCGCAGCCATACTGCACAACCTTTATCTTTTGCATAACAAAAGCCTCCTTGGATTTTTAGGCAACACCGCACAATTCACGACCGCCGTCTTAAGCGGCATCTCGCGGGCTATTTTTCCGTCATAGCGCGCAAAGCCTGCTTGACAAACGCCAGTTTGCCTGCGCAGCCTTTATGCCCCCTGACGAAAAAATCTCTTCCGCGGTATACCACTTAGAATTATGCGGTATTGCCTTTACCTTGTACAAAAAATGATGAGGAAGTGATGTGAATATCCTATACAGGCTGGCGGGAAGATATACCGGGCCTTTGAAAAAAATGGGCTGTAAGAGAAAAGTAAGCACTTTTCACGAGATGGAAATTGACATTTGCCCCCGCCGCCAGTATACTGTTTTATAGAGGATTTTCATAACTTTACTAGGGAGTTGACCTGCCATTGAAATGGTTTGAAGCGGCGGGCCTGCGTTTTGGCCAGGGCCTGCCTAAAATATGCGTGCCGTTAACAGAAAGCCGCCTGCCGGCCCTGCTGGAGGAGGCCGCTTTTGTGCGCGCCCTGCCTGCCGATCTGTATGAATGGCGGATGGACTGCTTTGAGGAGGACGTGGGCTTTGCCCTGTCCGCCCTGAAAAGCGCCCTTGCCCCCAGGCCCCTGCTGTGTACGGTGCGCACCCAGCAGGAAGGGGGAAAAAGCCCCCTGGAAGGGGAGGCCTATGAGGAGTTCCTTCTGGCCCTGCTGGAGCGGGGGGGCTTCGGGCTTTTAGATATTGAGCTTTCCAAGGGCAGGGACAGGGCAAAGCGGCTGCTGGAAAAGGCGGCGGAAAAGGGCGTTGCCGCCGTTGTTTCCCGGCACGACTTTTCCGGCACCCCGCCGGAGGAGGAAATTGCCGGAACCCTTATGCAGATGCGGGAACTGGGGCCTTGCCTGCCCAAATATGCCGCAACCCCCCGGCGCCCGGAGGATGTGCTGGCCCTTTTGGGGGCCACCCTGCGGGCCAGCAGGGAAACAGGCCCGGTTATCACCATGGCCATGGGGCCGCTGGGGAAGGTAAGCCGGGTGTGCGGGCAGGCGTTTGGCTCCTGCGTGACCTTTGGGGCAGGGAAAAGCGCCTCTGCGCCAGGGCAGTTAGGGGCGGAGGATCTGCGGGCCATCCTGGAGGATCTCAGCCCGGAAGAGCCGGGGAAGGAGGAAGCGCTGTGAAAAATGATATTGATTCCATTTTGGAATCCATGTTCCGGGGCGGCAGGCTGCATTTTAAAAGCACCAGGGAGTTAAAGCACGCCAGGCCGGCCCCGGCTGTTCCCGATAAGGGGCAGCCCCCCCTGGAGGGCGCCCTCCAGGCCCAGCAGCAGGCCGGGCAGGCCCTGGGGGCAGTGGAACAGGTAAATGACGGGCTGTCACGTTCTTTGCAGGAGAGCATCGAAAGGCTGACCCAGGAAGCCAAGGCAGACATGGAAGGCCTTCAGCGCCGGCTGGAACAGGACGGGATGGACAATCAAGAGAGGGCGGCAAACAGCGGATCCCCTGCGGACATGGACAAAGCCTTTGACATTGCCCGGCAGGAAACGGCCCGGCAGGTGCTGGGCCAGGAGAAATTTATAGAGGCCCTTGCCCTGGCGTTCAAGCGGCCCTTTGTGGCAGGGGCCGGGAAGGAGTCCCCCCTGTGCCGGGCGGCTGTGCTGGGCGGGACGGGCACCGGCAGGCACAGCGCCATTAAGGCTATGACCGCCTCCCTGGGCAGGCAGGGGGTGCTGAAAAGCCCCAAAACCGCGGCGCTGGACTTATCAGCCTACCATACCCCTGGCATGGAAAAGCTTTTTGTGCAGGATTTGTACGCGGCCCTGAAAGGCGGGGCGGCGGCCCTGCTGTTTGAAAACTATGAAAAGTGCCATCCCTCTGTGCTGTCCATGGCTTCCAGCCTGTTCCGGCAGGGGGACGTGGCCCTGCCCGGGCGGTATGTAGAGCAGAAGGGGATTTTGGCAGACATCGGCACAGCCCTGGCCCCCGGCGCGGTTTCCACCCTTTCCGCAGGGGGGAAATACCTGTTTTTGGTGGCGGGCAAAAGCGAGGCCGGGCTGGGGGACGCCTTTGGCGCGCCCTTCCTCTCGGCCCTGGACGACGTGCTGTATACAGAGGACTTCACCCGGGAGGCCCTGGGGCAGATAGCGCAAAACGCCCTTCTGGAGCTGCGGGGCCGGGCGGAGAAGCAGCTTTCCCTTGCCCTGTCCTTTGGGGAGGCGGAGAAAGAGGCCCTGGCAGGGGCATACACCCCGGCTCAGGGCGCGGGAGCCATTGACAATGAGGCCCAGCGGCTTTATAAGGCCTATAGCGAAGAAAAGCTGCGCAAGTCCATTACGGGTTCTTGGCAGGGGCGGCTTGCGGCTAAGGACGGGGATTTAAGCGCGTTTTATACCTGGGAGGGCGGGGAAACAGAGGTGCGCCTGCCCGGCACAGAGGGCCTGGGGGTGCAGCAGGCGGCTTTGGAGCAGGTGAAAAAGGAACTGGAGGAAATTGTGGGCCTTGGCCCTGTGAAGGATTATATCCTCTCCCTGGAGGACAACTTCAAAATCCAGCAGATGCGCAAGGCCCGGGGCCTGAAAGCAGACTCCCCCTCCATGCACATGATTTTCACCGGGAACCCCGGCACCGGCAAAACCACCATGGCCCGGATTGTGGCCCGGTATTTAAAGGCCATCGGCCTGCTTTCCGGCGGGCAGCTTGTGGAGGTGGCCCGGGCGGATCTGGTGGGCCAGTATGTGGGGCACACCGCCCCCCTGACCCAAAAGGCCATACAGGCCGCCCTGGGAGGCGTGCTGTTCATTGACGAGGCTTACGCCCTTTACAGGGGCAAGGACGACAGCTTTGGCCTGGAGGCCATTGACGCCTTAGTAAAGGGCATGGAGGACAACCGGGAAAGCCTGGTGGTCATCCTGGCAGGGTATTCCCGGGAGATGGAGGAGTTTTTAACGGCAAACTCCGGCCTGCGCTCCCGGTTCCCCCATATCATCGAGTTCCCCGACTACAGCCCGGAGGAGCTGTGGGAGATTACCCAGGGCATTGTGAACGGGAAGGGATACCGGATGGACGAGGCCTGCAGGATGCCGCTGCTCCGGTATTTTGAAAGGATGGGGCAGAACGGGGAACGGGACAAAGGCAACGGGCGCATGGCCCGGAACAAGGTGGAGCAGGCGGTTATTGCCTGTTCCCGCCGGAACATGAAGGAGCCGGAGGAAAAGCGGGATCTGGAGCTGCTCCTGCCGGAAGATTTCGATTTGGAATAGCATAAGGAAAACGGGCGGGGCAATGCTCCCGGCCCGTTTTTTGCAGGGAAAACATGCTGCGCGGCGGAAAATATACAAAAAGTTTCCAAAATGAACGTGTCCCGCCAACTATTGCATATTGCACTTTCGACAGTTTTCCTGTATAATATACGATATACTGCATACTGCGAAAATTGGGGCATTTTGCGGCCCCGCGGGACGGGGCAAGGCAATTTGCCATATCTGGCTGCAAGAGGAGGGTGTCCTGTGCTCTCAATTTTTGACTGGTTTGGCTACAGGCTGACCATGGAGGAGCGTTACCGCCTGATTAAAAAGGCGGGCTTTTCCGGGGTAATGATATTGTGGGGGCACCGGCTGGGCCGGGGGATGGATTTCCGCCTGGCCCCGGAAATCGCCCGGGACGCGGGCCTTTTTGTGGAAAACCTCCATGCGCCCACAGAGTTGCAGCATGCCTTGTGGGAGGAGGGCCTTTCCGGGGAGGAAGCGGCGGAATGCTATCTGTCCTGCCTGGAGGACTGCAAGGCGGCAGAGGTGCCCGCCATAGTGCTGCACCTGCCCGGGGATGACTTTGCCCCCACAGAGCAGGGCCTTAAAAGGCTTTGGCGCTTGGTGGAGCGGGCGGAGCGGCTGGAGGTGAACGTGGCCCTGGAAAACCTGCAGAACCTGAAAAACCTTGCCTGGGCCTTCCAGCAGATAGATTCCCCCCGGCTAGGGCTGTGCTATGACTGCTGCCACCATTATAATGACGCGCCGGAGGAGGACTTGCTGGGAATGTACGGCGGCAGGCTGATGGCCCTGCATTTGCACGACAACGGCGGCGCCAGCCGGAGCTGCTGCATTCAGCACCGCCTTCCCTTTGACGGGGACGTCCCCTGGGCCAGGGTGATGCAGGCCATCGCCGCCACAGGCTATAAGGGCGTTACCGCCCTGGAGCCTATGTATTGGGATTATCAGGAGCTGCCGCCGGACGTTTTCCTGTACAGGGCCTTTGAAAAGGCCAAGCACCTGGACAGCCTGCGGGGGCGGTAAATTCCCTGCGCAATTGGGGAAAGGAGGCACGCGCAATATGGGAGATACAGGCAGAAAAACTTTATTTCTGGGGGCCACAGCCCTGCTGGTGGTGGTGATTATCGTTATTTCCGCCGTGATGCTGGCCCGGGGGCCGCGCACCAGCTCGGTGGAGCTTTTGGAAAAGGACGGGAACACCGCCAAAGTGAACGATATGTACGAGGGGGACATGACTATCCCCTATTATGATATCCGCACAAGCAATTACAACCCAGAGGACTTCGAGGAGAAAAATGGCGTGGTCACCTATGCGGGGGACTCCTTCGTGGGCATTAACGTCAGCCAGAAAGCCGGGGAGATAGACTGGAATGCTGTGGCGGAAAGCGGCGTGGAATTTGCCATGATCCGGGTGGGATACCGGGGCAACGACAAGGGCCGCATCTCCCTGGACAGTAACTTCGAGGCGAACATTACAGGGGCCACAGAGGCAGGCCTGCCTGTGGGGGTATATTTCTATTCCAAGGCCGTTACAGACACGGAGGCTGAGGAGGAGGCAAATTTTGTGCTGGAGCAAATCCGCCCCTACCAGATGACCTACCCGGTGGCAATCTTTTGGGAATATGACCGCAAGGACAGCGGGGAGGTGGACGAGAAATCCCGCACCGTGCGCTGCAACGGCGACCAGGTGACAGGATTCATCCAGACCTTTTTAAAGAAAATCAAGACTGTAGGCTATAAAACCGCTTTTTACGCGGACAAGAAAATGGGGTATGAAAGCCTGGATTTGTCCCGGCTGACAGATCACGACATGTGGTACGCGGAGTACCAGCCGGCCCCCAGCTTCTATTACGACTATAAAATGTGGCAGTATACCAAAGACGGGGAGGTGCCCGGCATCAGCAAGCCGGTACCCATCACCATCAGCCTGAAGGAATATAAGCCCTGAAGGACTAAAACTTGCAAACAGAAAGGAACGCTTATGGCAACACAAAAAAGACGGCCCCCCTCCCGGCGCGCCGTCCTGCTGAGAAAATACCGGAAGTGGCTGCTTCCCGCGGCCTGCGCCCTGGTGGCCCTGCTGATTATCGGGCTTTCCCTCTTTTACATCCTCCGCTTTGCCGAGCCGGAACCAGAGCCGCCCGCCTCCTCCCTCATCCCGGAGAACATGCTCCAGGTGGAGGATATCTATGAGGGCACCCGGCTTATCCCCAAGTTTGACCTGCCGGTGTGCCAGTATGAAAGGGAAAAGTTCAACGACGTGGGCCGCTTTGTCCGGTATGAGGACGGCAAGGCCCTGATGGGCATCGACGTTTCCGAGTTCCAGGGGGATATTGACTGGGCACAGGTGAAAGCTTCCGAGCAGGTGGATTTTGTGATCATCCGCCTGGGATACCGGGGCATGACCCAGGGCCTGCTGGTGACAGACGAGTGCTTTGAAAAAAATTACCAGGGGGCTGTGGACGCGGGCCTGCCGGTGGGGGTGTATTTCTTCTCCCAGGCCATTACGGAAGCTGAGGCCGAGGCCGAGGCGGACTATGCCCTTTCTGTGCTGGACGGGCGCAGCCTTGATTACCCCATTGCCTTTGACTGGGAGCCGCCTGTTCCCGGGGAAAACCTGCCTGCCGAGGATCTCAGGGCTTATAACGCGCAAGGGGCCGATGTGGCCCGCTTCGGCGCGGCCTTTTGCAAGCGGGTGGAGGAAGGGGGCTATAAGCCCTGCTTTTACTCCAACAAAAACATGATCTATAAATTTTTCGATATGGACGCTGTGAAGGATTATCCCATCTGGCTGGCAGAATATCAAAGGGAGCCAAGCCTGTATTACAATTTCCGCATGTGGCAGTATTCCGACCAGGGCACCATCCCGGGCATCAGCACCACAGTGGATTTAAACATCTGCTTTGAGCCGTACTAACGTATGGAGGAGGAAAACCCCCGGCGTCGCGCCGGGGGTTTTCCTGTATGAACGGCTGTACCCTGCCTGAAAAGATGAGTGTGAAAAAAACAGAGAAGGGAACGATACCGGGCACAAAAGGCTGAACTTTCATCTCTTTTTGTGTGTATTCTGGTTCGCATGGCGATTTTCAATTTTTTTCCAAAAAAATTTGTAACGGAAGGGGCCTTTTGCCGGTCTAAAGGTTGAAGAGGGAGGCGGGGAAGATGAAGGAGTTTGACCAGGTGTATACCGAATATTTTGAAGCGGTATACGGCTACATCCTGAAGCTGTGCCACGATCCGGATTTGGCGGAAGAGGATGCCCACCGCCATAGGGCTTCATAACAGAAATACCCACGCCTTCCTGCTCACAGCGGCGGTAAAGGGCCATGCGCTCCCCGGCTGTGCCGATTCCATATTCTTCCTTATCTGTGTAGTCGTAGGCCGGGTTGATGCTGAACATCACCATATCCACGATGTGTATGTCCAACACCTTGTGTACCATGGCGGGGTTATGGGAGGAAAAGCCGATATGCCACACCTTGCCCTGTTGTTTGTATTTCTGCACCATCTCCAGTATCCCGCCCTGCAAAGCCTTGTCCAGTTCGGCCTGTTGGTCGATGCAATGGATAAACCCAAAGTCCATGTAATCCGTTTTCAGTTTGCACAGATGCATTTCCACGGACGCTTCGATTTTTTCCCCGCCATGGGGTAAAGTCTGATAAAGGATAGGTTTTCCTCCTGTTTTGTTATCTATAAAGTAAAGGCCGTGAGGGTTTCACGGCCGGATACTTTTCTCGATTTAGATTCTGGGCTGGGGCAGAGCGCCGCCCTGTACGCCGATATAGCGGATATCCGCACCGCCGTGCTCACTCATGAACCGCTCGTAAGAACTCTGTCGGGCGCGGCTGGCATGGGCGCGAGCTTTTTTTGCGTTGGCTTTCTTCACGTTGTAGCCAGTCTGGGGCTTGCTGATCATGCTCAGGTTTTTCATAATAAATTCCTCCTGTAAATTCCGTTTGTGTTTGGTTTGTTTCCTTGATTGTGCCAACAACCTCATTTCCATGTTCATCTTTTTCTACAACTTTGTCCGTCCTCATTCCGCATTGAACAACCTTACACCGGCTCAGTGCGCTGGCCTTGTGCTTTCAAAATCGCGTAAACGTGAGCTTTTCCTCGTTGCGTAGAGTTTTTCGCTGATTTTCGGGTCCTTTCTTTTCATTTTTGCTTTACAGTGCCGTACGAGTGCAACTGCCTTGCGCTTTTGCGGCCTGCCAAACCGCAAGCTTATTCTACACCAAAAGGAGTTCTTCCTTCTACATCATCGCCAAAAGGCTTTCTTTGAACCACTCGCCTTGCCAGTGGTTTTCGTTAGACAAGAAAGCCCCCCGCCAGCAGGCGGGGGGCTTCTGATTCTCCAAAAATCTTACAGCACAATTTCTCCATCCACTGTGCCCGGCAGGGCAGCGGCGTTGGATTCATCCGTGTCCACATGCATGGCAAGGGCATAGGCAGGGTTCACCCGGCACACCACGTCCCCAAAGGTCAGGCTGCGGCCGTTGTAATCCACCTTCACAGAAACAATCTGCTTGTCCACCACGCCGGCTTCCTCTGCCTCGGCAGGGGCAAAATGAATGTGGCGCTTGGCGGCAATGACGCCTTTCTCAATGGCAACTTCTCCCTTAGGCCCTTTCAAGGTGCAGCCAGGGGTGCCCTCCAGGTCGCCGGACTCCCGGATGGGCGCGGTAACGCCCAGCTTGCGGGCATCTGTCAGGGAGATTTCCACCTGGGTTTCCTTGCGGGTCGGCCCTAAAATAGACATGGACATGGAACCCTTCGGGCCTACCACCTCAACCTTTTCCACGCAGGCAAACTGCCCGGGCTGGCTTAAATCCTTCTTATTGGTAAGGGTTGCGCCCTCCCCGAACAGCACAGCCAGATCGGCGTCAGACACATGGACATGATGGGCTGAAGTCTCCACCATAACTTTCATAGCAAACTCCTCCTTAAATATACAGGTTTTCCTGCTTTCATTGTACTACCCCGCCGCCAAAATTTCAAGCCCTTTTCTCAGGGCAGCTACACACGCCGACACTCCCCAAAATAAAAAAAGGATTGACAAAAAGACTGATTTTCTGTATAGTGTACTCATTGCGTTTGCATCTGAAAAAGGGCGGCTCCCGAAGGAGGTGGGGCGGCCCATAAAAGCGGCCCTGTTCTTTCGCCGCGAAAGCTTTTTTGCTTTTGCTTTTTATCCTTTGCGGATGGCGATCCTCCGGGCGCGTGCCGGCAAGGCTTTTGCCGGGCGTCCCAACCGGGCCGGGTTATGTGTGAATAACAAAAGACACGCAAAACTTATTTCGCAAAGGGGATGCAGAAAATTGAACAACACCATTCTTTCCTTACAAAACATTGCTGTGTCTTATGGCGGGGAGCAGGTGCTGGGGGGCTTCCACCTGGATATCCAGGACGGGGAGTTCGTCACACTGTTAGGCCCTTCCGGCTGCGGCAAAACCACGGTTTTGCGCACCATCGGAGGCTTTATCCAGCCGGACGCGGGGGATGTGTTTTTTTATGGGAAAAACATCACGGCCCTGCCGCCGCACAAGCGGGAGGTGAACACCATTTTCCAGAAATACGCCTTGTTCCCTCACCTGAACGTGTATGACAATATCGCTTTCGGGATGCGTATCAAAGGGAAAAACGAGAGGGAAATAAAGGCCACAGTCCATGAGATGCTGTCCATGGTGAACCTTGCGGGCTATGCCCACCGGGGGATAAGCCAGCTTTCCGGAGGGCAGCAGCAGCGGGTGGCTATTGCCAGGGCCTTGGCAATCGAGCCGAAGGTGCTGCTTTTGGACGAGCCTTTAGGCGCTTTGGACTTGAAGCTGCGCAAGGACATGCAGGTGGAGCTGAAAAAGATACAGCAGCAGACAGGCATTACCTTTGTGTTTGTCACCCATGACCAGGAGGAGGCTTTGTCCATGTCTGACACAGTGGTGGTGATGGACGGGGGGGATATCCAGCAGATAGGCACGCCTACGGATATCTATAACGAACCGGGGAACGCCTTTGTGGCAGACTTCATCGGGGAGTCCAATATCCTGGACGGCCTGATGCTGGAGGACTACAGCGTCCGCTTTGCCGGGCACACTTTCCAGTGTTTGGACAAGGGCTTTGGGAAAAACACCCCGGTGGACGTGGTGATACGGCCGGAGGACATTGACGTGGTGCAGGCAGATTCCACCCACATCACCGGGGAGGTTACAGCCGTTACCTTCAAGGGCGTGCACTATGAAATTATTGTGGACGTGGCGGGCTTTAAATGGATGATACAGTCTACGGACTTCCGGGCTGTGGGGGATCGCATCGGCCTGTCCCTGACCCCGGACGACATCCACGTAATGGCGAAGTCGGAATACTCCGGCAGGTTCGGGGATTACAGCACCTTCTCGGATGAAATGGACGAGGATATGCAGGCGGCAGGGGAAGAGGAGGGCAAAGCAGATGAAGGCTAAATCCAGGCTCCTCTCCGCGCCCTACACGGTGTGGATGACTATTTTTATCGTGCTGCCCATGCTTTTGGTGGCATGGTTCGCCTTTACCGACAGGGCAGGCCATTTCACCCTGGAAAATATCCTGAGCGTGGGGCAGTATTCCAATGTGTTCCTGCGCTCCATCTGGTTGGGGGCGGCGGCAACCGTTATCTCCCTGGTGATGGGCTATCCTTTGGCCTATATCATTTCTAAAATGAGCGCCAAGCGCCAAAGCGTGATGGTGATGCTGGTGATGCTGCCCATGTGGATGAATTTCCTTCTGCGCACCTATGCCTGGATGACGCTTTTAGAGGACAACGGCCTGATAAACGCGGCCCTCAGGGCTTTGGGGTTTAACGGCATACATATGATAAACACAGCGGGGGCTGTGGTGCTGGGAATGGTGTATAATTACATCCCTTATATGATTCTGCCCCTGTATTCTGTCCTGACAAAGATTGACCAGAGCGTAATAGAGGCAGCGGAGGATTTGGGCGCAAACAGCCGCCAGGTGTTTTTCAAGGTGGTGGTGCCCATGTCCATGCCCGGCATTATCTCCGGCGTGACCATGGTGTTTGTGCCGGCGGTGAGCACCTTCATCATCTCCAAGATGCTGGGGGGCGGTGCGAACCTTCTCATTGGCGACCTGATTGACATGCAGTTTTTAGGCAGCGCCTATAATCCCAATTTAGGCTCCGCCATCTCCCTGGTGCTGATGGTGATTATCCTTATCTGCATGGGCATTATGAACCAGTTTGACGACGGGGAGCCAGGGGAAGGGGGTGTGCTGCTGTGAAAAAGACAGGCGGCCGGATTTACACCTTCCTGGTGTTCTTGTTCCTTTACGCGCCGATTTTGGTGCTTATTGTCTTTTCCTTCAATGATACGGAGACGGCCAGCCGCACGGTGTGGAGCGGCTTCTCCTTTAAATGGTATCAGAAGCTTTTTGAGGACAGGCTGATTCTGGAGGCTTTGCGCAACACCCTGCTGATTGCCGTAATAGCGGCGGCGGCTTCCACGGTGCTGGGTACAGTGGCGGCTGTGGGGATTAACTCCATGAAGCGCCTGCCCCAGCGGATCCTGATGAATATTACCAACTTCCCCATGGTGAACCCGGAGATTGTTACTGGCGTTTCCATGATGCTGCTGTTCGTGTTTGCCGTTGGGCTGTTTGGGGGGCGCAGCCTGGGCATGGGTTCCATCATCGCGGCCCACATCACCTTCTGCCTGCCCTATGTCATTTTGTCTGTGCTGCCAAAGCTTAGGCAGATGGATCCAAACCTTTATGAGGCCGCCCAGGACTTGGGCTGCCCGCCTGTAAAGGCCTTTTTCAAGGTGGTGCTGCCGGAAATCATGCCTGGGGTGGTGACAGGGATGATTATGGCCTTCACCCTGTCCATCGACGATTTTGTTATCAGCTATTTCACCAGCGGCACCACCCAGACCCTGCCTATTTATATCTACTCCATGACCAGGAAGCGGGTAAGCCCGGAGATAAACGCCCTGTCCACTGTGCTCTTTGCGGTGGTGATGGCGCTGCTCATTGTGGTGAACGTGCGCCAGGGCCGGGGAAGGCGCCCGGCAAAGGAGGAAGACTGATGAAAAAGATGCTTGCTTTCCTTTTCGGCCTGTGCCTGCTCTGCGCCCCCCTTCCGGCCTCTGCCTCTGAGGGCGTTACCATTAACGTGTATAACTGGGGGGAGTATATCGCAAACGGCACAGACGGCTCCATGGACGTAAACGCGGAGTTTACCCGCCGCACCGGCATTAACGTAAACTATACCACCTTTGACAGCAATGAGTCCCTCTATTCCAAGCTGGCTGGGGGCGGGGCGGATTATGACATCATCATCCCCTCGGACTACATGGTGTCAAAGCTGATAAGCGAGGGCCGCCTGGCCCCCCTGGATTTTGAGAATATCCCCAACTTCCAGTATATTGACAAGCAGTTCCAAAACCCCAGCTATGACCCGGAAAACCTCTATTCCGTCCCCTACACCTGGGGGGTGGTGGGCATCTTCTACAATACGGATTACGTGGAGGAGGTGACAAGCTGGGACGCTCTGTGGGACAGCCGGTATGCCGGGAAAATCCTCACCTTTGATAACCCCCGGGACGCCTTTGCCATTGCCCAGTTCCGGCTGGGGCTTGATGTGAATTCCACGAATCCGGACGATTGGGAGGAAGCGGCCCAGCTTTTAAAGGGACAGAAGCCCCTTGTTCAGGCTTATGTGATGGATCAGATTTTTGATAAGATGGAAAGCGGGGAGGCTTGGCTTGCCCCCTATTATTCCGGGGACGCGGCTATCCTGGTGGACAACAGCGACACCATTGCCTTTGCCGTGCCGGAGGAGGGAACCAATTTCTTTGTGGACGCCATTTGCATCCCCGCCACCTCCCAGCACAAGGCCGAGGCCGAAGCTTATATCAACTTCCTGTGCGAGCCGGAAATCTCCGGGGCCAACATGGACTATGTGGGGTATTCCACCCCGGAGACAGCGGCAAAGGAATATCTGGATCCGGAGGTGGCGGACAGCCCCCTGCATTATCCCAGCGGGGAGGTTGTGGCAAAAGCCCAGGTTTTCGTGAACCTGCCCCAGGAGGTCAGCAGTTTGGTAGACAAGCTGTGGGCCGAGGTGAAAATGGGCGGGCCAGGGGAATCGGCTGTGCTTATCGCCATTATCCTGGGCTTTCTGGCAGTGTACATCGCCATTATTCTCTATAAAAGGCGGAAGCGCAAAAGGGAAATGGAATAAAAATTTTAGGGTCAACCCCTTTTGTTTAAAAGGGGTTGTAGGGGTTTTGGGGGCAACGCCC
>Ga0224748_10157_pt1 | contig 17720 bp, 23 predicted proteins | sample LIM_F_Water_Neg_FD_182074 | JGI IMG/M metagenome (GOLD analysis project Ga0224748, IMG submission 182074) | Enriched cells from gastrointestinal tract of the lab mouse from Pacific Northwest National Laboratory (PNNL), Richland, Washington... | ecosystem: Host-associated > Mammals > Digestive...
CAGCCGTTTGGCTGACCTCTTTTTGTCCCCAGATATGTACTAATCTGCCCCAATATGAGTATTGACTATGCAAGAAGGAATCTAGAGAACAAACAGCGGGAGCTTTTTCGCCTATATCCCTATAATCAACCCATCAGAGATGAAAACACAGTCCCCGTCGGGTAGTCGTGGGCGTGCGGAGCCCCCGCATCAGTAACCTGCCTCCTTGGTTGTCCCTTCTCTGCATGGTCTATCTACATAAAGGAGGAATCAACCATGCAGATCAGCGTGTCGTCCACCCTGACCGTGTATCATGACGGCCAGTTCTGGGTGGGGCTCGTCGAGCACATCGAGGACGGGAAGCTGAGCGTTGCCCGCATCGTCTTCGGCGCGGAGCCGTCAGACGAGGAGGTTTTGCAGTTCGTCGTAAGACGCTGGGAGAAGGTCATCTTCTACGGCGACGAGAAACCAGAAGCTCCCAAACTCACAAAGAATCCCAAGCGACGCATGCGAAATGCTGCGAAGGCGCTGAAGCGACCAGCCATGAGCACCAAGGCGCAGCAGGCACTCGCAGAGCAGCGTGAGGCTTTCAAGCGAGAGGGTGCCCAGGCACGCAAGGCAAGGCGCGAAGAGGAAAAGCAAGTGCGCTTCAAGCGGCGGGCAGAGAAACGCAAGCAGAAGCATCGAGGACATTAAGTCGCTACAAGACTACATCGGTTTCAGGTTCTGGTTGAGTCTGTCCACCATCCATGCGAGGCGTTTCTCACGTCCGGCATCGGTCTTGGCATCCAGGTACGCCCGCGTGTAGGTCTTCCTTACCGAAGGCGACATGCCGAGGAAGTTCGTATGAGCCGTCTCGTAGGGCTCAAGGATCCGTGCGACTTGCTCGATGTCTTCCTCTGTGATGCCAGGAGGCTTCGGGGTATCCCATTGGCCGTTGGTCTTCGCTTCCTCGATCTTCGCACGACCGTGATCTGTCATGATGCCGCGCTTCTCAAGTTCGGAGACGAGCCTCTTGTTCTTCTCGGACCACTTGCTGTTGGGGCGGCGCTGCGAGAAGTATTTCCGATAGGAGACTTCATCGATCTTCTGCATCTGCCCGTCTATCCAGCCGAAGCAGAGCGCCTCCTCAAGCGCCTCGGATGCCTTGAGCGTCTTGGGGCCTCCTGCTTTGCCGAAGATGAGCCAGATGCCTTCGTCCGACAACGCGTTCTCGCCCAGCCAATTCCTGAACTCGCCTCTATCGGCGAATCGCAAATCATCGCTCATGCTTGCCTCCTGCATACGACACAATACGCCCTTCCGTCCATGATGGGCCTGGTTTGAACCGCAAAGCCTGCGCTATTCGCTGCCGAAACGATCTCTTCCTCAGTGTGCATCTTATAACCGAACTGTGTATGGGAGTAGGATTCAAGGGATCGGTTCGTGTAGTGGGTGCCGATGAAGATGCCTCCGAGTTTGAGCACGCGCGCAATCTCCGTGAAGCCCGCCAATAGTTCATCCCAAAAGTACATCGTGTTGACGGTTAGTGCTTTGCCGATAGAGGCTGATTCAAGCGGCATGTCATCGACCGGGCAGCACAAGAAATCAGCATTCGCCCTCACGAGCCTCCGTCTTGCCATTGAAAGCGCATCTTCCGAGATGTCCGTTCCGATCAGATGGCAATCGCGCACACTGGCAAGCCGTTCCATCATGATCCCGTTGCCGCAGCCTATATCGAGAATGGTTTCGTGGTCTTGCGCGTGCAGAAGCGCTTCGATCGCATCATACATAGCAGCGTTCTGGCGGTTCATCACGTTCATGACGAGACGGCCTCCGATTCCGGTCGGACTGGCAAACTGCTTTGCTATGTACTCGTTAATTCCCACTTGACGCAGCAAACCTTTCTAAAAGCGTCCGATTACTCCGAGCGCTTCCCCAAGTACTCCTGCTTGACGACATCGATGCACTTGCCGCCTATGCCGTAGCTCGCATCGTCGATCTCGTGAATGGTGATGCTATAGAACTCTGGGGGAATCTTCATGACTTCGGAAGACACCGCCGTAAGCCTTTCCACAAGGGTGCGTTTCTGCTCCTCGGTGAGCTTTCCTGACTCGACTGTTATGTGAGGCATGGCTACTCCCTAATTGTCCTCGATCTCGCTTTTGTAATAGTCGATCTTCTTATCGAGATGGTCGAGGTTCTCCTGCCATTTGGAAATCGTGCTGACAATGCTTTCCCTGTGGTCGACCAGCATGGCCATCCGCTCTTCGAGCGTGGAGCCACCTTTGGCACGAAGGTCTGCATATCTTCTTATCTGGGCAAGCGGCATTCCGGTTTCCTTCAAGCGCTCGATGAATGCGATCCATGCCAGATCGTTCTCGTCGTATTCTCGGTGACCCGAGGCGCTTCTTTCCGGAGCGATAAGCCCTTTGCGCTCGTAGAAGTGCAGGGTGCTCACAGGAAGGCCAGTGCGCTTAGAGAACTCTCCGATCTTCAAGAAGCCTCCTTGACCTCAACCATGGTTCAGATTCTAACATCAAATCATCCAGACGAGAAAAGGAGGAAATGTGAAAGACAGATACAAAAGAGGACTTGAGCTGTTAGGCCGAGTGGACGGTGAAGGCGGCGAGCATGTCATCGAATCACTGTCGGAGATCGCACCCGATGTCGGCCGATACATCGTGGAGTTCGCATTCGGAGACATCTATGCAAGAGACGTGCTCAGTCTGAGGGATCGAGAGCTCGCAACCATCGCGAGCCTCTGTTCGCAGGGCGCCTGCGAGCCGCAGCTCAAGGTGCATATCAAAGGAGCGCTCAACGCCGGGCTGACCAACGAAGAGATCATCGAGACCTTCATCCAACTCATTCCGTATGTAGGATTCCCGAAGGTACTGAATGCAATCAGTGTCGCCAAAGAGGTGCTGCAATGAGCGACTGGGACAAATTGTCCCAGCTACCGCGAGGAGCGCGGTGAATGCGAGTTCGCTCGTGCGCTCGAAGGGCACATCGAAGACGAGCTCGATCGTGACGGCTTCCCGAGGCAAGAGGAGCCCGCTTCTTCTTGCAGCGGCCATGACGAGCAAGCGAATGCCACTAGCGGCGGCATCGGTGACGCCGCGTCTGAAGATGCTTGGATTTCCAGGCGCTATAGTTGCAGTGGCAGTGACGCAGCGTGCAATGCCGCCTTCGGTTATCACGCACGTGATGCAAGGGGGATTCATGTCGCGGCCTCCTTCTCAGCACAAGACGCTGATGCTCGTGTCGGGGCACACATGGAGCGTGAGCGCCTCGTTGCCGTTGCGGCAATAGAACTCGATGTCGTCGTACTCCTCGCCTACGCGGCAGAACTCGTAGGGCAGGCCATCAACCTCGATCTCCGCGAGCGCCGTCATCACATTGGTCACATCGACATACATTCCCTCATACCATTTGATTCAGTCCCAGCCGAACACAACGGAGTCACCTCCCTTTTCGACAAACTCCGGTTTGCGCTTCATGCCGATGAGTGGATATCCGTCGCGTCCCTCACTCAACTTGTCCACGCGCTTGCATATCCGGTTGTAGCCCTCGCGGGTGGTGGCTATCCTCACGTCGCTTCTGTATCCCATCATGTCGTCCTTTCTATAGCGTGCCGTGCATTCCCGAAGAGGGCAGATGGCCGCATGTGGACAAGGGGGCGAAAGCGAAACCCGACAGGGCTTGAGTTTTCAGGGTGGAGTCGAAGATTTGTCGCACCATGAAAAGTTTTCGCGGCCCTTGCGCGCACGTCAGGTTCTCGGCGAATCTTACCGCTGGAGGGGAAGGCGGCCTGCCAAGTGAGGTCGCAAGGGGAATCGGTGCCCAAGGCCCTAAGGTAGAATGGGATTGCGCCAACGACGGGGTGGCTGCCCATTGGCGCGATTGACGCTCAGGTTCGAGAAGAGAGATAGATGCCGTGACGGCAAAGACCCTCATAGTCGGAGACATGCATTGCAAGCAAGGGACGATCCTGCCACTTGTGGATGAGGCAGTGGTCGCACACAGTGCAAACAGGGTCGTTTTCCTCGGCGATTATACCGATGAATGGGACTCGACGGCAGCGGATGTAGTCGATGCGCTGGGTTTGCAGGCCAGTTGGGCTGAGGTAGCGCGCGAAAACGGCGTCGATGCGACCTTCCTGATCGGAAATCACGACTTCGAATACCTGTTGGGCGAGGGATGCTCTGGCACGCATCTGGAGGCGATGGCCGACATCAAGGAGGCTCTCGGGCGGATAGAGATGCAAGCCGCGACTTGCATCGATGGATATCTAATAACCCATGCGGGACTAACGCAAGAATGGGCGGACGAGTATCTTGCGGGAAGCGATGGTGTAAAGGACGTTGCTGCAAGGATCAACGAGATGTTCTTCGGCGGCTCATACCATGACTGGAGAAAGCTCGCCTCTTGCGGATCTTCGAGGGGCGGTGTCGAGATCGCATCCCCTCTGTGGGCAGACAAGCGCGACCTGAAGACAAGCGCTGCGCACGGGCTGAACCAAATAGCAGCGCACACACCCACAAAGACCTGCGAGAGACTTCGCCACGGGAAAGACGAGATATGGCTCTGCGACACATTCTCGCTCACAAGCAATATGGCTCCGATAGGCGACGGCTCCATGCTTCTTGTGCAAGACGGCATAGCCAAGCGGATACAGGCGGATTGGAACGGTTTCAGAGGCTAAGAACAACCATTCCGTCGAAAACGCTAATCGCGTTCGTCACAAGATGTTGCTAATCTAGGTTATGTTCATATAAACTGAATATGTATAATAATTCAGTTATTAAGGACATTTGCAGAATGACCGACATGCTCGAAATAGAAAGAATCGCCAAGGAGAACGGCGGTCTTGTTACAACAGCGCAAGCCACCAGTATAGGCATCCCGCGAGCGAGGCTGTCGGAGATGGCTAAGGCGGGAAAGCTTGAGCGTGTCCAGCGAGGGGTCTACTGTATCAATGATGAGATGGAAGACGAGTTTCTGGCAGCGCAGCTTCGGTTCCCCAAAGGCGTATTCTCCGATGAGACATCCTTGTATTTGCATGGCTACACGGACCGCGTCCCTTTCCAGCTTACGATGACGTTCCCAAGGTCGTATAAGGCGACGAGCGCGCGGGAGGCGGGAATAAGAGTCAGGACGTGCTCGGATGAAACGCTGGATTTGGGAGCTGAAGATATAATCACGCCTTATGGAAACGAAGTGCGGGGATACGACCTAGAGCGCACCCTCTGCGACATTTTAAGGGGACAGGCCGTGGCAGATGTGCAAGTGGTCAATCCCGCCATGAAGCGATACTTCAGAAGCCCCAATAGGGACATTCAAAAGGTCTTGGGCTACGCGCGCGCTCTGAATGTCGAGAAGAAAGTGCGCACCTACATGGAGGTGTTGCTATGAAGACGAAAAACGCCATGCAGCTTAAGGCTCGCATAAAGAATCACGCCAGGGAGCTTGGAGTCCCTCCGCAGCTGGTGATGCAGAACTACCTGCTCGAACGGGTCATGGAGCGGATAGCCCTGTCGCCTTGGCAAGACAATATCGTCGTCAAGGGCGGCATGCTGATCTCGTCGTTGATAGGCTCAGACAAGAGGAGCACCAAGGATCTGGACACGACGATACGCGGCTTCGACCTTACGCACGAGAACGCCGAAAAGGCTTTTCGCGAGATAGCCGCAATCGATGCGGATGACGACTTCATCTTCGAGTTCATCCGCACCGAGGACATAAGGGAGATCGATGAATACCCCGGCATCAGGGTGCACCTGATTGCAAACTACGAGAAAATATCATCGCCTGTCACCATTGACGTGACCACAGGCGACAAGATCACCCCAGATGCTATCAGTTACAGCTATCCCCTTATGCTCGATGATCGTTCCATCGAACTCATGGCCTACCCGATCGAGACAGTTCTTGCCGAGAAGCTGGAGACCGTCTTGAGCCGCGATGTAACGAATACGCGGCCACGCGACTACTATGACCTGCATTCTCTATGGCACATTTGGCAGGAAGGCATAGATACTGCCACTTTGAAGAAGGCATTGAAGAACACTGCAGAAAAACGCAACACGATGAAAGCGATAGGCGATTATCCAGACATGATGAGCCGGGTCGCAGAAGATGATTCCATGCTTAGGCAGTGGGATTCCTATTCCCGTCGCTATCCATATGTGGGTGATCTTACCCTTCGCGAAGCGTGCGAGGATGTAATCGAGATAATGGATCGCATAAGCTGGTAGATTGGAAATCACGCCCACTGGGACAAAATGTCCCAGTGGGTAGATACAGACGTTTTTACGACGCTTTCTTAAGAACCGCGATCATCTCTTCGAGTTCTTCGATAGAAAAGGGGATTGATTCCGGCGAGAGACTTGCGATTCTCCCAGGGTCGAATTCGCGCCTGGGCTCCTCCAATTCACAGCGCCGTTGCTCGACGTCACGCTGGAAGACGCTATAGGGATCGTCAAAGGCGTCCTCGATGTACTTAACGGCCTGCTGCTTAGCTTCCGGATCTACGTCCGCATATATGTCGAGCGTCATGGACGGGTTCGCATGGCCTAAGTAGTCGGCCACGGTACGCACGTCAGCACCACTTCCTATCATGAAAGTCGCAAAAGTGTGGCGCAGGTCATGCAAGGTGCAGGGGTTTTTGGTCAGGAGGTCTTGGGCTATGGCGTAGTTCAGAGCTTGCTTCAAGAGCCTGAAGCATTTGGAGATGCTCTTCGGTGCATAGCCGTCTTCAGACATCTTCGCCATCCATCTGTTGATTGCAGGAACGGTTAAGTCGCTTATTCGCTCAGAACCGATGTACTTGCACATCATCTTGGTCTCACACCTATACCCACGAATGGTCGAGGGCTCGATTGTCTTGCTGGATACCTTGTACTCAAGGAAGCTTTCCATGAACTGCTTGACCGTCATGTCCAGACCCATGGCAAGGCCACCTGATTCGAGGCGGTAGAGCAGTTCGTCGCGCTTCTCTTTGGCCTAGCGCTCAGATGTTGCTTGATCGTGTGATATGAGGTGACTTGCTCCCCAGTCAATGGGTCAACATGCGAAATGCGAGCCTGCCAGGAGCTGTCCCCTCTTTTCCTCAGTCCTCTTGATTTGTACTTCATCGCTGATCCTTTCCGTGTAGTTTTAGCCAAGAGGAGCCACCGATGAGAATGTAGGAACACGTTGGAGGGCAAGGGGCTTTCCATGACGTTTTCCACAGTTTCGGTTGGCACCATTTTGGCACCATACTTGGCACCAAAATGGCACCAAAGCTGAATGCAATGCTTCATCGATATTCAGGTTATGCTTTCGCGGGCGCTTGGAAAGACAGCGACAACTCAATCGTAGAACGCGATGCGGATGGTGTAGAACACGTCCGATTTAAGTCCCTGCCAGCAATTGCGGTACCAGGAGCAATGGAGGAGCTGTGCTCAAGCTATACCGCAGGCATAGAAAGCGAGATCGTAGACCCTTTGATCCTCATCGCGCGCTTTGTCTTCGATTTCGTGAGCATTCATCCCTTCACTGATGGCAATGGGAGAATGAGCCGACTCTTGACGTTGCTTCTTTTATATCAAAACGGTTATCTGGCAGGAAAATACGTAAGCATCGAAGACAAAATCAATCGGACGCGTGACTCGTATTACGAAGCCCTTGCCGCAAGTTCTGAAGGCTGGGGCGACGGAGAGGCAGATTATGTCCCGTTTATCAACTATCTTTTGGGAATAGAAATAGCGGTGTACGCCGATTTCGAGTCGAGAGTGTCGGGATTGCTTGGTGGATCCAAGAGCAAGGCTGAACGCGTAGAGGAGTGCCTTGAGAACTCATTGGGCCCAATTAAGAAATCGGACATTGTGAGGGAATGCCCTGATATATCGGTTACAACCATCGAGCGCGTACTCAAGAAACTCCTAGACGACGGCAAGATAAAGAAGACCGGAGGGGGCCGCTCCACTGCTTATGTCTGGAGTGGTTCGAGATAGATGTTAGATGTTTTCTGGATCTCCGTTCTATTGTGGGACAAGCTTTGCGTCCACTTGCCGCACGTCCACTTAGCACGCGTTAACCCGCCGCAGCCTGCTGTACCCGGCATGCCTCTAACCCTGAATCGACCCTTCTCAAAACAAGTCAACGGCATATCCTGAAGGAGACAACAGAATCCTCAATGCGGAGGCAATATGCAGGAAAAGACATACACGACAGAACTCGGCAACATTATCTACTGGCGTAGCGACGCAATCGATCCGAGCAAGCCTTGGATCATCTTCCTTCCCGGACTTACAGCCGATCACAGGCTCTTCGACAAGCAGGTCGTGCATTTCGAAGACATGGCGAACCTTTTGGTATGGGATCCGCCTTCGCATGGAATATCGCGACCATTCCCTTTGAAATGGACCATGGATGACCTTGCGAAGTGGTTGCATCAGATCTGTGGATACGAAGGCATAGACAAACCCATCTTGGTAGGCCAGTCGATGGGCGGCTACGTTGCACAGGCCTACATGGATATCTCCCCCGACAGCGTATCCGGATTTGTATCCATCGACTCTTGCCCCCTTAAACGCTGCTATTTCACAAGCTGTGAGCTTATGCTGCTAAAGCACACCAAGCTCATGTACCTCTCAATTCCTTGGAAACTGCTCATCGCTTGGGGTTCTACAGGATGTGCCACATCTGAATACGGGCAGGCGCTCATGAAAAAGATGATGGAAAGCTACAGCAAGCATGATTATTGCGACTTGGCAGCCCATGGGTATCGCGTTGTAGCCGAGGCGGTGGAAAGCGGAAGAGATTTCGATATATCGTGCCCGGCTCTGCTTTTATGCGGCACGAAAGACATGGCGGGTTCCGCCAAGAACTACAACAAGAGGTGGACAAGCGCCGCAGACATCCCGCTTCTTTGGATAGAAGGCGCAGGACACAACTCAAACACAGACGATCCCGAAGCCGTGAACAAGGCGATCGAGAACTTCATGGACGCGCTGTCTTAAAGAAACTCCGGTTTGTAAGCCCAGCCCTTGAGAATCGCACACCACTTGCGATATTCTTCGAGAAAAGCAGCAAGGTCGATGCGCTCTTTGGACGAGAGACGCTTATGCAGGTAACCATCCCCGAGCATGATGAGCATATCCAAAACCTCTCGGGGGCTCACCTCGTCGCGGAATCGAGAGAAATCGACATGGCCCATGAATCGTTCGTACATGATATCCATCTGCTCGTCATTCCATCGGTTCATGTCATCGCGAATATCCCGATGATCCGGATAGAAGGCTCGAACGCTGAATTCGAACGCCCATGGCCATCGCGCGAGCGAGGCTAGCTTCTGCTCGCCTGCATAGAGGAGCACGTCGAAGAAATCATCTATCGCGTAGTACTGCTCGTCGACGATGTAGTCAACCGTTCACTCCATGAGAAACTCCATGGTGCGCTTGTACAAAGTACTTTTGTTGCGGAAGTAGAAAAAGAGAAGCCCCTTCGAGATATTCGCTTTGCGGGCGATATCCTCAGTGGATGCCTCCTTATAACTGTTACGCCCGAACCCTTCGATCGCCGCCTTCATCATTCGCTCGCGCTGCTCTTCGGGAAGCTTGTTAAAGTCGCCGTGCTTGGCGCTCTCTCGTAAAGGCCTCATTTGCGGAGCCTTTCTATTTTCCTATTGACCCACTAGTCAATGATAAGCTTACCGCAGAATAGCAATAATGTGGTCGCCTTGGCACGGCAAGATCGCGCGCTGCAGATATCCGCCGCTCAGGCTTCATTCGTATCGAGTAATGAAAAATGAATCGCTATCGGGGATCTTTTGCTTACAATTGAGCCATTGGTTGATGTAACGGGTAGCCCCGACAGTCCTGAAAAGGAAGGTGCACAGAATGGTCGAACAGCTCCGTCATCGCGAATTCATCGGATATCAAGTCTACACGACCCAACGCGCGCTCGCAAAGAGCCTCGACCACACCTTGTCCCCTTTCGGAATCACATCTGGGCAGTGGAACGCTTTGAATCAACTGAACGAGAACGGCGCCATGACCCAAAAAGAGTTGGCCGACATCCTTAAGAAGGAACCGGCGACTGTCGCTCGCCTGCTCGATCGCCTTGTTAAGCGCGATCTTGTGAGGCGCACCACACACCCTGAGGACAGGCGCGCTAACATAATTGAGATAACCCCTGCTGCTGTTGAGCTTCTTGAAGATATCGAACCTTGTGTCATCGCTCGTGCTGATCTCATCGCCCAAGGTATCTCTGACAAGGATCTCGACACTTTTTTCACCGTTCTCAACACAGTGCGCGAAAACGCACAAGCATCATCAGAAGAATAAAATCCGCTATTCCTTTCGCGCCTGCAACTAGCGCAATGCTCTCAAGACTCCGAGAAATATATCTTGTTGCTCCTGGGAAATTCTCGTTTGAATGCTGCTTTCAAAAGACGCTTGTCCGGCTTCGCTTTCGCAAACAATGTGGAAGAATCCTCGAAGCCGTGCTCTTCGAGCACCCAGCCATTTTCATCATGGTGCAAGCTCACCGAACGATCGCGCTTAAAAGTGAACAATGACACAGATCGATAGCCTTTATTCGCAGCAGCGTTCATCAATTTCGCTTGAGCTTGTTTTGCAGACATAAGCCTCATTACAACTTCCTTTTGAGTAGACCCTCAAGATTGGCACTGAAGATCCATTTTGCAGATCTGTGAGGAGGGACTGTCCTGAACATATAGCGTTCTACACATACGCGCCGGTAAAGCAAGCGATGCTCACGCCGCAACGACAGGCATCTCATAAAGAGCCGATACGCATCAAATGAGTCGCATCGGCTCTTGGATCCTCAAAATCGACACCTCTATCGATCTGGTCAGATTCTTGAAAGACTAAGCGTCTTCGTCACGGACCTTCTTAGACTCGGCCTCTTGCTTTTTGGCCTCATCTACAGAGATCCCTTCCATCGTCTCACTCTCGAACGACTCAAAGTCGATATCTTTGCCTAATTGCTCTTCTGCCATGATAGTTCACCCTTTCTGGTCTTTTGATCGATTGACTCTCGACAAACCTCACGCTCTCAACGTTTCGTCGGCTTATCGATCTGACACTATAATCGCTCGTTCTGGCATTGCGAAAGAACATGCAAAAGCTTTGTTTATGGCAAGTTACTGAAAAGACGCGCGAACGATATCTGATGACAACAGATCAGCTTTTTGCCGCAGGGCTTCGATCTATCATCTGTTGGGCCACTTGATAGAGCCTCATGGCTTGCGGGCTCGGCTGGCTGGCAAAAATAAGCCCGTAAGGCATACTGTGCTGCTTGGCCAGAGGGATGCAAGCGAGGTTCGGGTGGATGTCTTCCCATATGTCGATCGTGACGATAGCGCGATTGTTAAGTTCGCAGTCCGCGAAAAGTTCCATGGTGTAGAAAGGCACATCAGAAATGCGATTAGCGCCCAAAGCAGCAAGATACGCGCGGGCGGCATCATAGTCAGCAGACATTCCCGGCTTCATCAAAACCAAGTCTAGATCGTGAAGCATATCCCCATTAACTACCGACAGGCTGGCCATCTGTGTCGCCTTCGGCACGGCAACGCAAAGTGACGCACGCGCTAGTTCGAGGAACAGACAGCGATCTTTATAGAGCTCAGAGAGAAAAAGTCCCTCCATGACATCACAGGATATACCAAGCCCTTGCAGGTAGTTACCCGGTGTCACTCCGATGCTTTCAAGCGAGATGATATCGATATGGGTGCCGGGTGCATCCTCGATCATGTGCGACCAAATGCTGGGAAGCATACGGCATTTCATAAGTAACGATGTCGCTACCCGTATAGGACCTTCACCTTTTTGGATTTGCCGCGCCCGATCAACCGCTTCATTTGAAAGCCGCACTATCTCGACAGCATCCCGATAAAGCGACGAGCCAGCCTCTGTGAGCTGAACACCGCGACGTCCCCGCTCGAACAATACGACACCGAGCCTTTGCTCAAGAAGATCGATCTGCTGAATGAGCGAAGAAGGCGCGATGAACAGAGCACGAGCGGCTTTACTAAAGCTACCAGCATTGGCTGTTTCGATGAACGACTCTATTTGACGCGCGTACATGGCAACTCCTTTATAGACTTCTTTATATAAGGTTATAACCTAACACACTATTAGGAAATAGCGCGATTAAAACTATATTTTAATAACTATCATTAGGCTATGGCTATAAATTGGGGAGAAGGGAAAATGCCATGACCGTACATGCACTCAAAAGGAAAAGATACATATATCTTTTTGCAGCGGCGATTTCGTTTCTGGTACTGGGCTTGGTGTATGCTTGGTCGCTGTTCGCAACGCCTTTAGCAAAACCGCATCAAGGAGATTAAGGACATACGGGCTCAAGGATTTAAAAATCAGTTCGTATGTCCCTGACACTATGCGGCTTCGGCGCTATTTTACAGTGACCACAGGAATATCGGCCTCATGGAGCACCGCATAGCTCACGCTGCCCATCATCGCCCGAATGGCCCCGAGTCCACGTCTGCCCATTATGATCATATCCACGTCGTGCTCTTTGGCGTAATCGCAGATTCCAGTGGATGCCTTTGCCGACGCATATGCTCCAAGCGTTACCTTACACTGCACATCGTCAAACATGTCTCCGAGCTGCTCGCGAACGCTCTCGATCGTCTGCGCACGGGAATTCTCCATCATGACCTCGTATGTTTCCATATCGGGAAAGATCTGCGAAACGCCGGTGATCGGAGATACGGGAGATTCCACGCCGATGCCCGCCATTCCAAGAGGGATGATAGACACTATGTGTATCGTAGCGCTCGGATCGTCTCCAAGCATATCTTTCGCGACCACCAAAGCCTCGGTCGATGGCTCGGAACCGTCATAGGCCACCATGATATTCTTATACAACATGTCTACCCCTTTCGTTGCGATTTCCCAAAGTATAGCCCAGCGCTGCGCAACTGAGGTCGGCCTTACGAATCGCTTACCTTTTTGAAAACAAACTTGAAATATTGGTTGGGTACAATCTTCTCAACACGATTAGGAAGGATGCCGATCCGGATGCAGGCCATCGATTGCCATTGTCATATCTACCCCGCAAAAATTGCCAAGAAAGCCGTCGAAAGCGTCGGCGAATTCTATGGAATACATATGGACCTTGACGACGGAACGTCAGACACACTGCTCGATGCGTCACGCGATGTGCCTATCGAAAAGCATTTCATCTATTCGGTGGCAACAAGACCTGAGCAGGTCGAAAGCATCAATGATTTCATAGCGTCCGAATGTGAAAAGCACCCCGAGTTCGTCGGATTCATGACGCTCCACCAGGATTACAAGGACCCGGAATCCGAGATCGAGCGCGCGCGAGCAATGGGGCTTCGCGGCATGAAGCTGCATCCTGATACGCAGATGGTCGATATGGACGACCCGCGTCTGATGACGATATATGAAATCATTGAAGGCAAAATGCCGATCGTTATACATTGCGGCGATTATAGATATGACTATTCTCACCCGAAACGGCTCAAAAGGATCCTTGCCGCGTTTCCCGATCTAGTGGTCAATGCAGCGCATTTCGGAGGTTGGTCGATATTCGATTACGCGCTCGAATTCCTACAGGACGAGAACTGCTTTTTGGATACCTCAAGCGCACAGGAGCTGCTCGGCCCCAGACGCACGAAAGAACTCTGCAGACTGTTCGGCACAGATAGAGTAATGTTTGGAAGCGATTTTCCCATGTGGAGTCCGAAGCGCGAATATGAACTATTCACCGCGATCGACTTCACAGATGACGAAATCGAGAAAATGCTATACGGAAACGCAATGAGATTTTTGAATGCGTAGGGCGCTTGCTTTCGGGAAGTCCTACCAATTCGCGGGCTTCTCAAAAACCATCTCAGGCTGCTTCCACTCGACGATGGCGCCGACATCGCGAGTCTTCGCAAGGTCGATGACCCTCTGATTCGAAGAGCCGCGCCAATCAAGTTCTAAAGACTTCAACTCTTCCACAAAAGGCCCGTCAACCAACACGTCGATATTGTTGAGCAGACATGCGATATCCGGATTTGCCTGCGACATCTTCATCAGATCCTCGTAAAGGTAACCGGTAAATATCCAGATATTATAACCGTCAGCCTTCAACTGTTGCGCCAACACAGCGCATGCATGCGGCTGTTCGAACGGCTCGCCACCGGATAGCGTCACGCCCGCTATAAGCTTATTCGAACGAATGCCACCCAAGACACTCTCGATAGACCTCAGCTCTCCACCTTTGGGAGAATGACTCTCAGGATTGTGACAGCCGGGACAACCATGCGAACACCCCTGAACGAAGATGGAATAACGGATCCCCGGACCATCTACGATTGATTCTTCGACCACCCCAAATATACGAATATCTCCAGAAACTTGTGCATCTGCACACTGGGCCGAATCTTGTGCGCTCATTAAGACTCCTTCTTTCCAGCACTGGGTTGTGATCCATCCTTCTTCTCACGCTCGAGTCTGCGCTCCTTGCGCTCTTTTCGTTCCTTGCGCTCTTCACGAATCTCTTCACCGTGCTCGGATATGCGTCTGGTCACGCTCGGTTTGCCATCCGATGTCGAGATGCGTTTGCCATATAGCTTCACGACCTCGACCGCCGCGTTCTTCACGGCATCCAGATGCACGCCTATGCCGACGGTGAAATATAACGTGCCCTTATATCCTTTATCGTTGGCCCCAAAATACGATATTTTCGAAGGCGTCTTCATTAAAGTGATCGCCTCCACCGCATCGTTGACTTTGCCTTCGATCTCTTCCGCAAGATCCTCAGGTGTTCGGCCCTCGACACGCTCCACAAGGATATCTATGCGAACATCGTTTTGAGGAGGCATCTTGATCAGCGCGGATGTGTTGATTACCGAATTGGGAATGAGCACCTTATCCCCCTCGGCCGTAACGATAACCGTATGACGCCACGTTACGTCGTGAACGATTCCCGCATTGGTGCTGACTTGAATATGGTCCCCCGGTTCTACGAGTTTGCCTACACTGATCTGTAAGCCCCCAATAAGATTTGACAGCGTGCTTTGAAAGCCGAGAGAGACCGCGATGCCGCCGACTCCCAAAGCCGTTATAGCTGCGCTGATGTTAACGTTGAAGCACGTAGACAATACGATGCATATGCCTACACACCATACCCCCACGCGGGCGATATTGATGAAGATGCTCGATGAGGGCAGTGGATTTTGCGACAACCGCAGCATTTTGCGCAGGAGCTTCGTAATAAGCGCAGACACTAATGCGGTAAGCATCAGCGTTATCAGCGCCGTAAGAAACGTGCTCAGCCACCCTACGTGGAAGAAATTCTGCACCATATTCTTAAACTCGTCAGGCAAAGAATCCAAACCCATGCCGCATCCTAACCTCAGATCGTCTCAAGTCCATTCACTGTATGAAAACAAAGGCCGACCGCTGCGCACAGATCGCTCAAATACTGATGTCGCAGCGCTTTCGTCTTGCTCGCCTATAATGCTCGCATCTTGATAGCCGCTCTTCGTGTTCTAAATGATATAGACTCTCATATGATAACAGCCGCACCCGCTTGTTCTCTGCAAGCGAAATGCGGCTGTAACTGTAAAACCAGCGCTATGGTTTAACCGAGTGCTTAAAGCTTCGGAACGTCGTGCTTGACACGATCGGACTCTTCAGAGCGCTTCGCATCGTTGAAACGATCAAGGGTTCCAACGAGATACCCTGTGATGCGACGGATGCGCTCAAAGCCAAGGCCTGTAGCATCCCCGCTGTCGTCCTTATACTCCGCGCGCCCGCACTTAGGACAAGTGTCGCCGATGATGCCGTTATATCCGCACACTGGATCGCGATCGACAGGATGATTGATCGAACCGTAGCCCATCCCGCTCTCCTTCATATGGCGGATAACAGACTCGAACGCCTCAAGATTTTCCGTCGGGTCGCCATCAAGCTCGATATAGCTGATGTGTCCACCGTTGGTAAGCGCATGATACGGAGCCTCGATGTCGATCTTGTCAAACGCAGCAATATCATGATAGACAGGCACATGGAAACCGTTGGTGTAGTAATCGCGATTCGTAACACCCTCGATGCTTCCAAAGCGCTCGCGATCGAGACGAACAAAGCGACCGGACAGACCTTCTGCAGGTGTTGCGATCAAGGAGAAATTAAGCTTCTTCTCTTCCGAGATCCTGTCGCAATAGCTGCGCATATGACCAATGATCTCAAGGCCGAGACGCTGAGCTTCCTTGCTCTCTCCATGATGCTTGCCAGTAAGTGCCTTCAAGCACTCCGCAAGACCTATAAAACCGGTTGTGAGCGTGCCGTGCTTGAGAACCTCACGCTGCTCATCATCATACTTGAGGTTCTCAGAATCGATCCAAACACCCTGTCCCATAAGGAATGGAGCATTGTATACGCGCTTGCGAGCTTGGATCTCAAAACGCTCAAGCAGCTGACCAGTAACGAGCTGAAGCTTGGAATCGAGCAGGTCGAAGAACAGTTCCACATCGCCTTTAGCACGAAGGGCAAGACGCGGAAGATTGATCGAGGTGAACGAAAGGTTGCCTCTACCCGGAGTGATCTCGCGCTCGGGATCGTAAACATTGCCCATAACGCGAGTGCGGCAACCCATGTATGCGATCTCCGTCTCAGGCGTTCCTTTGTAATACTGCGCATTGAACGGCGCATCGAGGAAGCTGAAATTCGGGAACAGGCGCTTTGCGGAACAATGCATAGCCATCTTGAACAGATCGTAGTTCGGATCGGTCGGATTGTAGTTGACGCCTTCCTTCACGCGGAAGATCTGTACCGGGAAGATCGGAGTCTCGCCGTTGCCAAGTCCCTCTTCTGTTGCAAGAAGCATATTCTTTATGACCATACGTCCTTCAGGAGAGGTGTCCATACCGTAGTTGACCGAGCTGAACGGAGTCTGGGCACCGGCGCGCGAATGCATGGTGTTCAGATTATGGACCAAGGCTTCCATTGCTTGGAAAGTAGTGCGATCAGTATCCTTAAGCGCATTTTTCTTGGTGTAAGAGATGATCACATCAGCGCTCTCGGAAGATATGCCAGCCTCGATAAGACCCGCTACAAGCTCGCTCTCGAAAGCCGCATCGAGCTCGATCGATGCTTGGACGCCTGTCTTCTTTTCGATATTTGAGAGCAGAGTCTCGGTGAACTCACGTTCATCCGCAATGTCGGTCAGAAGGTCGATAGCCTCAGCAAGATGCTTCTTGAACAATCTGCGATAAGTCTTGCGAACACCATCTGCCAGACCGTAATCGAAATCGCATACCGCTTGACCACCGTGCTGGTCGTTCTGGTTGGACTGAATAGCGATACAGGCAAGTGCCGTGTAGCTCGAGATATCGTTCGGCTCACGAAGAACGCCATGACCTGTAGAGAATCCGTCTTTGAAGAGCTTCTTGAGCTCGATCTGACAGCAAGTGGTGGTAAGAGTATAGAAATCCATATCATGAATATGAATATCACCTTCGCGATGAGCCTTCGCAAAACGCGGATCGATCACGCACATCTCGTAGAACTGCTTGGCGGATTCCGAGCCGTACTTGAGCATGGTGCCCATTGCGGTATCGGCATTGATGTTGGCGTTTTCGCGCTTGAGATCGGAATCAGCGGCCTTTGAGAAAGTGATATCGTGAAGTGTCTGAATGAGACGGGAATTGACATCGCGAACACGGTTGCGCTCGGCGCGATAAAGGATGTATGCCTTAGCGGTCTGGACGA
>Ga0224748_10160_pt1 | contig 17635 bp, 14 predicted proteins | sample LIM_F_Water_Neg_FD_182074 | JGI IMG/M metagenome (GOLD analysis project Ga0224748, IMG submission 182074) | Enriched cells from gastrointestinal tract of the lab mouse from Pacific Northwest National Laboratory (PNNL), Richland, Washington... | ecosystem: Host-associated > Mammals > Digestive...
TGCATTTCATAGATAATCAAATCTTCCATAGGAATTAAAAGCTGGTTGCTGTCCATCCAGTCGAAATCTTCCTTTACGACCCTCGCCTTATAACTCACCCCATCTTTATTCCTTACGCCCCATATCCTTTGCCCACTTACTGCTTTTGCATAAATGTCGAGAAGATAATTATTTTTATTAAACATAAGCCCTTTTTTCATATCGTAAGGACCATCCAAACGGTACGCATATTCAAAATCTTCAATATTTAAACCAAATACAATCATGGAATAAACTTTCCCTATTTTATAATTTTCAGGAAATGGAATGATTGCATATGGTTCATCCTCCATCCTGCGAAACAAAAGAAGCTCACAAGATGTAGCGTGGAAAGAATGTACGGTAAAATTAACGCCGCATGGAATCGCCGTAGCCCCGTTTACCTCATACATCCCCGGACGTACCTCAAACCCGGAAACTTTATCCATAGGTACCATATGAATACTTCTCATAGGCGATATTACTTTATTGTCGTCTTGTGATTCTGTTAAATTATCCCTCATATTCCCATTCATATTTAGCCTCATTTCTGCGCAGCCTTTTCATAATACCAAATTTGCGGATGCTGCGCAGACACAAACCTGATATTTCAATCATCCTAAAATGATTTATATATAAAAAGCCCATATATAATTTGTAATAATCATATATAGGCTTTTTACCTTTCAACAATAATATTTTTAATAGGACTTGATAAAATCTTTTACTTCATCTTTTGTCGGCATAACCCTTAATGCACCTTTTTTCGTTGTAATAATAGAAGCGGCAGCATTGGCAAATGTCAGCATTTTTTCTAATTTCTCTTTATCCAGATTGTCTAGTCCATACTTTAATATAAAGTGAAGGCAGCATCCGCCGAAAGTATCCCCCGCTCCCGTAGTTTCTATTGTTTTTTTCTGGACAAATGCTGATTTTTCCACTTTTAAATCCTTATAATAGGCACGGCTCCCGTCTTTCCCCATAGACAATACAATAAGTTTAATCGGATACTTATCCTGCAATTTTTTTATTCCTTTATCAAAATCTTTTTCTCCGGTAAACCATTGGATTTCATTATCTGATATTTTAAGTATATCGCATTGGTTAAGGCCATATTCCACTTGTTCTTTCGCATCTTCAAGAGATTTCCAAAGAGGAGGCCTGAGATTGGGGTCAAAAGATATCAAAGCCCCATTCTCCTTTGCTTTTTTTATGGCTTTCTTTGTTGCCTTCCTGACTCCTTTATGAGTCATGGAAAGAGTTCCGAAATGAAAAATTTTACAATTTTTTATTAATTTATTGTTAATGTCTCCTTCTTCCAACATCATATCCGCTCCCGGATTGCGATAAAAGGAAAAATCCCTGTCCCCGTCCTTTAATGTCTGGACAAAAGCAAGGGTAGTCCTCACTTCCTTATCCATAATAAGCCCCGATGTATTTATTCCCACTTCTTCCAATACATTTTTTAACTTCTCACCAAAAATATCTTCCCCTACTTTTCCAATGAAAGCTGTCTTATCCCCCAATTTCTGAAGCATAGCCAATACATTACATGGAGCGCCTCCCGGATTTGCTTCAAACATTGTGTTTCCTTGCTTACTTACCCCATTATCCGTAAAATCAATCAATAATTCACCCAATGCCACTACATCGTATTTTTTCTTCATACCTTCCTCCATTCTGGAATCACATCCCTATCCCTTTTATTATATAACGGCATATAAAATATTTAAATTATTTTTTAAAAAAATATCAGTTTTCCATAATATGCAAAAAATACACAAAGAAGAAATACCCCTTGCATCCGTGAAAGTTTCTTTTTACCCATAACACATAAGAAGAGGAGCAAAGAAGCGCCAATACATACGATGCTGTCAAAATTAAAAGAATAATTATAAGGCACATCCGTTATCAAAGACGTAGTTCCTATGACAAATAAAATATTGAAAATATTGCTTCCTACAATATTCCCTACCGCAATATCCGCTTTTTTCTTCATGGCAGCCGTTATGGAAGTAATCAATTCCGGAAGGGATGTTCCGAAAGCAACAATTGTCAACCCAATAAGCCTTTCATTCATTTCAAATATCCTTGCAAGAGCCGTCGCCGCATCTACGGCAATGTCACTTCCCAATACAATAGCTGAAATTCCGATTACAAGAAGAAACAAAAGCATAAACATATTTTCATTCACTTTTACTTCCGCTTCCTCTACACCAATGCTAATTTGCCCTTTTTTTGCCATTAAAACAAGATAGACAAGATATACCGCCATAAGAACCCATAATAAAATACCGTCTACCCTTCCAAGATATCCTTTAAAATATCCGATTCCGGCTAAAAGGCAGGTAATCACAATCATAAATGGAATTTCATATCTAATGGTAGATATTTGCACAGGTATTGCTACAATGACAGAAGTAATCCCCAAAATCAACAACACATTCAATATATTGCTTCCAAGGATATTACCAATAGCAATTTCTGCGCTATTGTTTTGCGCCGTATTTTTTAATGCTGCCGATATACTTACAGCAGCCTCCGGCGCGCTGGTTCCCATTGCTACGATTGTCAGCCCGATAATCAACTGAGGAATCCCAAATCTATCCGCAATTTTTGACGAACTTCCCACAAACCAGTCAGCGCCTTTTATTAACAACAAGAAACCTATTGCCAACAATCCAAATTGAATCACTACTTCCATACAATCATACCTTTTCTTTAAAAATAAAATTATTCATTTTCTTCTTCTTTTGGAAGGGTTATTTCCTCATCATCCGGAAAAACGGGATGTTTTTCACTTTCAGGTATATCTTCTAAAGCATCTTCAAAATTTTCAAACTCATGATCCCCATCCGATACTTTTTCCCTTACTTTTGCAATCTTGGCAACTTTGGCCCCTTCATCAAGATTTATCATCCTAACCCCGGATGTAATCCTTCCAAGGGTAGAGATATCTTCCATCCTCAACTGTATAATAGTTCCAAGAGTGGTAATCATCATCACTTCATGGTCATCATTAACAGCCTTGACACCTACCACATACCCTGTTTTTTCTGTTATTTTGTAACATTTGACACCTTTTCCGCCTCTCTTTTGGACAGTAAATTCATCCAGATATGTCCTTTTCCCCATTCCGTTTTCCGATACAATGAGAAGGGAATCCCCTTGATGATCCAATTGCATACCGACAATTTCATCCCTATCCCCGAGATTCATGCCGATAACACCCATAGACATCCTTCCGGTAGCCCTTACGTCCGTTTCCATAAACCGGATACACATACCTTGTTTCGTCACAAGAAATATTTCCGTATTTTCATCCGTTATCTTTACTTCTATCAATTCGTCATCTTCACGTAAATTAATCGCTGCAAGACCATTTTTCCTTACATTGCAATATTCCATGATATGGGTTTTCTTCACAATCCCTTTTTTTGTCGCCATAAATAAATTTTTATGGTTTTCATAGTCCTTAATCGGAATAATTGCAGAAATCTTTTCCCCCGGATTTAACTGCAATAAATTGATAATAGCGGTTCCTCTCGCAGTCCTGCTGGCTTCCGGTATTTCATAAGCCTTTAACCTATATACTCTTCCGAAGTTGGTAAAAAACATAATATAATGATGAGTAGTAGTCATAAGCAAATCTTCGATATAATCTTCATCGATAGTCTGCATCCCCTTAATGCCTTTACCGCCCCTGTTTTGGCTTTTAAAATTATCAATCGTCATTCTCTTGATATAACCAAGGCTTGTCATGGCGATTACCGTATTATCTTTCGGTATTAAATCTTCCATAGAAATATCATAAGCGTCAAAACCGATAGCACTTTTCCTATCATCCCCGTATTTTTCCGCAATAATGGAAATTTCATCCCTGATTACTCCAAGCAGCAGCTTCCTATCGCCAAGAATTGCTTTTAATTCTGCAATTTTTGCCAGCAATTCCATATGCTCATTTTCAATCTTATCCCTTTCCAAACCGGTCAGGGTACGCAACCTCATATCTACAATGGCCTGCGCCTGCACTTCGCTAAATTCAAAACGTTCTATCAAACGCTCTTTTGCCTTCTGTACATTTTCGCTGCTTCTTATAATCTGGATAACTTCATCAATGTGGTCAAGGGCAATTAAAAGTCCCTGTAAAATATGGTCTCTTTCTTCCGCTTTATTTAAATCATATCTCGTCCTTCTTGTTACTACCTCTTCCTGATGGGCAAGATAATTTGTCAGCATATCAAGGATATTCATGACTTTCGGCTGATTATTGACAAGAGCAAGCATAATAATACCGAAAGTATCCTGCATTTGGGTATGTTTATAAAGCTGGTTCATAATGACATTGGCATTGGCATCCCGTCTAAGCTCAATGACAATCCTCATACCTTCCCTGTCAGATTCGTCCCTAAGGTCAGTGATTCCATCGATTTTTTTTAATTTTACTAATTCCGCTATTTTTAATATTAAATTTGCCTTATTTACCATATACGGAAGTTCCGTCACAATAATCCGGCTCTTCCCGTTGGGAAGGGTTTCAATATCCGTTACAGCCCTTACCCTTACTTTTCCTCTTCCGGTCCTATATGCTTCCTCGCTTCCTCTTGTTCCGAGAATAATCCCTCCGGTAGGAAAATCGGGCGCTTTTACAATTGACAGAATTTCTTCCATCTCCGTATCCCGGTCTTCTTCCACCCTGTTATCTATAATCTTAACAACGGCACTTATTACTTCCCGTAGATTATGGGGAGGTATATTAGTAGCCATCCCTACTGCGATTCCTGTGGTTCCGTTTACAAGAAGATTTGGGAAACGGCTAGGAAGGACAGAAGGCTCCTTTTCCGTCTCATCAAAGTTCGGTACAAAATCTACCGTATCCTTATTGATATCGGCAAGCATTTCCATAGAGATTTTGGAAAGCCTTGCTTCCGTATAACGCATAGCTGCGGCTCCATCCCCGTCCACCGAACCAAAATTCCCGTGTCCGTCTACCAAAGGGTAATGAGTAGACCAAGGTTGTGCCATATTTACCAAAGCCCCATAAATGGAACTATCTCCATGAGGATGGTATTTACCCATCGTATCACCGACGATACGGGCACATTTCCTGTGCGGTTTGTCAGGGCCGTTATTCAATTCTATCATTGAATACAGGACTCTTCTCTGTACCGGTTTTAATCCATCCCTTACATCGGGCAATGCACGGGAAGCGATAACGCTCATTGCATAGTCGATATAAGATGTTTCCATTGTTTTCTTCAAGTCCACATCATGGATTTTATCAAAGATATTATCTTCCATATATTTTTTCTCCATTAAATTTGTTAATAACTAGCTAAATATCAAGGTTTTTCACAAATTTTGCATTTTCTTCAATAAATTCACGTCTCGGTTCTACTTTATCCCCCATAAGTGTAGTAAAAGTCAAATCAATCTCCGATTCCGCTTCCTCATCCATTGTAACACGTAAAAGGATGCGCCTTTCCGGATCCATCGTTGTTTCCCAAAGCTGTTCCGGATCCATTTCACCAAGTCCTTTATATCTCTGGATTTTATTATTTTGATCCCTTCCTACTTCCTTCAATATATTATCAAGTTCTTCATCGCTGTAAGCATACCATACCTTCTTATTTTTCTCTAACTTATAAAGGGGCGGCTGGGCCAAATAGACATATCCTTCCTTAATCAAGTCCGGCATAAAACGATAGAGGAAAGTAAGAAGCAACGTAGCAATATGGGATCCATCCACATCGGCATCCGTCATAATAATAATTTTATGATATCTCAATTTACTGATATCAAAATCTTCATGAATCCCTGTGCCAAAAGCTGTAATCATTGCTTTTATTTCCGCATTGGCATATATTTTATCCAACCTTGCTTTCTCAACATTTAATATTTTTCCCCTAAGAGGAAGAATAGCCTGCGTTGCCCGGCTCCTGGCCGTCTTTGCGCTTCCTCCCGCGGAATCTCCTTCCACAATATAAATTTCACAATTGGCCGGATCTTTGTCAGAACAGTCTGCAAGTTTCCCCGGAAGGCTCATTCCTTCCAATGCTGTCTTTCTTCTCGTCAATTCCCTCGCTTTTCTCGCCGCATCTCTGGCACGCTGCGCTAAAATTGATTTTTCGCATATAATTTTTGCAATTGCAGGGTTTTGTTCAAGGAAATACGTAAGCTGCTCACTGACAATGCTATCCACTGCCCCTCTTGCTTCTGAATTACCAAGCTTCTGTTTCGTCTGCCCTTCAAATTGAGGGTCTTCTATTTTCACGCTGATAATTACAGTCAGCCCTTCCCTGATATCCTCCCCGGAAAGGTTCGTTTCACTTTCTTTTAAAAGTTTATTATTCCTGGCATAATCATTAAAAGTTTTCGTTAAAGCATTCCGAAAACCTATTAAATGGGTTCCGCCTTCAGGGGTATTGATATTATTTACAAAACTATAAGAACTTTCCGTATAGGAATCGTTATGCTGCATTGCTACTTCAACATAAACATTGTTCTTTGATCCTTCAAAATACATAATATTTTCATAAAGGGGGGTTTTACTTTTATTGAGGTAAGTAACAAACTCTTTAATACCCCCTTCATAATGAAATTGCCTTTCTATCGGATTCTGCCCTTCTTCCACCCTTTCATCCCTCAATATAATTTTAAGGTTTTTTGTAAGAAAAGCCATTTCCCTGAGCCTTTGTTTCAAAATATCAAATTCATAGACTGTCGTTTCCTGAAAAATCGTTTTATCCGGTTTGAAACTAACCTTTGTCCCTGTCTTCTCCTTCGGGCATTCCCCTACCACTTTCAATGAATAAACAACATGACCTTTTTCATATCTTTGTTTATATACTTTCCCTTCCTGGCAAATTTCCACTTCCAGCCAATCTGAAAGCGCATTTACAACAGAAGCACCCACTCCATGAAGGCCGCCGGATACTTTATACCCTCCGCCACCGAATTTGCCGCCGGCATGTAATATAGTAAAAACTACCTCCACGGCAGGAATGCCTGACTTATGATTGATACCTACCGGTATGCCTCTTCCATTATCAGTAACTGTTATGGATTCATCTTTATTTATGACCACTTCAATGGTATCGCAAAAACCGGCAAGGGCTTCGTCTACCGAATTGTCAACTATCTCATATACCAGATGGTGAAGCCCTCTGGAAGAGGTACTCCCTATATACATACCGGGCCTTTTCCTTACTGCCTCAAGACCTTCCAATATCTGTATCTGATCTGCCCCGTATTCGTTATTATTACTCATTCTAACCTCTCATTCTGCCGTAGCTGCGGCTTTTTTCTGCCTTAAAAGTCAAGCTATTCCTGTATGGTTCCTTCTACTACTTTAAATACTTTATTAATTTCAAACCGGTTATTTACAAATTCATCCAATCCGGTGCATGTAATAATTGTCTGGATATTCCCTATGCTATTTAACAAATAATTCTGCCTATTGCTGTCTAGCTCCGATAAAACATCATCCAATAAAAGTACAGGGGTATCCTTCGTAATCTTCTTTACAATTTCTATTTCCGAAAGTTTCAACGATAATGCTGCAGTCCTCTGCTGGCCCTGGGAACCGAATTTACGGATATCAATATTCCCTGTCATAAAAGAAAAATCATCCCTATGGGGACCTACACTTGTTTGCTTTAATTTTATATCCTTTTCCTGATTCTTTTTAAGGATAGTTTCAAAGTCATCAATTTCCACATCCGGTTCATATTTTATAATAAGCTCTTCCCTGTCTCCGGACAGTTTTTTATGTATCCCATAAATAATTTCATTCAATTGGCCTACAAACATACGTCTTCTTTCTATAATTTTACTTCCAAAAGAAACCAATTGGGAATCCCATATATTGAGGGTATCCTTAAGCTGAGGGTTGAAATACATATCTTTCAAAAGCTTATTTCTTTGATTTACAATTTTATTATAATGATTCAGATTATAAAGATAAAAATTATCCAACTGGCAAAGTTCCATATCTACAAACCTTCTTCTTTCAGCAGGACCATTTTTAATAATACTTAAATCTTCAGGGGAAAAAAAGACGACATTTAACAAGCCTAAAAGGTCTGCCGCTTTCTTTAATTTCTGCCCATCTACAGCAACCCCTTTTGACTTATTCTTGCGAAGATGCATATCTATCTTATATTCAATTCCTTCTTTTGCAAGATAAGTCCTTATATGTGCTTCTTCTTTATCAAAGCATACAATATCCTTATCCTTGCTTCCTTTATGTGATTTCGTAGTGGCAGACAGATAAATCGCTTCCAATACATTGGTTTTTCCCTGCGCATTATCACCATATAGGATATTGGTTCCTTCACTGAACTTTAAATCCAGGAACTCATAGTTCCTGAAATTCATCAGTTCCAAAGATTTTATAATCATATATTACACCCTATTTGAAAAATCGGCCAACATTTAAGTTTGTATTTTCATTTGCCTGCCGTCAAATTCCACTATATCATCACCATATATTTTCTTTCCTCTTTGCAGAACACATTCCCCGTTTACTTTTACTTCGCCGTCTAAAATGACTTCCTTTGCTTCCGCTCCGGATTCTACCCAGCCTGCTAATTTTAATACCTGGCCAAGCTTTATAAATTCGTCTCTTATCTTTATTATTTCCATATTTTCCCTTCTTAAACTTTCCGGACTTTTTTTAATTATTTTGTTAGTTTACTGTGGTAAAATTCACAGGAAGAATCAAATAAATATATTTTTCTTCCGTATCCCTTATAAAACAGGGAGCCTTGGGATTTACAAGATAAATATCCACCTCTTCGTCTTCAATTACTCTAAGTGCATCAATAAGGAATTTGGGGTTAAATCCAATCATGATATCCTTACCTTTTTTATTGATGTCAATCTCTTCATTCATACTTCCTACTGCAGAATTTATCTTAAGTTCCATAACACCATCTAAAATATTGATAATGATTGGCTTTTTATCCCCTTCTTTAACAAGAAGAGTAGCCCTGTCGATACAATCCAAAAATTCTTTTTTATTTATCCTTACCTTTGTTTCATAATCGCTGGAAAGCATCTGGTCTATTTTAAAATAATCGCCTTCTATTAAACGTGAAACAACGGTTGTATTATCAAATTCAAATACAATATGTTTATCCGTAAAGAAAATATGTACTTCCCTGTCCATATCACCGGACAATATTTTACTCACTTCATTCAATGTTTTTCCGGGAACTACTACTTTTTTCGGCATATAAAAGTTTTTAAGCCTAATCTTCCGTATGGAAATCCTATGCCCATCCAAGGAAACCACTTTTAAAATATCTTCATTGATTTCAAACAATTCCCCGGTCATCAGTTTATTGTTATCGTTGTCGGCAATTGAAAAAATTGTCTGTCTTACTACTTCTTTCAGCGTAAACTGAGATACTATGATAGAATCAATTTTTTCGATAGACGGCAGATAAGAAAAATCTTCCCCTGATTTTCCTATAATATTGAATTTTGACTTTTCACATGTAATTGTAGTCTTAAAGGACTCGTCCGTAACAATCGTTATATCGCTGTCAGGAAGTTTTCGTACGATTTCAAGGAATATTTTTGCATCCAGTGCAATAATTCCTTTTTCAACAATATTTCCTTCAATTATAGTTTCTATCCCCAATTCCATGTCATTGGCCATTAATTTGATTTCAGTTCCTCTGGCATCTACTAAAATACATTCTAAAATAGACATCGTCGTTTTATTAGGAACAGCTTTTGATACTGTCTGTACTCCAGTTAGCAAGTTAGATTTCGATAACACTAATTTCATCGTGCAAAAACTCCCTTCCCGAAAAGGCTTATTTATTTATTATGAATTTATTATTATACTTATTAATAACTGTTGATATGTGTATAACATTAACTATTATACTATTTTTCAAGGAAAAAAGAAATCATATCTATGTGAAAAACTCCATATAACTTCGTTTTTTTTCCTTATTTACCCACATAAGCGTTTTTTTAAGTTATTATTTAAACGTTAAGACGGACTAATTTTTTTCTTTATGATTTCAATTTTATTTTTCAATTCATCATTTGTCTTTAACTCATCGGTTATTTTGTTAACTCCGTGGATAATTGTCGTATGATCTTTTTTTCCAAGTATTTTCCCAATGTTTTGATAAGAAGTATCGGTCATGGAACGGCAGAGGTACATGACCACTTGCCTTGGTTCTACAAATTCGGAATTTCTCTTTTTAGAAGTAATATCTTCCGCCTTTACACCAAAATGCTCCGCTACTATATTGATAATAAGAGAAGGGCTAACTTCTTTTGGCTTGTCCGGGTAAATAATGTCTTTTAAGGCTTCTTGGGCCATTTCAAGATTGATTTCTACATTATTTAATTTGGAAAAGGCAATGATTTTATTGAAAGCCCCTTCTAATTCCCTTATATTGGATTTGATATTAGTGGCAACATAAGAAAAAACTTCGTCTTCTATTTTTTTGCTGAAATTTTCCGCATTTTTCTGGAGGATAGCCATCCTTGTTTCGTAATCGGGCGGCTGTATATCTGCAATCAATCCCCATTCAAACCGGGAACGGAACCTTTCTTCCAAAGTTTCCATTTCTTTTGGCGGTTTGTCGGAAGATATGATAATTTGTTTTTCCGATGCATGTAATACATTAAAAGTATGGAAAAACTCTTCTTGTGTGCTTTCTTTTCCTATTATAAATTGGATATCATCGATTAAAAGGACATCGACTGTCCTGTATTTTTCCCTTAATTTTGTCATATCCGCTGCATTTCCGCTTCGGATGGAACTAATCACTTCGTTTGTGAATTGTTCGGAAGTGACGTAAAGGATTTTTCTATTTGGATTCTGTTTCAAAATAAAATGCCCGATGGAATGCATAAGGTGTGTCTTACCAAGCCCGGCTCCTCCATATATATAGAGGGGATTATAAGTATTGCCGGGGGATTCCGCTACTGCAAGGGAAGCGGAATGGGCGAATTTGTTGTTGCTTCCCACCACAAAGGTATCAAACCGGTATTTCGGGTTTAGATTCGCCTTTTCATAATTGATATTATAATAAGGTTTTAATGCCATAGAGTCTTCATTATTGCTGATATCTTTTTCCAATACAAAAGATATTTCATAATCATGATCCATCATTTCTGAAATGGTGACCTGAAAATAGCTTTTGTATTTATTATTGATATAGCTTAGGGCATGAGACTGTTCGGATGGTATGGAAATAGTTATCACGTCGTTTTCGGAACTATAGAAGCTTAATTTTGAAATCCATGTATTATAAGAAATATTTGATAATTCATATTCTTTTTTTATCGTTTGTTTAATCAGTTCCCAATTTTCTTCAATAAAATCCATTCAAATACCTCAACTTTCTGCAAGTATATCTATCTTAATATAAATACGATGAAATTTCAAATGATTAATTTTATAAACAAAGTTATACACATATTGGGGATAATGGGAGGATAAGCTTATGTGCCATAGGAACCTCATAGTAAATATGTGCATAATTAAATAAAAAATATAAACAGCTAAAAAGAGGTGAGAAATAGGGGTTACATGTTATTCTAACATTAAGTTTTCACATGATATAATGATGTTATCCACAAATTATACACAAAATGTGTATAATTTTGCCTGTACTCAAATAAAATTGGATTTAATGTGGATAACTTTTTTGTATCTATATTTTGTGGTTCTCATAAGAAGTTTATAACAAGATGTTGCGTTGGTAAAAATCACGATTTTTCCGGCATTTTTTAGGTATTTTTATTTTGTAGAATTTGTCTTTATTTACTTGACGTATGTGCATTTATACTTTATAATCGTAATGATATTTTTCAATACATTTGTTAAAATATATTTGCCTGAAATAATATAGAAGGTATTATGTATATGGGCTGGAAAAGGAGGTGCATCAATTATGAAAATGACATTTCAGCCGAACAAGAGGAAAAGGAAAAAAGTTCATGGTTTCAGGGCTAGAATGAGTACAAAAGGCGGAAGAAGAGTTTTAGCTGCCAGAAGAGCAAAAGGAAGAAAGAGATTATCAGCATAGGCCGCAGTTTTGTGGCCTTTTTTCTCTTTGAGGAATAGAAGATGAGATTCTCAGATTCTTTGAAAAAAAACGATGATTTCAAGAATGTTTATAAAAAAGGCAAGTCTTATGCTAATAAGTATCTGGTAATGTATGTATTGAAAAATAATAAAGAAGTAAACAGGATTGGAATATCAGTAAGTAGGAAAGTTGGAAACAGCGTTGTCCGCCATAGAGTGACAAGGCTGGTAAGAGAAAGTTACAGACTACATGAAAATATATTTAATAGTGGTTTAGATATAGTAGTCATTGGAAGAAACAATGCGAAATCGGCTTCTTATGCCGAAATAGAAAGCGCATTACTGCATCTTGGAAAACTTCATCATATAATTAAAATATTTTTTTATGAAGTTTGATTTGAAAATGGTTATGAAAAAATTAGTGATTTACTTGATTCGATTCTATAGAAAGTATATATCTCCTATGAAATCTACCAAATGCCCTTATATACCTACTTGTTCCGAATATGGTTTGGAGGCGGTAGAAAAATACGGCGCTTTGAAAGGCGGTCTTTTGGCAGTCTGGAGGATACTCAGGTGCAATCCTTTTTCAAAGGGAGGATATGACCCTGTTCCATAGAGTCAGAAATTTTATGAAAATGTAGGAGGAAAGAAATTGCCTGGAATAATTTTAACTCAGAATCAGACTTTTCTTATTGGACCGGTTGCTAAAATACTCGGCTATATAATGGAAGGTATCTTTTTCTGTTTGGACAAGATTGGTATTCCTAATATAGGTTTATCTATCATTTTATTTACAATCGTAATATATCTTCTTATGATGCCGCTTACAATAAAGCAGCAGAAATTTTCAAAATTATCTGCAAAGATGAATCCTGAACTTCAGGCAATTCAGGCAAAGTATAAGAATAAAAAAGATAATGAATCCATGATGAGGATGAATGAAGAGACACAGGCTGTATATGCAAAATATGGAGTTTCTGCTACGGGAAGCTGTGTCCAGCTTTTGATTCAGATGCCGATTCTTTTTGCTCTTTACCGTGTTATTTATGCAATGCCTGCTTATGTTGGTAAAATTAAAGACGCTTTTTTCCCTTTGGTGGACAAGCTTATTGCGCAGGCAGGAAGTACGGAATTTATTCAGACTTTTAAAGATGCTGCTATGTTTACAAAGCAGTTCTCCAATGAAGCTTTTACAGGCGGAAATATGGATTATGTAAGGAATACATTTGTGGATGTATTGAACCGTGCTTCTACTTCAGAATGGAACAGCATAGCAGAAAAATTCCCTTCTTTGTCGGTCGATGTAAACAATACATTAGAAACTTTGGAAATATATAATAATTTTTTAGGGTTGAACATAGGAAATTCCCCTTCTTTTATTGTAAAAGAAGCGATTTCTTCAGGAGCTTATGTTATGGTGGCTGCAGCGATTGCCGTTCCATTGCTGTCAGCAATTACCCAGTGGATTAATACAAAGCTTATGCCGCAGCCGGAAAGCAATAATAATTCACAGGATAATCCGATGGCATCTTCTATGAAGACAATGAATTATATGATGCCTGTTATGTCGGCAATATTTTGTTATACGCTTCCTGCAGGTATGGGTCTTTACTGGATTGCCGGTTCTGTTGTAAGAAGTATCCAGCAGGTAATTATAAACAAACATATCGACAAGATGGATTTGGATGAATTAATTAAAAAGAATGTGGAAAAAAGAAATAAAAAATTAGAAAAATCAGGGATAAATCCAAAGACAATCAATAATTATGCAAATATGAGTACAAGAAGTATTGCTTCAAAAGCATCCTCTTCCTCATCTATGACACAGGAGGAAAGGGATTTGGCAATGAAAAAATCAACGGAATATTATAGCAAAAATGCAAAACCAGGCAGTATCGCTTCAAAAGCCAATATGGTAAAGCAGTATAATGAGAAGAATAACAGAAAATAGTGGGAGGGTATTATCATGGAATATATGGAAGTATCAGCAAAAACAGTAAATGATGCTATTACGGAAGCTTGCCAGAAACTTCTTGTGACAAGTGATAAGTTAGACTACATTGTAATTGAAGAAGGTTCTTCAGGATTCCTTGGAATTGGGTCTAAACCGGCTATTATTAAAGCAAAAGTAAAATCTTCCGTTAAAGATAAGGCAAAAGATTTTCTTGATAGCGTTTTTGAAGCTATGAATCTTATAGTTGCAGTTCATATAAAGTATGATGAACTGGATAATTATATGGATATTGATTTGAGCGGGGATGAGATGGGAGTCCTTATTGGAAAAAGAGGACAGACTTTGGATTCTTTGCAGTATCTTGTTTCCCTTGCTGTTAATAAAGAATCAGAAAGCTATATCAGGGTAAAAGTGGATACGGAAAATTATAGGCAGAGAAGAAAAGAAACGCTGGAAAATCTGGCAAAAAATATTGCTTATAAAGTAAAAAGAACAAAACGTTCCGTTTCCCTTGAGCCGATGAATCCTTATGAAAGAAGAATTATCCATTCGGCTTTGCAGAACGATAAGTATGTGATGACACATAGCGAAGGAGAAGAACCGTTCCGCAGGGTAGTAGTTACTTTAAAGAAATAGGGAATAAATCCCTGTATGATATAAAAACCCTTGAAGTATTTTTAATTCAAGGGTTTTTGTAATAAGGAAGTATTTTGGGGGTTAGGATGAAAAGTGATACGATTGCAGCGATAGCTACCGGAATGACGGATTCAGGAATTGGGATTGTGAGGATAAGCGGAGAAGATGCGGTAATGATTGTGGATAAAATTTATCGGTCAAAATCGGGTAAATATTGTTTCCATGATTTTAAATCCCATTCCATCCATTATGGATATATTGTAAATAAAGGTAAAATTATAGATGAAGTTATGGTGAGTTTAATGATTTCCCCTAATAGTTATACTGCAGAAGATACTGTAGAAATTAATTGCCATGGGGGTGTCCTTATGGTAAAAAATATTTTAGAGACTGTTATTGAAAATGGGGCTAGGCTTGCAGAGCCGGGGGAATTTACAAAAAGGGCTTTTTTAAACGGAAGAATAGATTTGTCAAAAGCGGAAGCTGTAATGGATATTATTCATTCTAAAAATAAATTTTCTTTGGAAAATTCCATAAGGCAGCTGAGGGGCTCTGTGTCAGAAATAATAAGAGAGTTAAGGGAAGATATTATTTATGAGATTGCTTTTATTGAATCTGCTTTAGATGATCCGGAACATATTAGTTTAGATGGTTACCACGAAAGATTGCAGGAAAAGACAGAAAGTATTTTGGGGCGTTTAAAAAAACTAATAGATTCTGCGGAAAATGGAAAAATAATGAAAGAAGGAATCCATACTGTTATTATAGGGAAACCGAATGCTGGAAAATCTTCTTTTTTAAATCTTCTGGTTGGGGAAGAAAAAGCAATTGTAACAGATATTGCCGGAACTACAAGGGATGTTTTGGAAGAAAGCATTAGTCTGAATGGCATTCAATTAAATATTATTGATACGGCAGGCATTCGGTTTACGGAAGATGCCGTAGAAAAAATAGGGGTGGAAAGGGCCAGAAAATTTGCAAAGGAAGCGGATTTGATTGTTTATGTGGTAGATGTTTCCGTTCCTTTAGATGAAAGTGACTATGATATTATTCATATGATATCGGATAAAAAGTTTGTTATACTTTTAAATAAGACAGATCTTCCTGTTTTAGCTACGGAAGATATGGTAAGGGATGAAATAAAAAAGAGAAGCGAAAAAAATATTCTTCCTGAAGTCCGCTTTATAAAGACTTCAATGAAAGAAAATGAAGGGATAGATGTTTTTGAGGAAACGATAAAAGAGTTGTTTTTTAATGGGGAGATTTTGTTGAATGATGAAGTAGTAATTACCAATATGCGCCATAAAGAAGCGGTCATGGATGCATATGAAAGTATGTTACAGGTAAAAGAAAGCCTTGAAAATAATATGCCTGAAGATTTTTATTCGATAGATTTGATGAGCTGTTATGAATCTTTAGGAAGGATAATTGGAGAGGAAATTGGGGAAGATTTGATGAATGAAATTTTTTCTCAATTTTGTATGGGTAAATAAGCAAGGATAAAAGGAAAGGGATTTTTGATGCCGGGATTAGAAATAAAGGAAAAAGTAGATGTTTGTGTAGTCGGGGCTGGGCATGCAGGATGTGAAGCTGCATTAGCTTGTGCCAGGCTTGGATTGGAAACCGTTATTTTTACGGTTAATGTGGATAGTATTGCTTTGATGCCTTGTAATCCGAATATAGGAGGTTCCTCTAAGGGTCATTTGGTAAGGGAAGTGGATGCGCTTGGTGGAGAGATGGGGAAGATAATTGATAAAACATTTATCCAGTCAAAAATGCTGAACAAATCCAAAGGCCCTGCCGTCCATTCTCTTAGGGCACAGGCAGATAAAGCAGAGTATTCCAGAGCGATGAGGAAAGTTCTCGAAAATCAGGATAATCTAACAATAAAGCAGGCGGAAGTCTGTGATATTTTGACGGATGGAAATAGAGTAACAGGGATAAAAATATTTACAGGCGCTGTTTATGAATGTAAAGCGGTAATTCTTTGTACAGGGACTTATTTAAAAGCAAGATGTCTTTGCGGAGAAGCGATTACTTATACCGGGCCCAACGGATTGCAGGCAGCAAATCATTTGACGGATGCATTGGTTAATCTTGGTATTGAAATGAGGAGGTTCAAAACAGGAACACCTGCCCGGATGGATAAAAGAAGTATTGATTTTTCTAAAATGGATGAACAGTTTGGCGATAAGAAAGTTGTTCCTTTTTCTTTTTCAACAAATCCGGAAGACGTTCAGATTGAACAGGTTTCTTGTTGGTTAACTTATACAAATGAAAAAACACATGAAATTATAAAAAATAATTTAGACCGTTCTCCTATTTATGCAGGAGTGATTGAAGGAACGGGACCGAGATATTGCCCTTCGATTGAAGACAAAGTGGTTAAGTTTGCGGATAAGGAAAGGCATCAGGTATTTATAGAGCCGGAGGGTTTGCATACAAATGAAATGTATGTAGGCGGTATGTCTTCTTCCCTTCCGGAAGATGTGCAGCTTGCCATGTATCGTACGGTACCCGGTTTAGAGAATTGTAAAATTGTAAGAAATGCTTATGCGATAGAATACGATTGTATGAATCCGAAACAGTTATATCCTACCTTGGAATTTAAAAAGATAAAAGGGTTATTTAGCGGTGGGCAGTTTAATGGAAGCAGCGGCTACGAAGAGGCAGCGGCTCAAGGTTTGATTGCTGGGATTAATGCAGCCCTTTCGATTCAGGGGAAAGAACAGATAATTTTAGACCGCTCTGAAGCATATATAGGTGTATTGATTGATGACTTGGTGACAAAAGATAATTTTGAGCCTTACCGGATGATGACTTCCAGAGCAGAATACCGCCTTTTGCTTCGTCAGGATAATGCAGATTTACGCCTTAGGGAAAAAGGGTATCAAGCCGGCCTTGTTTCTAAAGAAGATTATGAAGCAATGATACAAAAAAAAGAGATGATTGAAAAGGAA
>Ga0224748_10161_pt1 | contig 17522 bp, 14 predicted proteins | sample LIM_F_Water_Neg_FD_182074 | JGI IMG/M metagenome (GOLD analysis project Ga0224748, IMG submission 182074) | Enriched cells from gastrointestinal tract of the lab mouse from Pacific Northwest National Laboratory (PNNL), Richland, Washington... | ecosystem: Host-associated > Mammals > Digestive...
TGCCGATAGAACATACGTCGAGCCTATCACGCCTGAGTTCGTGAAGAAGGTCATCGAGATCGAGCGCCCGGATGCTCTGCTTCCGACACTTGGCGGGCAGACCGGTCTTAATACGGCTGTCGAGCTTGCCAAATCAGGCGTGCTCGATGAGTTCGGTGTGGAGATGATCGGATGCGATCTTGCAGCGATCGAGCGTGGCGAGGACAGGAAGCTCTTCAACGAGTGCATGGCTGAGCTTGGGATCGAGACAGCCAGAAGCGGATACGCCTATTCTGTGGCAGATGCCGAGGCGATCGTGGCCGATATCGGATATCCGGTGGTGTTGCGCCCCTCATTTACGCTTGGAGGCTCAGGTGGCGGCATTGCGCACGATCATGACGAGCTTGTTGCGATTGTGTCTCAAGGTATCGAGCTTTCCCCAGCAGGTGAGGTGCTTGTGGAGGAGTCCATTGAGGGCTGGAAAGAATTCGAGATGGAGGTCATGCGCGACAAAGCCGGAAACGGCATCATCATCTGCTCGATCGAGAATCTCGACCCGATGGGTGTGCACACGGGCGACTCGATCACGGTGGCTCCCGCGCAAACGCTCTCTGACATCGAGTATCAACGCATGCGCGTGGCATCCCTTGCCGTTCTTGAGAAGATCGGCGTTGAGACCGGCGGCTCAAACGTACAATTCGCCGTGAATCCGGAAAACGGACGCATGATTATCATAGAGATGAACCCGAGAGTCTCGCGCTCCTCCGCGCTTGCCTCAAAGGCTACAGGCTTTCCGATCGCAAAGGCTGCGGCGAAGTTGGCTGTTGGATACACTCTCGATGAAATTGTGAACGATATTACGAAAGCTACACCGGCATGTTTTGAACCCACGATTGACTACTGCGTCGTGAAGGTTCCGAGATTTGCCTTCGAAAAATTCCAGGGAACGGATGACACTCTCACCACACGCATGAAGGCGGTGGGTGAAGTGATGGCTATTGGGCGCACGTTTGAAGAGGCGCTCTCGAAAGCGATGCGCTCGCTTGAAAATTCGCGTTTCGGACTCGGGGCTGACGGTAAGGCGCAAAGCGGAATTTCGCTTGAGGATATGACTGACATGGTTGCGCGCCCCACACCCGAGCGCATCTATTATGCTGCCGAAGCGCTACGTGCAGGTATGTCCACAGATGAGGTTGCCCACATCACGAAGATCGATCCGTTTTTCGTCGTGAAGATTAACGATATCGTGCAGGTTCAAATCGCCCTTAACGGCGTGGCGCTTGAGGATATCGATCACGACACGATGCTCGTCGCCAAGCAATACGGGCTCTCCGATGCGCAGATCGCCTATCTTACAGGCACAGATGAGCTCACCGTTCGCGCATACAGAAAATCGATCGGCGTTATTCCGGCCTTCAAGACGGTCGATACTTGCGCGGCGGAATTCAATTCCTCAACCGCCTATCACTACAAGACATATGATGCCAAGGCGAGCGAGCTCGCGCCGAAGAGCCGCAAGCGTGCGATGATTCTAGGCGCTGGTCCAAATCGCATCGGACAGGGGATCGAGTTCGATTATTGTTGTGTGCATGCAAGCTATGCGCTTGCCGAGCGCGGCTATGAAACAATCATGGTCAACTGCAACCCTGAAACGGTATCTACCGACTATGACACCTCTGACAAGCTATTTTTTGAGCCGCTCACATACGAGGATGTCATGGATATCATCGATGTGGAAAATCCTGATGGCGTGATCGTTACGCTTGGTGGGCAGACACCGCTCAAGCTTGCACGTCCGCTTGAGGCGGCAGGCGTTCATATCATGGGAACATCGCCCGAGTCGATCGATCTGGCCGAGGATCGTGATCGTTTCGCCGAGCTGCTCGATCGTTTGCAGATAACCTATCCGGCGGCAGGGATGGCCAACACCTTTGAGGAAGCTTGTCAGGTGGCAGAGCGCATAGGGTTCCCGCTTCTTGTGCGTCCGAGCTATGTTTTGGGCGGTCGCGGAATGGCAATCGTGTATGACAGCGTTCAACTTGAGAAGTACATGGGGCAGGCGGCAAAGATATCTCCTGATCACCCAGTGTATCTCGATCGCTTCCTGGAAGGTGCCATCGAGCTTGATCTTGATGCGCTATCGGATGGCGATGAGGTCTATGTCGGTGGAATTCTTGAGCACATCGAGATGGCGGGTATCCACTCAGGGGATTCGGCCTGCTGTATTCCGCCTTTTGCACTTTCCGATTCTATGCAGGCGCGCCTTCGTTCGATAGCAAAAGAGCTTGCGCTCGAGCTTGGCGTGTGTGGGCTTTTGAACATCCAATTCGCCATCAAAGATTCGATCATCTATGTGATCGAGGCTAATCCGCGGGCATCGCGCACGGTGCCGTTTGTCTCAAAGGCCACAGGTGTTCCGCTTGCAAAACTTGCCGCGCGTATCATGGCGGGAGAAAAGCTCGCCGCTTTCAATCTTCCCTCCGATGACAGGCGTCTCGATTATTTCTGCGTGAAGGAAGCTGTGATGCCTTGGGGCCGATTCCCGGGTGCTGATGTGGTGCTTGGTCCTGAGATGAAATCTACCGGCGAGGTGATGGGTATAGCACGTAATTTCCCAGCAGCATATCTCAAGACCCAGATTGCGATCGATTACGAGATTCCTTCGACCGGCGACGTTTTCATTTCCGTGAACGACCGCGACAAACGCAACCTTATCTCGATCGCGCGTGATATATCACGTCTTGGCTTTAATATTTTGGCAACATCTGGTACCGCCCGCACTCTTGAGTCAGCCGGCATCCCGTGCACTTCTGTCGGAAAGATCTATGAAGGCTCACACGATGTTGTTGATAAGATCGCAAACGGCGAGATCGTGTTTATGATCAACACGCCTATGGGCAGCGCCACCCGCGATGATGGCTATGAGCTTCGCGCGGCAGCTGTGCGACATGGAATCACTTACGTGACCACGCTTGCAGCGGCTCAAGCGCTAGTTGCGGGAATGGAGGTTGCATCTATGGGTGGCGGTCTTGATGTGATTGCGCTACAGGATTTGCCTCAATGGGAAGAGGAAGTGGCTTAGATGACACAGAAGAGCGAATGCGCCTCGTGTGCATCCGATAGGATAAAGTTATCAGACTATCATGCCCACGTGCTTCGAAATGACCGTGCGACAGATGCCCTTTTCATCATGGAGCTTGAGGTAGATGTGCTTGACAATCCAGTCCAGGCTAAGCCTGAGCTGGCATCAGCATTGCGCCCGGGGCAGTTCGTGCACATGAGCATCCCGACACTTTCCTCACATATTCTTCGTCGCCCTTTTTCCATCTATGCGGCAAATGCTTCTACTAACCGTGTGGAGATTCTCTATCAGAAGGTGGGAGAGGGAACTGCTGAGATGACGCGCTGGCAGCCAGGGCAGGTCTGTGACATGATCGGTCCGATCGGGCGCGGCTGGTGTGTGCCTGAAAAGGCAACCCATGCGCTTGTCGTGGGTGGTGGTGTTGGTGCGGCACCTTTGTTCATGCTTTATGAACAGCTTGTTGAGCGCGGTATCGACACGGATGTGGTGCTTGGTGCGGCAACAAAGGGTGCGCTTGTGTGTCATGATCGTTATGCAGGTGTGTGTGGATGCGCCCCGTTATGCTCAACCGATGATGGCACATTTGGCCGAGAAGGGTTTTGCACCTCGCTTGTGGAAGAGGCGATAGCTGCATCAATTGAGGCGGGTAATCCCTACGATTACGGTGTGGTATGCGGGCCTGAGCCTTTGATGAGAACTACTTCTCGAATGATGATAGATGCCGGCATTACCTGCGAGGTGTCGATGGAAAAGCGCATGGCGTGCGGCGTGGGTGCTTGTCTTTCGTGTGTGGTTGATACGGTGCAGGGCAAAAAACGCGCATGCGTGGACGGTCCTGTTTTTGATGCAAGAGAGGTGGTGTGGTGATGGCGGATGTGAATTTGGCGGTAAACCTCGGCGGTCTTGTCATGAAAAATCCGGTGACCACAGCATCGGGAACGTTTGCTGCGGGTCATGAATACGATCAGTTTTACAACATCGCTCGATTGGGAGCAGTTACTACAAAAGGTGTTTCCTTGAACGGCTGGGCCGGAAATGATTCACCGCGCATTGCAGAGACACCCTCAGGCATGCTTAATTCCATCGGCCTTCAAAATCCCGGGGTCGCGCATCTGATCGAGCACGACCTCGCGTGGCTTGAGGGCAAGGGTGTGCCTGTCATAGTAAACGTATCTGGACACAGTTTTGAGGAGTATGTCGCTGTCATAGAGGCGCTAGAGGATGCAAAGGTCGATGCGTATGAGATCAACATCTCATGCCCGAACGTTGATGCGGGCGGTATGACGATGGGTTGTCACGTGCCATCGGTCGAAGCGGTCGTTGCGCGCTGCCGTGCCGTTACGAAGCGTCCGATGATCGTGAAGCTAACACCGAATGTGACCGATATCACCGAGATCGCACGGGCGGCTGAGGCCTCAGGTGCTGATGCTATCTCGCTTATAAACACGTTGCTTGGCATGGCGGTTGACGCGAAGCGCCGGGCACCGAAACTGGCTCGCGTTGTGGGAGGGCTTTCTGGTCCTGCCGTGAAGCCGGTGGCTCTTCGCATGGTGTGGCAGTGCTATAACGCTGTCGATATTCCCATCCTTGGGATGGGTGGTATCTGTACAGGCGAAGATGCTGTTGAGTTCATGCTCTGCGGCGCTACGGCTGTTGCAGTTGGCACTGCGAACTTCATGGATCCGCTTGCGGCTTGCAAGGTGGCCGACGGGATTGCCGCTTATTGCGAAGTGCAGGGCGTGAGTGACGTCAACGAGTTGATAGGAGCACTTGAATGCTAAAGGATTTCAATTCCATTCCCAAGACCGATCGCGTGATCATCGCGCTTGATTGCGAGGCTGATAAGGCGCTATCGATCGCATATCAGCTCGCGGGTGAGGCTAGCTGGGTGAAGATCGGCATGACGCTGTACTACGCTTACGGCACCGATCTTGTGAAGATGCTCAAAGCGCGTGGATATAAGGTGTTTCTCGATCTGAAATTCCATGATATCCCGCATCAGGTTCGCGGTGCTGCAAGAAGTGCTGCCGAGAGCGGTGCGGACATGATTACCATGCATACTGACGGCGGAGTTCCCATGATGGTAGCCGCTCTTGAAGGTGCGGCCGAAGGTGCTGCCAACATCGGCTCGGATGTGCCGGTAACGCTCGGTATCACAGTGCTCACGTCCATGGATGACTCTACGCTTGCAGAGATCGGTGTCTGCCGTCCGATGCAAGAACAGGTGCTCTGCCTTGCGGGTCTTGCGAAGAAAGCCGGAATCTCTGGTGTCGTCGCATCTCCTCAGGAGGCATCCGCTTTGCGCAAAGAGCTGGGAGATGATGCCTATATCGTATGTCCTGGTGTGCGTCCTCTAGGTTCAGCGATAGGCGATCAAAGCCGTATTGCAACGCCGGCAGATGCCTTTGCAAATGGCGCTTCGCATATCGTTATCGGCCGTCCGATCACAGATGCGGATGACCCGATCGCCGCTTTCCGCGCTATTGCGGCAGAGCTTTCCTAGGAGACAAGGTGCTTGATATGGCAGATGTGATGGATGCATCGACTGACAACTGTAAAGCGCAAGCAACTGGAGCTTTGGATGCGGTGCCTGCGGCAGATACGAAGCGTGGAGGCCTGTATGTTATCTCTGGGCCTTCCGGGGTCGGAAAGGGAACGCTTGTCTCTAAGCTACTCGATATGCGCGATGATGTGGTGCTCTCGATCTCAGCCACCACGCGCTCGCCGCGTCCGGGTGAGGTAGATGGCAAGAACTATTTCTTTCTCACAAAAGAAAAGTTCAAAGACCTCATTGACGCCGATGGATTCATAGAATGGGCTGAGTATGCCTCTAATTTCTATGGCACTCCGCTTGATTTCGTTGAAGAGCAGCTTGCTGCGGGCAAAAACGTTATTTTGGAGATCGAGGTTCAGGGCGCCTTTCAGGTGAAGGAGAAGTTGCCTGATGCCACGCTGATATTCATCGAGCCGCCGAGTATGGATGAGCTCGAAAGGCGCATAATCGGACGCGGGACCGAATCAGAGGATGTGATCGAATCAAGAATGCACACCGCAAGGGTGGAGATGGAGCGCAAAATGGAGTATGATATTGCGGTTATGAACGATGACGTTGATTCGGCGGTCGCCAGACTGTCCGAATGTATCGTATAGACATCAAGGAACGAGGCTTAATAGATGAGTATCATCAAACCTGATATCGACGTACTTTTGGAGGATGCGAACAACGATCGTTTCCTTCTTTGCACGATGGCATCGAAGCGTGCGCATGACATCAACGATATGATGTGCGGCCAGCGCAATCGTGCTATTCAGCTTCAAACTGCTATCGAGATCGCGCGTGCAGCTGAGATGAAGCCGCTCTCAATGGCTTTCAGTGAGATCGCACGTGGCGATGTGTCCTACGATAAGGCTTCGATCGATCTCGAGAACAACTAGCGGTTCGCTGAAAATGGAAGATCTTCAGAGGGTTATCCTCGTCCATTATCACGAGATCGGCCTTAAAGGGCATAACAGATCCAAATTCGAAAAGCGCCTTGTCAGAAATCTGGAGGCGCTTTTAACTGATTATCCGCTGGTCACGATCCATCGCATCTCCGGAAGGTTGATAGTCTTTTTGAAGGAAGGCTGCGAAAAGGATGTGGCCTTCGAGTGCGCGCGGTTCATCTCGCGTGTTCCGGGTGTTGCGAGGGTGTCGTGCGGTTTCAAGTGCGAGCGAGATATGGATGCGATGGGTGATATCGCCAAGCTTGCTCTTGCTGAGGCTGCACCGTTTGAGAGCTTCAAGGTGAGCGCACGACGTGCGCATACTGATTTTCCTATCGACTCCATGCAGATGAACCGTGATATCGGAGCGGTGCTGTGTGAGGCTAACCCTGATGCCTCGGTGAAGATGAAAAATCCTGATGTCACCGTTGGTGTGGAGGTCGTGCAGAATGCGGTATATATCTACGCATTCAGCATCCCCGGAATCGGGGGACTTCCGGTGGGTGTATCTGGAAAAGTGGTCTGCTTGCTGTCTTCGGGTATCGATTCTCCTGTGGCACTCTGGCGGATGGCTAGACGTGGGGCTAGATGTTTCGCTGTGCATTTCTCGGGCTCTCCTGAGACATCTGATACATCTGAGTATCTCGTACAGGATATTGCCGAGGTTCTCGATAAGTATGGATGTATCTCTGATGTCTATATTGTGGGTTTCGGCGAATATCAGAAAGAGATCGCGCTTTCCTGTCCGCCTGAGCTGCGCGTCATCCTCTACAGGAGGCTGATGTTCAAGGTGGCCGCCGCTATTGCGGCACGCATTGGTGCTGGTGCGCTTGTCACTGGCGAGAGCTTGGGTCAGGTCGCATCGCAGACACTTGCGAATATCCATTGTACGGATGCTGCTGTAAGCCTTCCGGTGTTTCGTCCGCTCATCGGAACAGATAAGCAGGAGATCATCTACGAAGCGCAAGAGTTGGGCACTTTCAAGATTTCCACAGAGGATGCACCGGATTGCTGCACTCTTTTCATGCCGAGAAATCCGGAGACCCATGGAAAACTTTCAGTGGTTGAAGAAGCGGAGTCCGTCTTGGATGAGGATGAGTGGATCGAGCGTATTCTCTCCGAGGTTCGTATCGTGAAGTACCCGAAGAGATAGAGCATTCGATCTGTTCCAAGATTTGATACCCTTTCAATGTCGCCCCCGTTCGCGGGGGCTTTTTTGTGCATGGGATTCAATAGATGGTCGCAATCATATCATGTGCTGCTCTCCTGAATCTGCGCTCGTCGGTGGAGCTTTTACTGGATGACAAAAGGGAGATGATGCGGCCGTAGGTGGCTTCGTGTTCAATCTGTTCACAATATGTATCTACACGCATGCAAGGAATATGCAAGATATATGCAAGGTTTTGTGCGCAAATGCATGAAAAATCCGATGGTAAGATGCAAGCTTCTTGCAAGCTTTTGATCAGGTCTATATGTAGATACTGCAATGTTTCTGTCAGATGGTTGCACTAATGTTGATCCAAAACGGATCTAGGAGTGTGATGAGATGAGCTTTCAGGATTACGTTGACGAGCTCGACAGAAATGAGAAAAAACCGAATTACAGAAACATCGCGATGATAGGCGCGGCCGTCATCCTTGTGGTGGGTCTAGGGTTTGCCTTGATGGGTTATCTGAATTCTGCCGAGGCCTCTTCATTTGAGGTTGTGAGGGAGGATCAAGACGCTGAGCAGATTGATGGTGAAGCGGATTCAGAAACTGAGAGCGCGCCTTCTCAGATATGTGTCTATGTTACAGGCCATGTTGCAAATCCCGGCATAGTATATCTTGACGAGGGGGCTCGCGTGGCGGATGCCATCGAGGCCTGCGGAGGTATGACCGAGGCTGCGAGCATCGAGAGTCTGAACCTTGCACGAGTCGTGGTGGACGGAGAGCAGATCCAAGTTCAAAGCGCTGAAGAACTCAAGGCCGCAAATGATGCCGCCGCATCTTCGGCCTCATCTGCGCCTGCTGGTGCCGACGCGTCTTCGCAGGCTGCATCTGGAAAGGTGAACATAAACACAGCCGAGTCCTCCGAGTTGCAGACGCTTAGTGGTGTGGGAGAGTCGAAGGCGAAAAAGATCATAGATTATCGCCAGACTAACGGTCCGTTCAAAAGCATCGAGGACCTCGCTAATGTTTCAGGGATAGGCGAGAAGACCGTCGAGAGCTTGCGCGATAGCATCTGCATCTAGTTCAATATAGGATCAGAGCGGCAGATCATGCGCGTATTCAAATCCCTAAAAAATACATTGCTTACCGTCAATTCCGGCTTTGCTGTTGACGAGACGACCTCGATTGAGAGTGCTGATACGAAGGCTTTGCCCAAACGACCGGGCATCCCTGTTCTTCTTCCTGGCTCGCTCGTGTTCTGGGTATGTGCCGCTATCGCTTACAGCAAAGAAGTTAGGATCGATGAGATCGCCATACCGTATTTAGCTTCGATCGTGGCTGTTGTTATCGGATTCACCGCGATAGCTGCCATCCGCAAGAGAGCATCTGTGGCGCTCGCGTTGCTGTTCGCGCTTCTAGGTGCTGTTATCGGTTGTGTTGGAACAGCTCAGATGGATGCCTTTATAGAGAACAGCCCGCAAAGCGAAGGACCGAGTCGATTCGTGCTTGAGCAGGACTCATCGAAAAGCGAATTTGGCTCATCATGTATAGCGCTCATCGAAGGTACATCGCCGATAAAGGAAAAGGTTCTTCTCTATCTTGATACGGATGAGGCTCTCTATAGAGGACAGGTTATCGAAGGTAGCGTTTCTCTTTGCGCTTTTGACGAAGATAAAGCCGAACAGTATTGGCTGCAAGGCGTATCACGCAAAGGTAGCCTGAAAGACATGACGATCGTTGCTCCATCGCTCATGATGGGCGCCTTGATCGATATCAGAAGGTGCGCGATAGAGCTGTTCGGGCAACACTGTGGCGAGAGCGCTGGAATTTTGCAGGCGTTGGTATGCGGATATCGAAACACGATCCGCGACGAGGGGACATACGAGCAGTTCAAGATATGTGGCATCGCTCACATCGTTGCCGTATCTGGTGCCCATCTGGCGATCGTGGCTACCCTTATGCTGTCCTTTCTGAGGTTTCTCAAAGTGAGAAGGTCGATCGCCGTTGTTGTTGAGATCGTCTTTCTTTTGATGTATTTGATCTTTGCAGGGGTGCCAATATCTGCGCTTCGCGCCGTATTCATGGTGGTGCTTTCGTTGACATCGTTTGTGGCCATGCGGCGCTCGGCTTCGCTTAATTCGCTCGCGCTTTGCATCATCGCATTCATCGTTTTGACCCCGAGCGTATGTGTGTCGGTGTCGTTCTTTCTATCCGCCGGATCAGTGCTGGGGATAGCGATGTTCTCCTCGTTGTTCGCATCTGTCTTTGCTACGGAAAATGAGAAGGTCAACGGCCTTGTCGGTGAGCAGTTGGCGCTTACCGTGTCGTCGAATGTCATCACGCTTCCTGCATCGGCGGCTCTCTTCTCACAGCTTTCTCTCATATCGCCTGTCGCAAACATTGTGGCCGCGCCACTGTTCTCTTTAGGCTGCATCGCCGGACTCATTTGTGTACTGTTATCGATGCTGCTGCCTTTTATCAGTCCGCTTGCATTGGGGCTGGCATCTATTCTGGTGGCTCCGCTGAAGATTTCGGTGAGTCTTATGTCAGCGATACCTTATGCATCGATCGCTCTTGCGCTTCCGTTTAATGCTATGATCGCGCTTTCTGTGGTGCTGTCGGTGATCCTTTGGCTTGCGTGGTCGCACATACGTCTAAGAACGCTTCGCATCGCTCTTCTCTGTGCGCTTCTTGCGTTTGGTGCATGCATTTTCATCCCGTCAGATCATGGAGACAGGATTTGTATGCTCGATGTCGGACAAGGGGATAGCTTTCTTATCGAAAGCGAAGGTTCGGCTGTTCTCATCGATACTGGAAATAAGGATTCCATGCTTCGTGAAGCCATCGCTCAATATGGTATAAAGCGCCTTGATGCGGTTTTGATAACGCATCCGGATAGCGATCACTGCGATTCGCTTGATTCTCTTGCGGGCTATGTGGATATAGGTTCGGTCTTGGTTGCGGATGATCTTCTCGATTGCGAATGCGAACACTGCTCTGATCTAAGGCAGTCCGCTTCAAAGGCTGCAGGTGCCGATGTAGTTGGGCTTAACGTCGGTGATGATGTGTTTGTTGGGCACTTTAAGCTCGAGGTTGTGTGGCCTAGATCGTTTCAGGATGAAGGCGGTAACTCGGATAGCTTGAGTGTTGTGCTTACATGCGATAGTGATTCAGATGGTGAGCCTGATATGAGCGCTCTGTTTTGCGGTGATGCCGAATCCGAGGAACTTGAGCAGATAGTGGCAGATGGACATCTTGGGGATATCGACATCCTGAAGGTGGGCCATCATGGCTCGCGCGTGTCTCTGACGGATGAACTTCTCGATGTGATGAGCCCCGATATCGCACTTATCGGAGTAGGGGCGAACAATAGATATGGACATCCGACCGATGATGCCATCGAGTGTCTTGAGAAGGCCGGTGCGCTCATATTGAGAAGTGATATGCATGGATGTGTGGATCTTAAGGTACTTAAAGATAAGGTGGTGATAGATACCCAAAAGCAGGCAGGTGACATATCGCCGAGTATGAGTGTTTTCTACGATCACGCGCGGTGAGGGTTTATAATCTTTGCTATGGCTAATTCGGATAACAACTCTTTGCTTCCGGCATATCTTGTAGTGGGCGATGATACGCTCAAGCGTGATGCTGTCATGAAAAAGCTGCGTATGCGACTTGAGAAGCTGGGCGATCTATCGTTTAATTTTGACGGCTTTTCGGGAGAGACGGCTGATGGCGCCGCTATCGTCTCCGCGTGTCAGACGATCCCATTTGCAAGTGAGAAGAGGCTTGTGCAGGTCTCGGATGCTGAAAAGCTCAAGAAGCACGATTGGGAACCTGTGGTGGAGTACCTTTCATCTCCGAACGAGACTACCGTGCTTATCATGCTCGCCGAGAAGATGGCGGCATCAGCTGCGCTCTACAAAGCCGTATCGAAGCTGGGAAAGACCGCTATCATTGATTGTTCGCGCCCGAAAGCGCGCGCCCTTCCTGCGCACATTGTCAGGATGGCTGCCGGATATGGGCTTGATATGAACGAGCGTGCTGCACAAAAGATGGTCGAGCTCATCGGCGAGGACACGGTAAGAATCGATGCCGAGCTCAATAAGCTCTCATTGGCGCTTGGTCCTTCCGCGAAGATCACTGATAAGGAGATCAAGGTTCATGTAGCGCAGGTGTCAGAGGCGAAGCCTTGGGAGTTCGTAAATGCGTTCTCGGCGCGAAACATTTCCGAATGCATTCGCTTGCACGCGCTTATGCCCTCAGTGTCCGCATTGGCGCTTCTTGGCATGTGCACATCGCGTATTCGAGAGCTCATCTGTGCGAAGTCTATCGAATCCGAAGGCGGCTCTGTGTCCTCTGTGTTGCCGAAGATGCTCGGTGTGCCCGACTGGAAGGTGAAAAACCATGCAGCGTATGCAAGGCGGTTCACCTCCGATGAGTTGCGTTGTGCTCTTGAGAGCGCGATGTATGCCGAGCGGGGTATGAAAAGCGGCTCGGATTCAGACGCGACTTTTATCGAATGGGTTTTATCCGTATTGAGAAAATAACGTAAAAAAAATGAGCACTCCTTTTAAGGAGTGCTCATTTCATCGCTTTGACAGCGCTTGATGCTTGTATCCATCAAGCAAGCGGTCTACTCAGCGGCCTCTTCAGCCTCGACCTGTGCATCAGCTGACGGCTCCTCAGCAGGCTCTTCAGCCTCTGTGGCAGCAGCTTCTGCTGCAGCTGCCTCAGCCTCGGCCTTTGCTGCTTCCTCGGCTTCCTTCTGCTTGCGCTTCAAAGCCTTGGCCTCTTCCTTCTGATGAGCCTCGCGGCGCTTCGCCTTCTCCTTCTCGGCTGCCTGCATTGCGGCTACACGCTCTGCCTTGCGCTCGGCCTTCTTGTTGCCGGTCTTTGCTTGCTTCGGAGCCTCAGGCTTCTTGTAAGCAGCGCGATCGGCATCGGTGATGACGGTGTTGGCGAGCTTCATGATGCCGCTCTTGCGATTAGCAGCTTGGTTCTTCTTGATGACGCCTTTGCTCGCAGCCTTGTCCATAAGGCGGCAGCAGGCCAGAGCCTCGGCGTATGCCTCAGCACCGTTTCCGGCCTCAACGGCATCCTTCACGCGACGTGTTGCGGTCTTGAGCTCGCTTTTAACAGCACGATTGCGAAGGCGAGCCTTCTCGTTGGTGATGATGCGCTTTTTCTGTGACTTAATATTAGCCATTCTTCATTTCCTCCTTGGATGTTCATACGCATGTCGGCAAAGCGAAAAGCAATTCTGAGCAGGAGGACAGAGGATAAAGATGTGGGCATACAGCCCGATACACAATGCCTTGTGGCGCTGTGCGGATGCGGTCTGGATTTTTCCGCTTCCTCTTCATCCTAGCGTTAGACCTCTTGCGCAGCCATGTCTGCTGGTTGTAAGGAGAGTTGACTTCCTTACCATTAACGCTTGGCACAATAAGATAGAATAGCGTATAAACGAAAGAATGTCACGGAAAAGAATAGAAAACAACAAATGTCAACTGAACCATCATTGATAAGGAACTTCTCCATAATCGCGCATATCGATCATGGCAAGTCGACTCTGTCTGACAGGATACTTGAGCAGACGGGTACCGTTTCAGCGCGTGATATGCAAGATCAGCTACTCGACACTATGGATATCGAGCGCGAGCGCGGCATCACTATCAAAAGTCAGGCCGTGCGCGTGGACTATACTGCCGATGATGGCAACACCTATCAGCTCAATCTCATTGACACTCCCGGTCATGTCGATTTCACCTATGAGGTCTCGCGCTCACTTGCGGCGTGTGAGGGTGCAGTTCTTGTTGTGGATGCCACGCAAGGTGTTGAGGCTCAAACGGTCGCTAACGCCATGCTCGCGATGAATGCCGATCTTGAGGTTATCCCGCTCATCAATAAGATCGACCTCCCGGCGGCAGAGCCTGATCGTGTTCGGGAGGAGATAGAAGAGGGACTTGCCATTCCGGCAGACGATGCGATCCTAGCGTCAGGAAAGACTGGCGTGGGCGTGCATGATCTGCTGGAATCTGTCGTCTATAACATCCCAGCTCCGACAGGTGATGCGAACTCTCCGCTCACAGCACTCATCTTTGATAGCTACTTCGATGCGTATCGCGGTGTTGTCGCACTTGTGCGTGTCGTAAACGGCAAGCTTGAGCGCGGTGCGAGGATCAAGATGATGGCTACTGACACAAACGCGATCGTCGAGGAGGTCGGCGCACGCAGGCCAGCCGAGACGCCGCTCGATGCGCTTGGTGTCGGCGAAGTAGGATACCTTGTCACTGGTCTGAAGGATGTAAGTCAGGTGAAGGTGGGCGACACCATCACTAGCGCACAAGATGGTGCCACAGAGCCGCTTCCCGGATACAGGGAGGCAAAGCCCATGGTCTTCACGGGTCTTTTCCCGATAGAGGGCGATCAGTACGAGCCTCTCAAAGAAGCGCTTGAAAAGCTCTCTCTCAACGATCCGGCGCTCATATGGGAACCCGAGACATCGCATGCGCTTGGCTTTGGTTTCCGCGTCGGTTTTCTGGGACTATTGCACATGGAGGTTATAAAAGAGCGCCTTGAGCGCGAATTCGGGCTCGATCTTTTGGCTACAGCGCCTTCTGTTGAGTACAACGTCTATATGAAAAATGGCGAGATGCTCAGCATTCACTCGCCACAAGAGATGCCCGAACCGGGGACATATGACCACATCGAAGAGCCTTACCTCAAGGCGAAAGTGCTCATTCCGCCGGACTATATCGGTGCGGTGATGGACCTTACCGTGGCGCGCCGTGGAACGTTTGTCACGATGAACTATCTCTCGCCGACGACTGTCGAGATGCTGTGGGAGATCCCGCTGTCTGAGCTCATCATGGATTTCTTCGATAAGTTGAAGTCCAACACAAAAGGATACGCTAGTCTCGACTACGAATTCGAAGGATACAAGCCCTCTGATCTGCAAAAGCTTGACATCCTGCTCGCCGGAAAACCAATCGATGCCCTGTCGTTTATCGTTCATAAGGACAAAGCCTATGAGCGCGGGCGCATTCTTACCGAGAAGCTCAAAGAGATCATCCCTCGCCAGATGTTCGAAGTGCCCATACAAGCCGCTATTGGGGGTCGCGTGCTTTCGCGCCAGACGGTAAAAGCCAAGCGCAAGGATGTTCTTGCGAAGTGCTACGGTGGAGACATCACTCGAAAGAGAAAGCTGCTCGAGAAGCAGAAGGCGGGCAAGAAGCGCATGAAGGCCATCGGCAATGTCGAGGTTCCGCAAGAGGCTTTCATGGCTATCCTGAAGGTCGATGACTGATTGTGTGTGAAAGCGTGTTCGCTCATGCAGGCATATAGCGCGATCGGGCTTTGACACAGATGAGCGCACAGCACTGATAGAGTAATATAATGGTCGCTAATGCGACCGATGAAGGCATCCTTTTGGGGAAGGCATAGAAAGATACCTACGATGGCCAAACATCAGAAAAGTCAAAAAGATTATGACTGGCTCGAAGATCCGTTCAACGACAATAAGAGCGAGCAAGATGAGCTTAATGCTGCCAAGATGTCATCAGGTTCTAAGATCGCTGTTGGGATAGGGTGTCTGGCTGTCCTTATTATCTTGGTCGGTATTATCGCTGTTAGCTGTTCGAGCATCGCTGCCCTTATGGGCACAGGCGCTATCTAGGTTATGTCTGCCAAGGTTCTACTCGCTCCGATGGCGGGAGTTAGCGATCTTGCGTTTCGTGATATCTGCATCGCACACGGCGCCGATCTAACCTATTCAGAGATGGTGTCAGCCAAGGGGTTGTCCTATGGCAGCGAGAAGACAAAAGATCTTATCAAGCTGTCCCCATCCGAGAAGGTGATAGGCGTTCAGCTTTTCGGTCATGAAAGCGATGTGATGGCAAGTCAAGCCGCTTGGGTTGAGGATGTTTTACAAGATCGTCTCGCATGCATCGATATCAATATGGGTTGCCCCGCGCGAAAGATAGTCGCGAAAGGCGACGGCGCCGCGCTTATGAAAAGTCCAGATCTCGCAAAGGAGATAGTTCGCGCCGTCAAGCGTAGCGTGCGATGCCCTGTCAGTGTCAAGTTCCGCCGCGGTTGGGCGCAAGGCGATGATACTTCGGTTTCCTTCGCAAAGATTGTTGAGGATGCAGGCGCCGATGCGATCACTCTTCACGGCCGGTATGCGATGCAGTACTACAAGGGAAGCTCCGATCGAGCATGCATCGCTGTTGTAAAAAATGCGCTTTCGATCCCAGTTATCGGCAACGGTGATATCCGATGCGGCCAAGATGCTCTGTCGATGCTTGATCAGACCGGATGCGATCATGTGATGGTTGCTCGCTCGGCGGTAGGAAACCCGTGGATTTTCGAGGAGATACATGCCGCTTTTGATGGACGCGCTTTTAAGCCGCCGACGCTTGAGGAGCGCATCAATGCCATGCGAGAGCATGCTCGCAAGCTGCACGATATGCACCCTCGTCTTCTCTTGCGAATGCGAAAGCACGCAGCGGCATACATCAAAGGCATTCCTGGGGCAAGTGCTGCACGTGCATCGCTCAATGAATGCACTACGCTCGATGATTTCTATCGTCTCTTCGATGCGTTTGCGCAAAGAGCTTCAATCGGTGCATCTTCGGTTGATGATATGACGGTCGACCCTTTTGATGATTTGGCGGAGCAGGAGCAAGAAGATGCCTCATGATCCTTACAAAGCGCTCTATATCCATATCCCGTTTTGCGTCTCGCGCTGCAACTATTGCGACTTTTACACAAATGCGGTCGCACGCGATTCCAGCGAGATAACCGAGGCGATCGAGAATGACATCATGGAGATACGCCGTCTCGGGCGCGAAGGCGAGCTTTCGCAGATCGAGACCATCTATATAGGTGGCGGCACTCCGAGCTTTGTCGGGACGAAACATCTTACTAACCTTTTATACACTTTGGGTCTCACCCTTGATATGCAAGGTATTCGCGAATGCAGTATCGAGGCCAACCCTGAGAGCATTGATGCTCGTCTTATAAACGATATTTGGGCACTCGGTGCCAATAGGCTTTCGATAGGCGTTCAGAGCTTTGATGATGAAGTGCTGAAAACACTTGGTCGCGCCCATGATCGAGTGCAAGCGATCGATGCTATCCGTATGGCATCTGAGCGTTTCGACAACATCAGCATCGATCTGATGTGCGGTGTTCCTGCGCAAGACATCAAGAGCTTTGAAGCTGATCTCGATGTTGCGCTCAGTTTTCCTATCAAGCACGTGAGCATCTATCCGCTCACCATCGAGCCCGCCACGCCGTTCGCGAAGCTTCTTGATAAAGGGCGTTTGGACCTTCCGAGCGAAGATGAGCAGGCGGACATGATGGAGCTTGCCCAAAGGCGCCTTGTTAAGGCCGGTTTTTCGCGTTATGAGGTGGCAAGTTATTCGAAGCCGGGCTATGAGAGCGCGCATAATTCGATGTACTGGACGGCAGCTCCGTATCTTGGAATCGGGCGAAGTGCGACCACCATGACGCAAAACGCCGAGAGACGCATGCGTGTTCAAGATGGGCGTGTGGTGGATGATCTGGATGCGGCACAGATGGCAGCGGAAGACGTAATGCTTGGACTGCGCATGTCAAAAGGCGTTTCCGATGAGCTCATCGTGCGTGCTAGCGCTCTGCTTCCGAGGCTTGACGGCGTGCTTGCCGATCTTGCGGATAAAGGGCTTGTAGAGCATATCGATCAGAGATGGCAACCGACCGAGCGCGGTTGGATATGCGGCAACGAGCTGTATGGAGCGATCTTGGAAACAGCTCCCTTTTAGGCCTTAGGCCGATTAGCA
>Ga0224748_10162_pt1 | contig 17520 bp, 13 predicted proteins | sample LIM_F_Water_Neg_FD_182074 | JGI IMG/M metagenome (GOLD analysis project Ga0224748, IMG submission 182074) | Enriched cells from gastrointestinal tract of the lab mouse from Pacific Northwest National Laboratory (PNNL), Richland, Washington... | ecosystem: Host-associated > Mammals > Digestive...
GTTGGTAGCGGCAATCATGGGAACCATCATCATCATGGTTGCGGCGCTCCTGCTGATCGTGTATAACCGCGTCTCCAATACGTTACTGGAAAAGAGCGAAAACCTGCTCTCGGAAACTACCGGCAAAGCGCTTCAGGAAACCCAGGCATGGATGAACAAAACACTGACTATGCTGGAGACACAGCGGGATACCATCGAATATGAAAACATGGATGTACCTGCTATGATGGAATATATCCGTCACACTGCCGGCAAAAACGACGCCTACCCGGCAGGATTGTATGTTGCACTGACAGATGGTTCCCTGTATCATGCCTCTTTCGTACCGGGCCCGGATTATGTTACCACTGAAAAATCCTGGTATCAGAACGGAATCCAATCAGAAGACTTCCTCTTGGGCGACACCTACTTTGACGAAGACAGCCAGTCCTATGTAGTCGGCGCTTCAGGAATATTAAAAGACGCCGCCGGCAACACACGAGGCGTTGCGGCCGCAGACGTATATCTGGACTCCATCTCCGATATCGTATCCGATATACATATTGAAAAGACCGGAGGAATCTTCCTGATAGACACACGCACAGACACCATCATCGGACATCCGGATCCGGAGATGACCGGACGGACTCTTGGAGAATTCTCGGATGATATGTATGCATACGCCGAAGAACAGATAAGGTCTAACGCAACCGGACTGTCCCTCTATGACAACAAGACATATATCAATGTAGCGCAGGTACCGAACAGCGACTGGATCGCAGTGTCCTATGTATCCAGAGCCGAAGTCCTGAGCGATCTGCTTACTCTGACCACCATGATGCTGTCCGTATCTGTAGTGGTAGTCATTATCGCCATCTTCCTGATCGTCCTTCTGGTAAGACGGATCATCGGTAATCCGATAAAAGAGCTGAACTATGTCGCAGCCAGAATTGCAGAAGGCGAACTGGATCAGACCATTCACCACAATTCCGACGATGAACTTGGACAATTGGCTAATAATTTTGGACTCACCGTCACACGGCTGCGGGACTACGTAGACTATATCAACGAGATCTCCGCGAAGCTTCAGGATATTGCCGAAGGCGATCTTTCCTTCACTCTTTCGCATGAATACTTGGGTGAATTTGCAAAGATCAAAGAATCCTTAGAGGCAATCTCCCGCTCGCTTAACGGTACTCTTGGGCAGATTAACCTGGCTGCAAACGAAGTAGCCGAAGGATCGGGATATGTGTCTGAGGGAGCGCAGACTCTTTCACAGGGTTCACTGCAGCAAAATAGCGCAATAGAGCAGCTTGCCTCCCATATCAGCGAGGTATCCGACGGAATCCAGCGAACCGCTAAAGGCGCCAAGCAGGCAAACCAGATCTCCCGGGACGTAGGGACGCATATTCTGGAGAGCAACGACAAGGTACAGCACATGAACGAAGCCATCCAGAGAATCAGCAGTAAATCTACCGAGATCCACAGTATCATCAAGACGATCGAGGATATCGCTTTCCAGACCAATATCCTTGCGTTAAACGCGGCCGTAGAGGCTGCAAGGGCAGGATCTGCGGGTAAAGGCTTTGCCGTAGTTGCAGATGAGGTCCGCAATCTGGCCAGCAAATCTTCCGAAGCCGCGAAGAATACCGCCGTCCTGATTGATCAGACGATAGAAGCCGTTGAAGAAGGAACCAGCCTGGCGCAGGATACCGCGGCAGCTATGCTTGAAGTAGTAGCTCAGGCAGACGAAGTGAACAAGTTAATCGAAGGAATTGCAGAATATTCCGCACAGCAGGCCGCCGCCACCGAGGAAGTACTGTCCAGCATCGACAGTATCTCTAACGTAGTACAATCCAACATGGCAACCGCAGAGAAGAGCGCGGCTGCCAGCGAGGAGCTATCCGGTCAGGCAAATATGCTGAACACACTGGTTTCCAAGTTTAAACTGAAAAATTCATAAAAGCATTTATAAAAAAAGCAGCCGGAAAATATCAGAAATTGCTTATTTCCCGGCTGCTCTTTTTATACTGCCTCTAATCTTAAAAACCTGCACGCATAATACTTATACCGTAATCTTCCTCTTCTCATGCTCTGCCGCAACTTCTTCCACAGACTTTTCTCTGAGCCTTACCGCGCCCCGATATCTTTCCTTCGTCGGAATCCTGTCTTCCTTCGCCAGGTTCTCCTTCGCCTGTGCAATAGCTTCCTTATACTGCGGCAGCCATTCCTCCTGCGCCGCCAGCATCTCGTCTATCATCTGCCAGATCTCCGGCGGGTTACATACGGCGCCTGTCAACGGATCCATAAGCGCCGCCTGCTTTAAAAGCGCCGCGTCCCCGTGTACCGCCGCTTCCACCGCAAGCTTCTGTACCCAGATGGACTGTGAACATACTGCCGCGCAGCCAAGGGGCAGATCCCCTACTTTTGGTACGCTGACGCCGTTGCCGTCCACATAACAGGGAACCTCTACAACCGATTCATCCGGCAGGTTCGTAATACAGCCCTCATTCATGATATTAAAATGTCCGCGGTATTTCTTTCCTGTCTCCAAAGCTTCGATGATATAAGAAGCATGCTCCTTCCCTCTCTCGGAACCATCCAGTTTCTTCGGCTCTTCCGCAAGAATCTTCGGGAACTCTGTCTCGAACCAATTCCGTTCTTCTCTGCTCACACGAAGATACCCCCCTGTCTCTCCATTGATCCAGTTATCCAGATGAATCCAGTCTTTGATCTCATCCGGACGTTTCCTGTACCAGGCCACATATTCGGAGAGATGACCGTTTGATTCCGTAGAATAATAACCAAACCTCTTCAGCACGTCAATACGTACCTTCTCTTCCTCAGAGAATTTCTCATGCTTTAAGAATCCCGGCAGGATCTTATCCAGCATATCCTCGCCATGATGCTTCACGGATATGTACCAAGTCTGATGATTGATTCCCGCGCAGATGATATCCAGCTCGTCTCTCGGAATTCCTAAAACCTCCGCGATCTGCATCTCTCCGTGGATCTCCCCATGGCACAATCCGATAGTCCTGACCCCGCCGTATTTGTTGCACGCCCAGGTCGCCATGGCATTCGGGTTCGAATAATTAAGCATGATGGCGCCCGGTTCCGCTACCTCCCTGATATCTTTACAGAAATCAAGCATCGCCGCAATCACCCTCTGCCCATACATGATTCCGCCCGTACACAAAGTATCTCCCACACACTGATCCACACCGTACTTTAACGGAATCTCAACATCCGTTTCAAATGCCTCCAAGCCCCCGATACGTACACAGTTGATAATATAACGTGCGTCCTGGAACGCCTCTCTCCTGTCTGTAGTCGCCTGAATCTTCACCGGAATCCCGTTCGCGTCCAGATCTCTCTGGCAGAGCGCCCGTGTCTTCTCCAGATTATCCGCGTTAATATCTGTAAAAGAAATCTCCGCCTTCTGTAATTCGGGCACAGACATAATGTCTGTAAATAATGTTCTTGCAAACACAAGACTTCCTGCTCCGATGAATGAAATCTTAAAACTCATAACCAATACCTCCTGATTTTCTTTTACGCGCTCTCAGCGGATTCCCGAATCTATATAAGAACTCCGCCGAAACGTTTTTATCTGTGTATGAATATATTATAAACCTCTTTTTCCCGCCATGTGTAAAGTATTGCGGCCAAAACAGAAAAATGCAAGATATTGCCGCATTATAATTCAGGCATTATAATACTGTCTTGATTAATCGGCGTAAATGTTTATAATGAAATAATGACAGCTCTTTACCTGATTATGAACGAGTAATCATTCAAAGGGATAAAACGACTTATCATCTGCAAGAAGGAGAATACATATGAAAAAAGTATTGATCGGCACGACAAATCCATCGAAATTCCAGAGATTCCGCGCCTTATTATCTGAATACGATGTAGAATTCTGCACACCGGAAGATCTGAATATTACGAGCGAACCCAAAGAATGCGGCAAGACTCCCGAAGAAAACGCTGTCTTGAAGGCACGCCATTATGGTCAGTACTTTGATTCCGTAATCTGCAATGATTCCGGACTATATTTTGAAAAACTCACACTGGAAGACAGCCGGCAGCCGGGCCTGAATATCCGCACTCCCGGCGGGATACCCCGGCTGAATGACGAAGAGATGATAACGTATTATTCTAAACTGATCCGTTCTCTTGGAGGAAAAGTCCTGGCTTATTACCTGGATGGTATCGCAGTCTGCCGCGATCAAAAGATCTATTCCTTTATGGAGGATAATCCTACAACCCGATCCGATTCCTTCTACATGATCGACCGTCCTTCTCCAAAGAGGCAGCCCGGATGGCCCCTTGATTCCCTATCACTGTACAGGGACAGTCTTACGTATTTCGTAGATGACGAGAGCGATGATTCTGAGGCCGCAGACGAAGAGATCATGTCCGACGACTGTAAAAAGAGATTAATTCATTTCCTCGCTTCGTCGCTCGATTTGCAGAAAAAAAATATTCACAGCGCCGATACTCCGTAATTATACAATGCTATACCCTGAGAACACTATAGTACAGGAGAATTTATCATGAGTTTGTTTGATATCCGCAATCCATATATCGCAATCACAGCTTTTTATGCTTTGAATCTGCCCGAATACAGCATGCGCCCTCACGGACATCCTCATTGCGAGATCATGTACGTCACAAAGGGCAGTTGTCTGATCCATGTAAATAACCATGAATTCCGTCTCAAAGAGCGGCAGTTTATCTTCTTAACCGCCGATATCCTGCATCAACTGTCCATTTCCGAAGGAACCCCCTGCTCGATTCTGAATCTGGAATTCTCATGCCTTCATTCCAAGACCGACATATGCCTGGCGGAATTACATGCCGGAAGTCCCGCCTTTGCCGGATTCTGTAATTATTCGGAAGAATACTTCGTCGGAAATGACACGGATCATCTGGGTTATTCCCTGAAAGACCTGATCAATCAGCTTCGAAGCGGCATCCCTCACAAAAATAATGTGCGGAATCTGTCCGATATCTATACACCCGATCAGCGCTGCACAATACGTCTCCTGTTTCAGCGTATGATGTTAGAGCTGGCAAAATCTGTCCTGAACCATAATAAAAATACCGGCATGCTCTACCTGAAGACAGCCCGCGATTATATCTCCTCTCACCTGACGGAAGAAATACGGATTCCTCAATTGGCAGAATACGCCGGTATAAACAAATCATACCTTCAGTCTCTGTTTTCAAAATATATGAATTGTACTATTACAGATTATATTAACCAGAAGCGTCTGGAACACTCCGTCTTCCTGTTGATTAACAGCTCTCTCTCCATCACGGACGTCGCCTTTCAGTCCGGCTACAACAGCCGCCAGCACTTCGGAAGCACTTTCGAGAAATACTACGGGATGAGCCCCCGGGCCTACCGCCAGCTCAATGGCAGGAATATGAATCCCTCTACCGGGGAAGATTATTACTATATAGGCGAAAACGGCGTCTGGACGAATATCCCTTTAACTAAGAAAATCTGAAAATCCCCACCGCTGCCGGTGAGGATTTCATTATAAACCATACTATTTTGTCAACAGCATCATAACCTCGTTACTTCTCTGTACAAATGCCGTCATCTCTTCCGGATTCAGCGGCTTATGTGCCAGCATCGCCAGATCATACAGCTGCTTACAGATAATGGATACGTTCTCATTCTCTTTATTATCAACCACGAACTTCACCAGCGGATGGTTCGCATTCAGGATCAGCGTGCTCTCGCCGCCCATATCCATGCCGCCCATATTCCCCATACCGTACATCTTCATCATTTCCTGCATACGGCGGCTCTGCTCAGACAGCGTAATCATGGATGCTATCTTTTCGTCCTTCAGCTTCTCGATCTTCACATCCAGCTTGTCATTGCCAAGCTCCTTACGGAAGATCTCGATCAGGCTGTCAGAAGTTGCCTTGAATGCTTCCTTATCTTCTTCCGCAACCTCCTCCTTGACATTCTCCGTCACATCCGCGTCGATTCTCTGGAAACGGATCGTCGGATTCTTCTGCTCTAACTGTGTGATAAACGGAGAATCAATATTATGGCTTAAGATCACCGCATCCTGCCCCTGGTTCTTGAACATATTGATATACTGGCTCTGCTGAATCTCGTCCGTTACATAGTAGATGGTCGTCTTGATCTCTTCTACCTTGTTCTCATCCGAATTCTCAGCATTCCCGCCTTTATCCTCATCCTTCTTATCGTTAGGCTCTACGACTTCTCCGCCGTTTTCTTCGATACAATCCTTAAGAGTCAGATACTTTCCGTCAATATTCTTAAACAAGATGGAATCCTTCATCTTATCGCAGAATTTCTCGTCTTTTAAGCAGCCGAACTTGATAAACGGGCTGATATCATCCCAGTATTTCTCATAATCCTCTCTTTTAGTCTTACACATTCCCGTCAGCTTATCAGCCACCTTCTTGGAAATGTAATCCGCAATCTTATTAACAAATCCATCGTTCTGCAGCGCGCTTCTTGATACGTTCAGCGGCAGATCCGGACAGTCGATCACTCCCTTTAATACCATCAGGAATTCCGGAATGACTTCTTTGATATTGTCTGCAATAAATACCTGGTTGTTATACAGTTTAATGGTTCCTTCTATAGAATCGTATTCCGTATTGATCCTTGGGAAATACAGGATTCCCTTGAGATTAAACGGATAATCCATGTTCAGGTGGATCCAGAATAACGGCTCCTTATAGTCTAAAAATACCTTGCGGTAGAATTCCTGATAATCTTCATCAGAGCACTCGTTCGGGTGTTTCGTCCACAGAGGATGAATGTCGCTTAAGGAAACCGGCCGTTTGTTGATTTTAACCTTCTCTTTTGCCGGCTCTACCTCTACCATCTCTTTCTCGCCGTTTTCATTCTCTTTTTCTTCCATCTTGGCCTCTTCGTGGATGTGCTCTACGATCACGTCATCCTCTTTCAGATCAGCCTCGTCGATGGTCTCATACTCCTGCTCCGCGTTTGCCTTACTAAGGAAGATCTCTACCGGCATAAAAGAACAGTACTTCTCAAGCACTTCCCTGACACGGTATTCGTTGGAGAATTCAATGCTGTCCTCATTCAGAAACAGAGTGATCTCCGTTCCAACGCCATCTTTATTTCCCTCATCCATCTCATACTCTGTACCGCCGTCGCTGACCCAATGTACCGGAGCTGCTCCCTCCTTATAAGACAGAGTATCGATATGCACCTCGTCCGCCACCATGAACGCGGAATAAAAACCAAGTCCAAAGTGACCGATCATGTCGTCTTCCGTAGTCTTATCTTTATATTTTTCAAGGAACTCTGTAGCGCCGGAGAACGCAATCTGCGTAATATACTCCTCCACTTCGTCGGCAGTCATACCAAGTCCGTTATCTGTGAACTTTAATGTCTTCTCTTCCGGATTGACTTCTACCTTAATAGACGGTTTGTAATCATCCGGCAGTTGGTATTCGCCCATCATGTCCAGTTTCTTTAACTTTGTAATCGCATCGCATCCGTTGGATATCATCTCGCGTACGAAGATGTCATGGTCGGAATATACCCATTTCTTGATGATCGGGAATATATTTTCGCTGCTGATTGATAGATTTCCTTTCTTTGCTGCCATCTTTATCACTCCTACCTCATTTTTATTTTTTATAATAAACTCCAATATCTCATGCCTTTCCAGACGCATCCTGCAGAATCCCCGGAAAGATATACATACAAAAACATCCAAACTATATACCGGATGTCTCTTGCTTAACAAATATAATAATACCTAAGTTTTTAAAAGTCAATAGAAAGTTAGCACTCTTTTTTGGTGAGTGCTAACAATTTTCTTAAATATATAAAATTTCTCTAAATTAGAATAGAAGAACGGCATATCGGCGTATACCCGTATAATACGCATAACCCATTCCCTGAAAACGGTTTGAAGTAAGACTCTCTTGCCTGACAAACAGTCACTGCAACGGTCTGGTTTAACAACTATAAACGCCGCTTCTCAGTTTTTCCCAGTATTCGTTTCCCTGCATATAATAAAACGATTCGCCTCTGAAAGATTCTAAAAGTTTTTGTTTTAAAGCAACTGAAAATTCAGATTCAATAGTTTTCAGCGCCATATGTTGATAAAGTTTGGATTTCGCAAAATCACCAATTGTCTCAATACCATCCAAAATATCTTGCATAAGCTGCGCTGTCCACGCAACATCCTTTTCCCAAGCGGCAACCTCCAATCCATAACAAACCTCATTATACTTCCCCATATCAAACGTAGACGCAGCTGCAGACGAAACCTCAACAAGCTTTTTTGCCATTTCATGATTGCCGTCTTCCATATAAAGGCCACGCAAATCATTTAATGTCATTTGCATGTGCTGATATCCGGTAAAAATCAATTCTTCGTATGCACGATAGGCTTCCGCCTGTTTTCCTGTTTTACTGTTCACAAGCGCTTCCTTGCGTTTGCGTTCAGGGTTTTCCAGAGAGAAATAATCCAAATATTGATTCGCCTTTTCATAATCCTCTTTCCGAAAATACGCATGGAACAGTGAATCCGCCGCTCGGTTGCGAATCTGTTCGTTCTTTGAAAGCAAGCACCTCTCGAACCATCCAAATATTGTATTATCGTAATTCTCTTTATTCGGAAGTTTTATTGCTGTCCGTTTCGCATCAAGGATGATCGCCGCCTGCCAAATCAGTTCTTCACAATTTGGATATTCTTCAATTTTTTCTTTTACAGAAATAAACACATCATGAAAGCTCTTATCCTCCAGGTCTTTTTGAACAATCGATATATATTGGTTAATTTCTTCATCTGTTAATTCATCCTTAAAGGACAAAAGTTCGTCTGTGGTAATATCAAGCAGCCGTGCAATAGGTGCAAGCAAAGTGATATCCGGCAGCGTGTTGCCTCTTTCCCATTTATTGACAGCAGGGGTAGTTATGCCGAGACAAGCGGCCATTTCCTCCTGTGTCATTCCCTTATTTTTTCTATATTTCTTGATAACGTCTCCTATTGCCATATTTAACTGTCTCCTTCACAATTTCTGGATCGATCCTATGGATAGTATAGCTGATTAAAGTTCAAAAAACAATTGAACGCAAGTTAAACGGCAGGAATTATTTTTTACTGACGCTCAATTTTTTTTGGATACTTCGGTCCATAGGGGCAAAAACATAAGAGCAAAAATAAAGGAAAATATTGACGGCGGTGTGGGCGCATCCTGGATGGAGCTCTTTTTTTCTGTTTAGTAAAATTGCAGTTCCCCCGTTTCCCTGTTATGCCGTTCAATCTTCCTTATCAGGACCAGCGTGATTGCAATCATCATGCTCAGACAGACCGCCAGCCCGGTAATATCCCCGATCCATTCCTTTCTCCCCTGAAGGTTAAGCACAAACCGCATAATATTAATGCAATATGTTAAAGGAAATATCAGAGAAAGCATCTTCGCCCACTGCGGAAAGCACCCGACCGGTATCCGGCTTCCGGAAAACAGAACCATAGGCGTGTCAAAGACATCCATGATGATAGACGCGTCTCTGGAAAACATAAATATAGTATTCAGCATACCTCCCCAGACTGTCGAAGAAATAATCAGCATGAAAAAGATGAAAGGTAACATAACCAGATTATCAAAACCAATGGTCCCCGTATAGATTAGAATAAATACACAGAAACAGCAAAACATCCAGACCTCCTGAACGAGCGCCCCTAATGCCTTCCCATAACACATCGCAAGCCTGTTTGCCGGCGTCAGGAATATAATTTCAAGCGTTCCCCCCTTACGTTCCTGATTCGCCATCGACCATGCATTCTGTACCATGGACCAGAAACAGGTATACGCCATGTATCCGGTTCCCAGAAACGCTAATAATTCCTTACCGCTCAACATACCCATATATCCGGTGATCTCAAAGGGTTTGTATGAATAATAGACTTCCATGAATCCCAAAACAGGCCATACAAGCAGAGAGAACCAGATAAACGCCGAATGATAATCGTGCCTCTGCTGCTTAAGTATTTCCGCTTTAATTACTAACAGACTTTTCTTCATTGCCCTCACCCCTCGACTGATCGATAATCTTCATTAATACTCCTTCCAGTTCCGGCTCCTGTATACTCAGGCCGGCCGCCTCGATCTGATGTCTCATCAGCAAGTCCAGGACGCTTAACCAGGTGTCTGTCCCTCCTGTAACCTTTATCTTTTCACCGGCGTCTTCTATTCTGATATCTATATCTTTATTCACCTCTTCGTCCACCGCCCTGATAAATTCTTCATATCTCTGATTATCCGGCGTTTTCATCTGTATTAACAACTGAGGCTCGTACATAAATAACTCTTTCAGCTCATCCTTGGTTCCCTGTGCGATGATCTCTCCTTTATCCAAAACATAGATGTAATCACAGAGTTCCTCTGCCTCCTGGATATAATGGGTTGTCAGTAATATCCCTTTCTTTTCCTTCTTCGCCAGTTCCAAAACCAACTTCCGGATCTCTTTCGCAATCACGATATCCAACCCTAACGTGGGTTCGTCCATAAAAAGGTACTCTGGATCATTGATCAGCCCTCTGGCAATCTGCAGACGCTGCTTCATCCCCTTTGAATATCTCTCCACCGGAATATCCGCGGCGTCTTCCAATCCCACGATCTTTAGCAAATAAGCAATCTTTTCATTCAGTCCGGACCCGCTTAATCCATACAGACTTCCGAAATATCTAAGATTCTCCTTTGCAGTCAGTCTCCAGTAGAGATTCCTCTCTCCGCCTGAGATCATGTTGATCCGCTCTTTCACCCACAGGTGATTCTTTACTGCGTCGACTCCATTCATGGTCAGGCTGCCTGCCGTCGGGGCTATAACAGATGCGAGCATACGAATCGTCGTTGTCTTTCCCGCGCCGTTAATGCCTAATACTCCGGTTATTTTTCCCTGGGGAATCTCCAGCGATATATCTTTCACCGCATGAACCACCTTTTTCTGCCTGCGGACAAACAACCCCTTTTTTTCTTTTAAGATATAATCTTTCACCAAATGCCGGGCAATTATTTTCCTTGCTTCCTGATTCTCAAACCGTTCCTTGACTTCACTGCACATCACACGCTCTCCTTTATCCGAATAACTCTTAAGCAAGAGAATGATTTACAAATTGGTTAATTACTTCTATTCTTGCTTTAAGCGCGTGTATTATAGAGATGTTTCATACTTTTGTCAATGATTATTTAGTTTAATCCTGATAATTCAAAGTTGTAATTGTAATTACATAACGAAATAATATTGTTGTTTTCCCGCCGATATCGTATAATATCACTATTATATATTAAGGAAATAAATTTGATGTTTAGAAGGAGCTGCGTATTATGGAAACAAACCACATCTCACTTTTCCCAAATGAGCATTTTCTAGATATCCGCCCCTATCAATACGGCTGGGAAAAATGTCAGCCCCTCCATTCTTTTGGTCCCTTTGTACGCAACCACTATTTACTTCACTACATCATCAGCGGACAGGGAATGTTGTTCTCACACACCACCACCGGTGAAATACATGAATATAACCTGGAAGCAAACCAGGCATTTCTGATCTGTCCCGGACAGGTTAATATGTATACCGCCGATGAAAAGAATCCCTGGAAATACGTATGGATTGAATTTGACGGAATCCGCGCGGAAGATTGTCTGCTCCAGGCAGGACTGGAGTGGGATCAGCCCATCTATCTCCCGCAAAGTGTAGAAAAGGGGGAACTTCTGCGGGATCGAATGCTATATTTTTATGAGAATTCTGCAAAATCACCCATCCATCTGGTAGGACAGTTATATCTGTTTCTGGATGAACTGATTGAATTTTCATCTACTCGACAAAATATTTCTGAAAAAGCTCAAAAGGATTTTTACATCAATGAGGCCGTAGCTTATATTCAGCAAAACTGCGGACGTGAACTGACAATTGATGAGGTTGCCAGCTTCTGCAAATTAAACCGAAACTATTTCAGCCGAAAATTCAAAAAAGTAATGGGCTGTTCGCCCCAGGAATTCTTAATCCATCAGCGCCTGACGAACGCGACAGAGTTAATGCGTCTCACTGATCTGCCCATTAAAACCATAGCCTCTCAGTGCGGTTATCCTAATCAATTCTATTTCTCTCAGGCTTTTAAGAAATGCTACGGTTTGTCGCCCCAGGAATGGAGAAAACAAAATTGTATTCCCTTTGATTATTCGACCGCTCTTAAATAAATTTGAAAGGCCGGGTAATCCCCCTGTACCTGAGGAAACGGATAACCGGCATTCATCAGAGCCTTGCCGCTGTAAAGAGAATCTGTTCCGTCAACCTGGTATTGCAGCGCAGGATTTAGCCCTTTAAGCCGAAGAGTGCAAAAAAGCGGCGCAGTGTTGACGCCGCCAAACACCACATTCACCAGAGCCTCGCGCTGATCAGGGGACACCTGCTCCCAGGCTGTAAAAGCGCCGTCCTGATATGGACTGCTAAGTCGGTAATAATCTCCATAATGCAGCAAATCATAATGTGATTTATAATTTTTCACTTGTTGGTGAATCACGGTTTTTTCTTCCGCAGTACACCTACCCAAATCCATCTCATAACCAAAGGCCCCGCTCATTGCAGTGATTCCCCGGGTTTTCAGAGGAGTAACGCGCCCATTCTGTTCATTGGGAACAGCAGAGACGTGAGCCCCCGCGGTACAGACCGGATAGCAGAATGATGTTCCATACTGAATACGAAGGCGGTCAATAGCATCCGTATCATCACTGCACCAGATTTGGGGCGTATAATAGAGCATACCGCCGTCGAACCGTCCTCCTCCTCCGCAGCAGCCTTCAATAAGAATATGCGGATAATCATGGTGTAGGCGCTCTAACAGGTCGTAAACTCCCAGGACGTACCGGTGATAAACTTCCCCCCTGACGCCGAGCAGACAGACCGGCAGACCATACATCAGTAAGACTGCGGTTCATGTCCCACTTAAGATAAGAGATGTCGGCGCTGGATAGTACCGTTTTCATCTGCTCATAAATATAATCCCGAACATCCCTGCGGGAAAAGTCCAGTACCAACTGACCTCTGCCTCTGGAAGGGGCACGTCCCGGAACATGCAGCGCCCAGTCCGGATGAGCGCGATAGAGATGACTGTCTTCATTGACCATCTCCGGCTCCATCCAGATACCGAATTTCATTCCCAGATTCTTAATGTGCAAAACCAAATCCTCCAACCCTCCAGGCAGCTTTTCCAAATTCACCTGCCAATCGCCCAGGCCACTGTTGTCATCATTTCTGGAGCCAAACCAGCCGTCGTCCATGACAAACAACTCTATCCCAAGAGCAGCAGCCTCTCTGGCTATATCAATCAGCCTGTCGGCATTGAAATCAAAATAAGTAGCCTCCCAGTTGTTCACCAAAACCGGCTTTTGCCTGCCATAATAAGGATCTCGCAGGAGATGTTCCCGAATAGCCCTATGATACTGACGGCTCATTTGTCCAAAGCCATCAGGTGAACAGACCATTGCCGCCTCTGGAGCAGTGAATGCCTGCCCCGGTTCCAGCGTCCAGCAGAAATGATAAGGATGAATCCCCATGACCAGACGGCTGTTCTCAAATTGACTGCACTCCACAGCCGCTTCAAAGTTGCCGCTGTACAGAAGCATAGCACCGTAACACATCCCCTTGTCTTCATCAGCATCATGATCACAAAGAATTACAAAGGGGTTGTGCTGATGGCTGGATATCCCGCGCACACTTCCCACACTGAGTATCCCAGGCCGCAATGGTCCCCGGTCCGGACATCGCTCCATCAGATGGCGTGCGTTGAAGGTAAGCAGATCCATATCATCTCGGAGAAAATCCAGACAGACAGAAGCGCATTGATATAGACGAATCTCATCTGTTCCCTGATTGAATACCCGGACGGCCCGGGTAATAAGGTCATAATTCTCAAAAATACTGTAAAACAATTCTATCTCCACCCGAGCAGCAGAATCCTCCAATAGAATTATCAGTGTTTCCGCCTCATCTTCCGTCCCATAAAAACCAGGCAAACCCTCCGAAGGGCATTTTCCCTTTTCCAAACGAAAACCTTTATAGCGCAGATCCACCGTATGGCTGCCATTTTTTTAGTTCCAGTTCAACAGAAGGCAATCGGAAATCGCCTACGCCGCAGGTAGAATATTCCTGCGGCATGACATCCAGTGAATAGTTCCGGTTACTCCCCGCCTCGTTGGGATTGGGTGTAAAACTGCGATCGCCGCACTGAATCAAAAAAGACAGGTCGCAATCATCAATCCTTGATCCATAGTAAATATGCTGAAGTACATTGTATTGGTCGGCCTTCATCTGATATGTAGTGTTTAGAGTATGCAGCGTAAAAATTCTGTTTTCACGGTCAAGTACAATCATTGAAAAATACCCCCTTGTAAGTTATTTAGATAAACAGTCCCGACAGCTTATGCCGGGACTGTCTTTAAGCTTATTTTCCGCCGGTACCGGCGATTCCTTCCACAAACTGACGCTGGAAGATCAGGTACAGCACTACCATCGGCAGCATAGCCAGCAGCGAACCGGCCATCAGCACAGGGAAGTTAGTAGTAAACTGACCGCGCAAAGTAGAAAGACCTGATGACAGCGTCATCATCTTCAGATCTGAATTAACAACCAACGGCCACATCAAATCACCGTATGCAAAAACAGCAGTAAATATAGTAAGAGCCGCTACGGAAGTTCCCGTCAAAGGAAACATAATCTTGTAGAAAGTCTGCCACTGATTACAGCCATCAAGATAAGCAGCCTCGCCCACCTCATCCGGGATACTCATGTATGTCTGGCGCAGAAAAAATACACCAAAGGCGCTGACTAACCCCGGAAAAACCAGAGCAAAAACTGTATTAGCCATTCCCATCTTGGCAACCATCTGATACTGCGGGATAATAAAAATCTGGCTTGGCAAAGACATTTGAACCAGTACAATGCCAAAAAGCAGTTTCTTGCCTCTAAATTTCAGCTTGGCAAATGCATACCCTGCCATAGAGCTGAATAAAACGGCGCAGACCACACGAAAGAATACCATCAGTATCGTATTCAAATACAGATTGCCAAAAGGCAAACTGGCAATTGCCTCTTTAAAATTATCCGAATTAACCTGTTTCGGCAAAATATCCGGCGGAATTTGCATACTCTCAGGAACCGTCTTGAAACTGGTAAGAATCATCCACACAAACGGAAAGATCATAATGACTGCACCTAAAATCAGGAAGAAATAGGTAAGCAGTTTGGTAATCATATAGGAGCGTCTCAAAGAATTTTTCATTGTAATACCTCCTTAAACGTCATATGTAACCCACTTCTTCTGCCCCTGGAATTGAACAAGAGTCACAAGAAGGATCAGACTAACTGTCCAGATAACGATAGCGGAACCATAACCTCGGTCTCCAGCCACGAAAGAGGAACGATAAAACAGATACATCAGGCTCTGCATATCTGTCAACGCCGGATTCGTCTCATCTGCCATCATGTAAATGAGGTCATAGATTTTCATGGATGCCATCAAACGCATGATCAGAACAGAGAACAGGGTTGGCGACACCATAGGCAGGGTGATTGTAAAAAACTGGCGAATCTTACCTGCACCGTCCAGACCACTGGCTTCATAAAGTGTACCTGGAATATTCTGCAATCCAGCCAACAAAAGAACTGCATCATAACCTATACTGCTCCAGACAGACACAATGGCAACAGCCAGTACAGCCGTCTTTGGGTCGGTAATCCATTGGGTTTTGCCGCCGATCATCTGGTTTAATATGCCATACTCCGTATTAAAGATCCACCTCCATACCATGGCTATAGCCGCCGGAGCACAAACCAACGGCAGGAAAAAGATAGTGCGGAAACCGCCTTTGAATCTCACACGCGCGTTGAGGAGTAAGGCAACCAACAATGCCAGAGCTATACCTACAGGTACGGTCAAAATACAAAAATAAACCGTGTTCCAAGTGGCTTTCCAAAATTCCGTATTTCCAAACATGTCCTTATAGTTCTGTACACCGATAAAACTATAATGACCAAAGCCCAGATGTTCACAGAAGCTGGAATACAGAGTCTGTACGAAGGGCCAGAGATTCAACACAACCAAACCGATGATCGTAGGCGCTACCATAAACCAGCCCCATCTCTCCTCCCGTCTTGCAGCGACAGATAATTTCTTCTTCATGAAACTCCCTCCTCTCTCAGTCTTTCGCCAATTTCTTGGCGGTTTCCGTATTAACAATGTTTTCCATTTTCTCTAACCCTGTCATAAGTTCTTGCTTGCCGGCATATACATTCGTCAATTCGTCCAGTACCAGGCTCTTCCACTTAGGACTGGCAGAGTTATAAATCGCTTGCACCGCATAATCAAACTGTTCAAAGATGACATCCAGATTCAGCTTTTCATCGTAAGAGTCAAACGCGGCACGCCAGGATTCCTCACAACCGATATAAGCAGGAATTGCAGCGCCATTTTCTCCCTGGATACGCTGAGCCTCTTCCGTACCGAAAAATTTAATTACATCCAGTGCAATATCGCGCTTTTTGCCATGAGCGGCTGTAGAATAACACAAACCATTGGACATAGTGGCGCGGCCATCCTGATCCAGGCTTTCACCGTCCTCAATAGGATCCGCACACTTGGGAAGTTTTGCCAGATCCCACTTACCCCGCATCTCAGGATAATTCTCCATCAACTGCGGCAAATTCCAGTTACCTTCCAGATACATGGCTCCTTCTTCAGAGAAGAAAGCAGTTCCAGGCGCAGTTTCGGCAAAATATGTCTGGTCAGGACACCACTCCTCCTTCTGCATATTCACATAAAACTCTATGCCCTTAACGGTGCCGGGATTTGTGTAACCAGCCTTGGTACGGTCGGCGGTAAGAATGTGTCCGCCAGCCTGATAGGCAAAACACCAGTAACCCAACTGGTCGTCATTATAAGCCATGAAACCGTATTTTCCGGTTTCATCGTGGATTTTTTTTGAAGCATCTGCCAAATCCTCCCAGGTCCAATCATCTGTGGGATAGGGAACATCAGCGGCGTCAAACATTTCCTTGTTATACACCAGCAGACCATTATCTTTGTCCTTGGGTACACCGTAGAGCCGGCCATCGCTGCCGCTGGCGTTGCTGCGGGAAATCTCAGAAAAATGTTCCTCATAATAATTAGGCTCTACATCATCATAGAGGTCTGTCACATCGGCTAACATACCGAAATCAGCATAATACAGCAATTGATTAGTATGCATCCAAAAAATGTCCGGCATGGTATTACTCTCAGCAGAAGCTTCCAGTTTCGTCCAATATTCACTCCAACTGGTAGCCTGTACGTCAATCACTACGTCAGGATGTTTTGCAGTATACGCATCACACATAGCCTGCATCCCAGGACGCTGATAAACGTCCCATATTTGGAAAGTGAGATGAGTCTTTTTATCTGCTGAACTGCTGCACCCTATAAGTGACAGCAACAGGGTCAATATTAAAATTACTGC
>Ga0224748_10163_pt1 | contig 17516 bp, 12 predicted proteins | sample LIM_F_Water_Neg_FD_182074 | JGI IMG/M metagenome (GOLD analysis project Ga0224748, IMG submission 182074) | Enriched cells from gastrointestinal tract of the lab mouse from Pacific Northwest National Laboratory (PNNL), Richland, Washington... | ecosystem: Host-associated > Mammals > Digestive...
GACGATTTGGAGTTCTATTTTTTTAATTTCATTTCACATGATAAAGAGAAAGCATCTGCTATCATTATGCAATGTTTGGCATATGATTGGGAAATTATCGATGCACGGACACTATGTTCCATTTATCCTCCACAAAAGGTGCTTACAGCATATAATCCTAAGACAAAATCTCGTAAAAAAACGCTTAGAAAACATATTAAGCAATTAGAAAATAATGAGATACCCTTTCGGGAGTACAGCTATTTTGATGAGAATACCCATTTCTTTTGCCATGAAATAAATGGGGTTAAGAAATATTTTGAAACCTTTGAGGAATTGGCGGAAGATATACATAATGATTTATCTAACTGTAATTTATCAAAAGCCTTACTGCCTGATGCTGATTTTTCCATATATAAAACAAATGATAAAACGAAACTGCCAATTTCATATGGTCAGACTGATTTGAAATCTTGTTTGACAAAAAGGTATGACAGAAACTCTGGCTGTTTTGTTATTGATCAAACATGGATAAATGGAGACGGACGGTCAATTAAAAAGCATACTCATAAGTTTAGTTTTTTTGCGGACTTTGTGTTCTTTTTGGAAAATGATTTGTCAGGTGCTGATTTATTGTTTTGTGATGGTCTGAAAAATCTTCACAATCTTTCAGACATTAACTTTACGAATGCAGATTTAAGAAGCGAAATGCTTGATAAACTTGGGATTTCATATTCACTATGCGCTGTAGATATTGCAAAAATAAAGGAATTCCCTGTTACTGTTGAAAACGAAACGGAAACTGTGCATGAATTATTAAAACAGAGTATGTATCAGGGGAGAAGAGATTTCTAGCACATGCCATACAAAAAATATGCTTTAGGTATTGCAATATGATTTATTTATTGTTAGGATGTCCTGTGAAAAAGTACTTTCCGTAGAAATATGATGGAAAAGAAGCGTGTGTTCTTGTGGATTGAAAAGTGAAAAGATATAATAAACCTATCAAGCATAAACGGAGGGATGACATGGCGCAGGTTTTGGGTATTGGATACCAGAGTTTTAAGGAAGTAAGGACAGAAAATATCTTTTATATTGACAAGACAGGTTTTATCAGAGAGTGGTGGGAAAACGCGGATAAGGTGACATTGATTACGCGACCGCGCCGTTTTGGAAAGACGCTGAACATGAGCCTGCTGGAATGCTTTTTTTCGAACCGGTATGCAGACAGGGGCGATTTATTTGAGGGTCTTTCCATATGGGATGAGAAGTCGCCGGAGGGTGTGTACAATTACAGGAAGCTTCAGGGGACTTATCCAGTGATTGCGTTAAGCTTTGCGTCGGTCAAGGCTGGCAGAATGGAGTCCTTAAAGAAAGCAGTAAAGCAGATTATTACAAATTTGTACGCGGAGTACAGGGAAATGATGCAGTCAGCAGTCTTTGCGGATGCAGACAGACAGTATTTTGCATCAGTCAATGATGACATGTCTGACGAGATATTTTTTGTTTCAATAAACCGGCTCTGCACTTATCTGGAAAGGTATTATAAGAAGGATGTTATTATCCTGCTTGATGAGTACGATACCCCGGTGCAGGAATCATGGCTTGCGGGAAACTGGGACGAGGCTGTCACATTTTTCAGGAGTTTTTTCAATGCTTCTTTTAAAACGAATTTGCATTTATACAGAGGTGTGATAACAGGAATCACGAGGATATCGAAGGAATCTATATTTTCGGATTTGAATAACCTGGAAGTCGTAACGACTACTTCTGATAAGTATGCACAATATTTTGGATTTACGGAGAAAGAGGTATTTCAGGCACTTGACGAGACTGGGCTGGGAACGGAAAAGCAGGGGGTAAAAGAGTGGTATGATGGTTTTACGTTCGGAAATCATACAGACATCTATAATCCATGGTCTATTATGTCATTTATCAGCAAAAAAGGAAAGTATGATACTTACTGGGCTGGCACCAGCTCCAACGAACTGGTAAATTCTCTGATGCGGACTGGAACTGCATATACCAAAGACATTTTGGAGGAGTTGCTTTCCGGGAAAAGCTTTGTGGCTATGATTGATGAACAGATTGTATTTAACCAGCTTGGTGAGAGTGTAAATGCAGTGTGGAGTCTGTTACTGGCATCAGGATACCTTAAAGTGATTGCACATGAGGAGCTTAGGGCGGATAGGAAAAGTGAGCCAAGTTATACCTTGGCACTTACAAATCATGAAGTGCTGCTGATGTTTCGAAAGATGGTGAAGGGATGGTTTTGCACCCAGGAACAAGGAAGTGCGTACAACGATTTTGTCAAGGCGCTTCTCCTCGATGATGTCGATGCCATGAACGAGTTCATGAACAAAATCGCATTGCAGAGTTTTTCCAGCTTTGATATTGCAAAGGGTGCATCCAGTGAGGATGACCCTGAACGTTTTTACCATGGATTTGTGCTTGGACTGATGGTGGATCTGGACGGAAGATTTGTCATTCATTCCAATAAGGAAAGCGGCTTCGGGCGCTATGACGTGATGCTGTGTCCTGTTGACAGGGAAAGGGACAACGCCTACATCATAGAATTTAAGGTGCACAAGCCGAGAAAGGAAAAAGATCTTGAGGAAACTGTCGCAAACGCGCTCACGCAGATTGCGGAAAGAAAATACGAGACACAGCTCCTGGCAGATGGCTTGAAGCCGGAGCAGATTCGCAAGTATGGGTTTGCTTTCGCGGGGAAAATGTGCCTGATAGGATAGAGGAAATCGAGCAGGGAAGAGCCATCTTCCCTGCTCGACTTTATAATGTCCGATTCACATTATCCGTACCCCTCGCCGTCGTTCCTTGCTGACTCAATGGATTATCCGGCAGTGGCGTATTCAGGATGCGCTGTGTTTCCTCGGCGCGCTCCCGTTCGTGTCTTCGCTTGATAACCATGGAAACGATAATGGTAATGATGAGGAGGACAATGACAACGCCTGTGGCAACCACAAAGGCAATATCAGTCGCTGTCCTGGATTTTTTCATGATGGTTTCTGCCGTCATTTCAAAGGCATCCGCAAAGAGCGTATCCGTTGAGGTATCGGAGTACCAGCTGCGGTCAATGTATGCCCAGAAAATATCGACAGCCTCGGAGTCCATAATGGAATCGACCTGTTTGCCGTTGACATAGCACATATATCCCACATCATTGTCCTGGTCTTCCTCCGCAAAGTACATATAGAGGAAAGTTGCTTCATTGTCAATATTGTCCTCATAATATTGCAGGGCGTAATCCTCTTTCTGGGAATCCGTAACCAGTTCCGGATGGTATTTTAACAGGACAATATATGGCTGGATGCCTGTCTTGTCGTAAAAACTTTTGAGCCTGGTGCCTGCCCTGGAAACAGAATCGAACCAGCCAAGCTCATCGACAATACAGTTGCTGTCAAATGAAACGGAATTAAGCCTTTCGCGGTTTCTCGTGCTTGCCGGAATGGAGGAGGAGCCGCCTGATGTCCCTGCAATAAACACTGAAATAAGGACAAACGCCATCAAAAAGACAACAATCAATGTAATAATGGAATTGACCGTTACGGAACCGGAAGGGCTGCCCCCATAATAAGTGCGTGTATATCGCCGTCTGCCGTATGGTGGTGGAGGTGGCGGCATACCTGGTCCCCTGAATGGCGGAGGAGGCGGGGGTGCACCGTGATAGGATGGTCCCCGGCTTCGGTATGAGGAGCCAAAACTGGTATGGACGCCGGGGCTGTGTCCGCTTCCTGCCCTGCTGTGGCTGCTGCTGACACGGTGCCCGCCGGAGCTGCGTGATGATGAATGACCTCCTGATGAACGGTGGCTGGATGAACGTCCGCCCCCGGAACCTGCTCTTGGCATATTTGATTATCCTCCTATTGATCTACCTGCTTCTCGACTCCGTTTAGGTTGATGTGCTCATCCTCCTCCATCGGAATCATCAGGTACTTTTGACCGTTAATTGTTTCATATTTCACTTTCTCAGCCTTGTCCGGCTTCATGCGCAGAAAAACCTCCGCCCAGTTTTTTGCCTCCTCGGGGTCAACAGGCGCCTCCATTTTGACAAGGGTCTCAATCTGCTCCGACTTTTCCTCATTTTCCTGTCTGGTGTCCTTGAGCTCCTGCTTGAGTGTTGCAACTTCCTCAAGAAGCCGGACTTCTTTTTTCTCCTTGTTGTTCTTCTCAATTGCCTTTTCATTTACCAGGTTTTTGACGGCAGGCGGCTTGTCGCTGAACTCCTCCGTAAAATGCTCCTGTATCTGCATCACCGTGGCATCGGGAATTTTGGAGTCTGCAAACACTTCCTTGATAATGTCCGTGGTGAGTGTAAATGCCTCCGGCTCCACGATAACCAGGTCTTCCATGGCAGTCTCGTGCTCCTCCGCAAGGTCATTTAGTTTTTCCTGTATATCCAGCAGCATTTCGTCCGTATTTTCGATAACAGGCGCGATGGCAGTCTTGACAATGCTGCTAAAAGCGTTGTGCTCCTCGGTGGCAGTGCGTTTTGCACCGCATCCAAGCGCCGCCTCAATAAAGTCCCTGTGGGAATCCTTTGCGTCCCTGACATAATATGTAAGTGAATGGACATCGGTGGAACGCTCAACAAAGGATGGGAATAAAAAGCCCACATCCGGCACGCCCACAACCCAGTCCTGTATCCGCACGCCGATGCGGTTTAAGTCAGCGCGGTACCCAAGCCCCGGCTTCGAGAGGTTTACGGGGCAGATGGCGCACAGAAGGTAGGTAAATACTTCCTCGGATTCGTCGATTTTCAGGTCATCATTCGTCTTGGTCATGACATCATATGCATCGTGGAAAACCAGTATGAGATAATTGCCGACATAATCATAGTTTTCAATAATCATGTCGTAGAGATGTTCAAGCAGCTCCGGATTTTTCAGCCCGCTCTCGCGAAGCCCCAGAAGATACTGCTGTTTCCCGCCCTGCTCTTTTGCCTCTGTGGTAAAATTCAGTTCCAAAAGATTATTTCCGATAGTGCCGGAAAGCGCTTTTTTTGCAATTTCAAGGTATTTGAAAAATTCCTCATCTTCCAGATTCAGAAAGGTCTCATTCAGCTCCACAATTTTATTTTTGTTTGCATCCACATAGCATCCGCACATTCTCGTGATTGTGCAGGATTCCTTTTTAAAACGTCTTTTTAATTCAAGGATATCTCTGTTTCTCAGCATTTGCATTCTCCGTTTCCTAGGATTGAGAGTTTGTAGGAAAATAGGTAACAGTTCAGCCGTTGCGTTATAAACCAAGGCTCGAAAAGTCAATCAGTAAATCCTCATAAATACCGGCTTTTATAATGTCGTTGAAAGTGTATATGTTTACAACGGCATCCAGCTCAAACAGATATACAAGGATTCTTTTCTGCATCAAGTCAACAATCCAGTATTCGCGTACGCCGGTACGTTCATATAGTGCCAGCTTTGTAATATAGTCATGTTTGGGACTGGAGGGGGATACGATTTCGATTATCCAGTCCGGTGCACCCGCATATCCCTTGTCCGTGAGCTTCTTTGAATCACATATGACAGAAATATCCGGCTCGACGATATGTTTCAGTTCAGCATGCACATCGGACAGCTCGACTGCAAATGGGGCAGGATAAACCTCGCATGCGCCATTGTTCGATTTTATATAGTCCCGAATCGTTCCGGCAATTTCCATCAATATTTTTTGGTGCAGCCTGCCAGGAGCCGTCATATAATGAATCTGTCCGTCAATCAGTTCTGCGCGCACATTTTCCGGCAGATTGTAATAGTCTTTTTCCGTATAAAATGTTTCATGTGGCAGTGGCATAACCCGATTTCCCCCAACAGTTCCTTATCATTTTCAACAGTTTCTTACTATAAAATAGCACGGATATGCAAAATAGACAAGAAAAATCTTAAAATCCGTGATGCCGCGCACAGGAAAGATTGAATATACCGCGCAATGTTGGTATAATAATAGGAAAGTGGCGGACGGTGAATAATATATTATTTATTAAGAAAGGACACACCAATATGATGAAGCAGGCGGATAAAAGAAATTTAACGATGGTCATGGATTTGTACGAGCTTACCATGGCAAACGGATATTTCAATGACGGGGACATGCAGGCAAGGGTCGCGTTTGACGTGTTTTACAGGAAAAATCCTGACAGGGGCGGATTCACCATCTTTGCAGGGCTGGAACAGATTGTGGAATATATTGAAAATCTGCATTTTTCGGACGAGGATATCGCGTATCTGCGCTCGCTGAATACATTTACGGATGCATTTCTGGACTACCTTAGGGATTTTGAGTTCCGTGGCGATATCTATGCATTCGCGGAGGGAACGATAATGTACCCCAACGAGCCGGTAATTACAGTGATTGCGCCACTTATCGACGCGCAGCTTGTGGAGACGGCAATCCTCGCACAGGTGAACCATCAGTCGCTTGTGGCGACCAAGACTGCGCGGATTGTAAAGGCGGCTGCGGGAAAAACCGTGTCCGACTTCGGGGCAAGGAGGGCGCACAACATGGACGCCGCAGTGTACGGTGCGCGTGCTTCCTACATTGGCGGCGCGTCGGGAACCGCGACAGTGCTTGCGGGGCAGATGTTCGGCATTCCCGTGGGCGGCACCATGGCGCACAGCTGGGTTATGTATTACAAAGATGAGTATGAGGCGTTTAAAAATTATGCAGTCAATTACCCTGACAATACCGTGCTTCTGGTAGACACCTATGACACGATGAAGTCCGGCGTTCCCAATGCAATCCGCGTGGCGCACGAGGTGCTTGAGCCGATGGGAAAACGGCTGAAAGGAATCCGCATCGACAGCGGGGATTTGGCGTACCAGTCCGTCAGGGTCAGGAAAATGCTGGACGAGGCAGGGCTTGCCGACTGCAAGATTATTGTGTCAAACAGCCTTGACGAGCACACGATTTCCTCCCTCAATACACAGAAGGCGTGCATCGACAGCTACGGCGTGGGCGAGCGCCTGATTACAGGCGCCACAAGCGATTACTCGGATGACACGCTTGCACTGCTCGGGGCGGTTTACAAGATAGCGGCAGTTGAGGAAAACGGTGTGTTTACGCCGCGCATCAAGATTTCCGGCACCGTGGAAAAGATTACGAACCCAGGGCTGAAAAAGGTGTACAGAATTTATGACCAGAACGGAAAGGCAAAGGCGGACCTGATAGCAAAGGCGGACGAGGAGATTGACATGAGCACGCCGTTTCGCTTTGTCGACCCCAATATGCCATGGCGCAACCTCAAGTTTACAGGCTGTACGGCAAAGCCATTGCAGATAAAAATATTTGAGAACGGAAAGCGCGTCTACGAGCTTCCCACGCTTGAGGAAATCCGCGCATATGTCAAGCGGCAGCTTGGCGAGGAAATCTGGGAGGAGGAGCAGCGTTTCATCAACCCGCATGTGCACTATATGGACATGACGCCGGACTACTATGAGCTGAAAATGGGGCTCCTGCATGAAAAGACCATGAGTCCGGAGTAAGGAAAGAGGACTTTTTATGGGGATGGAGATAGGGGCAGTCCTGCTGACAATCCGTAAAAAGAAAAGGATTCGTCAGGGAAGTGTCTGTCATGGAATTTGTGGAATATCGACTTATTCCCAATATGAAAATGGGGAAAGAGTACCGGATATTCTCTCCCTGAGAATGCTGTTTGGACAGTTCCTTAGGCTATACGCCCAAAGGGCTGAACGTGTATGTATCGGAGGACAGTTTAAGGTTTTGGCGGTGGAAAAGGGACTTGAATGTGCTGCTTATCCATGAAAAGTATAAGGAGCTGGCGATGCATCTGTCAAAGATGCCAGTAAGTAATTCTGCATTGAACCAGCATCTGATACAGCAGTGCATCTATTATGTAAATGGTATTATTGCAGAGAAAGTAACGTGCGATTTAGAGCAGGCGCAGGGCTGTTACGAAAAGGCGCTTATGGAGACATGTCCTGCAATTTTAAGCGCTGAACGGATAGAAGGATGCATAGGGGCATCGGAGCTGTTTCTATACCTATTGTATTTGCGGCTGGTGATGGAGACGCGGCGGATGAATCAATGCCAGCTCTTGTCATGCCTGGGAAAGGTCATTTCCTATATTGAGCAGGGGGATATGGACGACTCCGAAAAGGTTTTTATTTATCCCCCGGCAGTGTATCTGTGGAGCCGCTGCTGCGACGGGGATAACCGAAAGAAACATACCGAACTGAAAAAAGGACTGGATTTACTGATAAAATATAAGTCGACATACTATGCGCTTGAATTAGTGGAGATGCTGGCAGCTTTGGAGGATTCTCCCGTGCCGGATAGATATAGAAAAATATATGGCATGATATTCTGTATGTATGAAGAACTGGGTATTGGCAGGAACGGGCTGTGGTATCAGCTGCGTCCGGATGAAATGATGGTAGAGGATGTCGGGCAGTATTTAAGAAAGGCAAGAAAGAAAAAACAGTTCAGTCAGGAGGATGCCTGTGATGGCATATGTGCAGTTGAAAGCTATTCCAAAATAGAAAACGGAAGGCATCCGAGCAGGAACCATTATCAGGCGCTGGCTGAAAAAATTGACGTGGAAGAACGGTATTATGTGGATCAGCTCAATACAGGAAATATAGAAGCCCTGATGTTAAGGTCGCGTATCAATGGCGCCATGAACGAACGCAAATACCAGGAAGCGGAAGTGCTGCTTGCAACGCTTGAGGATATTCTGGGAGCGGAAGCGGAGAATAACCGTTCGTTTATTGAATTGGTGAGGGGCAGGCTGGATTATTGTCAGGACAGAATCAGCATACAGGATTATCATACGGAGCTGCTGCGCATCTTAAACCGGACACTGGATTTGGATGAAATTGGGAAAAATACGCACACCTATACATATTTGGAGACAAAGGCGATAAACAATATTGCATTTGCGGAATATAAGATGGACCACCTTGAAAAGGCAAGGGATATTCTGGAAAGGATGCTCTATGACTTACAGCAGGAATGCGATAGAGGCGAAGACCAGTTTCGTTTTCACGAAACAAAACTGGCAAAGCTGAATCTGGGGAAAGCGCTGACCGACATGGAACAGTATGGGGATGCGAAAACCCTGTATCTGGAAAACATCATCGAAACACTCGGCCGAAATGATAGCTTTCAGATAGCAGAGCTCCTGTCGGAGCTTGCGTATGTCTATATCGTGGAAGACCAGGGCAATGTCATGGCTGCAAAAAGATATCTTTCCTATGCCATTGCGATTGCGGACCTGTACGAAGAAAGGGAAGTGATGACGTTCCTCGTAAACTATTACAAGGAAAAGTTTGGCGGGGCAGCGTACTAATCTTTCTTATCAATAGACCAATTTTGAAGTGAAAAAATAGAGATTCCTGCCATGTTCGCTGGAAAGGATGTAATGGTGAGAGTCGTTAACAATGAATGACCATCCTTAATATTCTTTGAATTAGCTGTGTAGAACCATTATTAAATTGTAATTCATACTTTTAATGATGCCCATGACGTTTTCGCGAAATTTTATAAAGTTTCACGCAAACGTCATGGGCATTGGTATGCAGATGTGGTAAGGTTAAAATTGTAGATAGGCTACAAAATATAAGGAAAGATAGGGGAGAAATCACTAATAGTTATTCTGACAATAAGCATGGGATTGCCTGTGTGTGCAAAAGAAGGCGATGGGGTTATTAATAATGATATTGTAATTATACGTGAAGACGTGTCTCATGAAGAGGCATTACATGATTCCACTTATGATGCAACACAGAAGAGTACATATCCAGAACGAACCAAGTCCAGAAGTGTATCATGGAATGTGTGGGGTGAGCGGGTTGCTGGAACGAATGGAAGTGTGTGGGGCTATACTCCTGTAGGATATTCTGAGCATTTGGATGGAACAACGGTATTGGAAACTTATCATTATACGCGGACTTATTTAGGAAAGATTGCAAAAAAGGGAGACTCAGGCAGACGCTGGGGAAAGTATACTGTTAAAGCGACTGGAACATTCTGTGATGAGGATGTCAATATGCAGTATACGCAGATTGTAAAATATGGCACGGAAGATAATTAAAATTATAATATGGGTAATAATCAATTGCATTTGTCTGCTGGGAATGTTTGTCTGTGGCTTCCTTTACCGTATGGACAAAAAAGTACTGCTGAAGGATAACGGATACATCTATTTTGCACTACAGCATGAAAGCAACCCATTTGTGGCTGAAATGCAGCAGATAGAAGATTTCAAGGACGAGCTGGAGGGGACTGACCTTTTTCAATATTACGAAATATATGGGCATCCATTGTACGCTTCCGGCATCTATCTGCCCGAATATGAAAATGAGCAGAAAATGGAAGATGGCATGTATAGTTTGGCAGCGGTGCAAATCGGAGCCAGTGTACTGGCGGATTTTAATGTTGTGCTGCAGGAGGGACGGTCTTTTGATGTGGCGGATTATGTGCTGGGGCAGGATAAGCGGATTCCGGTCATTATTGGTGCAGACTGGTCGGGGACGCTGAAAATAGGGGACAGCTTTGAGGCAGAATATTTATATGACATTTATCATTTTGATGTGATCGGCATCTTGGCGCCTGAATCTATGATATACATGACAAACAGGATATATCTCCTGGATCAGGACATTATTATGCCAAGTTTTGAAGTAACGGATAAGAACCTGATTACGGATGGAATCAAAATTCATTATGCAAACAAGGTAAGTGGAATCGTAAAAGTTCAGGAAGAAAATCAGAGGAATGCCCAAAGATATCTGCTATCATGTATTGAGAATACGCCGTCTGGAACATATTCATGGTATGCGACTACCTATGACTGTATCCTGAAAGGAATGCTTCACTTGGGGGTGAAAGAAATCTTTGTTTTTTGCTTTGCCATTATTGTTGCAGGAAATGGTTTCATAATAGTAAAAAGAATTGTTCATAAATGACTTAGGCATTTTGCTTTATCTATTATAATAAAGTTTGTAGAAGAAGGGATAACGGTTGAGCCCAAAAGGCTGGACAATTGTCCTTTTTTGCTATTAGAAAAAAGCCTGATTATGACGATATAAATATATAAAGCACAAAGGAGGGCAATAGTATGCAGATAAATATGGCAGGATTTCACATGGGAATGCGTATAACGGCGGACAATATTTCCAACAATAAGACGAATGCAGGGATTACAAATTCCATAAATGCGGGAAAACAGGATGCGTTTGGACCACAGTGCAAGGTGACAATTTCACATGAAGGCAGGCGAAAGAGCGGGCAGGATAAGCAGCCGGGGACTGGAAACATCACGGACATGCATATGGAACGGGTACTGATGCGCGAGCAGGAAAGGGCGGAGTCATTCAAGAGTGAGCAGAGCGATTTACAGAATGAGATATCCGAGCTGATGAAGACAATCCAGAATTCCTATGCTTCCGGTGAGGACAAGGAGACAATCCAGAAGCGGCAGGACGCGCTCAACAAAATGCAGGAACTGAAAAAACGCCAGGAGGAGGAAAACGAACAGCGCGTAAAGGATGCACTCAAGGGTGTGGCAGGAAGTGCCAGCGCACAGGAGGAAATCGACAGGAAAAACGAGGAGCTTCTGATGATGCTCAAGAGCTTTGAGGAGCAGGAGGATGAAGAGGAGCAGACGGCAGGGAAAGCGCAGGACACGGATGATACCCATAAAAAGCCGGATGAAGCAGGCGCACAGATTCAGGAATCGGCGGCTCGGCTCGGTGTGTCGGCGGCTCGGCGTGAGCTTGAGACGGTCGGCACAATAGATGAACTGAAAAATGCCGGCTACAGCAAGCTTTCCGAGGTTAACCAGATTATGCGCGAAATCAGCGACGAGCTGGACAAGGCGGCTGAGGCGGCTGGCGATGAAAGCCTTAGCGAGGAAGACCGCAAGCAGCTTGCAGCTGACCATACCGAAACGGCGCAGGGACTGCTTGTGGGAAATTACGGATATATGGAAGAGCTCAGGCGGAAAGGGCTTCAGGAGATAAAGGATGCGAGGGAGCTTGAGGCTGAACACATTAAAATTGACACGCTTGGTGGTGTGAAACAGGCAAAGCAGGCGGTTATGGATGCCGGCGTGGATGCGGCATTCCAGTCGGAGGTATCAGGTGTCCTGGATAAGGCGTCACAGGAGCTTGAGGACAAGGTGCAGGAAGCAATAGACCGGCGAAATGATATCACGACAGATTCTGACAAAGAAAAGGAAGAGGAAACCGAGGAGATGAAAACGGAGGAAGAGGCGGAGGAAGAAAAAAATTCCATTTTGATAAATTAATCATTTAAACATTTGACATAGTATGCTATAATATGTAGAATGAAAACAGAATTTATAAAATATAGCAAAAAATTAACAAAATTACGTGTTCAAAATCCTTGGAGTAAAAAACGAAATCTACTTTTAAGAAATGGGGCACGGGGTAAAATGGGAGGTAACGACATGCCTAAAAAACCAGTCATTGACAAGGAAATGTTTAAGAGGAGCGTACTGTACAACATCAAGACCCTGTACAGAAAAACGCCTGAGGAGGCTACAGAACAGCAGATTTTTCAGGCAGTGGCTTATGCGGTAAAGGATGCCATTGTGGACAACTGGCTCAAAACTCAGGAAGCATACGAGAAGCAGGATCCGAAGACCGTGTGCTATATGTCTATGGAGTTCCTAATGGGACGTGCGCTCGGCAATAACATGATTAACCTGATGGCATATAAGGAATTTTCGGAAGCCCTGGAGGAGCTTGGACTTGATATTAACGTGATAGAGGACCAGGAGCCGGACGCAGCGCTTGGAAACGGCGGTCTTGGACGCCTTGCAGCATGTTTCCTTGACTCGCTTGCAACACTCGGGTATTCCTCATACGGATGCGGCATCCGCTACCGCTATGGTATGTTCAAGCAGGAAATCAGGGACGGATTCCAGCGGGAGGTTCCCGATGACTGGCTCAGGGATGGCAATCCGTTCGAGCTTCGCCGCCCGGAGTATACCAAGATCATTAAGTTTGGCGGAAATGTTGCATGCCGTGAGGAGGATGGCAGGCTGATCTGGTATCAGGAGAATTACCAGTCCGTCAAGGCAGTGCCCTATGACCTGCCGGTTGTCGGCTATGGAAACGGCATCGTCAATACACTCAGAATCTGGGATGCGGAGCCGATGGACTGCTTCAGCCTCGACTCCTTTGACAAGGGCGACTACCAGAAAGCAGTAGAGCAGACCAACCTTGCAAGAAATATCGTTGAGGTTCTTTATCCGAATGACAACCATGTTTCCGGAAAGGAGCTTCGCTTAAAGCAGCAGTACTTCTTTATCTCGGCATCCGTGCAGACTGCGATTGAGAAATATATGTCCAAGCATGACGATATCCATCGTTTTTATGAAAAGGTGACATTCCAGCTCAATGACACCCATCCGACAGTGGCAATCGCTGAGCTGATGCGAATCCTGCTTGATGATTACCGTCTTGAGTGGGACGAGGCATGGGAGATTACGACAAAGACCTGTGCATACACAAACCATACCATTATGGCAGAGGCGCTTGAAAAATGGCCGGTAGACTTGTTCCAGAGGCTGCTTCCGAGAATTTACCAGATTGTGGAGGAGATTAACCGCAGATTCCTCCTCGATATCGTGAACAGATATCCGGAACCGGCTGACAAAATCAAAAAGATGGCGATTATTGCGGACGGTCAGATTAAGATGGCGCATCTGGCAATTGTTGCAGGCTACAGCGTAAACGGTGTTGCGAAGCTGCACACGGAGATTCTCAAGAACCAGGAGCTGAAAGATTTCTATGAGATGTATCCGGGCAAGTTCAACAACAAGACAAACGGTATTACGCAGAGAAGATTCCTGCTTCACGCAAACCCGCTGCTTGCTGACTGGGTGACGGAGAAAGTCGGTGAGGACTGGATTGTGGACCTTCCGGTGATAGACGGTATTGCAAAGTATGCAAGCGACCCCGCGGCACAGAAGGAATTTATGGAAATCAAGCGCAGGAACAAGGTGCGCCTTGCAAAATATATCAAGGAACACAACGGAATTACCGTTGACCCGGATTCCATTTTTGACGTGCAGGTGAAGCGCCTGCATGAGTACAAGAGACAGCTGCTCAACATTTTGCATGTAATGTATCTGTACAACCAGATGAAGGCAAACCCGAGCATGGAGTTTTATCCAAGGACATTCATCTTTGGCGCAAAGGCTGCTGCGGGTTACAAGAATGCCAAGCTGACGATTAAGCTGATTAACGCGGTGGCAGACAAGGTGAACAATGACCCGGTAGTCAAGAACAGGATCAAGGTCGTGTTTATAGAGGACTACAGAGTGTCAAACGCAGAGCTGATTTTTGCGGCGGCAGACATTTCAGAGCAGATTTCCACGGCTTCCAAGGAGGCGAGCGGTACAGGAAACATGAAGTTCATGCTCAACGGCGCCCTGACGCTTGGCACGATGGACGGCGCGAATGTGGAGATTGTGGAGGAAGTCGGAAGGGAGCATGCATTTATTTTCGGATTAAGCTCCGACGAGGTTATTAATTTTGAAAATAATGGCGGTTACAACCCGATGGATATCTACAATACGGACGCTGAAATCAAGAAGGTCGTTGACCAGCTTGTGGACGGCACATATGCCGACGACAGGGAGCTGTTCAGGAGCCTTTACAATTCCCTGCTCAACACGCTTGACACGGACAAGGCTGACCGGTACTTTATCTTAAAGGATTTCCGTTCATATGCTGATGCGCAGAAGAGAGTGGAGCGGGCTTACAGGGACACTGCAGGATGGGCAAGAAGTGCAATGCTCAATGTGGCAAAAGTGGGCAAGTTTTCTTCGGACAGGACAATTCAGCAGTATGTGGATGAAATATGGCATCTGGATAAAGTGGAATTGGAGTATCCCTCGATTTAGTATGGAAATTCAGGGCGCATATCTCAATGATTTGGGATATGCGCCTTCGTATGGAAAAACAGAAAGAAAAAAGTATGAAGATAAGTTGGAATATGGTACGAATATTGCTTGTGGGTATCCTGGCGGTGGCAATGCTGGGCGGATGCTCGACAGACACGTCTGTCAAAACGTATTTGCAGGCGCTTCTGGACACGTCATACAAAAATGATTCGACGGCGTTTGTCAAGATGAAGCTTGGCACCGCGGAGGATGCGCAGGCGTTATACGAGAGAGGAATTGACACGGGTGTCAGCGTATTCTGCGGCAGAATCGGGGCGTCAGATGATTACAAAGGGGAGTTCCGAGCGACCTACATGGAGCTGCTCTCCAAGGTGCGCTACACCGTCGACGAGGCGAGCAAACAGAGCGACGGTTCCTATATTGTCACCGTGTCATATGAGAAAATGAATGTCTTTAAACCCGCGCTGGAGCTGCACCAGAGCAATGTGGCAGCAATGACCGAGGAATGGGCAAAGGCGCCGGAGAGCGCACCCTCCAAGGAAGACATGGTGAAACAGGTTATCCTGGAATTTAAAAACAGCATGGAGACGGTGCTTGCAGACGTACAGTACAGCGAGCCACAGGCCATGAATATCAGGATAGAGCTTGCAGACAACATATACACGCCGAACGCGGATGACATTGCGGCGCTTGAGACGGCGTTGTTTGATGTGGAATAAATAGAAGTTATGAGTTGCACAGGCTATCTCCTATTATTAATGTAGGAGGTAGCCTGTTTGCTTCTCATAAATATTTTTGGCTATTTTCACGAAAAAAATACGAAAAAGTTTGTCATAAATCTCAGTTGAATAAATCTGGAAATTCCCATAAAATAAACTTACCGAAACTTGTCGAAATTTTCAAATTTATTCAGGAGGAAAGAAATGAAAAAGAAAAGGCTGTTAGGAAAAGTACTCAGTCTCGTTCTTTCGGCGGCGATGACCGTGACAATGCTGCCGCAGGACTTTACGCTGACTGTCAGGGCAGCGGAACAGATTGAGGCAGATGGCGAAATGGAATCGCAAACCAGTACGAGTGAAGAAGAGTCTTTGGAGGCAGAACCTTCAGAGCCGGCTCAGGAAAGTAGTATTGCGAAGGAAAAAGAGACAGAAAGCAGTACTGCGGAAAAGACAGAAGAAGAAAACGGCACTGCACCAGGGACGGAAGAGAGCAGTTCTGTCAAGGAGACAGAAACAGAATCTGTGACAAAAACAGAGGAAGAAAGCAGCACTGTGGAAGAGACAGAGCGTGAAACGGAGGAAGAGGAAAAGAAGCCTGAAGAGGGTGAACCGGCGGCATCAGGAAATTATGCGGGACCGATGATTGGTTCAGATGGAAAAGTAACATTTCAGTATGATGCATCCAAAGAGACGGCTCCAGTAAATACGGTTCAGGTAAAGGGTTCATGGGTCAGTAGCTGGGATGACTTAATTGATTTGAAGGATGAAGATGGTGACAAGATATGGTCTGTGACAGTCGGAACCGATAAAATAACACTGGATAAGACGATAAAATATGGATTTCAGGTAAATGACAGTAGTGGGTGGCGAAATGATGAAGCCAATCCATTCAAGGGGAGCGGGGACGCACAGATTTTCAGAAATCCTGTCATAAATGCAGAGACAGGAGATGTCACGATTTACCGTTATCCGGCAAGTGCAGATGAGAATATCACCTCAATACAGCTCGGCTATAAACTGACAGGGGCAGACACATATACAAAGGTAGATATGGATGCAAAAGGCAAGGGATATCTCAAGACACTCACAGGACTTACTGAGGGTGAGTACGAGTATGGATTTTTTGTAGATGGAAGCACTACGATTACACCGGACACAAACTGCAGCGAAGCGAAATTTACAGTACAGGTTGTAAATTACCCTGATGAAAATCCGGATGTGAAGAGTCCCGTGCTGGATGTGGCTAAGGGTGAGGTAACATTTAATCTGTATAAGCCAACAGCAAAGGAAGTTAAGCTTGCAGGAACAATGATGGGAAGTGATGACTGGGGTGCTAGTGCGGTTCCTATGACGTATGACAGCGACACGGGTTACTGGTCAATCACAAAGGCACTTGCTCCGGGGCGTTATGAATATAAATTTATCGTTGATAGTGCATGGATAACTGACCCATTAAACAGTGAGGAGAGCAGGGGAAACAGTACATTCTTCCTGCCAGATCCTTCAGGAAAAATAAGCCCTGAAATAGATGGGAGAAATGTTACATTTATTTACAAGGATGATACCGCATCTGATGTGAAGGTTGCAGGAACCATGACAGACCCACAGTGGAACGAGGGAGCGCTGTCGTTAGATAAAGATGAGACGGACGGTTTATGGAAGCTGACCATGGAGGATGTTGCTCCTGGAAAGTACCAGTATAAGTTTGTTGTGACCGCAGAGGGAAGTGAGGAGGCGAACTGGGTTGCTGATCCATGGAATAGCAAGCCGCAGGAAGACACAAACAGCATCTTTGCAATAGCAGGCATGGCAAATGCGTCTGTAATATTGTTTAAAGACAAAGGAAAAGTAGAACTTCCGGCGAACTTAAATGTATATGACGAAAACGGCAATGCAACAGA
>Ga0224748_10164_pt1 | contig 17489 bp, 14 predicted proteins | sample LIM_F_Water_Neg_FD_182074 | JGI IMG/M metagenome (GOLD analysis project Ga0224748, IMG submission 182074) | Enriched cells from gastrointestinal tract of the lab mouse from Pacific Northwest National Laboratory (PNNL), Richland, Washington... | ecosystem: Host-associated > Mammals > Digestive...
TCGTACCCGAGCATCTCACAAGCGCCGAGCACGGCATCTTTGACGGGCACCGCTTGCTCTTCGATCGTGATGTCAACGTCGGATTGGGCGGCGAGTTCGTTTAACGTGGATGCGATACCGCCTCGGGTTGGATCGCGGAAGCAGCGCGTGTTGGGCGCAGCTTCGATGACGGAGGCTATCAGATGGTTGAGCGGCGCGGCGTCACTTTGAATGTCGGTCTTAAAGTTCAGGCCCTCGCGACAGCTCATGATGGTGATCCCGTGATCGCCCAGCGTGCCGCTGACCAAAACCTTGTCGCCCGGTTTGCAGTTTGCGCCGGAAAGATCGAGCCCTTCTCGCACGATGCCGACGCCGCTGGTATTGATGTAGATGCCATCCCCATGCCCTCGGTTCACAACCTTGGTATCGCCGGTGACGATCTGCACTCCGGCTTCTTTCGCCACTTCGGCCATGGACTGACAAATGCGCTTCAGATCCTCCATTGGGAATCCCTCTTCAAGGATCATGGCGCAGCTCAGGTATTTCGGGATGGCGCCGCTCGTGGCCACATCGTTTACGGTTCCGCAGACCGCAAGGCGGCCGATGTCGCCGCCGGGAAAGAAGTGCGGAGTGACCACGAAGGAATCAGAGGAGAACGCAAGGCGCTGGTCTTTCTCGGTTCCGGGAAGCACCGCTGCATCATCGCCGCGATCAAACTCGGTCGATCCGTAGGCATCGAGGAACACCTCGTCGATGATACGTTTCATCATCGAGCCACCACTGCCATGTCCGAGCATTACCTGTGTGTCATTCGACATTCGAATCCCTTTCGATAAAGTGCTGCGAAGAACATGCCGGCTTGTTTACGCCGGCCAAGAGGCGCCGTCGATCGTTGTCAGAACCAGCTTTCCGTTCTGCACGCCTTTTGTTCCCGATATGAGGTTTGCGATGTTCTGCACAAGCGATGTCTCGCCGCGAAGGATGATCACCTCAAGACAGGAATGCGCGTCGACATGTACGTGCATGGTGGATACTATGTTCTCGTAGTAGTCGTGCTGGATGGTATGAAGTTTGTCCTGCAAGTCGTTCGAGTGGTGATCGTAGACGATCGTGAGTGTGCCCATAACAATCGTTCCTGGGTTGGCTGAACGCGATTCGACCAGCGCATCACGCACCAGATCACGGATGACTTCGCTGCGGTTTTTAGCCAGTCCGCGACGCGCGACCAGCTCGTCGAAGTCCATGAGCAGGTCTTCAGGCATGGCCACGGAAAAGCGCATTAGATCGTTTGTGCGCTGTTTTTCTTCGCCGTAGATAGCGTTATGCGCGTGGGCCGATGCGCTTGCCATTTTTGGCGAGATGGCTACCAAGGTGGATCCCCGGGCTTAGACTAGGCTGACCGTCACGCCGGCGCCGGATTCCGCGTCATCTTCGATGGCGTCTTTCGCCTCGTCGAGAAGCGCGCGCACATCGTCGAGAAGCGCTTGTGCAGCATGGAGCTTTTCAGAGACGGTGTTGAATCCGGCATCTTGTGCGGTGTGAGCGAGGTTATGGGCCCATCTGCGCTCGAGCTTGCAGTGGTCGTCGATCTGTTCGATCATGAGCTCCAACTGGCCTGTGTTAACTCCGTTTGTGCACATTTCGGTTCCTTTCGATATGCCCTTTGCATTGTGGGCCGGTTGTTATGTGTTTGATATCGGTTGACTGTTATGATTGTTTTAATATGAGACGACTTCGAATTCAAGTAAATTCGATAAGATGCAGGGTATCGGTGTGAATAATTCCGTAAATAGTAACATCTATGCGTTCGATGCGGCAAGGGTGCTTGAGAAGTACTCGGATTTTGCACAAGGCGACGCGAATCGTGTGGTTGTGGTGGTTAGCGAACGCGCGTTGAACAGTGCCGCGGTCGATGCGATTCGCAAGTCAGTTGACAAGATAGGTTTCGGAGCGGATGCGTGCGCTTGGCTGAATCTTGTATCCGAACGTTCCAGGATTGACGTCGAAGGTGATGGGCCGTCCGGACAAGATGTGGTCGGTTGGGGTTGCCTGACTTCAGATGATGTCTACGATTTCATCGAGGGCATCGATCCGATCTGTGTGGTCGTTGCGGATGCTTCGAGTGCGAAGGCGGTGGCGCAATCCTATGGCGAAGAGGTCGATTGCGATGCTGTTAATCGAGTGAATGGACGCACCGTGGTCGCGTTTCGCAATTTTGAGGGAATGCTTGATGATGAGGATTCCAAACAGCGGGCATGGCGACTACTCAAGCGGTTGCATCCGATGGTCTAGAGCGGGCCGTCGTAATGATATGATACTGCGCGGTGCTTCAGCGGTTTATATTTGCGGCGGCCCGATGTATGTGCCTTGTTTTGGGATGCAGGTCTGATCGCGTTTTCTAACCCTGTAAGACAACGCCTTCGGCCCAGTCGAGCAGCGCGTTTACCTCATCAGTGGTTTCGGCTTCTGCATATATGCGTACCAAAGGTTCAGTGCCGCTTGGGCGCATCATTACCCATGCATCGCCTTCTAGCGAGAACTTCACACCGTCGCGCCTGTCGGTGCCGATGACCTTCTTGCCGATGATGTTCTCAGGCAAGAACTCCGGCACGGTCGTGGTCGTAAATACGCTCATCTGATCGTCGGTAACCGTGAGGCCGCGCCGTGCGAACTCAAGAGAGCCGAGATCGTCGAGCATTTCATCCACAAGAGCGCCGAGGTCTTTGCCAGATTTTGCCATCATCTCGGTGAGAAGAAGCGCCATGAGAAGTCCATCGCGCTCTTTGACATGTCCCGGAAGTCCGATTCCGCCGGATTCCTCGCCGCCGATCATGACGCCGCCTTTCTCCATTTCGCCATAGATCCATTTGAATCCGACGGGCGTCTGGATGTATTCGAGGTCAAGCTTGCGGCAGAGGCGGTCGAGCAGTGCGGATGCGGTGATCGTAGAGACGACTTTGCCGCGTTCGCCGCGCTCTGTCATGTGCTTTGTGAGAAGCGTGATCACGCGATGCGGGTTGACGAAGTTGCCGCGAGAGTCGCCTGCGCTGATTCTGTCCGCGTCGCCATCGTTGATGAATAGCGCATCGTATCCGAGTTCCTTAACCTTTTCCAGCCCGCGATCGACCCAAGGCTGGATCGGCTCGGGGTGAAGGCCGTCGAATGTCGGGTCCTCTGCGTTGTCGATCTCGCAAACCTCAACGCCCATATCGCGAAGAAGGTTGGCAAGATAGATGCGCCCGGCCCCGTAGAGCGGATCGATGACAACTTTGAGGCCAGCGGCCTTGATGGAGTCTGTGTCCACAAGTTCACGAAGGGATGCCAGATATGCGCTCATCAGGTCGACCTCTTGCACCGGCTTGGTTTCGGCGCGCTTCACCTCGTTCAGGCTTGTGATTGGTGTTGCTGAGTCGACTGCGCGTTTGATCTCATCAAGAGTGAGGTGTGCGAAGGCGTTGATCGCAGGGTCATCGGTTGCCTGATCGTCGGTGGAGTGTTCGCTCATCACCTTTTCAACGATGTCGGTGAATTCTTTCGGGCTGGCACCTCCGTCCTGCATGCGCAGCTTGATGCCGAGATACTCGGCAGGGTTATGTGAGCTTGTAAGCATGATTCCGCCGATGGCATCTTCATCGTGTGCGACCGACCAGCAGAGTGCCGGTGTGGGGCAGTAAGTGTCGGTGACTTTCACGTCAAAGCCGTACTCGGAGGCTACTGCTGCGGCAAGCATCGCATAGTAGTGAGCATCAAGCCTGCAGTCGTGTCCGATATAGAGAACTCCCGGGTTTTCGAGTTGCCTGCCAGACTCGACAGCTTGCTGCTGGAATACCTGCGCCGCAGCGCTTACAACGCGAACGACGTTTTCAATAGTGAAGTCTTCGCCGATGATGGCTCTCCAGCCGTCTGTTCCGAAATGGATGTCGCTCATTTTGCCTCCTGGGTTTTGATTGCTTAGCAGTGCGGGTTGTTGTATGAATATGCTGTTTTCATTGTAGGTTATTTAACGTGCGAACGTGAGGGTGGGGTGCTTTGTGCTCCGCGATGCGCACATCAAGGACGGATGCGCGCCTACGAGGGCGATGATGTAGGTCGACCGTAGGTGTGCATCCGTTCTTGATGTGCACGTTTTGTATCCCGAAGGAAACGCTACAGGTTGAACGTAGGTGCGCATGCGGGTTTCATGCGCACGTTTTGTCTGAAATGACACGAAATAAGACGAATCGCTTGATCGATAAAGTTAAAACAGGTCGTTCGTAAAGATAGCGAGGAGCCTGAGAGTGCTTTAGATAGCCGTGAGTAGCGCCCGAGCAGCCTTCGGCTGCGAGGAAGAAGCATACGCAATGGCTAGATGAAGCGCTATCAGGCTCCGCAGCGTCAGGTCGCGATGGAATAATCTATAAATTTATTTATAGATTATGGACGAAAAATACGGCGGCTGTCCAAAGCCGCCGTATTGAAAAGGTGGTGGAGCATAGGGGGATCGACGAATCGCGTCGGTTTGCAAATTGCAAACCTTGCGCTTCAACTCCTCGCGCGGACGCTTCGCTGCGCTCGGATCAAAACAGCCCACTGGGCTGTTTTGCCCTCTCGGGGTTAACTCGTGTCAAGTCTCCGCAAACAATTGCTAACGCAATTCTTTGCCAACGGTCGCTTCGCGACACCTTGACACTCGCTGTTTGAGGCATAGATCATGCTATGCCTCAAATCGTCCCAGAACTGTTACAGAAAATATAAAAGCCGACATAAAGTCGGCTTTGATTTCATGGTGGAGCATAGGGGGATCGAACCCCTGACCTCATGGCTGCCAGCCATGCGCTCTCCCAGCTGAGCTAATGCCCCGAATTGCATCGACCACTATATCACAACTTTTGCGTATAAAACAAAAATGACCTTGAAGCCAAGGTCATTTTTGTTTGGCGGAAGATTATACGAGGAGTTCTTCCTTGCCATATTCAAAAGAGAGGAGGTACGAAGATTCTGAAATCTTCTGACAATGTTAGAATAGGTTAACTTTTTAGAAATTGCAAGTCTAATGTCTATGAAATTACTGGTATTTTAGATTTATTCACAATTTCTACACAAATAGAGTCGCGCTTCATTTAGCTCTTTGATGTTCTTTGCTCTCCTGAGTTTGATGGATACAAAAACATGCGCATGAAAAGCGCATGCGCATCTACGTACAACCAGAGACATTCCCTTTGCGGTCAACCGGAGGCGTTATCTTCGTAGGCGCGCATCCGGTCTTGATGCGCGCGATAGCGGGTTTGGGAATGTAATGCGTGCGCATGGAAACACGTGCGTATCTACGTTCAACTGGCGACTTCTTCTCTGGGACGCAAAACATGCGCATGGAGGGCGCATACGCACCTATGTTGGCACGCAATCCTTCGCTACGACGAATAGCCGTTCGGATTGCTCGACTGCCAGCGCCAGCTGTCCTCGCACATGCGATCGAGATCGTATTGCGCCACCCAACCGAGTTCGCGCTCTGCTTTGTCGCATGCGGCGAAGCTCGTTGCGATATCTCCTGCGCGACGTGGCTTGATGGCATATGGAATTGTCTTTCCGCATGCTCTCTCAAACGAATGGATCACATCGAGCACGCTCGATCCTGTGCCGGTGCCTAGATTAAAGATGCCTACACCGTGGCGGCTTCCATCCTCATCGGATGCACCAACCATGGATCCCCAATCGAGCGCATCACGATCGATGTCCTCGGCAGCGGTCCCCACCTTGCCTCCAAGCCAGTTAAGGGCAGCTACATGCCCACGCGCGAGGTCGACCACGTGAATGTAGTCGCGCACGCCCGTGCCGTCATGCGTGGGGTAATCGTCTCCGAAAACGCCCACCTCTGCAAGCTTGCCGACTGCCACCTGCGCAACATAAGGCACAAGGTTGTTCGGAATGCCGAGGGGATCTTCGCCGATAGTGCCGCTCTCATGCGCGCCGATCGGGTTGAAGTAGCGCAAAAGTGCGATGTTCCACTCGTTATCGCCGATGTAGAGATCGCTCAGAATCTGCTCAAGCATGCTCTTCGTCTGGCCATACGGATTCGTCGCGTTATGCTTCGGGGAGCTCTCCGTCATTGGCACGCTGTCCGGTTCGCCGTAGACTGTGGCGCTTGATGAGAATACGATGTTCTTCACGTCATGTTGGCGTGCCACTTCGGCGAGCACGAGCGTACCTGCGATGTTGTTCCAGTAGTACTCAAGCGGCTTTTCGACGGATTCGCCGACTGCCTTGAATCCGGCGAAGTGAATGATCGCGTCGATATCGTAGGTGCTGAAAACCGCATCGAGCGCTTCGCGATCGAGGATGGAGGCCTCGACGAATGCAAGCGCAGGAGAGAAGACGCCGTTAGATGCGGTGCTGTTGTCCTTCTTGCGGGCAAACTCTTCAATCTGGAGATTGAAGCCATTGACAGTGATGCTGCGCTTATCGCTCGGACGCAGATCGCAAATCTTAGACACGCGCTCTACGGCCTCGGGGCTTGAATTACTCAAATCGTCCAAAATAACGACATTGAAGCCGTTCTCGAGCAACTCGACAACGGTGTGGCTTCCGATGAAACCGGCGCCGCCTGTAACAAGGATCGTCAGATCCTTCGAATCTTTTGCAAGGCTCTTGTTAGGCATTTTGTTCTTTCTCCTTTGACCCTTCGTTTTCATCCGCGTCTTGGTCGACAACCTCGATGGCTATCTTCTCGACGCGCAGCCTATCCATCTCTATAACGGTGAACAGCACCCGGATGTTTTTAAGCGCATCCGAATGCTCGATCTCGACAGTATCTCCTTCGCTTGGGATCTTGTCCATCAGCATCAACAGATAGCCTCCAACGGTCTCGACCTGATCGGAGTCCTCCACAGTGAAGCCGATCACTTGGTCAAGCTCGTTTATTGGCATGCCACCATCCACAACGAAAGAGCCGTCCGGAAGTTTCACGACCTCATCATCGGCATCATGGCGATACTCGTCATCGATGCGTCCCACGATCTGCTCCATAACATCTGCAAGCGTAACGATGCCGGCTGTGCCGCCGTGCTCGTCGACCACGAGGCAGATCTCAGTGCGCTCTTCCTGCAACGTATCGATGAGACGCGCGATAGGGGTGGTCTCGGGCACTGGCGGAAGTTCACGGATGTTCCATTCGCTCATCGGCGTGTCGATGGGTTTTCCGTAGAGGTCCTTGATGTGGATGAAGCCGAGGATGTGGTCGCGATTGCCGCGGCATACAGGGTAGCGGCTGTAGCGATGCTGACGGATGATGTCGATGTTTTCCTCAAGCGAGTCTTCAATATCGAGAAAAACCACGTCGGTACGTGGCGTCATAATGGCCTCGGCGTCCTTATCGCCAAGATCGAGCACGTTGTCGACAAACTCGTTTTGATCCGGATCGATCAGACCGCTCTCGGTCGATTCGTCAACCAAAAGTTTGATCTCATCGCCTGTGTAGACCTCGTGCTCGTTGGCCGGATCGTGGCCGAGCAGCCGCACGACACCGTTGGTGATAGTGTTGAACAGCCACATGATCGGGTATGTAATCTTGTAGAACCAAAGCAATGGCGTGGCTGTGGCGAGTGCGTACTTTTCAGTAGAGAAGATGGCCAGTGATTTCGGGATGAGCTCACCGACGACCACATGCAACGTCGTCATGATGAAGTATCCGATTGCCACAGCGCAGATGGCGATCACAGCCTCTGGTGCACCGAACAGTTCGAACAGCGGACGGATAAGCGCGGCGAACACCGGCTCGCCCAGCCAACCAAGTGCAAGAGAGGCAAGCGTTATGCCCAGCTGACATGCGGAAAGATAGGCGTTGACGTTGTTCACGATCGTCAGCGCATTAGATGCGCCGCGCGCTCCGCGTGACATCGCGATTTCAAGCTGCGACCTCCTGACGCGTACGAGCGCAAATTCCGCGATAACGAAAAACGCATTCATCAGGAGAAACAATACTACTAATACCAGACTTAAGATTATGTAACCCGCTTCAGACATCTCGATTCATTTCCTTATCAGCCTATTCGTGCAAACCGCGCGCGGTGGCAAATGCGCGCAGCCAATGATCTATATAAGTGTAATGGATGTATCGGAGTTGCCAAACGATTTGGTTGCCCACAATACCGAAATGTTTATAAGGCGGGAAAAGTCAGACTGCGCGTAGGCGTGCCGGTGTGTCGACGGATCGCCTGTCGGCGCAAGCATACGGGTGCAGATCGCTGTGAAAATCGTCAAAGATGCTTTCGGGATGAAGCTACCGCAGGGGGATCGGAGAAAAGCTCGCAGATGCTCACACCGAGAGCGCTTGCGGCCTTTCTTATCGTGGAGAGCTTCACATCGCCCTCGCCACGCAGCAGCTTGAGAAGGGTGGGGCGCGTGATGCCGGCCACTTCCGCGAATTTTTTCTTGTCGTAATTTTGTTCGGCCATCAAGCGTTCGATATTCGTGGCAAGGATGACGCTGTCCTCAAAAGCGAAAAGCGCATGCATGCGATCTGTGCCGTGTTCCATTTTGCGATCAAGATTTGTCATGCAATGAGCGTAAACGTAATAGTTTGAGGGCGTGTAAAGCGCAGTTTACACACGCCGGACAAAATTACGTCTGGCATGCGGTTTTTTTTCGCGTAGCACGCTGATTTGGTTAATCCCCATAAAAAATCAGTGCGATCAGTATTAGACTATATCCAATAGGGTAAAGCCGATTTCCTGATAAGAGATTGAGCAGGATAAAGCCGATGGCTGGCAAAGCGCCTTTCGCGTGGATCTATCACTTATATATAGTATTGATCGCGGCGCGAGGATTGGTGCCAAGCAAAACGGCAAAGCAACAAAACAACAAAGCAACAAGCGTGAAGCACATAAGCGGAAAGGGTCGTCATGTTATTTAAAAATATCGCGATACTCGATGAGAATCTGGACTATCTGCCTGATCAGTGGGTTGCGGTGAAGGGCGAATCAATCGCCTACATAGGCGGCGAGAAGCCGCAAAACGCCGAGGAGTACGGCGAGGTTTACGACGGCACAGGCAAGCTTATGATGTCGGCGCTGTATAACGCCCACGCCCATGCCCCCATGACTTTGCTGCGCGGATTTGCCGAGAATCTTCCGCTTGATCGTTGGCTCAACGAAAAATGCTGGCCTTTCGAGGCGAAGATGACACCCGAGGATAACTATTGGGCGACTTTGCTCGCGTGCGCTGAGATGTCGCGTTACGGCGTGGTCAGCTTTTCCGATATGTACTACGCGACACCCGAACGCGCGCAGGCTGTGGATGAAACGGGGATGAAAGCGAACCTTTGTGAAGGACTTCTCGCATTCGAGCCCAAGCCTTATTCCGAGTACCCGATCTGCGCTCAGAACGAGGATTACGTGCGTCGTTTTCACAACAGCGCAAACGGACGTATCAAGATGGATTACAACATTCATGCCGAATACACTTCAAATCCGGTGGTGTGCAAGGATATCGCGCAAATCGTTGCGGAGAAGGGGCTGCGCCTTCACCTTCATCTGAGCGAAACGAAGAAGGAGGTCGAAGAGTGCCGCGAGCGTCATGACGGCATGTCTCCCGTTGAGTATTTCGAATCCATCGGCGTGCTCGACGTTCCCGTTACCGCCGCGCATTGTGTTTGGGTGGATGAGGGCGATCTTGACATCATGCAGGCTCGCGATGTTTTTGTGGCGAACAATCCGGTGTCGAATATGAAGCTCGGAAGCGGGTTCGCGCCTATTGCGAAAATGCTGGAGCGAGGGATGAACGTATGTGTCGGCTCCGATGGCATGGCTTCGAACAACAACCACAATCTGTTCGGCGACCTTTATGTTATGGGTCTCATCTATAAGGGATTTACGCTCGACCCGGCTGTGGTGGAGCCGAAGCAGATCTTGCGCGCGGCGACCGAAATGGGCGCGCGTTCGCAGGGTCGTGAGGATTGCGGCGTCTTGAAGGTTGGCAACAAGGCCGATCTTTGCATCTTCGATACGTCAGGTCCGCAATGGACTCCGATGACATCGCCGATCTACAACGTTGTGTTTGCAGGTGACGGCTCGGATATCGTTTTGACGATGTGCGACGGCAAAGTGGTGTACGACAACGGAAATTGGCCGACGCTCGATCTTGAGAAGGTGAAGGCCGAGGTCAACGCTCGTGCGAAAAGGATCATCTCGGAGCTTTAAGGCCTCTTTTGTGCGCATGCGCGCATGATGCCGCAGGTTGGACGTAGGTGCGCATGCGATTATGTACGTATCCGCAGGTGCGGATACGTCTGATATGAAACGGTCTTACGCGCTTTGCGCGAACGGCCTGCGGGACGCCTTGCGTCCCGCGATTGCGCGCATCAAACCCGGATGCGCGCCTACGTTGTTCACGATGCAGATGAACGTAGGTGCGCATGCGTCCTTCATGCGCACGTTTTGTATCCTCCCCAAGAAGATGCCGCAGGTGGACGTAGGTGCGCGTGCGTTCTTCATGCGCGCCTACGAAGTTTGCCCCGCATCTGGATTTCGTAGTTAGGTGCTGCTTCTTGTAGCAACTCGCGCTGAAAAACGCTAAACTTGAAACCATCATACAAGCGGAAGATCGGCGAATCTGCTCGGCTGTATGGCCGCGGTCTCAAGGCCAGTTTTCCCGACCAGAAAGATGGGTGATCGAGCATGGCAGCACCTGCTACAGAGCACGTAAGAAACATCGTACTAGTCGGACAAGATGGAGCAGGCAAGACATCACTTGCTGAAGCCATGCTCTACGTTTCGGGCAAGACCCCGCGCATGGGTACCACGCACGATGGAAAGTCCTATCTGGATTACGACCCCGAAGAGATCAAGCGCAAGTTCACCATCAACACTTCCGTTGCGCCGATTCCGTACAAGGATTACAAGATCAACGTGCTCGACACTTCGGGTCATCCCGATTTCATCGGTGATACGCTGGCATCTATGCAGGCCGCTGAGATGGCGCTGTTCGTGGTTGACGCTGTGGCCGGTCCGCAGGTCATGACAACACGTCTTTGGCGCGAAGCTGAGGATATGCGTCTTTCGCGCGCGGTCTACATCAATCACATCGACCGCGAGAACGCGAACTTTGACACTGCAATGGCGTCGCTTCACGCGCGTTTCGGAACGCGCTTGGGTGCTGTCACCATCCCGATGGGGGTCGACAAAGACTTCAAGGGCGTCATCGATGTTATCCGCATGAAGGCGCACTACCACAACGCTACGGGCACCGATGACAGCGTCGAGGAGATCCCTGAGGAATTCATGGAGGCCGCGATGGCGGCGCGCGATAAGCTGTGCGATCTGGTCGCAGAGGCTGACGACGAGCTTATGATGAAGTATCTCGACGGCGAAGAGCAGCTCACGCAGGCTGAACTCGAATCTCTTCTCGACAAGGCGATCGCGCAGGAGCTCATCATTCCTGTGTTTGTTGGCTCCACTATCATCATGCAGGGCGTTTTGAACCTCATGGAGGATATCGTCACGTACTTCCCGCATCCGAGAAGCCACGGCCGTTTCCGTCAAATGTCTGACGGCGTAACCATTCCGATCGACGAGACCAAGCGTCCATCCGCATTCGTATTCAAGACAGCATCCGATCCATTCGTCGGCCGCTTGAGCTTCCTCAAGGTGCTTTCGGGTTATCTCGAGCCGGGCTTAGAGCTCATTAATTCGCGCACCGGCAAAAAGGAGCGCCTAGGCAAGATCCAAGTTATGATGGGCAAAGAGCCTGTTGATGTGAAGAGCGCAAAGGCTGGCGATATCGTTGTCGTGCCTAAGCTCACAGAGACGAGATCGGGCGACACGCTTTCCGTTGAGGGCGATATCGCCATTGAGCCGCTCGAGCTTCCCGAGCCGCTGTATCCGGTTGCTATCGAGGCTGCCAACAAGAACGACGAGGACAAGCTTGGTACGTTCTTGGCGCGTGTGGCTGAGTCCGATCCGACGATTCGACTCGTCCGTGACGATCAGACCCATCAGACGCTTCTTTATGCGATGGGCGACACGCAGGTGGATATGATCCTTTCGCGACTGAAAGAGCAGACCGGTGTTGAGGCGCGCTTGGTCGATGTGAAGATCCCATATCGCGAGACGATCCGCAAGACCGCCGAGGCGCAGGGCCGCCACAAGAAGCAGACCGGCGGCGCCGGACAGTTTGGCGACTGCTGGCTTCGTTTGGAACCGTTCCCAGGTGGTGGATATGAGTTCTTGGACGAAATCAAAGGCGGCGTTATCCCTAATGGATTGATCCCGGCTGTCGACAAAGGCGTTCAGGAGGCCATGGCCGAGGGGTTCCTCGCGGGATTTCCGATGGTGGATATCAAGTGCGCCGTTTTCGACGGCTCGTATCACCCGGTAGATTCGAACGAGATGGCATTTAAGCAGGCGGCTCGCATCGCGTTCCGCGCGGCTTGTGAGAAGGCAAACCCTGTGATCCTCGAACCGATGGCTACGATGGATATCACCATTGGAGAGGAATATGCGGGTGCCATCATGGGCAACATCACCACGCGTCGCGGGCGCATCATCGGCACCGATGCGGGCGAGGCCGGTGAGACGATCATCAAGGTTCGCGTTCCGTATGCTGAGGTCATCGACTACACGAAGGACCTCCGTTCGCTCACACGCGGCTCTGGATCTTACACCATCGAGATCGACGGATACGAAGACGCACCGCACGATGTGACCAAAAAACTCGTCGCAGACTACGAAGCGGCACGCGCAGCAGGAAATTAGCGCCAACTAACGTATAATGTTTGGGCATGTTCATTGGGGGATGGGCATGCCCATTTTCTTTGCCTTTAAGACGCATATGGGAAAGGTGCGCTTTCAGGCTGGGTCGCGATGCGATCTTTCGAATTATGCGATGAAGGAAAAATATGAAGGGGGTTTCATGAGTAAAGGAAAGACTGTTATCTATAGCTTCTTGGTGGGAGGTCTGCTTGCGCTCATTGCGCAGACGATTCTTTCGTTTTGGCAGGTCGTGCTTGCCGGCACGCCGATGGAGTTCTTCATGGGAGGCGCAACGCTTATCTCCATGGGTGTTATCGGATGCATTCTCGGCGGATTGGCTATCTATCAATATGTTGAGGAGTGGGCAACCTTCGGCGCTCTTCTGCCGTTCTCGGGTTTTGCGATGGCTGTAGGCATGAAGGCTGTCGGTCCTTGGACGACCAAGAACGAGTCGATGGGCAAGTGTATCTGGAATTGCGTTTGGTTCGTTGTTTGGTTCAACGTTCTATTCATGGCGATCTGTGTTGCTATTGGATATGTTTGCGGAATGATGGGCGTTGAGCCTGCTCAGAATCTGGGCGTTGCCAAGACTGAGGGCGGCATGCTCTTCTTCAATGCTTTCTGGGTTGGCGGTCTGCTTGCTGCGATATTCCAGGTTCTGTTCCTTATCTGCAAGTCGATCACTCCGAAGACCACGCCTCTCTACATTTTGATGACGGCATGGATGGTTGGCGCTATCCTTGCTCCGTTCGGTGTTTCTGGCGCTCTTGCAAATTTTGCCGGGCAGGGTTTTTCGGTCATGATCACAGTGGGTGGTTATAACACTTACAACATTGGTATGGATCTGTTCCTTGGTGGAGAGCATGCTGCAGCTGGTTTGTTGCATCTCGGATCGTTCGCACTTGCTGTGTGCGGCCTGGCGCTCACTGCCTTGTTTACATTCTGGATTTACAACTGGGTGTTCGGCCGCAAGCCGATTCATCAGGTTCACATTGAGAAGGCGCAGGCTTCGCTTAAGGAGCTTACGGAGAAGTTCCCGCCGGCGGACAACCTTGAGGGATTTGATTACGACGTGGATCCATCGGAGGCTCCGGCGAAATAAGTTGGAATGCGTATCCGGGTGACAATATCTTCTCGGTGTTCGCAGCAACTGATCATTCGAACGAGATCACAGTAGGGACGCGGTTTATCTGCGTCCTTACTTTATTTATTGGCTACACTTCTTTAATATGGTTCCTACTATTCACAGCGAGAGATGGCGCATTCAAGCCATCGTCGAGGAGCATTCATGGCAAGCAATAAGAAAAAGCGCCGTCTGGAAAACGAGATTGCGCATCTTGAGGTGAAGAAGCGCAACGGACTTATGCGTGGTGTGGCTGCTTTTGTTGTCATGATTGTGCTCATCGCGTTAAAGACCGGATTTACGACTGCGGGCTATGAGTGGGCGAACACGATGATCGCGAATATGGGAATCTTCATACTGGCGATCGTGGCAGCGGGTGTAGCAGGTGTGGGGATGCGCGATTGGCAGCGCGCTCGTCTTGCAATAAAAGCTCGTGAGCAGCAACTTTATAAGTAGTCGCAGATAGTCGCCCAAATTCAGTTATGATTTACAGGCTGCACGTCATTGTGCGGCTTCGTTCTGCGCTTTCGGAATTGGAATGTATTTGAGATCGGCGGTATTACACAGTGGCAGATATGGGTGAAGACAAGATCGAGCGCGAGGAGATCGCTTCTCGCGGGAATAAACCTGATAGTGAGGCTGTTGAGCGTGTTACCCGTATGGGAAATGCCTCAATTCCCAAGTTGATAGTCGAATTCGCTGTTCCTTCTGTTGTGGGAATGGTGGTCAACGGATCGTACAACATCATCGATTCGATATTCCTCGGACATGCTGTCGGCGAGATAGGATTGTCGGCGGTTACAGTGGCTAATCCGATCATGATCGTGTTCATGGCGCTTGCCATGCTTGTCGGCAACGGCGGCAACGCTTTGGCGGCGCTTCGCCTTGGTGAGGGTAAACGCGATGCGGCCGAGCGTTCGCTTGGCAACGTCGTGTTCTTGAGCATTGTGCTTTGGATCTTGGTGGCCCTCGCTGCGGCCAATCCCGCACTTATGGACATGCTGCTCAGTGCGTCGAGTGCAACCGATGAGGTGCGCCCGTATGCGCATACCTTCATTCAGATTCTTTGCTTCGGTTTCGTTTTGCAGAGCATCGGCATGGGCGTGAATAACTTCATCCGTACATGCGGCGCGCCGAATATGGCGCTCGGAACCATGGTGATCGGACTTGCTATGGCGACGATCTTCAATTTTTGGTTCGTGATCTTGAACGGTTGGGGAGTTGCTGGCAGCGCATATGCAACACTGCTCGGTCAGGCCTGCCCGGCGCTCACCGTGCTTTGGTACTTTATCTTCAAGAAGAACGTTCCGATGCGCTTGCGTCTGCGTTGCATTGTGCCTGACAGCAAGATCGTCACTACGATCCTTGCGTATGGATTTCCGAGTTTCGCTATTCAGGCCGGCATGGCTGTGGTGAATTTCGTGTTGAACTATCAGCTCGCGAAATATGGCGGCATCAGCAGCATCGGGGCGGTGAACGCGCTTGCGTCGATCGGCGTGATAAACAGGATTGGAATGTTTGTTGTCATGCCGCTGATCGGCATATCGATCGCTCTGCAGCCGCTTTTGGGGTACAACTACGGCGCGCGCAAGATCGACCGCGTGCGCAAGACATTATGGCTGGGAATCGCCATCGCCACAGGAATCGCGCTAATCGAGTGGATCGTGATTATGGTGTTTCCCGAGGCTATCATCAATGCGTTTGGGATAAGGAACGCAGAGTTGCTCGATTTCACTACATTTGCCCTGAAGGTGCAGTTCATAATGCTTCCGCTGGTTGGCTTTCAGATCGTGGGCGCAAACTATTTCCAAGCGACTGGGCAGCCTCTGAAGTCCATCTTCCTTACGCTGACGCGCCAGATCCTGTTCCTTGTGCCGTTGCTATTCATCCTGCCGAATATCTTGCCGACGATCGCGCCGGAATTTGATGGGCTCGATGCGCTGTATTTCGCAACTCCTCTGGCGGATTTCTTGGCGATCTTCACAGTTGCTGTGTTCATTGCGTGGGAGATGAGAAGGCTTCGCAGGATGACTGTCAGCCCGTCGTCTTCGGTGAAGTCTTCGGAGTAGGTTTGATAGGGTTTGAATATCGAAAGGTTTTTCATGGATTATTCTGCGAATCTAAATATCAGTCCGAGCGCGCGAGTGGTGAACAACGCCGTTGTTATCGGAGATGTGACGCTGGGCGAAGATGTTACGGTGCTGTTCAACGCGACGCTTCGGGGCGATGTTGGCGGCAAGATTGTGGTCGGGGATCGCACGAACATTCAAGAGCTTGCATGCATTCACGTGCCGCTTGACGATGACACGATTATCGGGTGCGACGTTTCAGTCGGGCACGGCGCCATTCTCCACGGATGCACGATCGGCGATGGAACGCTTGTCGGCATGGGCGCGATTGTGCTTGATGGGGCCAAGGTTGGGAAGAATTGTCTTATCGGCGCAGGCGCTCTTGTCACCGGCACGGCGGATATTCCGGACGGGATGCTTGTGATCGGATCACCTGCGAAGGCTGTGCGTCCTTTGACCGATGACGAGCTTGCCGGGTTGGCTGTGAATGTCGCGGAGTACGTGCAAATCGGGAAGGATCTGGAGGCTCAGGGCTTCATGCGATAGAGCGATGGCTAGGGCAGCACATGATCGGTTGCATCAAGCGTGATGATGTCTGCAGCCCATGCGATCAGTCTATCTGCCAGCTTTTCGATCGCCTCAGGTGTATCCATGTTCACCTTACCATCATAGGTGTCTAAAAACAGAGTTTCGTTTTCGGTCGCAAGCTCGCGCATTTTGGCGCGGGTCGCAGGGAATGTTCCAAGATCCGCGAATCGCAGGGCTCTCATAGCGAAGAAAGCAGGCTTTATGCAGGCATCGAGTATCGACCCAAGATTCTGTTCATCAAAAACGACCGTGTGCACCATAGCGTGATAGATCTCAGCCGCTACCGCCTTGGCGGAGTTGATGGCATCTTCAGCGGTGAAATGCGTGTTCATGAAATCGAACGATCCGTAGTGAACACGGGTGTCTTTCACGAGATTGAAGGCATCGTAGCGCTGCCATGCAGCAAGCACATCTGTCGACCCGACGAAACCGCATGCGAGTTCGCTTGACGGCATTAAAGCAACAATGTCTTTATAGCGCTGAAGATCCTCCTTCGAAAGCCTGTCGATCACAACAACGGCATCGATATCGCTATCCGGTCTAGCTTCGCCACGCGCGCGACTGCCTTGGATTCCGACGAGTTTGAGCCTGTCGCCAAATGCATCTTTAAGCTTTGTGGAGAATTCGTCCATCCATTGGTCAATGTTGATCGTAGGTTCCATAGGCTTACGTTCGCTTTCTGAATGCTGAAGGGCAAAAAGATGATGTGAAGGATGGATTATTATAGGGTTTTTGCTTAAAGTGGCCTGAAAGAACAAGGGGTTTTTCGGTATGCAAAGCCCGGTCATAACCATTTCAGGTTTGACAGCTCGATCGTTATAAATGCATATGCAGGCTTTATGGCGTTCGCATGGAAACATCATTTTTGCCGCAAATCAAGGTAAGCTATATTTCAAAATGTTTATCATAGAAAAGTGATCATAGGTGTATGCAGGCTTTTGGCTTGCCGTAAGATAGGGAAAGCGATGAGTAAGATCAAATTTGCTGTTGTGGGTCTGGCTTTAGGAT
>Ga0224748_10167_pt1 | contig 17422 bp, 13 predicted proteins | sample LIM_F_Water_Neg_FD_182074 | JGI IMG/M metagenome (GOLD analysis project Ga0224748, IMG submission 182074) | Enriched cells from gastrointestinal tract of the lab mouse from Pacific Northwest National Laboratory (PNNL), Richland, Washington... | ecosystem: Host-associated > Mammals > Digestive...
AAGAGCTTTCGCCGCCAATAAATCCATTTGTCCCGCCATTTCTGCGTGACAATCAATGACAGAAAGCTCCCTTCCCGTTGCCAACAAAGCATTGCCAATTTCCTGCTGCGCCGTAAGAATCTGAAAGAAAAACAAAAGCGCTGCGAAAAAACCTGTAAAAAACGGAAGCGCTATGGAAAACTCTGCCATATAAGATGCCTCCATACGGACACAAAACGGCGCCCCTTTGCAAATATTTAACACAGGTAGAGAGATTTTCTTTTTCTTATGATACACAGAGGCGCCTTTCTGTATCCGCATGTCAAACTTATTATTTTTTTCCATAAACATATTCCGCCTGTTCTATAAAACGCCAGCCTCCGAACGTATCTTTTCCGAGTATTCCAGAAAATAACGTATCCGTTTGAAATACGGCCTTAATCTGAATACCCGCTATCATACAGTCTAATACGCAATTCGAATATTTTTCTTCATTTTGCATATGCCACTCCATTAAATCCATACTCCGGTAAGCAATCTGCTTCACGGTCTTTTTGTAAAGCAGGGCATCCAGATAATTTTCATATGATAATCCCTTTGTTTCTTTTGAACTATCTAAATCCATACACGCCCCTAAATTCATCAACTGCGTCTTCCAATCTGCCGACTTTTTCATAAGCGGCGTTTTTCCTCCAGCAAGCAGGCATTTTACGTCCACGACGCTCTCTGCAAATGCCCAAGCCGCTAAAATTCCTTGTTTTATCACAGGAATAATCAGTGGATTTGCAGAAACACCCCCAATAGCCATTGCCGCCTGCATTGCTTCTGCCTTTTTTGCTTCGTCCGTCTGTAAATAGAGAAAATTCATGCCTTCCCGCATCCAAAGCAATTCCTTCACAGCTTTTTTTAGGTTTTCCTCATCACTCCCTTTTCCATACAGGATATATTCCATTCCATAAGAAAGCGCCCCGTCTTTATCTGGATCGACTGCATTTCCAGCATTCGTTTTCACAAATTCCTGCATTAAAATTCTTTCATACCAGCCGGGCTTTTCTTTTTGTTTAAAATTCCCTGCTGCAATCTTCCGTTTCATTAAGCAATTATCCACAGACACTTGCTTTTCTGAGACTGTTTTCCCCGAAGGAAACACCATTCCAAGTATTCCTTGTTTCTTAATTTCCTTAATTGTTTCCATTGGGTTTTCAGAAACAGCCTGCGGTTTTTGCGGCATCTGATCTGTCTGTTTTGCCACGTCAGCCGAAACCGCATCTTTCTCCTGTTCCTGCTGCCTGACAAGATCCTCTATCGCATTTTGGGCATCTGCAATATACACATCTGTATTGACTGTTTGCTCCTGTTTGTCTGTCAGATTTTGAATCCCCTTTAGAATCTTTTCTGCCGCCCGTTTTCCTAATTTTTGTTTCATGCTGTTTGCCGCCTGAACTTCAAACACCTTCCCATTTTCATCTGTAATCAGACGGTATCCCACACATTTTGCATCAAAACCATTCATTCGGTACAAGTTGACGCCACACACATTTTCATATCCATAGAAATTATCCGTAAAGAATGCCTCCAATTCTTCTTCAACCGATTCTATTTTTAACGCATTGCCCCCAAATCCCCCGTCATAAAGAAACAGTTGGCGCTCCTCTAACAGTCCCGCATGATAACCGGCAAAAAGCGATTCTGCCGCAAGATTTGCCCATTCTTTTGCATCTGACTTTAACCCATAAAACCGCGCAGACTCCAAAAGAGCCAAAATTAAAACCGCCAAAACCGGAAGCGCAATACAAAGCGGAACTGTAACAGAAGCTTCCATTTTATATGCGTCCCTCATTCCACTGCCTTAGCCTTCTTTTCCACTGAATCCAAAAGATCTTTAACTAAAGCCTGAAGCTGTTTCCGAAAAATGACAACCGCCCCAATTAAGACCACCAGTATTAAAATAACTTCCACAACCCCGTTTGCATCTTCTTCCATCAAAAATTCATTCCATTCCCTCATAAAATTTCCTCCATTTTTCTTCACACTACATTATTCCATTTCCAATGCTTCCTAAACTTCTCTTAAAATACGCGGATCGATAAAAATGCCGGAATAATCACAATCGCCATAACAATAAAAAGCATTAACATCATAGGAATCAGCATTTTTGTCCCAGCTTCCTCCCCAAATTTCCGCGCCGCATTTTTCCTCTCTAAGAACACTCTGTCCGCTTCTTCATTTAACTGTTCCATTAACTTACAGTTTCCCATTCTCTGCCCCGAAACCAACAGCGACACAAGTTTCCGGTATGGCTGCAAATCACATTTTTCTGAAAACCTTTGATATGCCCGTAATTCACCAATGCCATTCTCCAATTCACAAATCATCTGATTTAATTCCTCATATACTAATTCTTCTTTTCCTCCCGCTTGTTTTCTTCTTTGGTACATCTGATTCATTTTTCGCAGGCCGCCCGGTATCGTCATGCCTGCTCCAAGCAGTAAAGACAATTTACTGACAAACTCAGGATAAGAAAGCAACATATTTCTTTTTCGTTTTTGTAACTGTTTTTCTCTCTGCTCTTTTGCGGCATATGCCGACGCAAAAGCCGCCAATATGCCCAACAATAGAATTTCTATCGATTGATACGAAGAAACTTCCTGCCATGTCGCCTTCTGCCCGTCTATTTCATTTGGCAATTCCACATAGGGATTTGTCTCGTCCTGTAATCCTATCTGCTTTTTAATTTCACATAACACTGCTTCTTCCCTGCTTTTTGCCAAGGGCTGTATTTGAAATGAAAAACGGTAAATATCTTCACTTTCCCCACAGCTCAACGCTACAAACGCTTCTATTTCTTCTTTTTCCTGTCCCAATGCCTCTTGAAAAATCGTCCCTTCCGCTGAAATCACTTCTTCATCTGAAAACAGCCATTCCGCCAAGACCTCTCCGTTTTGATAAGAGCCGGATACATTTGGATTTGAAACAATCTCATTTAAAGATGCATTGCTTCCACAAAACGTATCCTGAATTTCATCTATCGCCGCTTGAATCCGTTCTAATTCTTCCGAAGGTTTATATTTTCTCTCCGGAATCAAAAGCGTCACCGGATATGTTATTTTTTCCTTTTCCAAACAAACGGATGCCTCTGTTTCCAATTCTCCTTCATTTGGAGGATTTCTTTTTACCAGCCCCGATGCAATTCCCTCAGAAGAAACTCCAGACAAAACTTCAGCTAAAATCCCAAACAAACCAAAGATAAATAAAATTCTACACGGACTACGGATATATTGCCAAAATGCCTGTTTTCGCAAAACTGCCATTCCCAATAGCAGAATCAAACAAACTCCTACACATAAAACCATCGTTACACTTCAACCTCCAAAATTTTCAATCCCAGATAAAACGATATGCCATAGAGCGCTACCGCTGCCGTCATAATGCAAATCCCAAACAAATTTCCATATAATTTTCCAATAAATTCAGGAGACGTCATACGGAAAAACAATAAAATTCCAAGCGGAACAACGCACATTACTTTCTGTTCCAACGCTTTTTCCGCCATCACTGTATGGATCTCCTCAGTGACTTCGATTTTGTCGCAGATCCTCCCAATCGATGTATTGATAATATGAATAAAATCCCCGCCTCCTCTTTTTGCATAGCCGAAAATCTCAACAAAATTTTCAATATCTTCACTCCCACTGCCTTTTGCAAAATCAAAAAGGATACGCTCCAAAGGCTCTGAAAGACTTAACCGTGATTCCAATTCACAAAGCCTTCCGGCTAAAATAGATTCCCCGCCATATAGTTGTCCAAAATTATGTAATCCTATCAAAAATGACCGCTCCACAGAATTTCCAGCGGCTAATGCTCCACTTACCGCATACATATAATCTTTAAATTCTAAATTAAGCTGTTTTAACTCCTTCTTTTGCCGTAATTGTCGCAAAAATCTGCCAGACAAAAAATATAGAAGCGGAAAATATCCCATACCCCAAAGCGAATTATAAAATAAAAATGCAATTAAAAGACTTCCCGCCAATGTAATCCCAAATTGAAACAAAAAGTTCCGGTATGCTAAAATCCGGCAGACTTCCACTTTTCCCTGTGCAATAATTCCCCCACTTTTTCCCATCTTCCACATACCTTTCCTCCCATTTCTCCAGATTCCACAAACTTAAACAACACATTCAACTTAATTTCCCCATCTTCAATTCCATCCAGCTCTGTAATCTCTAACACTTTACGGCTTTTATCCCGCATCCTCCCCAAATGAATCAATAAATCAATTCCAGATGCAATCTGTCCGCGTACCGCCAAAACAGGAAGCTCCATTCCCATTAAAACCATCGTTTCCAAACGGGAAATCATATCACGCGCGCTATTTGCATGACCCGTCCCAAGGCTTCCTGAATGGCCTGTATTATTTGCGCTTAATAAATCGACTGCTTCTGCGCCGCGGCATTCACCCACAATAATGCGGCTTGGACGCATCCGAAGGGCAGTTCGAATCAATTCACGGATTCCTATGGAAGAAACTCCTTCAAACCCAGCCGTCCTTGTTTCAAGCCGCACCAGATTTGAAATGCCATTTAACTTTAACTCCGCAGAATCTTCAATCGTAATTACACGTTCTTCTTTCGGGATAAAATCAGATAACGCATTTAGAAACGTCGTCTTACCGGAACCCGTTCCACCCGAGATAAATATGTTATATCCGGCAATGACTGTTTTTTCTAAGAAAAAGACAATTTCTTTTGATAAAGAGCCATAGGCTAACAGCTTTTCCATATTCATCGGCTCTTTCGAGAATTTACGGATAGAAATGGCAGAACCATCTAAAGAAATGGGATTTAATACAATATTCACTCTTGATCCGTCCAAAAGCCTTGTATCTACAATCGGAGAAGCTTCATTTACCATTCTGTTTCCGGCGGCGCAAATTGCCTGAATCAAATCCGCCAATTCCTCCTCTCCTGAAAACGTCTTGCCAAAGAGATGCAATCTTCCTTCCTTTTCATAAAAAATCTGCATAGGCCCATTCACTAAAATCTCGGTCACACCCTCATCTTCAATTAATTCCTGAAGCGCCCCAAATTTGCGGAAAGAAGCAAAAACTGCTTCCATACATAATTTCCTTTTCTGAAAAGAGAGAAGATGGGATTTATCTTTTTCCTGAAGTTTTTCCTCAATACAGTATCTTAATTCCCGATCCGAAAGCTCCCTGCTGCGTTCCATTTCCTGCAAAACTTCTTCTTTTACCGTCAAATAAAACTCTTTTTCAGTCAAATTCTACCCCTCCATACAATATGGAGCGGATATAATCTCCCATACTGCCATATAATCCATTGTCTAAAGGGTTTCCATCTTCCAAAAAGGACATACGTTCCGGCAAAATCAAGCGGTTCATGTTTGTTTTTGTGTGTTCACCCTCTTTTTCAAGATATTGAAGAAACTCCTCTAACCTGTAGTGATTAACCACTCCTTCTCGCCCTAAACAGTAAAAACTTCCAAAAACCTGTATCATTTCTGCAAAACCGAGGAACACCATGCCAAAATCAATAAGAATGACATCATACCCACTTCGGTTTCTAAGCTCAAGCAGCAACTTTTCAAACAAAGTCTTAGAAATCTCCGATAAATGCTCCGGATTTACCACCGGAGGAATATAGTCAAAATCCCGATAAGTCTGCCGAACACGGTGCAATTCAGCGGCAAAATCATGCCCTTCCTGCATCATTCCATAAAGCAAATCCCCAATATCCTCCGAAGCTTTTGTATTTGTCAACCGATAAAACCCACTATGCTCCATTAAATTCAGATAAAGCACTTTCTGAGATTCCGCTAAAATTTGAGCCATTGTCATACTAAACACCATCTGACTTTCATGGCAGACTGGAGAATAAACGCCAATTAACTTCGCTATCTGCTCAGGATAAAACATATTCTCCTCCTCCTGCTGCCAAAGCATAGAAGAAATCTGGCAAAACAGCTTCTTAGCCGATTGATACTTAGGGACAAACAGACAATCCGCCAACGCATTTTTCCTCAGCCCTTCACTAAGAAGAATTTTTTTCGAACGAAACGGATAAGATTCCATCATCTCCCAAAACCCAGCCGTCAAAACAACTGCATCAAACATAACCCCCTCCCGTTCCTTCTCTGCAAATAAATCCACATTCGAAAACGTCCAAATTTTAAAAAACATTTCCTTTTTACGAACCAGATACCCTTTTAACCGTTCCAAATACGCTTCTTCTTCATCTAAAAAAGCAATTTTTAATTTAACCACCCACACACCTCCATCTTATCCGCTACCCACAAAACAACGCCGCCACTGCGCCAAACAAAACCGGAACAGCAAACGCAAAAGAAATTTGTTCTTCTTCATATGGCGGCTGATAAGGCTCAATCTTCCCACAAGAAAAAATCCCCGCCAAATACCAAAACGCATACTGCATCCTCTGCCACCGCCTTCGATCAACAATCAGACAAAAAGCAGATCCAGCTCCTGCCGCCAAAAAACCATAAACTATACATTTGCACAATTCCTGAATTGTAAGTATACTGCCCATCATGGAAAATAATTTGATATCGCCTGCCCCAAGGACACGCATTTGAAATAAAAGATAAAAAAGAATAATAGGAACCGATATGTTCCTAAGAAAAAAATATATGCCTTCAGCATGATGCTGTAACACTTGGAGACATCCTCCAAAAACCATGCCCAAAACAATCAGCCTGTTCGAAATCTTACCAGACCGAATATCCTGTCCCGCCGCTAAACTCAAAAAAGAAAACAGCAGAACCAACTTCACACTTCCAACCCACCACCCACCTTTCTGTTATTAACCATTATTATAAATAACTTTCCGAATTCTGTCTACCACTTTCCAATAAAATTATTAACTTTGTGAAATATTCACAACAAATTATAAAACAAAATCCCATAAATCAACGCAAGACCGCCTGTACCAAGGCTTCCGACCGCCAAAATATTAATCGGATTCAATCCCGCCGAAGCCTCAATTCCCGCTCTCGCTAACAACAAATTAATCATATAAATCGCCATAATCCCCAGAACCATGCGGACAACAAAATTCAAAAAAATCTCCGCCTTCCTCCTCAAAAACCCAATCGCCAACACCAAACAACAAATCCCCGCCAGCGCCAACGCCCCAATTTTAATATCCATAAAAAACTCCCCGTCCTATCTTGATACAATCTATGCTTATCCCCATGACAATATACCTGCAAAAGAGTTTTCCACAAAATTAAAAATAATCCACCCTTTCCAAATAATAACCAATCAATCTAACTCCAAATCATGCTCCCTCACTTAATCAAGTTCCAACTTACATTATTTTCATCACTATAAAACTCTATAAAACATATATATCTAATCTACGCAATCAAATTTTTACATAGTCCACCTTTTTCATATATAAACCGTTCAATTCTACTCCATACCATGATCCCTCACTTAATTAAATTCATAGATAAAATATTTTCATCACTATTAATCTCTTAAAAAACATACTTATCTAATCTAAATATTGAGTATTTTAAATAAACTCCTTTTCATAAAATAACCAAACAACTCTACTCCATACCATGATCCCTCACTTAATCAAATTCATACATAAAATATTTTATAACCATTAATTCCTCAATAAGCATATATCTAATTTAAACATTCAATACCCCTTCAATCAAAATAAGACTATTCCAACTAAGACTAAGTTTTTCAAATCCTATTAAAACTTTTCCATTCAAATAAAATTACCAAACATAAAACTTTTCAATCAATATCAAAGCTTTTCCATTCAAATAAATTACCAAACATAAAACTTTTCAATCAATATCAAAGCTTTTCCATTCCTATTAAAACTTTTCCATTCAAATAAAATTACCAAACATAAAACTTTTCAATCAATATCAAAGCTTTTCAAATCTTATTTAACCCATTTCAATAAAAACAAAACTATTCCAATCAAAATAAAACTCTTTCAAACCAAAATACTTTTCAAACCAAAATAAAGCTTTTCAAATCTCAATAAAACTTTTCCATTCAAAATAGGATTACTCCAAACAAAACAAGTTTCTTCCATTCAAAACATACCTATTCCAGCCAAACCAAATCTCAGTGTCCCACTCCCAACAACATAGTGAGTGAGAGTTTGTATCCGAATAAGCTTTTGGTTGTTAGCTTGTGATTGGATTTAGAACATCTTAGCAGTCCCGCCCAAAAATCAGGAATCCGCGGACAGGACGTCCGCGGAAGTCCTAATACGCCATGGAAGGCGTTTTTAGGACGGTTCCGCCCGTCATTCAAAGAAAAAACGGGACTGCTTAGAAGTTCTTAATCCATGAACACCCTAACAAGCAAAAGCTTATTCGGATACAAACTCTCAGCCACCCCCAATTATTTCTAATTTCTCCCTCTTTTCCGTATACTATCCCCCTCAACTGACTATAATTAAAATATAAGTAAACAGGCTCATAAGAAAGTGGGGATTATTATGAAACGAATTTTCAAAGAAAACAAACAAAGCAACAAACGCTACGAACTGTTATTAGAAGATTTAGACCGCACAAAACACGATCTGGATTCCGCATACAAAAATCTTTCGAACGCAGTTGAGCCGGATTTAATCGACTGCTATATCTATGAAGTGCAGTCCGTTCAAATGCGTTATAAATTTCTGCTGGGCAGGGTAAAACAAATAGAGGATTCTTATGCAAAGAATCCCCTAGAATTTTCCGGTTCTTGAAACGTTTCCGTTAAATGATTCCGCCCGTAAGTAAATCCGGCGTATACCTGTTGCGTATTGCGCATCAATGGGTTCGAGTGATCCTGTTTAGCTACTTCTAAAAAAGCATCATACAGGTTCACAAGAACCTCATGCGCAGTCTCAATTTCTTTTACACTTCTTTTTAACAAAGCTTTTGCCAGAGACTCTTTGGCAAATATATAAAGCGGATATAAATTCTTTGAAATCTCATATTGAAAATTTAAAGACTGGATCAGTTCATCAATTCCGCCGGAAGCCTTCCGCAGCGCTTCTTTGAATCCTGTGTCATCTTCTGCGTTTAGACAAGCTTTCGCATCTTCCATATACGCAAATATAATATCATAAATGACTACAATCAGCTCACTGCGGTTGCTCTGGCTAATTCTTCTCGTAAAATCCTGCTTTTGCTCCTGTTTCATCGGCCTGCCCCTACTGCAACAACTGAAGCACCGTCTGAGGAATGTCATTTGCCTGCGCTAACGCTGATGTGCCAGCCTGCTGTAAAATCGTATATTTCGTATATTCCGTCATCTCTTTTGCCATATCAACGTCCCCAATACGCGAAATTGCCGCAGTCATATCTTCATTTGATGCATCCAAGCTTTCAACGGCATATTCCAAACGGTTCTGGTAAGCTCCTATAGAGGAACGGACTGTGCTTGTCGTTTCAATCGCTGCATCTAATGTCGTAATCGCTTTTCCGCCTCCTTCTACTTTCGTCACGTCCACTTCATCTAAGTAAAGCGTCTCAGTTGAAACTTTCGGTATCCGCACTTCCATTGTCTGATGCTCGTTTGCCCCAATCTGAAGGGTCATCGTGCCAATATCCGTCACTTCAATGTTTAAATCCCCTGTTTTTCCAGGCTCAACTTTAAAATTCATCTCAAAACCGTCAATATCCGATACTTTTATTTTATTCCCATCTGTCGTGACAGTTGCCTGCGCGCCAAAAGAAGACGGATCATTCTTGTCTAACGTAATCACTGCATCCGTTCCTGTAGACAATGGCTGATTTAAACCAAAGAATGCCTCCAAATCTTGATTTTCAAATTTGATGTCCACCGTCGAAAATACTCCATACTGGTTCGACACAAAAGCAAGGTTATCTCCAAATGCAAAATCTTTACCAGATGGAGAATATCCGCCTGTTTCCGGAAAATTTAAGAAATCCTGTGTCGTATTTGCCGGAATTACCAACTGCGCATCTCCCTTTTCCGCGCCAAATCTTACTTTTTCAAAAAACTCCTCTTTCGTCTCCTCACCAGTAAACTCAATTTCATATCCATTAATCGTCATTTTTCCTTTTGGAACCGGACCTGCGCCTGTCGTCCCTAAAGACGCCGCCTGTGTGGCAGCCTGCGCAATATTCATCGTATATTGCCCAACGGAAACGGAATCCGTAATCGCCATTCTTGAAACGCCGTCTGCATAAACGCGTGTGTCCGAAGTCCCGTCAATTAATTTCTTTGTATTGTATTCCGTATCCCTAGAAATTCTGTCCACTTCTTCTCTTAAGGAAGCGATTTCTTCCTGAATGGCTTCCCTGTCCTCTAGCTGGTTCGTATCCGTCGCCGCCTGTACGGATAATTCACGCATCCTCTGTAAAATACTAGTAATCTCTCCTAATGCCGTATCCGCAATCTGCAAAACGCTGATTCCGTTAGAAGCGTTTTCCGATGATTTCGCCAAACCGTCTATTTGCGCCTGCATTTTATTCGTAATCGCCATTCCCGCAGGATCGTCTTTTGCATGGTTGAGCTTAATGCCCGAAGAAAGCCTTTCCATAGATGCGGCCAGACTGTTCTCCGTCTTTAATAACTGGGCGTTTGTAATCGTTGCTGACATATTGTGGTTAATTTTCATATTCGATCCCTTCCTATTCTTTCGCGTCCATGCTGCTTATTCTTACGTCCCTGTATCTTATCTATATACTCTGTTTCTTATATCGGCCTAAAATTCAAGTTCCTTAACATTTTGAAGAAAGCTCTCGGCAATTTGATACAATCTTGTCGTCTGCACTTCATATTCTTCTGTCTGTGTGTCATTTTCCTGATTCTGTTTGGAAGAATGGCTCAAAAACCTTGAAAAATTCAATTTCGTTACAAACGTAACCTGTAAATCGCTCTGCTCTTCTCCAAGCGCTCCTGCAATCTCCTGAATATGCGATTCTAAAACTTGTTTCGTGTTTTTATTATCCACCGCAACATAACCGGAAATGCCTTTTTCTTTCGCCTCAATGCTCGCTGCGACCTTGCCTGCCTTTGCAGTTTCAAACATGATTTCCACCATGCCTTTTTTCTTTTCGCCGCGGACGATTTTCAACGATACATTTGTCACTTCATTTCCCACAAGGACAGGAATCGTGTATTCTTCATTTTCCACAAGCTTGCCGGCAATGGAAATCTGGGTATTTAAAAGTTTTAATTCCCTTATGTCCATGCTTGTAATATGTTCCTCGTCCGCAATCATGGTTTTCATTACATTTTCAGCCGTTTCCTGAAGGGCTTCCTGAGCCGCCGCCATCTCTTTTGGCGTTTTTAAGGCATTTGCAAAACGGTTGATAATTTCTTCCTGTATGGCTTTAAAGTCCACTTCTTCACCGGAAAATATTTCCTCACTGTTAAATACTTGGGAAAATACCTGATTCCTCTTATTGATAAAACGGTTTGCCGCTAATACATGGTCTACCGTATTTGGCAAATCAAACCGTTCTAGTAAACGGTAAACTTCGTCCTCCGAAGCCGCTGCCTGCTTTAATTCCTCTAACTGGCTCTTTGCATATGCATCTTTTAACGCTTCTTCCTCTTGCGTAAACTCAGCCGCGTATTCCGTCAGCGCCTGTTTTAACTGTTCCGGCGTATACATTTCCCAATCAGGGCTTTCTAACAGTTTTTGCATCGTCACAGGCGTAAGCGTCTCCATTACGTCTTTCATGCAGTCTGCCTGATATGCCGTCTCAATCTGATCAATAATGGATTTATTCCCCGTATCTGCCGCATCCACGCCGCCAAATTCGTCGTCCACTGTATAATCCATTCCGCTTTTTTTAGAGCTTCTTACGGCTGTTAATAAATTCCGCATCGTAAGGTCGGCTCCTTGGCTGACTAATGCGCCGATTGCCGCGCCGTCTGTTTTTTCAATTTGATGAATCAGACGGTACACGCCTATAAAAGTTTCCCTCTCTTTTTCGGATATATCATGGTTTTGCTCTAATTTCCAAAGGTATTCGCTGAAACGTTCCGAATCCGCTCCACTGGCATTTACACGGATTTCTTCCGCTTTCCGGTTCAATTCATCTAAATTCATATCTAACGGATTGCTGCCCTGTTTGATCAGCTCACGCACTGTCGCAGGCGTTAAATTCGCAAATGTCCTCTGCACCCGCTCGTCCGCCGCCTTCATCTGAAGTATGGAATCTTCTGTAATCTCAATGCTGTTATACGCCAATATGCGAACCGCCCTGCGGTTTACATCGCTAGTCTCTAAATTCAAATCTTTTAAAATGTCATCTACATTTGAAAATGCTTTCTGAATGGAATCCCCTAGATCCTTTCTAGGAGAAGTCATTAAGGTTTCATAACTTTCTCCAGCTTTTTCCATAGATGCTTTCAGTGCATTTCCGGCTTCATGCAGGCTATTGACTGTATCAAGCGAAGCGCCTTTTACGCCTAACACATACGCAGGAATTTCTTTTAAATCAGTAACTTTCTGCGTCGTTTCTTCAAAAAGGCCCGCCTGTTCCGTATCGGCCGTTTTCCCGCTTTCTCCAAGCAAAGCCTTATAATAATCTGACTCTTGCTCTTTTAACTGCTCGACTAGTTCTTCTAATGGCTTTGTATCTATGGAAATGCCCTGTTTTAAAAGAGCCCTGTTTGCCTCCGTAGACATGGCAAGCCTTGTTTCTTCCAAAACCCGCTTTGCCTTTAAAAACAAAAATCCCTGATCCGTGATTTCGTTTTCCCCTTCGCCTAAAGAGCCTTCCCCAGAAGCTTCCGCCGCATTTTCTAATACGCCGTCTACACCGGAAACGTCTAATTTTCCGCTTTTGCGAAGCTGAGCCGCCTGTTCTAAACTTTCTATCGTGACTTCAATATTATTTGAAACCAGATAGGCTATGTCTTCATCTGTCGCTTCCGTCACGACTTCCACTGCGCGTTTTGCCTGAGCCGTCAGCGAATATTCCGACAAAAGAAACGCATCTTTTGGACGATCCCCTTCTAAAACGGCCACTGCGACCGCCTGCGCTATATCCGCCCCATCAACAGGAAGGGCTAATCCACTGAGTTTTCGCATATAACTAAAGTTTTCTGCCGTAAATGCAATTCCACTTGAAATCATAAATTGGCTTTGTTCTATCGTTTCTTCATTTACTTCTTCGCCTGCCGCTGTAATAACCTGTTCCATCTGCTCTTTTAACGCCTCAAAATCAATTTCATCTTCCGGAAGGGCATAAGATGCGCTGCCTGAAAATTCCGCTAAATAGAGATTTTCAATGCTTGGGCTTAAATGGTTATCCAGCAGATATTTCATTGCGCCTCTGGACAATGAGGTCAGTTCTTTTGCCTGTTCATAAGCTTTCAATCCGTCCGACAAATTTTCTTCCGTAACTGGAAGGTCATTCGCTTCAAAACAGCTTTCTAACTGGCTTGCTGCCGCTAAGCTGCCGGATATTGCTTCTATCTGCTCTTTCGTTAAAGCTCCTCCCATATCCGAAACATCTACGCCCGCTTTTGCAAGCTGCGCTTTTATTTTATCCGTAACGGTGACAATCGTATCCGATCCAGTGGAATGAATGTCAAACCCTTCTTCCTGCGCTTGTTTATAATCTTCCGGCGTCATCGTATTCGACAAAACTGCCATCTGGTTTTTCCGGCTTGCCGCATCCATCTGATTTTCCATTTTTTCCTGAAATTCTTCAAGAGCGCCCTTTTGCATTAAGTCTTCTTTTTCATATCCCGTCTGACCGATGCGTTCCGAAGGATCTAACGCATCCAGCTTTGCTTTTGCCGTCTTGGCAAAAGAAACGCCTGCGCTTGTTTTTTCAAATGGTTTTTCCTTCTGCACAGTTTGGTCAAATATGCTTCCATTCTCAATCTTCATAAGTTTACCTCGTCTTCTTTTCACTGTCATGTTCTAATTATTATGTCGGTAAAAATTGAAAAAACTGAACACTTTCCTTACACATAAAAAGGAACTGCCGCAAAATATCTTGTTTGCCAGACATATTTTGCAACAGCCCTTTCTAATTCTTTATTCTTTTCAATTAATATGAAAACCTGAAAACCGCCACTCCATAGCCGGCCAAAGGATACGCAATCGAATAATCCCTTCCGTCACATTCCTGCTTTTTCGCTTTATAGCTTAACGGCTTTTCTTCCCCACTGCCGCCAAATTTCGGATCGTCACTATGGAAAATTAATCGGTACGACTTTTTCACCGGAACGCCGACCCGGAAATCTTCCCTGTCTACCGGAGTAAAATTGCAGACGAATAACAAGCAATTCTTGCCGTCCCTGCTCTTTCTGATAAAACTAAAAATACTCCTATCCGCATCATTTGCATTAATCCACTCGAATCCATCCCAACTATGGTCAAGTTCATACATAGCCGGATATTTTTTGTACAGATGTAACAGTTCTTTTACATAATTTTGCATTTGTTTATGCTCCGGCTTTTCTAACAAATGCCACTCCAGTTCCGTTTTCTCACTCCACTCATGAAGCTGGGCAAATTCCTGACCCATAAATAAAAGTTTTTTTCCGGGGTGGCCCATCATAAACGCATAGCCGACTTTTAAATTGGAAAATTTATCTTCTCCAAGCCCCGGCATCTTATTGATCATGGAACATTTTAAGTGGACGACTTCGTCGTGGGAAAGCACAAGAATATATTTTTCACTTCCATTATAAGACATGGCAAACGTCATTTTATTGTGGTTATTTTTACGGAAATACGGATCTAATTTCATATAATCCAAAAAATCATGCATCCAGCCCATATTCCATTTCAGCGAGAAGTTTAACCCGCCATCTTCCGCAGGGCCTGTTACCATTGGCCATGCAGTGGATTCTTCCGCAATCATCACAGCTCCCTTATTGCGTCCGGTTATCAGCGTATTGATATGGCGGAAAAATTCAATCGCGTCTAAATTTTTATTCTCGCCATATTCATTTGCAACCCACTGCCCGTCTTGTTTTCCATAATCCAGATATAACATGGAAGCTACTGCATCGACGCGAAGCCCGTCGATATGATAGTGTTCCACCCACATCAGGGCGCTTCCAATTAAAAAGTTTTTGACATAGCTGTTCCCATAATCGAATATTTTCGTTCCCCAATCGGGGTGTTCCCCTTTTCTAGGATCTGCATATTCATATAACGGCTCTCCGTCAAATTCCGCAAGCCCATGCGCATCTCTTGGAAAATGTGCCGGCACCCAGTCTAAAATTACCCCGATATTATGCCTATGGAAATAGTTTATCATCCATGCAAAATCCTCTGGCGTTCCATAACGGGACGTTGGAGCGTAATATCCGGTCACTTGATATCCCCAAGAACCGTCAAATGGATATTCTGAAATCCCCATGAGCTCAACGTGCGTATATCCCATCTCTTTTACATACGAACCAAGCGCTTTTGCAAACTCACGGTAGGTGTAAAACCCATTATCTTCCTCATATCCTAGATGCCGCATCCATGAACCAATATGCGCCTCATAGATGCTCATAGGAACTTCGTCCATCGTTTTTAATTCCGCCCGTTTTTTCATCCAAGCGTCATCTGTCCACTTTATTTTATTAATATCTACAATTTTAGATGCCGTTCCCGGCCTTACCTCGGCAAAATTTGCATACGGGTCTGCCTTGTAGAGTTTCCTATCATCCTGAGTGATAATCAGATACTTATACAAGCTCCCTGTTTTTAACCCTGTGACAAACAATTCATACACACCGGCATCGACGGGTTTTAAACGTTTCATCTCATGTGAAGTTTCATTCCAGTCATTAAAATCCCCAACAACAAATACAGCCTTTGCATGTGGGGCATATACCGTAAAGCAGACGCCGCTTTTTTTCCGGCGGGTCATAGGATGCGCCCCCATCTTTTTATAAATGTCATAATGCGTTGCCTGCCCGAACAAATACATGTCCATTTCTGTAAAATTCCCCATAACTAATACCCTCCATTTTTTATTCTTCAAAATCTTTTTCTTTGAGTATGACATAATTATCTTCCGTATATCTTCTGGAAGTAATGATTGAAATTGCTTTTTGCAGTGAGTTTTTCTCAGAGCGCTGTATCGCTTTATCAACGATTTCCTTTACTTCCGTTAAATTCGTCGCCCTATCTAATCTCTGTATGTTGCTAATCCGATTATAAAGCGCCAAAACTCCCATTGTGTCAATTTCATAATCCAATTCATGAGCATACGCTTTTCCAAACTCCACTAATTCATCGCTGGTAAATATCGGAATGATCACCCTTTGCGTAAATTTTCTGGCAAATCCCTCATCTTGCCCCAATGCCTGATTTAATCCCTTTCTAGTGTCTTCCATAAGGACTAAAATGCCGCTTGCGTCATTTTCTAACAACAGTGATAATTTTACTGCGGTTTCGCGTGAAATTTCTCCTGCATGTTCTATTATCAGGTATCCTCCCGCAATTTTTTGAATCAGTTTCGTAAGGTCTTTTTTATTTAACGCTTTCGCGTCAATTTTTCCGATTTTGCTTTTTGGGCGTTTCAGTTCCCTTTGGAGCGCTTTTACAAATGCCGCCGCAAGGACTGTCTTCCCCGAACCTTCCACCCCCTGTATTAAAATATGCCCTGTAGGAGTCGGCTGCCTTGATCTTAACTTTTTAAGGGAAACTGTAAGCGTCTGGCAAATCTGCGTCTCCATTCCGCTTACCGGAACAAAATAAGAAAAGATCGCTTTTTGTTCTTCACTTAATTTAGAAACTGACGGCTTTTCTTTTTTTTGTTTTGGTTTCAGCGGGCTTATTTTCTGTTCAACAAAAACTTTCTCCTGTTGTTCTCCCAGCGTTTGCTCCGTGGGTGTTTGTTCCGTGACTTTCTGTTCTTCTATTTTTTTCTCTAAAGCTTCTTCTATTTTTTTTACTTTAATTTCCTTTGTGTCCTGCTTGAGAAGACTGGATTCTTTTTCGGTAAATTTTTCCGGCGGGATGCCATAAAACTCGGCTTCCGCCAAACGCATTTCTTCTTCCTCTTTTTTTTCAAACTGCTGTGGGACATAAGGCTTTAACCCAATTTGCTCATCAAAATTCGGTTTTGCCTGTTTTATTTTTTTTAGAAGCTCGTGTTCTTCTTTTTCAGCTTCGGATTCTTCCTTCTGCTCAAAACCTTCGTTCTTTTCGGCTTCTTCTTCTTTTGCTTCTTCCTTTAATTTATTAATCTGTTGTTGAAGCATATCGTTCATGCCCGCCATCAGCTTGCTTGCGCGTTCTTCATCGGAGATATTCGATTCGGAAAGATATTCTTCCTGCAAAAGCTGTGTTGGCGAAATTCCGGCATCGAGCTTTGGAATCACCTCTGCAAGCCGCTCCATAATGTCTCCGGCTTCCTGTAATGCCCTTGCTTTTGCCGTCTCTAATTTTTTCTGCTGCGCCATCTGTAATGCGGACTTAGCCGCGCGCCTCGT
>Ga0224748_10168_pt1 | contig 17400 bp, 17 predicted proteins | sample LIM_F_Water_Neg_FD_182074 | JGI IMG/M metagenome (GOLD analysis project Ga0224748, IMG submission 182074) | Enriched cells from gastrointestinal tract of the lab mouse from Pacific Northwest National Laboratory (PNNL), Richland, Washington... | ecosystem: Host-associated > Mammals > Digestive...
TTGACGAGGTATGGCTGATGGTAAAACAGATCGGGAAGGACCTGCTGAGGACATGGGACACCACCGAGACGGCAGACATTCTTTCAGACATCCTGCATATCGTTGGCGACATCGGGCTCATCGCCGGGCACCTGGCAGGAAATTTCCGCACGGCATGGGCAGAAAATGAGACAGGCTACAGAATCCTATGCAACATAAGGGACATTATCGGGGTGATTGTCCGCAACATGAGGACCGCTGCCGACAAGGCAGTGGAGTGGGCAGACGGACTGGATTTTGCCCCGCTGCTCTCGAAACTGGAGGAATGGACGGCAAGCCTAATACCCGTTTACGACACATTGTCAGGCATCCTGATGGATTTTTATACCATGGTGCTGCTCCCGCTCGGGAAGTGGACGCTTGAAAAAGGACTGCCGCAGCTGCTGCGGGTATTTACGGATTTCAATGACAAGGTAGACTGGGAAAAACTCAGGGCGAACATGCAGGAGTTCTGGGAGCATCTGGAACCCTTTGCCGAAACCGTGGGCGAGGGTCTGATAATTTTTATCGGCAGGCTGGCAGATGCGCTCGCAGGCTTTATAAACAGTGATGCATTTGTGGGTTTCCTGCATTCCGTTGAGGACTGGATGGACAACGTGACACCGGAAGATGTTGCAGACGGGCTTGAAAAGGCAGCCATGGCAATTGTGGCCTGTAAGGCAGCCCTGGCAGGATTCAGGCTGGTAAACGGCTTTGTAAGCTTTACCCATCTGCTGTCAAAGATTGCGGGTCTGAAGGGCGTTTCAACAATACTGAAGGGGATTTCGGGTGCAATATCCAGCATGGGTGGGATAGCCAACATGCTTACGCTTGATGTCACAGCCCTTGCGGCACAGGGTGGTTTTGCAACGGCTGGGACGGTAATCGGAACGGCAATTATAGGCGGTGTCGCAGCAGCAATAGGCGGATGGAACCTGGGACAGCTGCTGTATGAAAAAATCAGCGGTGAAAAAATAGACATGCCGTGGATGGAACAATTTGACGAAATCAAGAAATCCTTTACGGACGGAAGCTGGAAGGACGCGCTGGTGCTGTGGAAGGATGACATTGTGGTAAACCTGAAAGCCATGGGCGATGACCTGAACGCATGGATGGAGGACACCTTTGGAGACTGGGCAGGGATAACATTCGGGGATCTGGGAGACAGCATAAAGTCCTGGTGGGACACTGACATAAAGGGAGCACTTTCCTTATGGGGGCAGGATATAGGTGCATTCTGGGATGATAGCGTAGCCCCATGGTTTACAAAAGAACGGTGGACGTCACTGGGAGAAAACATGAAGTCCGGAATTGAAGACAAGTGGACGCAGCTGACGGAATGGTGGCGGGGCACAGGCTTCTACAAGTGGTGGAACGAGGATGTGACCCCATGGTTTGAAAAAGACAAGTGGTCATTCAAGGGAATCAAGCAAGGTTTTGAAAGTGCATGGACCGCCGCGATTGAGGGAATCAAAAAAATATGGAACAAATTTGCGGGATGGCTGAATGACAAACTGACATGGACAATAGATCCCATTTCAATTGCAGGAAAAACTGTCTTTGAGGGAACAACAATCAATCTGGGAAAGATTCCGATGCTTGCCAATGGTGCGGTAATCCGTGGCGGTGACCCATTCATGGCAGTCCTCGGAGACCAGCCAAGGGGGCAGACAAACATTGAAACGCCGCTCCCGACCATGGTACAGGCATTTAAACAGGCACTGGCTGAAAGCGGTGGCATGGGCGGTGGGGAGTATACATTCATCGCACAGCTGAATGGGAAGACCATATTTGAGGAAGTCGTAAGCAGGAATGACATGTTTAAAAAGGCAAATGCAGGGCACAGCAGATTTGTATAGCAAGGGGGAAGTGTAAAATGTTTGAGGGATGGCTGATAAAGTTTGGGGGCATAATACTCCCCAACAGTTTCATCCTTGCAGACGGATGGAACTCCGTACCGAACCAGAGGGTGGAACTCAGTGCGTACAGGGATGCCAACATACTCCTGCACAGGGAGACAAGCAGCAACTACAAAACGTCGTTGAGACTCAACATACGTGGCATGAACCTGAAAGAGAGGAAGGCATTTGACGCGGTAATTGGTCTTGCCACACTCGGTATGAATGACAGGAACCAGAGGAAGCTTTCCGTTACCTACTGGAATGACGAGGAACTGGTTTATAAGCATGCGGAGATGTACATGAGTGACACGGAATATTCCATAAATACCGTTGACGAAACCAGGCTCGACATTAACTACAATGAGTTTACGATAAAACTGACAGAATATTAGGAGGGTCACATGGAAGTATCGGAGCGTGTAAAGGAAGCCTATAATTCAGACAGTACAAACAAGTATGTTTCCATTTTCTTTCCAGAGATAAACAGGGAGGTCATGCCTGAACAGATAGAGATGGAGTCGTTGAGATTGAACGAATCCGTCATGGCAGGCAGCAATGTTGAATTTGTGGGTGGTATTTCAAGTGTATTCCAGATCAGGATATGGAAGTTACAGGAGGACGTAAAGGGCAAAAGGATAACGGTCAGGATGCACACGGATGGGACAGGGGACGAACCGGTGACACTGTTCAACGGTATTGTGGATTCCGCAGTGAAACAGGGAAACAGGCAGATAAAGGAGATAACTGCCTACGACGAACTGTACACAAAGGGCAACACCAACGTATCAGAATGGTACAAATCCCTGAAGTTCCCGGTAACGCTCAGGGACGTGCGGGACAGCCTGTTCGCACACGTCGGCCTTGAACAGGTGGAGACCGACCTGCCAAACGACGGCGTGCAGATAAAAAAGCAGTATAATCCGAGCAGCCTGCAGGCAGTATCCGTCATAAGGGCAGTCTGCCAGATAAACGGCGTGTTCGGCATCATAAACCGGCAGGGCATGTTCGAGTACCGCATCCCCCCGGGCGGGGCGGAGGCAGGGACAACAGCACCATATCCCTCGGTAACCATGTTCCCGTCAGGCAGGCTCTTTCCGGGCACCGGGGTGCAGGCAGCAGGAATGACAGCCCCATACCCCTCGGCAGCCATGTTCCCATCCGAACAGCTCTTTCCGGGCAGCGTGGTGCAGGCGGTGATGCAGGCAGAAGGCTTTTCATTTTACAAGGCACTGAGCCACGAGGAGTTCGTGGTAAAACCGGTTGACATGGTCACCATACGCAATTCCGAGGATGACGGCGGTGTCTCTTACACGGAGGGGGACGGCACCGGGAGCAACAACTATATCATACAGGGGAACATGTTCAGCTACGGACTGGAAAAAAGCGTGCTAATGGGGATGGCGGAAAGGATATACAGGAACGTGTGCGGGTTCACATACATACCATTCAGCTCCGACAACAACGGCCTGCCATACATAGAATGCGGGCTCGACGCGGTTTCATACGTCATGATAGACTACGGACGGTCGGACGATGGGAACACCGTCTACGAACAGAAGGCATTCTGTGTCCTGAACCGGGAGCTCACCGGCATACAGGCGCTGCGGGACAGCTACAGTGCCCAGGGCGAGGAGTACCAGACGGAATTCATAACCGACCTCCAGACCCAGATAGACATCCTGAAAAAGAAGAACACGCAGGAGACACAGGAGACCCAGCAGCAGATAGAGGACTACACGTACAGCAGGGACGAGATTGACCAGAAGTTCGGCGCAGGCGGTGCATGCTGGGACATACAGTCGGTACCAGTCCTGCCGACCACGCTTGCGGCAAACACGGTTTACCTTATACAGGTGGAAACGGTGGTGGAATAATGGAAAGACAGTCATCAAGAATATATTTCCAGGGAAAATACCATAAGGACATCTATTTCCAGGGGCATTACCATAAAGCAATGTACCTGACGGACAGCGGGGGGAATGCAACGATGGTGTGGGAAAAGCTGGGAAGCCAGCCGGAGGAATTTTCATTTGAAATCATTTTGTCGGAAGAACCCTGCCTGTTTAGGCTCTTTTTATGCGGTTCGGTCGATGTGGATTGGGGGGATGGGAGCAGTTCGGGCGTAAGCTCCGAAGAACTCGCAGCTCAGGGGCACTGGTATCACGGCATTGGAAAGTACACAGTGCACATCAGGGGGACACTGACAGATATAGGGTTTATATCAAAGGATGCACTGACGCGGGTTGTGACCGTGTTTCCGGAAACAATGCGTGACAAGAAAGATTTTGGGAGTATGTTTGAAGACTGCGGAAGCCTGTACGCCATACCACCGGGACTGTTTGACAACTGTCCCGGGGTGACAGGCTTTAGGTATGTTTTTAGGGGAAGTGCGCTTAGGGTCATACCACCGGGACTGTTTGACAGGTGCCGGGATGCATCTGACTTCCAGGGTGCATTTAGCGGCTGTTACTCAATCGAAGGGATACCATCAGGGCTGTTTGACAATTGTCCCAATGTCCTGAACTTTGACACGTCATTTTCAGCTTGTGAGAAGATAACGGAAATACCGAAGGGGCTGTTTGACAACTGTTCCAGGGCATGGGATTTTAATAGGACATTTGCCGGTTGCCTTGGATTGGAGAGCATACCGACAGGACTATTTAGTAACTGTCCGGCCGGATCCCGTTTTACGGGAACATTCCGGTATTGCAGGGCAGTGACAAGCCGGGTACCCGAATTATGGGAAACACATCCTGACGCAAGCCATGACGGCTGTTTTTTAGGCTGTACATCAGCTGCAAATTATGATGACATACCATATTCGTGGAGAAAAAGTTAAGGAAAAGGAGAAAAACACATGGCACAATATACGCCAGTTTATAAGGAACCATACGAGGGGGGATTTGTAAATGCCCCTCCATACAAGACGCCAGTAACGGCGGAGATACTCAATACCTACGGCACTGCCATAAACAGCATAGAGACGTACCTGAAGGAAAATCCAATCGAGGCAGATAACGGTGGCAGCAGCGCCGACATCACCAGCGGGACGGCGGACGCAAAATTCAGGAACCTGTCGGCCGCTGACAGTATTTCCAGGAATCTGTCAGCCACGAACAGCATCTCCATGAACAGGGCAGATGGGACACATACGGGTGGATGGTCATGCGCGGTGGGAGGGAACGTCACGGCGTCTGCTTCCTATTCGCACGCGGAGGGGAGCGGCACAAAGGCAGAGGGCTTTGCGTCGCATGCGGAGGGCGTATCCACGGAGGCAAAGGGTGAGGGCGCCCATGCCGAGGGCAGCGGGACGGTGGCATCCGCCTCCTACACCCATGCAGAAGGAAATAGGACAAAGGCATCCAGTGACAACGCGCACGCAGAAGGGAGCTATACGGAGGCATCCTCCACCGCATCCCACGCAGAAGGCGTATCAACTAAGGCAGCAGGGTATTATTCACATGCAGAGGGGTATGGAACGCAGGCACTGCAGTCCGGAGACCACGCAGAGGGAATGAATACGGTGGCGGCCGGAAACGCAAGCCATGCGGAGGGGAACAATACGCGGGCAACGGGCGGCTGCAGCCACGCGGAGGGATCATACACAGTGGCAGGAGGCAATGCAAGCCACGCGGAAGGAATGTACACGACAGCGGCAGGAAGCAGCCAGCATGTGCAGGGCCAATATAACATCGAGGACAAAGGCGGGAAATACGCGCACATCGTGGGGAATGGCAGAGCGGAAAACGAACGCTCCAATGCCCACACCCTCGACTGGGAGGGGAACGCATGGTATGCAGGTACCGTGGAATGCGGCGGCATCATTCTCACGGACACGGTGGATGCCACAAGGCGTTACCTGATACAGGTCACAGATGGGCAGCTCGTGGCAGCCGAAATTGTGGCACAGGAAACAGAATGACGCAATACAGGGGGGATAAGACAAGGAAAGAGAGGAATAAAAGATGCAGGAATACTACGAAAACCTGATCATATTTTTGGTCGAGAGCAGGATAATCAAACTGGTGGCATGGGCGGTGGTGGTCGACACCATATTCGGCGTGTCGCGTGCCGTGAAGGAGAGGAAGCTCAACAGCTGCTTCGGCATCGACGGCGCAATACGGAAAATCTCCATGCTCGTCTCCATCATATGCCTTGCAGTGGTGGACATGGTTCTGGAACTGAACCTGATAGGGTTCATACCGGAAAAGATAAGGATGTACTTTCCGCAGGCCGTAACCACCATAGGCATAGCGGAGTTCTTTGGGCTGCTGTACATAGCATACGAGATAGTAAGCATCCTGAAGAACATGGCACTGTGCGGGCTTCCGGTGAAAAGGGTATGGAAGGTAATCTACGGGTTCCTCCACACATACACCAATGAGCTGCCGGATGCGGACGAACTGATGCCAGACCAGGCAGGAAAGGAAGACCATACGGAAAGGGACAACGGAAGGGGGACAGGCAATGGCGACGAAGAAACAGGCAGATGAATTCATCGGGAAAATTGCACCGGCAGCACAGGCAAAGGCAGCAGGCAGGACAAAATGGACGCTCCCGTCCGTCTGCATTGCACAGTGCTGCTGTGAGAGCGCATATGGCACAAGCCCCAAAATGATGCGGGCAAACGCCATCCTTGGTATCAAGGTGGGAAAAAGCAGGGTACATTTCGGGAAGGCATGGAAGGACAGGGCATACTCCACCAAAACGAAGGAATGTTACGACGGAAAGACCTACGTAAACATAACGGACATGTTCCGCGCCTATGACAGTATAACGGATGCCATCGAGGACTATTATGACATGCTGGCATCATGCAGCAGATACCGTGCGGCACTAAACCAGGCAGACCCCAGGGACTGCATCACTGCAATCAAAAATGGGGGATATGCCACCAGTCCAACATACATCGGCACGATAATGAACATAGTCAGCCGTTATAACCTCACGCAGTTTGACAGCACGGTAACAAAAAAGGATGACGGTACCGACATGCCGCTTATCCATAACCCATACACAGAACCGGTAAAGAATGTCAGGCGCGGCACAACCGGAAATGACGCGAAATGGGTGCAGTGGTGCCTGTGGCGTTTCGGACTGCTGGAAGAAAGCGGAATCGACGGCATAATCGGCGCAAAATCGGAACAGGCACTCAGGATGGCACAGGGAAGGCTGGGACTTTCCCCGGACGGAGTCGTAGGCAAAATCACCCGGCAGGCATTCAAAAGCGTTTTAAAAGGAAAATAGAAACAGAAAAATTTTTTTTGTTTTTTAATTTAATGACAAAATGTCTTACAAAATTAATTGTAATAAATCCGTTATAGTTTCAAGTGGAAATATACATATAATATACAAAATGTGTCCCAAGCCCCGAAAATCAAACATTCCCGCTTAAGGGGAGGTTAATTTTTGATAAAAGTGGAAGCGCAGTTTTGCGGGCTTGGGACGTGTTAAGATGAGACATTAGCGTTATTGATGTTGCGATATTGCATACAATATGATATACTTCCAAAGGGCAATATCATAACGGTGGACGGCTGCCTGCTCGCTGGACTGTAGTTCCAAGAACTCCCGAAAGGAGGTCTTATATGGGAAATATACGAAAGGAAAAGGCTTTATGTACATAACCCTGTCTGAACTGATTCAGATTGGTATCTTTTTGGTAGGCTTTGCAGCCGTGCTGAAAAGTAAAAAATGAGCATAAAAATAACCGCCCGGCCTGCAAACTTGGCGGTTATTTTTATAAGTAACCCATAAACTACAGGCAACCGTTCATCGGTATTGCCTTTTCAAGTACAATATAACATAAAAATATACAGAAATCAATTCATTTATTTTGGGGAAGGAGTCAACCTTCCTTTTTTATTTCAGCAATTAGTCCGTCTACGGTTTCATTAATGTAGGAGGTGAGGGAAGATGGAGGGAATAAGAAGCAGGAAACGGCACGAAAACTATTTAGAAATTATTATAAGATTAAATTTTGTCGTTTATGGCTTGACAAATAAATAAGACTGTAGTAGTCTGGATACAGATACTACTACAGTCTTATCTGCGTCAGGCATTTTGGATGCCAAGGGTGTCTGGATGTGATGGGCAGATAAGAAGGCGTTAAAAAAATTTTAAGGAGAACAACGACATGACAAAACTTTTTGATTCCGAACTAAAGGTGATGAATGTCCTCTGGAAAGAGGGTGACGTGCCTGCGAAGCGGGTGGTGGATGTGCTGAACAAGGAGCTTGGATGGAATAAGAATACGACCTACACATTGATTAAGCGCTGTATAAAAAAGAGCGCGATCGAGCGGAGCGAACCGAATTTCATGTGCCATGCGCTGATTTCGCAGGAGGAAGTGCAGGAGGCAGAGACAAATGAGCTGATTGACAAGGTTTATGACGGTTCAGCCGACAAGCTGTTTGCCGCGCTGCTTGGCAGGAAAAAGCTGACAGCCGGGCAGATTGAACGGCTGCGGCAGATTGTTGAGGAGGAAGACGACAGATAGGGAGCGTTTGCGGCAAGGCGCTTCAAAATTGCTGGGAGGAGGGGAAAGATGAGTATAGTACAGATGAGTTTTTCCGGTGCGGTTCTGATTCTGGCGGTCGTGGTTCTGCGTGCGCTGGCAATGAACCGGCTGCCAAAGGATACATTCCTGATCTTATGGGGGATTGTGCTGCTCCGGCTGCTGGTGCCGTTTTCTGTTCCATCGCAGCTTGGTGTATATTCCTGGATGGAACAAAAAACGGGGTGGGAGCTGCGTGCAGGAACGGATTTAGCCATGGGAAATGGCTCAGCGCTGAAAAGCATTGTGGATCAGAATACAAGTCCTGTAAGTGACACGGATGTCATAAATGATGAAAATAAAAAACATCCACCGGAAAATAATATAGCTAAGCACAGTAGCATAAACGCAAATCAGCCGCCAAAATATGACATTAATGTCACAAATAATACAACCCAGAGCCCAAGCCTTGAAAATGACATGGGTGTCATGTATTCGGCAATTGCGGCAAGGCTGACTGCATTTTATGTGAACATTGCCCCGATATGTTCTGTTGTCTGGTGTGTTGGGATGTTTGCCTGTATGATATATTTTATCGCTGCCTATCTGCGCTGCAGCATTGAGTTTCAGACCTCATTTCCGGTGGAAAATTCATATGCACGGCACTGGCTTGAAAAACACCGCCGCCGTCTGGTCACCATCCGGCAGTCCGACAGGATTTCCACGCCGCTGACCTACGGCATCTGGCGCCCGGTAATTCTGATGCCGAAAGATACCGACTGGGAAAATACGCAGCAGCTGCAATATGTCCTGATGCATGAGTATGTCCACATCTGCCGCTTCGACGCGCTGACAAAGCTTGTCTGCGTTCTGGCACTCTGTATCCACTGGTTTAATCCGCTGGTGTGGATAATGTATGTACTTTTGAACCAGGATGTGGAAATCTCCTGTGACGAGCATGTTGTGCGCCGTTTTGGCGTGGCAACCAGGTCGGCGTATGCAAAGATGCTGATTCAGATGGAAGCAAGGCGCAGCAACGTGGTGGATTTTTTGCCGCTTGGAAGCGGACTGTTGTTAAAAATAGGAAAGAATGCGATGGAGGAGAGGATTATGGCAATTATGAAAATGAAAAAGAAATCAGTCCCGGCGGTGGCGCTGGCAGCAGTACTGGTTATCAGTGTGACTGCGGTCTTTGCCACCTCTGCGGCAGAACAGACGGAAAAGACAAATACAGGTGTAGTTTCCGGCACAGATTTTACAGATGGAGAATGGCAGAAGCTGCTTGCCCTGCAATTGGACGGGTATGAGAATATGAGCATTTCCGACTATCAGGAGAAGGTGTGGACGCTCACTGACACAGAGGAATACAGGGAGCTGCTGGAGCGTTTTTCCCAGGACGAAATACTGTATGCGATATATGAGGGAAAAGGGACGGCTGACCAGAATACAAAGGAGATGCTCTCATTTTTTTACAATATTTATGAACCGCTGACAGGTGAGAGATGGCGTACAAGGGATTTTGGCGGATATGCGGTGACAGATTATTCCGGCGCATCGGACAATGCAGGCATGGAATATACGGTGACACTCACAGTTCTGGATGCGGATGCGCTGACGGTCGGGGAGTACGATGACGTACGCCGGAGCGTGATGGGCAGGTTAAACGATTTTTTTCAGAAAAGACAGGGTGAACTGCTGGTGACGGAACTGCGCGACGAGGAGCTTATGCAGATGCTGATTGACGAGGAGATTGTCAATATCAAGGCGACATATGGGGACAGGCGGCTTCGGATTGCGGTCTCGTATTTTTATACCCCATTAGGGGAAGTGCCTGCTGAGGAGATGGATGACTGGATGCAGGAGTCCGCGGTCGAGTGGGAAAATATGGTAAAGCCCTACGTGCCGTTTGGGCTGACATACCGATATGACTGGGATACAGATGAGTACAGAATGTATTTCAAGGGGAAGGAAGTCCGCGCAATTTATGATACCGTGCAAAATAAATTTATCTCCACACATATCGGTATCGGAGAGGGCATCTACGCCGATGATGCGGTGGACCTTTACGTTGAGTATGACGGCAGGAAAGTCACCGGTCTGCGGGAGGCTACACCACAGGAGATGGAGGAAGCGACAAAAAAACGCCGCGCCGTGACAGAGGCATATCAAAACGGACAGGAAAAATATTTTGACAGCCTCCGGGAAGATGTGCCTGCCACAGAGGAGGACTACCAGAGTCTCTTCTCGCTGAAAACGCCGGATTACCGCGCTAAGTCGATTGCGGATTTTAATGGGGAGCTTCTGGAATGGACGAATCAGAATTTTGAGCGGAAGGAGCGGATTGCCGTTGACAATATGTATGCGGATTACCGTGTTTTGCTGACTGAAGAGGAGAAGAAATTTGCGGCAACGACAGTACATCTGTCAACACTGGAGAACGCAGCGTACGTCAGGAGTATTCAGAAAAGTGAACCGGAACGCGACGTTGTAGAGGATGTCTTTTTGCGTGACAAGGAGGCATTTGACCAGGGCAGCAATCGCAGTGCATGGTGCACCTTGTATTATACCTTTTCCTATCATATTTCCGACAAGGAAACAGTCAGTGTTGGTGAACGCGACCGCTGTATTGGCGGAATGATGGACGCGGTTTTGGGGTTCTGGGAATCATCATCGGTTGACTATCTGGTAGCAATGACGGACGAGGAGATGCGGGGAAAACTTCATGAGATTGCAGGAAAGTTCAGCAGCGATGACATTGCCATCACGATTCTTGACGACCAGTTTTCATTTGAGCGCATGGATGAGCGTGAGCCATATAAGGCAGCAGAAGAAAACTGAACAAAGTGACAGGAAGGAGGTATCATGCCTCCTTCCTGCTGCAGTATTTGTTACCTTGACGGCATTTGGAATCCTGCAAGCGCCCTGTTCAGATAGTCGTTAAAGGGTTTCATAATTTGGAAAAGCTCTGCCGCCTTTGTGACAAAAAGCGCTGCATTCTGTAACGCTTCGTCTTTTATCGGATATTCCAGATACCAGCTTTTATGTTTCAAATATTCTGCAAGAGGATGTTCCTTGTCGTATCCGGCAGGGACATTTTTTAATGCCGTTCCCCGTACAGTGAAATTTTTTTCAAACGCCGGTTCATGGATGATTTGTTCCCATTCCTGGCTGTGCCCGACAATATAATTGCGTATCATTGTTGTTGCGTCCTTAAACATATCCGCAAACAAGCCGCCACCCAGAAATGACTGATTGCCTGGCTTTATCATAAGATAATAGCCGACAGGGACGGGCAGCTTCCCTTCTGCGGAAATATGGGCACGGAAGGCAGGATGATAAGGCGATTTGTCATGGCTGAAACGGGTATCCCTGACGAGCTTGAATGTAAGGTCCTTTGGATTGTGACCCAGTATGCTGCTGTCAAATTTTCCGATTTCCATCATCAGCGACTGCAATAAATTTTCAAATTCGTCAGTTGCCATTTTCAGGCTGTCCTTGTTGGCATGGTACCATTCGCGGTTGTTATTCATGCCCAATGCTGTTAAGTAATCCATCATGCACTGTGTATTCATATGTATTTTTCTCCTTTACGCGTTCTGGATAATGGAAAACTGCGTGGAATCCAAAAATTCCTGTATCAGCTGCCGGGTGCGCTCGGGAGACTGGTAGGGCTTGCAAAATGAGAAGTCCTGTGATAAATCATCGATATCTTCCATGGCGTTTTTCACATCCATCATGGTCTGCAGGGGGATTTCCGCGGCTGTCATATAGTCAAGCTGCAACGGATTGATTCTATGGCTCTGGATTGCATAATTGACTCTTTCCCTGCATCTGCATCTGCCGTTTCCATATTCCCCGCAATACTGCCCGAGAAAGTCCGCCATTTTTTTGCGGATCCGGCAGAGGCGCTGGCGGTACGCTTCTGGTGTCATTTCCAGAATATCTGCCGCGATGCGGCTGTCAATCTGAAACATGGTACCCAGTATGAAGATGCATCTGCTCTCCACATCAAGGCATTGCAGCATCACATTGGTACAGGACAGCTTCAGCTCTTCTGCCAGGATATTCCTTTCCACATTTTGCGTTAAATCGGGCACATCCTGTATTTTTGCATGTTCAATGTCATTTCCATAAAATTCGAAATTCAGCGGATGGCGGGCAAACATATGCTTTTTATAATTTTTCAGATGATTTACCGCAATGCGGAACACCCAAGTTGTAAAGGCGCTGTCGCCCCTGAAAGAGGACAGGTGCGTAATCATTTTCAGCAGAATGTCCTGTGTGGCATCCTCCGCGTCGGCAAATGTGCCAAGCATTCGCAGGGATAAATTAAATACAATGTCCTGTACGCTGGCAACGAGCGTCTCAAGGGCTTTTTTGTCGCCTGTTGTGGCGTTTTCGACGAGAGCCTGTAGTTCCTGATTTGTTTTTTGGTTCCTGTTCGGATTCATATTGTTGTTCATAGATTTTTACCTCCTATATAATTAGACAACGCTGCTTTGTCCGTGTGACAGGTTTTTTATGTGCAGTTCCATGCAGAGGAAATATGCCGATAAATATACGCTATGTTATTTTAGCATAGAACCGGGATTTTGGCTAATTCATGCCATTGGCAGCAGGGAGACAAAAGGAACAGTTCAGCCTTCGGCTTCCTGTTACAGATAAAATATTTTTGGTAGAATCCCCGATTTGGATGTGATATAATCAGAAGAGCAAATAAGTAGCATTCAAAATCTGGGGAGGACATAAAGACTTGGAGGAAATGATGAAAAAAACCAATATGCAGAGATATCTGCCCATATAATCTTGGATTTGGAAAATAGATTTTTAAATTTCCCTTTGGATATCCCAGTTGCGGCCTGCAGTCTCGCGGTCTGCCATGCAGCCGCACGGCATTCGGGCAATCTGGGCTACGGTTGAATCGTGAGTATAAATGTAGTGAAGCGAGACAATCCTTCCCTCGCTCTCGTCGTGACACGCACCGCACAAAAACAGCCACATGCCGTCGTCCGCGTCATGCGAAACATGCAGGATGGGTGCGCCGTGATCCAGGATATGACAGCAAGTAATCACTGCGGTGTTCGGTGCGTCGTCAAATGGAAAGTCCATATACAAAATCCTCCTTAGGAACTGTAGGAAAATAAGTGATGCATATTGCGCAGGATATTTCTTCGAGGATGTATGTCAAAAAACGTAGGCGTAGCGGGCTACGACGAGGCTTTTTGGCATGCATAATCGGAGAAATAGTCAAGTCAAGATGCGTCAGTTATATTTCTACAGTTCCCTACGTCTGCTGGTACTGTATTGCTGCGATGTGGCAGTCCGGACAGATCTGGATATAATGAGTGCCGCAGGTTGTCCATTCCTCGCCAAGCTGTGCCAGATTATGGTCTAAAATGCAAACAGTTTATATAACAGATGCGGAATTTCATGTTCAGGCGTCACTGCCGCCTGAACATAATCCCCTTTTTATGGGCATAATCAAAGATAAAGATGACAGACGCCACAATCAGAATCATAAAAGCAACCAGGACATCCCAGATATCCATGAGCGGTTCGGATATGATTTTTGACAGTACCGCGTTGATGACAAACTGTAGCGGAATCAGCAGCAGCACCGCAGTGCCCCAGACCGCAAGGCGCCTGTTATGGAACCGTTTGAATAAGAAAAATACCATCCAAATATAAAGCATGGCGATTACCGCCATCCGCGCGCCGATGGAAAAGACGGCATGTGCCTTGATGAGCCAGCTTAGCAAATATAGATAGGGCAGGATAAACAAACTCAGTGAAATAAGACCGCCAGTGATTCCCCGCCTGCCCAGTATCATGATGGGAAACGAAATGACCCACGCGAAGACAATGGAGCTTATGGGAATCAGCGACCATGTGAGCCTGCCCGAAAGCGCGATGTCACAGATGATGCAGACCATGATGCCCACAAGCAGCGTCAGTGAGTAAATCATGGAGATGACCACGTTTTTGCTGAGATTGTTTTCATCCTGCCGCTTCAGTGCTATCAGATTTTCGTCCGCCCTGTTCTCAAAATTTTCCATATGAATTTCCTCCCCGCTCAGCAGTTCATTTACCGTAATGCCCAAAATCCCGCAAAGCTCCAGCATGATGGAAGAGTCAGGCATACTGTTTCCGGTCTCCCACTTTGAGACTGCCCGGTCTGTGATGCCAAGCTTCTCTGCGAGCTGCGCCTGTGTCAGGTTTTTCTCCTTACGGCATTTTGCGATAAATTTTCCGATTTCTTTTTGGTTCATTTTACTCCCCCCATGCCGCCTCTGGCGGCTCAAATAGATAGTGTGGAATTTCATATTTCTAGGGCAGCGTGTTTTGCCGCCGTAGAAGTATTTTGTCCAAGTATGTTTTCATTTTACCACAAAACGATGGAATATGACACGAACTTCTGGTTGAATGCGTGAACTCAACGGATGGTTGAGTGTGTAAACGGATTAAAAACAGTTTATTCAGTGCTTTGTCGAAGGTTGCATATATTCTTCTATTGCGGTACGAGGCAACGCCAGGCAGAAACTCCACAGCGCACAGTGGCAGATACATGAATTTGTTTTTTTGTGTTGACATTTATCATAAAAAGCGATATATTTATCTCATCAAGATACAAATATATCACTTCTGCAACGGTAAAACAAAATAGAGTATTCAGGGTCAAGGAGGCTTTTATGAAAAAGGAAGTTAAGGAAAAAGAAGCAAAGAAGAAAAACGTAAGGATTATCATTGGCATGGGCATTGTCTGTCTGTTAATGGTAATTGGGGCATCATGGTACGCGGTTACATTTAACGACTCGCGGCTGGTTGTGCCGATGGAGATGCCGTATGAATTTACGGTCAGGGATTTGCCGATGCTTATAGCAGTCGGATGCATGGTTCTGTATCTGTTTTTCCTGTTCGGACTAGGCTATGTCAAGGGAAAGAGGGATGCCGCGGCACGTGTCACCAGAAGGATTAACCCCAGATTTGGTATTATGGGACTGATGGGATTTTTAGGGTTTATGGGATTTTGGACATACAGCGCGGAGGGAAAGATTGCCCCATTTTTCTTTTTCATCTTTTTTGGTTTCTTTGGCTTTTTCTATGAGGGAAAAATGTCGAATACGCTCAAGGATGAGCGGTATGAGGAAAATAAGTGTAAGGCACAGCTGAAAGCGCACGGCTTCGCGCTGGACAGTATCTTCGTGTCCTTGTTATTACTGTGTGCAGCAGAGGGAAGGCTTTTGAAAACCATGGATGCAAGGCTGATATTCCTTGTGGTTGCAGTATCATGTTCCATTGCCGCCGATATTTTTCTTGGTGAGTATCTGCTGTACCGATATGACCATGAAGAACTGCTTGACGAAAGTGAGGAGTAGGACATGCCGGATTTTGAGTGCAGATTAAAAAAATACAGGCAGCTGAAGGAGCTGACGCAGGAGGAGCTGGCGGCGCAGGTCGGGGTGCGCAGGGAGACCATTATGCGCCTTGAGAAAGCACAGTATAATCCTTCGCTGAAGCTTGCAATCGACATATCGCGGGCGGTGGATACGCCGATTGAAGAGATTTTTATTTTTCCGCATTGAGGTGTTTGGAAGTGGCTGTGTGCATCATTTTCCTGTCGAATTCCAATACTTCGTTGCGGTTCCGGGCATCGTCATAGATATCTGACTCATGGAATTTTCCGCCTTTGGCATGGAGCAGATAACCAGGGATAAGCTCCATGCCCATGAATGCCGGATATTGCTGCCCATTTGCGTCAGTAATCTGCCATGTGGAAGCTTCTTTAAAACCGAACTGGGGATAATATTCCGGCCTGCCAAAAAATAAGATTGCCCCATATCCGAGATTGGATGCTTTGCAAATCATATGCTTTATAAGTGCTTTTCCAATGCCCTGTCCCTGATATGCAGGCAATACGCTTAAAGGCCCGAAATTCAAAACCGGGATGGCACCGTCCGGGGTTTGCACTTCTGCGTTGCTACAGATAATATGTCCGGCGATTTGACTGCCGGAATTGTTTTGGGAATCCTGTAATCCGATGGCGCCAATTTCTGCGACCAGACTTAATCCCAAAATACCGTCCCGCTTTCGCAGCGCATGAACCATCCAGTGTTCATATGGGCATCCAATGCCACCCCGCGCGATTCGCTCGGGATATGAAAAAGCAGCCCTTGTGAGGGCTTCAACAATTCGATAATCTTGTTCCTGTTCAGTTCGGATGGAAATATTCATAACAGTATCAGTACCTTTCCGGAATTATTTTATGATAGTGAATACAAGCCTACACTCGTTTTATCATATCAATACACCAGTCCTCATATTTACCTTGGTTTCCCTGTGAGTCCGTGTAGTCATATACACCGTCCAGGTGCAGTGCACCTACTGTTTGATAGCCTAATCGTTCATACAGTCTTTGGGCTGCGGGGTTGTCTGGCGGATTCACATCAAGTCCCAGATAGGGGATTTCATTTTGCCTGCAATATTCCTCGCACGCCAGCGCCAGCCGGGAACCGATGCCATAATTCCTTAAAGGCGCTATGATAAGCAAGTCAATCATATCCGCGCATTTTTCATGATTTGTATATGCCATCACATCTTCTTTGTTCTCCAAAGACAGCAGTACATATCCGACAGCAAGGTTATTGATAAAAGCGCCGAAATAAACAGCCTTGCCGCCATCCTGCTGCCGGAATCTGTCCGTGTGTACCGAAACATCATTTTTGACCAGCAATAAGCTGTCCAAATCGCTTTCTTTTATTATCCGTATCTGATAGGCTACAGAATTTATTTCATATGTTTTTTCATTCATTCGTGTGTCCCCCCTTTAGTTATGCGGCTTCCAGCAACACTAAAATTATAGCATGTGCCGGACTGGAACACAATGTAATATTTTGCAGTGTGTCTTAAGTCAAATCTGAGGTAGTATTATATAAGGTTTTTGTTTTGGCGAAATGATGCTGGAATACTTGAATTTGACATGATAAA
>Ga0224748_10169_pt1 | contig 17391 bp, 19 predicted proteins | sample LIM_F_Water_Neg_FD_182074 | JGI IMG/M metagenome (GOLD analysis project Ga0224748, IMG submission 182074) | Enriched cells from gastrointestinal tract of the lab mouse from Pacific Northwest National Laboratory (PNNL), Richland, Washington... | ecosystem: Host-associated > Mammals > Digestive...
CAACCGTATGGATGAAGATACACTCCTGCAGTTTGATGGCATTGATAAAAGCTTTAGGGATATCATCTATTCCATAAAGTGTCCGGAGCATATGCTTCTGGATCTGGACAGTACTTTATTTGGCACCTATGGCAATCAGGAGGGGGAAGGCTTCAACTTTCATTATCAGGCACACGGGTATCATCCTTTGCTTTGCTATGATGGTTTGAACGGAGACCTGCTGAAGGCAGAACTTCGTGATGGAACACTCCACTGCAGCAATGATGCAGATAAATTTATGGAACCCCTTTTTCAGGAATATCTGGAAAGAGGCATCAAAACATATCTTCGTGGCGACAGTGGTTTTTCATCTCCTAAGCTTTACAAAACATGCGAGATGAATGGCTGTTCCTATGCCATCCGTTTAAAACAGAATTCCTCACTCATTGCCCTTGCTTCGGATAAAGAGGAGGACCTGTACGAAGCAACCAAAGGGGACCAGATCAGTTATGCTGTAACTTATGGTGAATTCCTATATCAGGCCGGCTCTTGGGATTATCCAAGGCGCGTGGTTTTCAAAATCGAAAAACCATACGGCCAGCTGACGCATATGTACACCTTTATTGTTACAAACATGGATATGGAGCCTTATCAGATCATCCAGTTTTACTGTGGCCGCGGCAGGATGGAAAACTTTATCAAAGAGGGCAAAAGCGGATTTGACTTTGCTGCTGTCAGCAGTCATTCCAAAGCAGTAAATGCCAACCGCATGCGACTTCACATGCTTGCCTACAACTTATTCAATTGGTTCAGGCGACTGGTACTTCCTGCAAACATGCGAAAACAGCAGGTGGATACCATTCGTTTAAAGCTGATAAAGATTGCTGCAAGAGCAGTCCGTTCAGCAAGATATATAACATTCAAACTATGCAGTAGCTGTCCTTATAAAAAGGAGTTCTACAAGACACTGAAGAATATTCAGCAGCTGACCGTACAGTTGGAATAGCAACTATTAACGTACCTTGACAGTTCAAAATAACTCAATCGGATACCAAGGGGGAAGTCTACCCATTTTTGTGGATAACTTGATTGATTTCAAGAGAACTGGTTCAAGGTTTTATAGTATCAAGCATTTCTACATGCTCATGAATAATTCAGGCTGACTTATATTCATTTTTAGTTCTCCTCAAAAATCATCAATTCTAACCCGCACTCGCTGTTCGCGTTTTTGTTGCACGCTATCGTTCTGCGACATCTCCATGGCGCCCCTCTCCACCTTGCACTGACGTATACATGAGGCTCTCAATACTTCAGAATTAATTCTTTGCATTGTGATGGTTTCTGCCCCCTGCGTGGATTCCTTTTTCAGGCAATTCCGCATATCGTAAAAATAGTATATTACATTCCCCATACTGTCTGCAACGCTGCTCGGGTTACGGTTGCGGACATAAGAGTGCTCCAGCAGGTTAGAAGTTTTTCTTTCTTCAAAAGTCATGTTTTTAACCAAAAAAGTGTGACTTCTATATAATCACTGAAATCCTCTCTTTTATTTACCGTGCTGTATCACAACAAATCATCCTTTCTTTGTCAGGACAAACTCCAAATCCTGTTTTGACAGGTATTCTTCGTTTCCCCTTACTATTAGCATAGTGCGCCCAACATAACCTTTACCATGTCTCTTACTTTCCCATTTCCATATTCAACCTCTGATACAACTTCTCACTGACCCGTATCCCACTTTCTTTTAATAGTTCGATACACCTTTCCACCTCCTCCTTCGTCAGCATCCCCTCATCAAATGCCTGTGTGAGAATTCCAATTGTACCGGTGATCGTTATCCCCAGCTTTTTAGCAACCTGCCTGCCCTTATGCTCGTCCATTAGCAACACATCGGAATTCATTTCGTCTGCCAGAATAATTGCTTCACTTTCTCCGGCATCTAATCCGGTAAAATTCTGCAATATGGTAACTGACTTCCCATTGTCCACTTTCTGCACATAAAGGAATTCACACTCCTGTACCATTCGTACTTCTTCAGAAAATGCCTCATTATCTGTCAATTCCCGATATACTGTCTCCGGAATATAGACAATTCCAAATAATTTTTGCAGCAGTTCCAACTGTCCCGCTTTCATCAATGAAATAATCGGTGTGGTATCCGAAACAACAATCATATAGTGGCACCTCTTAATCGCTTCAACACTGCCAGATCTTCTTCAAATTCTTCCTCTGTTTCATCAAAATATGGCAGTCCTAATTTGCCATACAGCGCAATCAGTTCAATCTTATGAAGCCCCAGCATCTCTGCTGCCTTTCCATGAGACATGACACCGCTTTTGATATAAGGATAGACCAGCATTGCATTTCTTGTTGTTTGCGCCTCTTTATCCTCCAACACTGTATATGGTACAATTTCCTCCGGTACATCAATTTCTACCTTTGTCATTGTCATAGCATACATCTCCTCGCTTTATATCTATAAATATACTTCCAGTCACCAACCGCCACTTTAATTGGTGGTTTGCCCTGGCCCCCCCAGGAGCCTTTGTTGCGTCAGCCTGTTGGAATTAAGTTTATTTCGGTGCTCAATAGCTACCCTGCTGCCTTACTGTCTACGCTTAGACTGTACTGTCGCCGGCACAATCCTAAGCCTCTCTTTCGGTGGCGTGGCTAATGACTTACCGAGCGGTTTTTTTCTATCCGCATAACAATACACCCTTGTTTCGTGGCGGGTTTTCATTTATATTATACACCTTTCAGCATATCCTTACAACTAAATTTCAAATAGGCAAATCTGTGTTCTTTCCTCGTCTGCCCTCCTGATTTACGCCTATGGGTTACGGCTACCTTTGAGGCTTCCTCGCGGATCTGAGGTAATATTCCAGCGGATATCCCATATCGTGGAGCAGCGCGCTGACCATATAGATCTTGTAACACCACTCTTCCAGCTTCGCCAGGATTTCCTCCCGCTTCCCCGTATCTCCGCTTTTCACTCCCAGCACCGTCTCCGCCTGATATCACAGATAGCGGGTTGCGGCACTGTTTGAAACGCATTTGCTTTTTCAAATTTCTGCCCCTGCCGGCCCTCCGAAAAGCTTCCTACCCCATCCACCCCGCCAACACCACGCTGGCCGCCGTTCCCACCAGCGTGGCCAGCAGCGCCCCCGTCAGGGTATAGCGGGTCTTCGTCACCTTCGCCGCCAGAAAGTAGACGCTCATGGTATAAAATACCGTCTCCGTACAGCTCATCAGAATAGAGGTCAGGGTCCCCGCATAAGAATCCGGGCCGGAATTTTTAAAAATATCCAGCACAAGCCCGGTGGCCGCGGAGGAAGAAAACATTTTCACCACCAGCAGCGGCATAAGCTGGGCGGGCAGCCCGATCTTTTCCGTCAAAGAACCGAAAAACAGACCAAACAGTTCAAAAAAGCCGGAAGCCCGGAGCATCCCCACCGCCACCAGTAATCCGATCAGAGTGGGCACGATATCCACAACGATCTTCAAACCATCCTTCGCCCCCTCCAGAAAGCTCTCGTAAACCTTTACCTTTGACACATACCCATACCCTACAATAAAAAAGATCAGGATCGGTATGATCACATCCGACATATGCGCAAGCACGTTGGTCATCTCACACCTCCCCTGTCCTTCCACTTACAATAAATCACCGCCGTAACAGAGCTCAACAGCGTTGCCGCTATGGCCGGGGCGATGATGGCCGTGGGCTCCGCGCTGCCGTACTGTGCCCTGTATGCGATCATATTCACCGGAATCAGCTGCAGAGAAGAGATATTGAGAATCAGGAAATTACACATTTCGTTGCTGGCACGTCTGACCCGCACCTCCCCCGCTTCCCGTCTGTCCGCCAAGTATTCCGGATTCCCCCGCTGTGCCTCCAGCTTCGCCAGCTCTTCCATGGCCTTCAGCCCTGCCGGAGTGCAGGCCCAGCCAAGTCCAAGTATATTGGCTATGACATTGGCAGCTATGTATTCCCGCGCCGGATGTTCTTTCGGAATCCGGGGAAACAAAAAAGCGAGAAAAGGCGAGATCCCTCGCGTAAGCTTCCGGATCAGTCCCGCCCTCTTCGCTATTTCCATCAGTCCCATCCACAGCGCAACCACCCCCGCCATGGTCAGGCAGAGGGAGATCGCCTCTCCCGCACTGTCCAAAGCGGCGTTGGTCACATCATTCATACGTCCTGTACATGCGGCATAGACCACAGCCAGCAATATCATAAACGCCCAGATTGCATTTAACATAGTTCTCCTGCTTTAACAGCAATCTCTTTTTTTACATTTTATGGTCCTCCAAAGTGTGTTATGCCATGAATAAGGCCCAGCGATCACTTGCCCCGGAGTATACGCCAGGACAGCTCTCCCTACGTTTTACGGCAGAACCCTGTCCCCGGGGATAAAAGGCAGAATCAGTCTGGAAGGATATTCCTCGGAGTGGAAGATCTTCTGATGTGCCACCTTCATCTGTGTCTCATAACCGATCCTTCCTCCCGTATTCAGGTTCCTGTCCGCATCTGGATAAAGACTGCTGGTGATATCCAGTCTCACGCGACAGCCGGGCTGTATCTTCATGGCAATATTTCCCACCTCGATGTGAAACAGCGTCACCTCCCCCGGTGTCAGAAATTCCGCCTTTTCTCCGTTGCGGAATCTGGCGCGCACCAGATGACTTCCAATACTGTATGCCTTTCCGTTGGGATGCACCACGCTTACCTTGCAGACAAAGTCCGTGTCGATGGCGTCGGATGAGGCGTACAGCTCCACCTTCAGAGGGCCCGTGATCTCCACCGGCTTTTCAAAGACCGCCGAGGTATAGACCAGCACATCCTCCCTCTCTTCCAGCGGACTCTGATCCTGTATCAGATATCTGTCCGGATCAGGACTAGCACTTGGGCAGGGATTGGAAGGATCATACAGATACTGATCGCACGGCTCCTCTCCGGGCGCTGCCTCCGACAGAGACCCGTTTCCACTCCGCGTATTCGCATGTCCTCTGCTGTGCAGATAGTAGGACACATATTTCGTCCTGGCCAAGGGCCATTCATACTCGTCCCGCCAACAGTTGTCCCCCAGAATAAAGAGCTTTATGGGCGCTCCCTCCACATAGGACGTTGTTCTGCCCTTCAGCCAGCAGTCAAACCAATCCTTCAGCACCTCCGTAATTCCGAAGGCATCCCCGGAGCCCTCGGGTCCGAAGTCCACCCCGTCAATCACTCCAGGCAGCTTATCCCCGTGATTCCACGGCCCCACAATCAGCTTGCTGTACTTCCGGCAGCTTTCCGAACCGCCGTCTGTTCGGAACTTCATGTAATTATAAATGGTCTTATCCCGCAGAAAATCATACCATCCCGTCAAATTCAGACAGGGAACCTGTACCTGCTCAAAGGCATCCGCCCTTCCGATCTTCCTCAGATATTCCGGATTATCTATATTTTCCAGCAGCTTTCCCTGGAAATCCAGTCCCGGTACTCCGGGAATGTTGGCGGCCGGCATGTCCTTAATCGGAAGCCACATCAGCTGACCATCCCAGTCTCTGCTGCATTCCTCCATCTGTTTCCTGGTCTCCTCCGTCAACGCACCGGGATAAAATTTTTCCCTGCCAAGCGCTTCTCCATAGACCCAGCCAAACAGCACATTGGAAAAAACACCGAAGGAATAGAGTGCAGGAAATTTGGTCCAGGACGTCTGAAAGGGACAGATGGCTTTTAAGTGCGGAGGCCTGGACTGTGCCGCCGCCAGCTGGGAATATCCATGATAGGACTCACCCACCATGCCCACATTGCCATCACACCAGTCCTGCGCAGCAACCCACTCCACAGAATCATAGCCATCCTCCACCTGACTGCCCGCCGGGTCAAGTATGCCTTCCGAACAGCCGCTTCCCCGCACATCCTGGATCACCACATTATATCCAAACCCTGCAAGCTTCAGCGCATGTACATAGCCTTCTACAATGTGGCAGTTATCCTCCTTGTGATAGGGCGTCCGATTCAATATTGCCGGATATTTCTCATCGTCGTCCGGCCGATATACATCCGCGTACAATATGGTTCCGTCCCGCATGGGAACCGCCACATCATACCATATTCTCACATTGCCTCTCTTCTCCATAAACCCTCTCATTCCGCCGCAAATTCGACATTTCTTCCGGAGCGCTACGCCTTCCACATGGCTTTGGCCTCTATGGGCTCCACATCAAAGCCTCCCACCTTCTGCTGAACGGAACGGATCACTACCTCCTCATCTCCAAAGCAGAATTCCAGCTCTCTGGTTCTGCAGTTTTCCAGCCACCTGACAGACAGTGTCAGCCTGTTCTCCCCGGTCCAGCAGGCAGACAGCACAGCCTCCGTCATGGGGATTCTGCCCTTTACCTCATTGTTGTATCCCCTTCCTTCCATACCTGCCCTTACCACATGCCTGCCGCTGGCGCTCTCCATCTCCAGAAGCAGCATTCCCTCCTTGGGAAAACGGAATGTAAACGCATGGGCGTAATCATGATATTCCTCATTGAAAACGGTTCCCACATCCTCCGGAAAGAAGGCCGCCACTCCCTCCCATATCTCGCATCGTCTGCCCTGGATCTTCTCCTGCCAGGGGGAAGGCCCGGAACACGGCGGAGCCGGCAGCGCCAGTTTTCTGCAAAATCCTTTCTGCTCCCTTGCCGCTTCCTCATCCGCCGGCAGACTGTCCGGGTAATCCTTCTGCCCAAACTCAAACAAAAGTTCCGTCATTTTCCGGTTGGCCTCAGGTGTAGATACGGTCTGGTGCAGGGATACCACCATGTCGTTTTTCGGAAAACCCACCGCCAACTGCCCCATTGCGCCGTCGGCATAAAAGCTGTTTCCCCGAATCCACATCATCCCTCCATATCCTCTGCCGGCTTCCCTGTCGGTAGGATTCTGCAGATTGGTTGCAAATTCCACCCATTCCGGAGACAGAATCTGCTCCCCCTGCCAGCATCCCTTCTGAAGATACAGCTGAATCAATTTTGCATTGTCCAGCGTGGTGGTGATAATACCTCCGCTTCCGTTCTGGGAGCCGTCCGGATGATTCAGCCAGCCCACCCTGTCCTCGCTGATGCCCAGCTTCCGGAAGAGCCTTGGCGTCAGAAATTCCTTCAGTCCCAGCCCCGTTTTTCTGGTGATGCAGGCCCCCACCATGGAACAGGCGATGCTGTTGTAAAAAAATGCAGTGCCTGGCTCATGTACAATGGGGGTTTTAAAAAACTGTCTGATCCACTCCCGATCCTTTACGGAGGGCATACTCTCCATTCCCGATGACATCGTCAAAATATGCCGCATTTTCAGCCGGCTCCAGTAAGCACCATCCCTGTCTGCAAATTCCGGGAAAAGATCGATCAGCCTGTCTTCCAGCGACAGGAGACCTTCTTTCTCCGCAATCCCATATGCCGTTCCCGTCACTGTCTTTGTCAACGACTGGGCACTGTGTGGTATATTCTGGGCGAAGGGCTGCCACCAGCCCTTCGCCGCAATATATCCGTGCCGCAGGATCACAAAGCCGTGCATCTCCGTGCCCGATTCCTCCAGCGCTCTGACAAACCGTACAATGTCACGGCTTCCAATTCCCACTGATTCCGCCGGCACTTCAGATAAAAACTGCCTCTCCATACGCCACCTTCCTTTGAGTTAATTCAGATTCTCTGTGTATTCCTTCACCTGTCTTTTGTAATCTGCTATGATATCGTCGATGCCCGCTTCCTTACATCTGCGGATAAACTCTTCCAGCTTGGCTTCCGTATTGTCCTGGAAGACGCCAAAGCAGAAAGAAAAACGATATTCATTGAACAGCGCGTTCAAAACGGCAATCTCTGCCTCATATTGGGTTCCGTTGTAGCTGAAACCGCTCACAGGGAAATTATCCATTGAAACTTCCGCCGCAAGATATTTGTCCTGATATTTCTGCAGATCTTCATCAATCTTGGCAGAAGGATCATCGTTGTTCTGGATCCAGTACAGCCAGCCTCCCCATGGATAAGCCTCGGCTCTGGGCCCCAGGTCACGGGTATTGGTCTCACGGTCAAGAATATAGTGTTCTCCTTCTATTCCGCCCATCAGAAGCAGATGCACTTCCTCATCATATTTCATGCAGTCAAGAACCACCGCAGACCTCTCCATCTTTTCGGAATATACCGGGAAGCAGGTGGTATACCCATAATAACCGCCTCTCATACTCACGCTTTTGTCGTCAAAGGAACAATCCAGGTAGACTACCTCCTTGCCTCTCTCCTTCATGGTCGCGCGCAGGCTGCTGGCGCCATAGGGATCCGACCCCATAACTGCGGATTTCCCCTCCTGGAAATTGTCATTGAGCATGGTTCCGTTTGCCATGATGTTGGCCGGGAAAACCCCCGCCTTGTTCCACTTTGCCATTTTCAGCACAAATTCCCTGTAATTATCGGTCTCTGCAAACCATTCCAGCTTGTCCGGGTCAAATGCCTCGTCCGTTCCGAGCTTGTCATAATCATAATTATACAACATCCAGGTTATGTTGCCGGCATCTATTCCGAAGGTGTGATACCCCAGCAGGTCACTGTCTAACGGATAGGTATTCTGAGGATTGAAAGCAAAAAGACCGTCATTGTCCCCTGCCGCAACAGCCAGCAGATATTCCTCCAGATCATCCATATTTTTGATGTCTTCCGCCTTGAAGCCATACTTATCCAGCAGATCCTGGGTTGTCACGAACCCGTTTCCGCCCAGCCAGGATGAGGCAGGAGGGATTCCATAGATTTTGCCGTCAAAGGTAGCTACCTCCCAGGACTCCTCCGGCTGATTCTGGTAGGTCAGCGGCATCCAGGTTTTCACAAACTCCATGTCAAAGGGAGTAAACGCCTCGCTTCTCACATAATCCGCAAAGCCCGTCCAGGAAGCGGCATAGATCATATCCACATCCTCGTCGCCGGTCAGGAAAAGGTTGTATTTGGTCTGAAAATCGGACCAGGGAACATGTACAAAATTTACCGTAGTATTGGTCTTTTCCTCAATCAGGGCAACTGCCTTCTGTGTAACGCTTTCCCAATCGGTTCCCAGCGATCCGATTACATAACAGTTTACCGTCTCATGCTCCGACAAGTCAAGCGCTGCCCAGGGATTGTCCGGATCCGCCTGCCCCTCCTGCTGCCCGTCGTTTCCCGGATCCTCCGCATTCCCGCTGTCGGAAACACCGGAGCTTTCCTGGTTTTCCGTCGGCTGAGAGCTGCTCTCCCCCTGTCCCTGGGGCCCGCACCCCGCCGCAGACAGTACCATGGTTCCTGCCAGCAACATTGCCGCCGTCTGTTTCCATAAACTTTTCTTTCTCATACTTAACCCTCCTTTATCCTTTCACTGCTCCGACCGTAAGTCCTTTTACAAAATGCCTCTGTATTACCGGATAGAGAAATATAATAGGCCCTGTAACGACACAGGTCATCGCCATTTTCATACCCGCCTGAGGGACGGTTTCATACATCACAGCATTCATTTCCCCCTTCGCCACAAGCTGCTTCAGCGCTTCTATGCTGCTGAGCATCTCCTGCAGGAAATACTGCAGACTCTGCATGTCCTTATTTGTGATAAACAACATGGAATTATACCAGTCATTCCAGTATCCCAGGGCGGAGAACAGCCCCAGCGTGGCCAGCAGCGGTTTCGACAGCGGCATCATCAGCCTGACATAGATCCAGAAATCGTTTGCTCCGTCCATCTTGGCCGATTCCACAATGTCGAAGGGAATGCTTTTCATAAAATTCTTGGAGATAATCATATTCCACACCGAAAATGCCATGGGCATTATCATCCCCAAATAGTTGTTTTTGAACCCCAGATACTTGGTACACAGAATATACCAGGGCACCATCCCGCCGCTGAACAGGGTCGTAAAGAAGAAGAACAGCGCAAAGGCGTTTCTCCAGGGAAAATCTTTTCTGGAGAGAACATACCCTGTCATGGTAGCCAGCACAATAGACAGACAGGTTCCTGTCACCGTGACAAAGATCGTATTCCGGTAGGAATACAGAATCCTGGTGGGATTTCGGAATACCCATCTGTAGGATTCCAGCGAAAATTCCGAGGGAATCATCTGATACCCGTCCCGCAGCAGCGCCGACTCCGACGCAAAGGATGAAATAAAGATCAGGTAAAAGGGAATCAGGCAGGCCAGCCCAAACAGAAGCACCAGCAAATATCCCATCACGTTGAAGGCCACCCGATCCGATGACATCCTGATTCCCCGCTTCCTGCTTTTTTGCATTTTTTCAACTTTCTTCATATACCTGCCTCCTAAAACAGCGAGTAATCCGGGTCATATTTCTTCACCATCCAGTTGGCTGCAATAATGGTAAAGAAACAGAGGATCGACTGATAAAAGCCCGCCGCGCTTGCCATTCCCAGATTGCTGCTGGATACCATGGCCCGGTAAATGTACAGATCCAGAATATCTCCCACCTCCAGCAGCACGCTGTTGTTTCCGATCAGCTGATAGAACATTCCGAAGTCTCCCCGGAAAATATTGCCGATGGCTAACAGCATCATAATAATAATCGTCGGCTTCAGGCTGGGAATGGTAATATACCGGATCCTCTGCCAGATATTTGCGCCGTCAATCTCAGCGGCATCCACAATCTCCTGGTCCATCCCGGATATGGCCGCCAGGTAGACGATGGAGCCGTAGCCTGTCTGTTTCCAGGCCTTGAAAAATACCAGCAAAAAGGGCCATGGTGCAGCATTTACATAAATATTGAATTTTTCCAGTCCCAGGCTCTGCAGTACCTGATTGATAATGCCGGAGTCATATCCGAATATGGCGTCCACAATGGCGATCACCACAACCCAGGAGATGAAAAAGGGTAAAAACATAAAGGACTGAAATACCTTCTTGAACCATTTGCTCCCCAGCTCGTTGATGATAATGGCAAAGCCCACCTCCATGACCATTCCCACCGTGATAAAGGCTGCGTTATACAACAGCGTATTGCGCATGAGCGGCCACAGCTTGTCCGAGATAAAAAGAAATCGGAAATTCTCCAGCCCGCACCAGGGGCTTCCCAGAAATCCCTTACTGAAGCTGAATCTTTTAAACGCGACAATGATTCCGCCCATGGGAATATAGGAAAAAACAATCACATAGGCAATTGCCGGCAGCAGCATCAGGAGCAGAATTTTATTTCTCCGAACCTGTTTTACAAAATTTTTGATAACTCTCACCTCTCATTCTTCCGGGCTATGTAGACACTTCTGAAGCCGGCCAGATCATAGCGATGGGTTCTGGGATATGTCATTCCCACAAAGAAAATCCCCGCGTGATCCAGCGCCCGGTATCCTCCGCCGCACAGGGGAAGACACTCCCCCTCGGACCGGATCCACCGCCAGCCGTCGTAACCGCCCTCCGTCTCCTCGGGATACAGCATCAGGGAATACAGCAGCTCCGGTATCCTGAGCCCCGCTTCCGCCCTGATCTTATGGAAAGCACAGTTCCCTGTTGTTTCCCTTCCGCTGTCGCGCCGGGTGGTCAGCAGGATTCCCTCTCCGCCAGAGATATATCTCAGCGCGTCCGGAGCACCGGGCTCCGTCAGCTTCCCCTCCGGCGTGATACTTCTCCAGTACCTGCAATCCTCCCCCATGGTACAGTCTTCCTCCATCCACAACCCTTCCGGTATTATCTGTATCTCCCCCCCGGACAGACGCAGCCCCGCGTCCCACTCATTCAGATTACCCGTCAAGTCATAAATTCCGTCCCTGCTGTTGTTGTGGGACCAGGTGACAGGGCCGGAGCCCGTCCGCACCACGTTTCCCTCTCCGGGCTGGCCATGTTCTTCCCTGTTGAAAAAATCCACACAATTGTCGCTGTTTCCATGAGGCAGAAAACCTCTCTTTTTTGCCTCCAGGGCAATGGCCGCCCTCAGGGCGAAGGGAGACAGATTCCATCCCGCCCCCTTGGAACGGCAGGCCTGTACCGCCTGTTCAAAGTTCATACCGTAGGCCGGACTTCTCAGCGGCAGCGAATACCCTCTGCCATCGATCAGGATATTCTGAAACTTGGAAACATAGATCTCCTCCTGTGCCTCTCCCCCGGCATAGAATGCCGGATGCACAATGTCCGTCCCTTCCTTGAGCACATCGCTGTTCCTGAACGCGCTGATTTTCACCATGACGGAGGGCAGCCCCCATTCATCCACCAGAACCGTATTGCTCCCTCCTGACAATATCTCCACCGCCGCCCGGAAGTCCTGCAGATGCTCCTGCGACCAGGGTTTTCCGGGATTTTCCCCGGAAAATACCTCCTCCAATCTTCTGTTCACTCCTGTGTAGGCCTCTCTTTTTTCCATGTTTTCCTTTCCTCCACCGGGATTATGCCTTCTCTTATCCTTCTGTATTTTATGTATATCATTATAAAGAATCTGCGGATTTATGCGTAATATATTGGACGATATTAACAATCAAATGGAACATATTTTACTTTTTTTGTAAAATATCAATAAGGTGTTTTTTCCACAGGAACCAATTGTTGACATTTGAAAACAGGAGGAATTATGCTACAATAGACAAACAGACAAAGCTGCTGCAGAATGAGGATGCTACTATGTTAAGAAGAGATAATGTACCATTTTATATGGAAATGACTGCCTGCGATACCCTTTGCGGCCTGCACAGCCTCAGCGGACAGGATACAGGAACAGAAAACCAGCTGATCTATGTGGCCAATGGCTGCTGCCGGGTCAATCTTCCAGACAAGGATATCCGGCCCGCCTATCGGAATATCATTTACCTCCACAGGAACGTAAAATACGATCTGGAGGTTCCGGAGGGTGAGACCAACCTTGTTTATCGGATTCATTTCCTGCCCTCTGCGGATCCGGTTCACCTTGACCTGGATTCCATGTGCAGAAACAGCGATACCATGGACGGCTTCATGCACTACAGGAACCGTTACTGCTTTCTGATCGATCAGGAAAATATTGCTTCCACCATAAACGAACTGATTCGGGAATTTCATGGCTCCTCCCCCCAGCGGAACAGTATGATAACGGCCCTCCTCACCATATTGTATATCAAAATGGCCCGCTCCTTCTTTACAAAACGAAAAGCCGCAGGGATCTCCTATATCAGTCTGGCAAAAAAATATATCGCGGAACACAGCAGCGATCCCATGACCATCCAGCAGATCGCTGATAATGTAGGAATCAGCCGCTCCCATCTGGAATCCCTTTTTTCAAAATATGCAGGCCGCAGGATCACCACCCACATTAATACGGTCCGGGTAGACAGAGCTGCCGCCCTGCTGACATTAACGAGAAAAGACGTGCTGGAAATTGCCCTGGAAGTAGGCTATGAAAACCGCCAGCACTTTGCCAGAGAATTCCGACGCCGTTACAGCGTATCCCCAAGCCAGTACCGAAAGCTGTACGGAACCCCGCACCTTTCGGGAACACAGCCTTCCGGCGGCACAAAGCAACCCCCGGAAAGCTGATATTCTCAGGTTTCCGGGGGGTGTCCGCCCGTCAAATCATCCGGCTGTCGGCGCCGTGATCTCTGCTCCGACTCTGTCCTTTCACAATACTCCTTACAGAGTACCCTGGGTGAACAGGCTCTTCACATGCTGTACCTCTTCGTCCGTTGCCTTGCTGGCAGGAACATAGTAGGATTTTTCTCTCGCGATGTTATACAGCTCCTCCTGTGACTGCTCACAGGCATTACGCATCTGCTTCAGGGTCGCCTTCAGCTCCTTGTTTTCGGACTGGGCGATCATTCCCGCATAGCGGGTCAGTTCTCCGTTGATACCGGCAAGGGTATCTGCCACCATAGTTTTTTCCTGCATGCCTTCTTCTCCTTAACCCAAAAATTTCATAAGCTGCTGCTTATTATCCATAGCCGACTTAGCGCCTTTTTCAAAAAACTGCCTGACCTGTGGGTCTGTGGCCTCCTTCGCATAGGCCTGCATCTTGCAGTGCGTGGTGTCAAAACCACCGATCAGATGACGCAGATTCTGTAAATCCAGTTCTGAAATATTGCTCATTTTCATAGCCTCCTTCTGCCTTTTTGGTTGCAGAATTAGTGTGAGCAGTTTCGACTTGGAATATTCAGCTTCAATTTTTTAACAGGTTCAGATAAAGTCTGCAAAAACAGATACTGCCAACACCGTCAGAATCCCTGTCACAACAATGGAAAGACTGCTCATGGCACCCTCCACCTCCCCGAGCTCCATGGCCTTTGAGGTGCCCAGCGCATGCGCTCCGGTTCCGATGGCAAGCCCTTTTGCCACCGGCTCCTCAATCCGAAACAACTTGCAGACTGCTTCCGCCAGGATCGCTCCCGTAATTCCGGTAATACAGATAGCCGCGATGGTCAAAGCGGGAATTCCTCCCATCTTCTCGGATACTCCCATACCGATAGCCGTGGTAATGGACTTGGGCAAAAGCGTCACATACTGTTCATGAGTCAGACCAAAAACAATACTCAACACAAAAATGCTGCCCATGGCCGCTGCCACGCCGGCAACAACTCCGCCCAGAATCGCCGCCGGATACCTCTTCAAAAGATTCAATTGCCGGTAGAGCGGCACCGCCAGGCTTACTGTGGCAGGCGTCAGAAAATACTGGATATAATCCGCACCTTTTTTGTAGCTGTCATACTCAATGCGGAAGACCAGCAGCACGGTAATAATCATCATCGTCGCAATCAGAAGCGGATTGGCAACCGAAAGCTTTGTCTTCTTTTTTACCCAAAGTCCGGCCTCATAACAGACACACGTCAGGGCTGCTCCAAAAAATGCAGATTCTGTCAAAATTTCATTCATCGCTGTCCCTTCCCGGATTCCTCCGGCTATCCCGGCAGGACACTTCCTCCACACCCTGCACTTCCTCCCGGGTACGCTTTCCGCCTGCCACGATGCAAGGCTCAGGCTCTTTTCCCTCTTCCAGGGAGTTCTGCCGGCCGTTCACCCTCCAAGGCTCAGGCTCCTTCCTCACCTCTTCCAGGGAGTTCTGTTGGCCGTTCACCTTCCAAGACTCAGGCTCCTTCCTCACCTCTTCCAGGGAGTTCTGCCGGCCTTCCACCTTCCCACGACGCATAAGCCTCTGCGTCACTCTTCCTGTCACTGCCATAATCAGTATGGTGGTGGTAATGCTGATGACAAACAGTGGTACCAGCATCTGCCGCAGCGCCTCCACATTGGCAATCAGCCCCACTGTAGGCGGCACAAACAGAATGGGCATAATTTCAATCAGAAAATCAGCCCCATCCTCCACCTTTTCCAGAGGAATGACCTTTGTCACAAGCCCAATCAGCATCAACAGAAGCCCATAGACACTTGCTGCGACAGGCAGCGGAATCAAGATTTCCATCAGCTCCGCCAGAAAAGAAATCGTCATAATAACCGCAAGCTGCTTCATCAGTTTCATAGCACTGTCCCCGTCATAGCTGATGCCTCACCACACCGTACTCGTCATCCAGTCGAAAATAGGGACACTCCCTCTGATCTCCCGTCAAAAAGCGGTACATCTCATCCTCGTCCAGGTTTACCAGACAAGAATAGCACTCATAATCCTCGTCATACACATAGTTGACACATGCGTCACAATTTGAAGCCGCCATGGAATTTTCTTCCTTTCTTACAATTCACGCCCTTCTTTCCTTCCGGACAAACGTTCCGTCAAAGACGCTCTTCCCTGTGCAGATACGCGTAGATCTCCCGTTTGGACACACCCCGATCCCTTGCCACCTGTTTCATGGCAGTTTTACCGTCCATACCCTGCCCCTCATAGCGGGCCATATGCTCCTCGATGCTCAGGCTCTCCCAGGACAAAATTTCCTCCTGCCGTTTCTCCTCCCGGCTCTTACCCTCAATGACCAGCACATACTCTCCCCTTGGTTCCTGACTCTTATAGTATTCCAGGGCACCTTCCAGAGTAGTCGGCATCACTGTCTCAAATTTTTTCGTCAGCTCCCTGCACAGGGTTATCCTCCGCTCTCCAAGCGCCTCATACAGTTCCTCCAGTGTACGCACAAGGTGATGCGGCGCCTCATACAGAATCATGGTACGGCTCTCCCCGGAAAGCTCCTCCAGAATCTGCTTTTTTTCCTTCTTTTCAACCGGCAGAAAGCCTTCAAAACAAAAACGCCTGGTGGACAGACCCGACAGGGTCAACGCAGTGATGCAGGCCGCCGGCCCCGGAAGACTGGTGACGGGCACATTGTTTTCGTGACACATACTCACCAATACCTCTCCGGGATCGGAAATAGCCGGAGTTCCCGCATCCGTAATCAACGCGATGTTCTGCCCGGTCTGCAGCTGTCCCACCAACTGCCTCGCCTTCTCCACCTTGTTATACTCATGATAGCTTGTCATGGGAGTGCGGATTTCAAAATGAGTTAAAAGTCTGATGCTGTTGCGTGTGTCCTCCGCCGCGATCAGATCCACCGCCCGCAGGGTCTCCACCACACGCGGCGTCATATCCTGCAAATTCCCGATGGGTGTTGCGCACAAGTATAATGTTCCCGACACGGTTGTCACCTCCTGTTCCTTTCCTGTCGCCCTGTTTCCCGGTATGCTCCCCGCCATGGACTGTTCCTCAATAACCATATATCTCGTAAATCTCCGGCATGTATACCCCCGGCTCCCGGTACACAATCAGCGGCTTCTCCACAGTCATCCGGGATCTTCCTCCCCGCACTGCCTCGATCAGCACCATATTCGGCTCCTTATCCACATAGGGATAAACCAGCTGCATACGCTTCGGTTCCAGCTGAAACCGTACCAGCGTGGTCATTATTTCCGCCAGACGAAAGGGACGATGCACCAGAAAAAAGTGTCCTCCCGGCTTCAGAAGCTTTCCGGTCTGGGCTGCCACATCCTCAAAGGTACAGAGCAGCTCATGACGGGCCACGGCCTTGGGTGCATCCGGATTTACGATTCCATGACGGCCTATCATATAGGGTGGATTACAAGTGATACAATCAAAAGAAGCAGACTGGAAAATATTGTCTGCCTCTTTAATATCTCCGGTTACAATGTCTATCTTGTCCGTCAGTCCATTCAGTTCCACACTTCTGGCCGCCATGTCGGCGCTCTCCGGCTGGATCTCCAGCCCGGTAAGATGTGCACAATGGTATTTAGCCTCCATGAGAAGAGGAATAATCCCCGTTCCCGTACCCAGATCCAGAAGCCTGTCCTCCTGCCTTGCACGGACAAATCCTGTCAGCAGCACCGCATCCATCCCGAAGCAGAACTTCTCCGGGTTCTGAATGATCCGATAGCCGTTCCGCTGCAGTTCATCTACTCTCTCATTGTCCTTCAGACTGATTGTCATCGTGTCCTGACTGTCCTTCCTGTCTCTGTCTGTTATTCTGACCTTGATTGTATCTGCCGCGGCCATGCTGTCTCTGATCGCCCTCCTGACGATGCC
>Ga0224748_10175_pt1 | contig 17231 bp, 17 predicted proteins | sample LIM_F_Water_Neg_FD_182074 | JGI IMG/M metagenome (GOLD analysis project Ga0224748, IMG submission 182074) | Enriched cells from gastrointestinal tract of the lab mouse from Pacific Northwest National Laboratory (PNNL), Richland, Washington... | ecosystem: Host-associated > Mammals > Digestive...
ATCTTATCGGCAATCTGGTCGAGAACCCTAACGGCGATCATCTTATGACCTACGGTCTGCCCTATAAAGGCAAGGATGTTTATTTGTATGCCGTTACGTCTAATAAAAAGCGCCTTGATATACTCCTTGCCGAGCGGTTCCCCGAAACATCGCGCAGTACATGGCAAAAGCACATAAAGGCCGGTCATGTGAGTGTTAATGGCACCGTACAGACATCACCCAAGCAGGATGTCACCGAAGCCGACCAAATCACAACCAGCATTCCTGACGCGACCGACTTTAGTCACCACGAACTGCCTATTGTTTTTATGGACGATAACGTCATCGTGGTCAACAAGCCTGTCGGTGTACTGACCCACTCTAAAGGGGCACTAAACGATGAGTTTACGGTTGCCGATTTTTTCCGCCGCTACACAACAGTAGGCCTTGAGACCAACCGGCCAGGAATCGTCCACCGGCTCGACCGCGACACAAGCGGCATTATCATTGGCGCCCGTAACCCCGAAACGGCACATTTACTGCAAAAGCAGTTTGCCGACCGCAAGACAAAAAAGACCTACATCGCGGTTATCGATGGCCATCTTAAAGAAGCCGCTGCCAAGATCGACCTGCCAATCGGACGCAACCCCTCCGCTCCCAGTACCTTCCGGGTTGATGCCAAAGGCAAGCAGGCGACAACCGAATACACCATCCTTACCGTTAACGACACACAAAGCCTGGTCGAGCTCCGTCCTTTTACAGGTAGGACGCATCAGCTTCGCGTTCATATGGCCTATCTCAACACCCCCATCCACGGAGATAGGGTATACGGCAAAGAAGCCGACCGCCTCTATCTGCATGCATTTAAGCTGGAGATCACCATCCCGCAGGGCGACCGCCGCGTATTTGAAGCGCCCTTGCCGCCAGAGTTCACCGACGCGTTTGCTGAAGGGTTGGTATAATGCCCGGGCTTGATGAGCTTGTTATTCATCCGGCCTCAAAAAATATTCTTACGCGGCTGCAGGGCAACCCACCGCAGTCGCTTTTGCTGAGCGGCCCTAAAGGCCTTGGCCTGCATCAGATTGCTGCACATCTTTTTGCCGCACCTATTGCGGCCGAGCTCTCCCCGCAAGACGCTAAAGAGCAGCCCGATGAGAACGGGACTATCTCCGTAGAGACGGTGCGCCGGCTGTACGAGCAAACGCGGGCCATGCAGACCAAGCAACAGGTGATTATTATTGATGACGCCGACCGTATGAGCAAAGGCGCCCAATCTGCGTTTTTGAAACTGCTGGAAGAACCGGCCGCACACACCTTATTTATACTTACGTCTCATCACCCCGATACATTACTACCCACGATCCTCTCTCGTGTTCAGCACACCGTTTTACGGCCTGCGACAGCCGACCAGACCCAAGCACTCATTGAGCGTCTTAACGTGCAGGATGCGAAAAAACAGGCACAGCTCCACTACATTGCCGAGGGTTTGCCTGCGGAGATCATCCGGCTTGTTGAGGACGAAGAACAGTTTGCGATGCGGGCTGGTTTTATTAATGATGCCCGCCAGCTGCTTCAAGGTGATACCTACCAAAAAACGGTCATTATACAAAAATACCGTAGCGACAGGGCAGCTGCGCTCCGGTTGGTCGACAGTGCCATTGCCATTTTACGGCGTACGGTAAGCACAAAACCGCAGCAGCAGCTCATCGGGCAGCTCGAACAGCTCCTCGAAGTTCGCGAGCACATAGCAAGCAACTACAGCCCCAGCCTGCAACTCATGCAATTCGTGCTATAACACCGGTGATGCTACAGCACTGCCTCGCTCAACACGTCAGGTAAACCCGTCGCGTCTTCGCCTCGTTGTGCTATAATACACTCATATGTTAGGAATGCTTTTAATTGCTATTTTTGGTGGATGGGCAGTTGCGAAACGACAAACGATTACAGAGGTAGCGACCGATCTGCCACTTAAAATTTCAGAAAAACTCGAACGGCTTTGGGATGTTGCACAGGAATCACTGCGTGACAAAAAATATCTCCGTGCCGAGAAGGCGCTTCTGACTATTCTTCGTGTCGACGAGCGAAACGCCACCGCCTATAACCGCCTTGGAATTTTATATGCCAAGCAACAAGCATTTAAAGATGCCATAGAATGTTTTGAGATTGCCCAGAGTCTAGAACCGAGCGCCAGCAGTCTTCATAACGTCGGGCTCATTTATTACGAAACCAAGCAGTATGAGAAGGCTGCGCTTGCATTTGAACAAGCGCTCGCCATGGAAAACGATCTTGCCGCCAGGTACGTTGCGTATGCTAAGGTTCAGGAAAAGCTAGGGCATATAAAAAAGATGATCGATGCACTCGAGGAGGCGGTAAAACTCGACGCGACACCTCAGACACTGAATATTCTTGCCGATGCGTACGACCGCAATGGTCAGACCGAACTGGCAGAAAAGCTTCACGAAAAAGCCAAGCGTATGCTCACCCCCGAACGCCCGCAGCACATCCGCCAAGTCCGGCGGGTGATGTAACCTAAGACCTACCTATAAAGGATTCGAAATGAAAGAACTGATTGGCTCAATTATTACCGACTGCGCAGATGACAATGCAAGAACACGGCAAGAACTCCGTTTCAAGACGCTCTTTGGCGTACAACCATCGTTTTTGGGAGTTAGTTCGTATAATTCAATCGAAGCGGCGGGTAACCTTGTTGAGCAGTTAGATGTTTTGTCTCATTTTCCGCTCGCAAACAAAGCATCCGAATCTGTTATTCTCGTAAATGTTGCTCCCCGGAGCCATGCTATTAAAAAGAAGTGGGAGAACGGTACTCCGTTTTGCATGTTCCGTACCGCTAACACCTTGGTGGCCAGCACCTACGAAGGCCACTGTCTAGCGCTTGCCCGCGACCTTGGTATAACAGACTCTGTAGAACTCTTCGATATTCCGACCGTTACAAAGGCCGCGGTCGAATGGGGAGAGATCACCAAGGAAGAGGCAGACCGGATCAACAATACGCAGTTCAGGAGCCTTGAGTTCCTGCCGCTTGTCGCCTATTGGGTATGGCAAGGACGAAGCGTGCCATCTACCAAACAAAGCCTTACGGAGCTGCCTAGTGCCTCTGGCCAGGCGTGGTTTATTGATAATTTTGGCAACGTTAAAACAACCCTTACTAAAAAAGACGTCAAGTTTAACGAAGGAAAACAAGTTACTCTTAGCAATGGTGAGGTCGCAACCTGCTACCAGCGATTAGCCGACGTTCCAAGCGGTGCAACGGCACTCACTGTTGGCAGCTCGGGATATGGCGCCGATCGCTTCCTTGAAGTTGTGATCGGGCAAACAGGCCGCGCATCAGAGCGTCTTGGCCTTGCTGTTGGATCACCTATTTTAAAGTAGCCTTGGAACCAAGGGCGGCTTGCTTTACTTTTTCAAAATAACCCTCGGACATCATTGTTTTCCAATTATAAAATAACGGCTCGGGCAGTGACGAGGCGTCACACCACTGCAAGGCGTCGCACTTTTCGGGCTCCATAATACGCTCAAGACCCTCCGGGGCATCACTTGTCATCCAAATGGTCACATAGTGTTTATTCTCTTCCGGCAGCGGGTCGTTTGTCACAAAGCCGAACTGAACATTCGTTAGCTCAAGACCGGTCTCCTCTTTAGCCTCCCGACGTGCCGTCTCCTCAAACGATTCACCAAATTCTACATGGCCACCAGGTGGCGCCCATGTGCCGGCGCCATGTGAGCCGCGACGTTTTAACATTAAAAATTTTCCGTCTCTGAATATAAATACGGCTAGGCCGACCCGGACATTTGGTTTTTCCATAATTTTAGTATAACAAAAACGCCCACTATTACAGTGAGCGCGTTTGCTTGGTACTGGGGGCAGGATTCGAACCTGCGAAGGCGAATGCCGACAGATTTACAGTCTGTTGTGTTTGACCGCTCCACAACCCCAGCCTACGTGGAGCCGCCTTTCGGACTCGAACCGAAGACCTGCTGTTTACAAAACAGCTGCTCTAACCAACTGAGCTAAGGCGGCATGATTATTTACACGAAGTACAGGTACAAGTGTACTGTAATAATAGCATTTATTCAAGAGGTAGGGCAATAAAAATACCCCGCGGAAACGGGGCATTTTGTATGTGTAGAATTAGCTTTTACGAGGCTTAATTTCGTTGCGGCCAAGGTTTTTCTTGGTCTCTTCGTACCAGGCGTGGGTACGAGCAATAGGGTCATAAGCTCGCTTGCGAAGCTTGTCGGGGTTGTTCTGGGTGTTCTTGGTCGTGTAAATACGGTGACCGGTAAGCTCACTGATAAGGCCGATCAATTTACGCTTTGTATTCTTCTTTGCCATTTGTTACTCGCTTAGATTGTTATTGAAATCTTATTTATTCTAGCATTAAATTGACATAATTACTAGAGGTGAAACACTAAAATGGAGCCACGATTGGGATTTGAACCCAAGACCCCTTCCTTACCATGGAAGTGCTCTACCACTGAGCTATCGCGGCGTACCTCGGTTAATTGTACCAAATCGGCCCCTGTATGCCAAGTAGAGCGGGGTTATTTTTTACGCTGAGCTGCGCGGCGGATCGACGACAGCCGGACAAGCAAAGCCGACTGTAAAAGTGACCAGGCAATTGCATTAGCTAAAAACATAGCAGCACTAACGATTGCAACCGCCAGGATGTTCTGGCCAAGGTCACGGTTTAATAAGCCGACGATACCGGCAGTAACCAGCAGTAAAGCTGCAATAACAATATATGCATGCTGAAGCTTGGCGCGTTCGCTTGTCTTGGCATTCCAGGATGCTAAAGTTTCTTTTATTGATTCAAACATGTTCACCTCTTCTTACTGAACATATTTTAGCATTATATGCTTACAATGTCAATTAGCTTAGCTGTGCACGCTCATCAATCATAGCCGCTAGCCATAAGCCGTTTTGCAGTATTTTTGTTAAGAGAGGCAGGCTTGGGCGCTGGTGCCACGCGTAAACATATAGGCAGCCGTCGGCAACCTCTATAGTAAGACCGCCAAAGTGATCCGCCATCCCTTTCGTCACGTCACTATCAAATAGCTTTTCTGCCGCAAGCAGCTTTGCGGGTTCGGTGTATATCGCATATCGCTCCGCAAAAGCGGATGACAGCCCGGCAAACATACCGACGGGAGGTTTTGCAAGGGTGGTGAACTTAGTAAAAAGCTGGGCATAAAACGTATCGCTGTGTGTATGCAACCCAATAAAAACATGTGGGAGATCTACTACTGTATGCAGGTCGAACGCCATAATAATCCAGTCCTGGGTTCGCGGTGCTTTCCCCGGAAAATGGATAGTATCCGTTCGCTCTACAACCGTTATGTCGTACCCCTTAAAAGAACCGATGCAGTAGTTATTGTCACGGTGTGTCGCCGACACGGTTAGGCCGCGGACAAGCCGGTGTTCGTCGTTGTGCTGATCGACATAACCAAAATAGACAAGCCCTGTTTTTTCAGCAAACCGCATAAACACGCGCTTATGAAGCCGCGATTGCAGCACCTTAGCTGGGACAAATGCTTTCGTATAATACTTGGCGTTTCCGCGTACCGTTTTAAAATCCATTGGCTATTTCTCCGTTACTGTGTCGAGCAGAGTAGCAAGGTACTCGGCATGACTCCAGGTGAGGGGAGCGACCGATATGAATGACCCGTCAATCGGGCTGATCTGCTCAGCCATGATTCCTGTCGTCAGAGTTGCACTTTTTTGCACCCAGTTAATCGTCTTCTTTGCCTCATCGTCCTTGCCTGTTTCTATATAGTACTGAGCCAGCCAAAGAGTAGTAACAAACCACAGGTTGCCCGAATCCGCACCGTTAATGCGGTAATACTGGTCGTTTTCGTAGCGGGGCAAGCCGATTTTGCCTTGGTCTATGCCAAAAGTACGCTGGAGTGTCTCGACCGAGCTAGTTAGCTCGTCGCTGCCTACCGGGAAAAGCCCAAACATAAACGCCCCGAATATACTCGAAACATCTATTGTTTCGTCGCATACTACCGCACCGTCCTTTACTATCACGCCTTTATAAAACGATTGCCGAGTACTGTTGTACAAGTATTTGTGGGCAGCAACGGAAATATCATCAGCCGTGGAGCGCCATTTTACGGCACTGTCCGCATCCTCGGCCGCATCGGCAAGGTCGGCAGCCGCATTGAGGGCGGCATAGACGAGCGACGTCGTGTAGGTGGTAATAAGGAAGTTTTCTTCCCATAGGTCGTAGCTTGGCCGTGGCAAACCGGTTGTCTTGTCTATAAAAGAGGCGAGAAAGTTTGCCATCGGAACCACCATTGTGTGGTAGAACTCGTTCAGGAGACGGGGACTCTTATGCATCTGGTAATACTGCGCAAAAATAAACAATACCAATGCCGTTTCATCCTCTTGGATAGGAGGTGAGACCAATCCGCCCTCATGGATATAAGGGTGCCAGCTGCTCCCAAGGGCGCCGTCGGCACGGTATTTGTGCATTAGGTAGCCGTCGGGCTGAAGTCCGCGCCGGCAAAACTCAAAAAAGCGGTAGGGTTCGTCAACGTAGCCCATTCTGATAAGCGGCCAAAGAACGTATGCCCCGTCACGCGGCCAGCAGTACGCATACGCGTCACGCGAGTAGTTAAGGACGGCCGTATCCGTACTGGCAATAACGGCACCCCGCTTATCGATTTGCGACTTAAGGATCATCGTGCTCCGAATAAAGTCCTCACGGTACTCCGGCGCCAGCTTATCGGCCACATGGACCGCCGGCTGCAGCCACGTTTTCCACCAATCGGCGGTCATATGAAGACGCTTAGGTACGCCTTCGCGCCGCACCTGCTTGTCAACATACAAGGCCTCACGTGTCGATGTTCCTGCCGCAATCCAATAGTGTATCCTTTGAGAGCTATGCGCCGCAATACTCATTCGGAACCGCAAAGTAGAATCAACACGGCCATGTTCGACATTACAAAAGCTCAGTTCGCCGTCATCGGCATCACGGTATGTTCCTTCACGGCCTTCGATACCGAACAGGCCGATAGTATGTTGGTCAAAAGGCTTGCCGTCCTGGGTAGTGCCCGATACAATAAACGCGCGCCGTCCTCTATAGTGAAGGATGCCGTCGTTGTCGGGTAGGTACTGTGCCGTATCTGTATTGCTCCGCGCGTCGCCAATATCAAATGCCTGGTGCATAAATAAACGGATGTCGCGGGTCTGATCGCGCATATTAATAACATGAATGTTCCGTATAAAAGCGCTGATATTGGCATCAACGAGGTCATCCATCTCGAGCAAAATACCTAAATTGTTGTTTTTTGCCACTGTATGGCCAATAAGAGCTTGGTGCGGATAGCGGAAGGTAAGCTCCCACGAGCCGTCGTCGAGCCAGCTTACGACACCGTCGACCCATACACCCACACGATGCCTAAGGGATTGGCCTGCTGCGTGGTTTTCCAGCCCAACATAGGGGAAATAAAAGTCATGAACCAGGCCGAACTTATTAATTCCGACATGAAGCTCGCCGTTGCTTAAAACGATTGGTCTAGCCATCCAGCAACCCTCCGTAACGGTGGCTTTCCATCAACCGGTAGCGGACATCCCGAAGCGCGTTCATAAAGTATAAAAATGCATCGTACGGCGAGTTGTACGGGCTAAAGTATGCGTGGACATCACCATCGGTGAACCACTTGGTACACATGTAGTAAACATGGTCGGAAGTTTGTAGTTTTCGCCAGTCGTCAACAAGTGCCTGGTCGCCACTATGTAGAATATCTTCTTCAAGCGCGTAAAGGTGGCGCAGTGCCTCGTGCTGCATACTGTTGCCAAGCCAGGCCGTAAGATCACGTTCGGCGTCCGCCCAGGTGACCGTATGGGGCATATCGACCTCGCCAGCAGAATCATGCGTATCGATCGCTTCGCTTGTCGTGTAGAACGTATTGTCGGGGTTAGAAAGCCACTTGCCAACAAAGTTTTCAAAAAAATCAAAGATCCCGGTGTCGTGCCATTGGTGCTCGCCAAATGTTTCGTAGTCCATGAACAGATTAATGAGCGGGCTGTCGGCAATCGACGCATTTGCCCATTCGCTGTATGTATCAGCAGTCAGTGGCCATTGCTCCCACGCCTTGTTACTAAAGCGGAAAGCGAGGTCATCGCTAAGGCGATAGTTTTTTAAAAGAAGCGCAATCTTCTCGGTGCCAACGGGCCGATACACGTAGTTAGGGCTGCGCCATCCTAAAATAGGGTCCCAACCTTCAGCAAGGATGCCTTTAAAACCATAGCCTTCCGCCCATTTGGCAAGGCTGTTATTGTAAGCAAGCTCCGTATTACGGAAAACACTTGTCTCAACCCCAAAAAGCTCACGGATTTTATCACGGTGCATCTCTACCTGACGTTCGAATTCTTCCAAACTGTAAAAGAAAGCTAGGCTGTGATAATACGTTTCAGAGACGATCTCCACCCGGCCGGTAGCCACAAGACGCTTAAAACTATCCAGAACATCCGGCGCCCATTTTTCTGCTTGTTCTATAAACGTTCCCGTAATACTTAGCGAGACTTTAAACTCGGGGTGCGTAGCCAGCAGTTTTTCAAGCAGCGCATTCATTGGCCGGTATGACTTATCGGCAACCTTATGAAGAATCTTCTGGTTATCGCGGTCGCTGCCATCATGTTCCTGGAAGTAGTCGTGGCGCTCGGCCGTGTCGAAGACGCTGTATTTGCGTACCCGAAGCGGCTGGTGGACGTGCAGGTACAAAACGATACCGCGCTTGCTCATGCTGCCACTCCGCTACCAGCCTTCGCGTAAAGGGCCATACAGTCGCGGGCGACATCATGCCAAGAAATACGGGCATACTCGTGTTTTACATTGGCGCGCAGTTCGTGAGCGAGGGAAGGCGAAGTGGCAATACCGACAATTTGATCGGCAAGAACGTCGATATCCCAAAAATCGTAACGGAAGATATTGTGAAGTACCTCGCCAACGCCGGATTGTTTGGTAATAATTAAAGCCGAATTATAATGCGCCGCCTCTAATGCCGTAAGGCCAAACGGCTCACTCACCGAGCTCATAACAAAAATATCTGCAACGTTATACGCGTCGCGCCACTGTTTGCCGCGTACAAAACCCGTAAAAAAGACTTTGTCGGCGATACCGAGATCGGCCGCAAGGCTAATAAGTTCATTGCGCTGTTCACCGTCACCTGCAAACAAAAAAACCAAACGGTCGTGCTTTTCGCTGGCACGCGCCGCCGCTCTTATAAAATGAGTCAATCCTTTTTGTATGGTAAACCTCGTTACGGCGGACACTACTGTATAACCCTCTTCTTTAAGTGATTCAAGATATTTGTAGGTGCGACGATCGTAGTCATACCCATCCAGCGAGGCAACATCGATAGCGTTATATATCACTTCGATCTTGTCCGCAGGGATATTGTACTTTTTAATTATGATATTCTTTGTGACGTTGCTCACAGCTATGATTCGATCAGCCATCATAAGGCCTTGGTATTCAATTTCATGAACGAGGGGGTTGCCTGCGTCGGTACCGGAGCGGTCAAACTCGGTTGCGTGAACATGCACTATAAGGGGGGCATTGGTTAGTTCTTTGGCGCGCATACCCGCCTCCATAGTCAGCCAGTCATGCGCATGGATAGCGTCGGGCGCCTGCTTTTTTACCAGTTGCTCGACAAATTTTACATAGCGCTTTTGTACGCCGCGCATGTCATGAAGATCTTTCATATCTACTTCGTCGAGACCAAGCTGACGCAGGTGTTTGCTGTCGTACGCACCCATTAATCCGTACCGCGCAAGCGGCTCAAGGTGGGTTGCCCCATGAACGGTCATAAAGTCAGTGTCTGGGTGAGTTGCGGTATAAGGAACGACAAAGTCTATTGATGCGCCTTGTATCGCCAAGGCTTTAGACATGTGATAACATGCCACGCCAAGTCCACCACTATTGTGCGGAGGGAGCTCCCACCCGAGCATCAATATCTTCATCTTGTCATGTCCGGACCATGCGTCGTCCGATGCTCCTTTTTTCTTACCTGCGTTCGTTGACCTCATTATAGGACTGCGCTTATGCTTTTGCAACAGCCTAAGGCGGGTTTGTTAAATTTTACACATCACATAAATCACAATCACTGTCGTGGACGTTCTGAGCCCGCCAAGCGCTCATTGCTTGGTTTCGGGAGAGCAATTTCATAAGACGGCGCAGCTCACTCAACCGGTGCAGGTAAAAGCCGACTTTGCCGGCCGCATAAATATTATATTTCTCCACATACGCCCACTTTTCGCCAACAGGAACACTTACTGCAACCGGATGCGGATGGTAGATCCTCAGCGCCTGGCCGGTTGCTTTTCTTGTTAAGTGATCGGCAATATAAGTTGCTTCGTTAAGAGCGGTCTGAGCATGGCCAGCATACGCTACGGCTGCGTTATCACCAAGCACATAGATATTCTCACCAGTCTCAAAATACTGGTTTACGACGACACGTCCGTCATCATTCCGCTCAAAATCATGGCTTTGCCGGGCAAAAAAAGGATTATTTTGTGAGCCAGAGGTCCACACGACCGTGTGAGCGGGTATGTTTTTACCATCAATAGTAACGGAATCTTTGGTAAGCGACTCGACGCGGTGGTTGGTAATAATTTTAACGCCTAGTTTTTTTAAACGCGTGCTCATTTTTTTGCTTGCCGTTTTTGAAAGGTTAGGAACGAGCCGGCTTTCTTTTTCAACCAGGGTTATGGTCATTTTCATACGGATAGTGTCGTGGGCACGGGCAACTTCGCGAAGGTAACTCCCTAATGCACCGGCAAGCTCCACGCCAGTTAGTCCACCCCCAACGATAACATAGGTCTTATCGGGGTGCCTGCTTGACGCGACATCATCATGGATGTGGTGTTTTAGCCGTCTTACTTGGTCGAGCGTTGCAATACCAAAACTGTGCCGCCGAAGCCCCTCGATACCAAAGTAGTCCGTCACTGTCCCGATTGCTATTACCAGTTCGTCGTATTTTATTTTTGAAGCTTCGCAGACAACCGTTTTTCGGGCTGAATCAACCGACACCATACGGTCCTGCACCACAGTTACGTCGTGATGTAACGCAAATATATCCTTTAGGCTGATCACTGAACTTTGCGCGTCACGTCCAGTAGCCACTTGGTAAAGGGTTGCGTGGTGCAGAAAATACGGTTCGTCTGAAACAAGCGTAATTTGCCCCAGCTGCTTTTTGCTCAGCTCCAGCGCTGCTTTTACCCCTGCGAATCCGCCTCCAACAATGACCGTATGCATATATGCTTATGGTAGCAAAATTATACCGGGAGAGCAAAGGTGTATCATTTTTAGATAGCCCTAGGTAAACTATAGTTATGCTCGATAAAACCATTAGCCAAATTACATCGGACGTATCCCGCTTTTTGTCACAGCCTAACGCGTTTAGATCCGTCCTTATTCTTATCGCCTCAATTATTATCGCCTACTGGCTAAGCCACTTTATAGCGAAGGCCATTATAAAACTGGCCCAAATAGTCGCTGTCCATTCCGACAAAGAATCTGATGACGAGCGTCAGATCCGCCTGCGCCAGATAGAAACCTACCTTAGCGTCACGGTTGCTATTACCCGGGTGGCGCTCGTAACCATTGTGGCGTTTATCGCCTGGCGTATCTTTAGCCCGACTTCATCGAGCAGCAGCGTTGCAGCTATTGGTGCTGGTACGATCTTTATCGTTATTGCGGGCCAGACCATCGGGCCGTTGCTGCGTGACGTTACGGCAGGCGCCACGATGATCGTGGAGAAATGGTTTAATGTCGGTGATTTTATTAAGGTAGAGCCGTTCTGGGATGTCTCTGGTGTAGTAGAGCGGTTTACACTTCGCTCCACACGCATCAGGCAACTAAGTGGTGAGGTGGTATGGATCCACAACCAGCAGATTACTGCCGTGCATGTCTCGCCAAGAGGTGTCCGGATGATGGCTGTCGATATTTTTGTCCGTGACCGTGCCGAGGGTGAAAAAGAAATCGAACATGTTATTGGCACCGTCCCTACAGGCCCTACAATGCTCGCCCGGCCGCTGCGTATTAAATATGCCGAACGATGGGACGACGAACTGTGGCGGATCACCGTTGTAGGCGAAACCCCTCCGGGTCGCGAGTGGCTCATTGAAAAGTATTTTATTAGTGCACTTAAAGATATCGATGAAGGCAAGAAAAAAGCCGACCGCATTTTTATACACGAACCAATTGCCCGGTTTGCCGATCCTGCAGCCGACCGCAGGTTTAAGCGCGCAGTGCGCGTTAAAAAAGATTCGTAGGTTATTTTTTAACAAACGATACGGCAGACTTTTTGCTGCCTAAAAACCGCGTAATTCCGTAGGTGATAGCCCCGCCACAAAGGCCAGTAAACAGCCCGCCAAGAATATCTGCCGGATAATGAACTCCAACAAAAATCCGGGCCGTGCCAATGGTTAGGGCAGCAGCTAAAAGCAAAATACCAATTTTTTTGTACCTGGTAAAAAACAGAACCCCGGCGGCAATTGCCGTGCTGATAGTCGTATGGTCGCTAGGGAACGACTTACCGGGCGCATGGTCGATAAGCTGCGTCAGATGATGGTCCATAAAGGGCCGGTGATCGACATTTAGCAGCATCATCAGCTGTAACAATATATATGAAACAACAAGGGTAAGAAAAAAATATATCACCGGCTTCCACTCTTTTTTATAAACATACGTTCCCATACAAATAAATGCCGTCAAAAACACCGCATACACAAGATCCTTGGCCAAAAACACCATAATAGCGTCGAGTAAACCAGACCGGCCGGCAAAGCCGTTAATAAAAAGGAGGAGCTGATCATTCATAAGTTGGTCTTATTATACCGTACGCTGAAAATTTTTACTAAGCATAAACAGTAATCATTGCATATTAGTGCGTTATATAGTATAATAGTAAACACAGCGAGACGGGCGGAGGTCCGTCTCCTTAGTTTGAGGAGTGCGCATGAAAGCCATGCCGGTGGCAAGCGACGTCGCAGACGGCGTCAAGCAGAAGCTGGGCAGCCTGACCGGCGTCCAGAACCTGACGGTGACGTCGAAGCGCAGCGTCATCACCGTCACCGCGAAGATCGCCCCGGGCAGCCTGGCTGCCGTCAGGGACATCATCGACGGCTACAAGGACAGCGGCTTCACCGTCGCCCTGGATCGCCGCACCAACGCGTAACACCCTCAGCTACATACCCCGCAAGTAGAAGGGAGAGCCCCCGCTAAAAAGTGTCGGCCCCGCTACCGGCGGGGTCTTCACTTTTTATGGGTGTGGTTATTTTGACACGGCAATCTTAGCAAAGACAAAAATAAGCGTTTATAATTGGAAGGGTGCATAAACAACGATAGCAACTCATAGATAGGAGTAGCCATTTGAACGGTTTTAGCATCTATTTAACATCGTATCCTGTAAAAAAATACTCACGCGGAGACGTTATCCTTCACCAGGATATCGAGCCGCCCTGTGTGTTCCTCATTAAAAGCGGCATTGTAAAAAGTTACAATTTAACCGCAAAAGGTGAGGAAAAGCCCATCGAACTAAGCACCAACTTTGACGTTTTTCCCATAGCGTGGCTGTTCGATAAAATCAGCAAAAGCCAGTACTACTACGAGGCAACGACAGACGCCGAAGTGTACTGTGTCCCAAAAGAAGAATTTATTACCTACCTTCGCAATAACAGCGAAACCATGCTGCAATTGTTAGACCGCCAGGTAGACCGGTCTACCCACACACAGCTCCGGCTTAACGCGCTGGAACATTCCAAAGCTACCGATAAAGTAGTCTCTACGCTCCATTACTTTGCCCTTCGCTTTGGCCACAACATTACCCGTAATACTATTAAAATCCCTCTGCCGCTTACCCAGCAGGACGTTGCGAACTTTACCGGGCTTACCCGCGAAACGGTTAGCGCGGAGTTTAAAAAACTAACGCAGCAAAAAGTTCTTGGACATAGGGAACACGGTTACGTTATCTTTACTAACAAGCTGGACGGGCTGCTCGACGACAGCTTTGAACGCCACTTCATACGTTAGGAGTCGTAACCCTATGAATCTTATTACGACATTTAAGCGCAGCAGCTTTCTTAAACATAATGCAGTGTTTTTCCTTGGTTCGGTTGCCGTAGGAGCCTTGAACTATTTATACTACCCGCTGTTGGGCAGACTGCTCCCGCCGGCATCGTTCGGGGAAATCCAGGTGCTTGTTTCCTTATTCCTGCAGTTTACTATTTTTCTTAACGTTCTTACTCTTATAACCGTTAACATTGCCGTCAATTACAAAGACTCCGAAAAAGCCCACCGTATGATATTTGAGCTCGAAAAGCTTTCGGCATATTTTGCCCTAGGAATCCTGGCACTCAGTATTATTGGCGGTGAGTTTTTACGCTCATCCCTGAAGTTTGATTCCACCCTCCCGTTTGCAGCGCTTGCTCTTGCGATGGTGGCTAGTATTCCTCTGACATTCCGTAGTGCATACGCCCGCGGACAAAAAAAGTTCGGCATCGCCTCTATTTCGCAGCTACTAGGGGCGGGAACAAAAATAGCGTTCTCTGCCATGCTCGTTATCTTTGGGCTGGGCGTAAGTGGCGCTATTTTTGGGATCGTTGGTTCTCAGATCATAGCATTTTTGTATGCCGCCCGCTGGGCCGCCAGGTTGGGATTTAAGCGCCCAGCCGATACGCACTACGGCACGCTGCCCGACCTAAAATTGGTGCTGCCCGAGATAAAATACGCGGCAGTAGCGTTTATTGGTCTGCTGACGCTCACAATGATGATGAGTATAGACGTTATTGCGGCCAAATATTACTTTGATGCCCGTACGGCAGGTCTGTACGCGGGGATCGCAACGGTAGGGCGGATCGTATTCTTTTTGGCCACCCCCATAGCACAGGTACTGATGCCACTGGTCCAAATAGACAAGCCGCCCCAAGAGAACCGCCAGCTTCTCTTAAAATCACTCGCTCTCACCGTAGCAGTTTGCGGTAGCGTTGTTTTAGCCTGCGCGCTAATGCCCGCGCAAATTATTAAAATTTTAATGGGTGTTGATTATATTACATATGCAAACTTACTGGCCCCACTCGCGCTTACTATCTGTATAATTTCTATCATCAATTTAATTTGCATGTACTATTTATCGCTTCGCCGGAAAATGGTTATGGTTGTTGGTATAATTGGCTTTGCTGCAACATTGGGATTCATAGTGATGTGGCACGACAGCTTGCGATCAATTGTCCTAAGCATGCTGTCGGCAAGTATTTTGACGTTAAGCGCAACCGGAACATACGTATTAGTAAATCTAAAACGAGGACGCCGCTATGCAAAGCAGAACAATATCGATCGTTATACCAATATATAACGAAGCACCAAACGTAACGCCCCTTTACCGGGCAATAAAAACGATTATTAACAGACTGCCTCACACCTTCGAACTCATTTTCGTTGATGATGGGAGTAGTGATGATTCCGTAAAACGAATCAAGCGAGTCGCTAAAAAAGATAAAGAAGTCCGCGTCGTTGAACTGGCACGCAACTTCGGCAAAGAAATCGCCGTTACGGCGGGTATACATGCCGCCCACGGCGACGCGGCTGTCATTATGGACGCCGACCTTCAGCATCCGCCCGAGCTTTTGCCAAAGTTTATCGACGAATGGGAAAAGGGGGCCGACGTTGTTGTTGGAGTAAAAGAGTACAGCAAAGACGAAAGCTGGCTCAAAAAAACCACTTCCAAGGGCTTCTACTCGGTACTCGGAAAAGTCTCCTCCGCATCTATCACACCCCACGCCAGTGATTTTCGGCTTATCAACCGTAAGGTAATAAACGCGTTTAAGTCATTTACCGAACGCAACCGGATCACACGCGGAATTATCGACTGGACAGGTTTTGAGCGTCATTATATTTATTTTGAAGCGCCGCCCCGACAGCACGGTGAAGCAGGATATAGTTACCGAAAGCTCATTCAGCTAGCAATGAATAGCTTTACAGCGTACAGCATGATGCCGCTAAAAGTAGCTGGCTGGCTCGGGTGGTTCATACTGATTGCGTCGTTCTTATTTGGATCTTTTACTTTTGTCGAGCAGTATATCCTGAATGACCCTATGCACCTTAATGTCACCGGAACAGCAAAACTGGCTATTATTTTACTGTTTTTAGTGGGAGTTGTTTTGATATGTCTCGGATTTGTCGCACTTTACATTGCACGCATCCACGATGAAGTCCTTAACCGGCCGCTTTATATAGTCAAGGAAGAAGTTAATGGAGATAAGGAAGCATGAAGATAGCCCATGTAACGTTATATCCGCCAAAGGGCGAAAAGCATGTCAGTAGCAGTGGCGTTGCGTCGTACAGCAAGAACCTCGTTACCAGTTTGAAAGAAAACAGCGAAGAGCAGTTTGTTATATGCAACATACTTGATACAACCGAGCGCTACCGCGAAGAGGGCATAACGGTTATCCGGGCCTTTACGCGTTCGCCAGGCTTTATCGTAAAAGCGCACAAAGAGCTTAAAACAGTGAACCCCGACGTTGTTCACATACAGCAGGAGTTATCGCTGTTTGGCGGAATACTTACGGCGTACCTGCTTCAGTGGCTGGTTTTTGCCTGGCGTAAAAAAACAGTTATTACACTGCATGGCGTCGTAAACCCCCGCGCAATTAATGCGGCGTTCGTTAAAGAAAATAACTCCAACCTGCCTGTTTGGCTCGTACGGCTTGCGTTCAGAATTATTTATACGCCGCTCATGAAATGGGCACAAACGGTAATAGTACACGAGGATTACTTTAAGGAAATAATGGTAAAACACTACCATATCGCACCCGAGAAAATCCGTGTCATTCCTCATGGGGTCGAGCCGCTGCAAACAATTCCGCAGGCCGAAGCCAGAAAGCAGATTGCTGTAAAAACAACCGCTAACGTCGCGCTTTTTATGGGATACGCCACCGGCTACAAAGGTATTGACCTGCTGATTGATGGCTTTGCAGCGTACGCCAAACAAAATAAAAGTGCGTACTTAATTATTGGGGCGGGGAAGCATCCGAAACTTCAAAATGACGCAACCTACCTTAAAGAATATTCACGGCTCCAAGCAAAGGCAGCAAAGTTGCTCCCCGGTAATCAATACACCTGGAGGGGGTTCATTGAGGAAGATGGTATTACCGCCTACTACAGCGCCAGCGACGTTTCACTTTATCCCTACACAACGGCAATGTCCAGCTCGGGGCCGATGTCTTT
>Ga0224748_10176_pt1 | contig 17166 bp, 6 predicted proteins | sample LIM_F_Water_Neg_FD_182074 | JGI IMG/M metagenome (GOLD analysis project Ga0224748, IMG submission 182074) | Enriched cells from gastrointestinal tract of the lab mouse from Pacific Northwest National Laboratory (PNNL), Richland, Washington... | ecosystem: Host-associated > Mammals > Digestive...
ACCTGGCGACCATGGGCAACCGATTTCACGTTTCAGTGGTAAAAGTCTGATCAAAGGCGAAGGTGATGCGTCCAGTTTTCCAAGTGGTGGTTTGCGCGCTACCTTTGAGGCAAGAGGTTATACATACTGGGATTGTACGTCCCCTGCTTTTTTACGCGACAATGTGTTATGTATTCCAACGATTTTTGTTTCTTACAACGGCGAAACATTGGATAAGAAAGCACCGTTATTGAAATCGATTGAAGCGATATCCAAACAGGCAACCAGAATTGTCAATGCGTTTAAAGAAAAAGATGTAAAACGTGTCATTCCCATGGTAGGATTGGAACAGGAGTATTTCCTCGTCGATAAAGAATTGTATCGAAAGCGCATGGATTTGATGCATACCGGACGCACATTGTTTGGCGCTATGTCACCAAAAGGAGAAGGCATTTCCAAGCATTATTTTGGTTCTATTCCAACCGGTGTGGACACATTTATGCAGGAAGTCGATCAGGAATTATGGAAATTGGGCATTTATGCGAAAACAGAACATAATGAAGCTGCGCCTTGTCAGTTTGAGATTGCGCCATTATATACTGACGTCAATATTGCAGTTGATCAAAACCAGATTATCATGGATACATTAAAGAAAATTGCGGATAAACATGGTTTTGCGTGCTTATTAAATGAAAAACCGTTTGACCATGTCAATGGAAGCGGCAAACATAACAATTGGTCTTTGATTACGGATGACGGTCAGAATTTATTGGAACCGGGAGAGCGTCCGCACGAGAATATCCGTTTTCTGTTGTTCGTCTGTGCCGTGATCAAAGCGGTGGATACCTATCCGGAGCTGCTTCGCATGGCTAGTTCTTGTTATGGCAATGATTATCGCTTAGGCGCAGATGAAGCGCCTCCGGCAGTGATTAGTATCTGTATGGGATCTTATTTGGATGAAATTTTAAAGCGATTGGAAAAAGGCGACGATCAAATGGAGTTTGAAGTCATTCACAAGCCATTTGAAGTTGCGAATTTGGCATATGTGCCAAAAGATACCAGTGATCGCAACCGAACGTCTCCATTCGCATTTACCGGTAATAAATTTGAGTTTCGTATGGTGGGATCTTCCCGTTCCGCTGCGACAACCAATATTGTATTGAATACGATTGTGGCGGATACGCTTCGTGAAATCGCAGATGAATTGTCCGGTATTAAATATATCGATGATGTCCGCCAAAAATCTTTGATCATTTGTCGCGATATATTACGCAAACATAAGCGCATTCTTTTTTCTAAAGACGGATATAGTGAAGAATGGATCGAAGAAGCAAATCGACGAGGTCTTCCCAATATTCCACATTACGTGCACAGCATTGATGCGCTTGTCTCTGATAAAGCAATCGCCTTGTTTCAGCGCAATCAAGTATATGCGCAGAATGAATTGGAAGCGCGTGCCAACATCTTATATGATGAAGTCGTGAAAAACATTAAATTAGAAGCGATGATTTTGTTGGATCTTTCTAAAAAAGTCTTATTGCCGGCATTGGTAAAAGAAATCAAATTTTACAGTGATGCACTTCAATCATTAGGAAAAGCAAATGCATTTTACGAACGAAAAATCGATCATTTATTAGAACTGCTGGATTTGTTTGATCAACGTTATCATTTATTAAAAGATACGTTTATCAATCGTAGAGTTTGTCAATCTTATAAAGAGAAAGCATTCTATATGAATGAAGAAGTCGTGCCTTTAATGAAAGATGTACGTGATGTGATCGATGCCATTGAAGAAAACATTTCAGCGCAGCATTACCCTGTTCCTACATATGAACAATTGTTTACGTCGGTAAAATAATGAGCAGAAATCCATTTAATTTATGGGTTACCAAGTTAATAACTAAGTTTATTAGATTCTTCTCTACTGTACAGCAACGAAAAATGATGACATAACGCTCATCATTTTTTTTAAAATTGCATTCTTAAACCGTTTCATTTCATATTTGTCAATCATCCATCACAAACTCCTTTCATTTAAAACATTATAACAAAACATCAAAATAATGTATCATCATCGATTGAAAAAAACGCTCAATTTGATTAAACAAATTGAGACGTTTTATTATAAGCATTTTCTTTTCTTATAGGAATGAATGATAAAAAGTATACAAGCACTAACAACAAACATCATCCATAGATAAAATGCTTTATTCATTTCACCGGTAATTGCGCCGCCTTGTGCACTGTTATTCACTTTGTTATTCAACGGATGATTGTTTTCATGAGCATTTTTAGATGGTTTCCAAGTATCCGGTGTTAAAGATTCATCTACTTTAATATTGGACATTGTATCATATTTCATAGGTGAATCCACATTCAAGTCCGGTTTCCATTCTTGTATGATCGCCAGATTTTTTTCTGGTCTTCCATCACCATTTGTATCGATATTAATATCAGCTTTCGCATCTCCATTAACATCAATTTCGATATCAGGTATATAATCTTGATCGATGTCAATATTTAGATCTGCTATTTTATCTTTGTTCAAATCCAGATTTACATCCGCTCTTCCATCATCATCGGTATCTATATTTAAATATGGCTTGTAATACGTACTTGTACAATACTCTTTTCCACAACTGTTGGTTTGACATTTGTTTGGTTTCCATTCTATCGGTCCGATATTGATGTCCGGCTCATTGTCTTGATCAATGTCTATGTTATAGTTTGGTTTCCCATCTCCTGTCGTGTCAATGTTGATGTCGGGTTTGTTGTCGCCATCAGTGTCGATATTGATATCTGCCTGTCCGTCACAATCAACATCTATGTTGATGTCCGGTTTTCCATCGTTATCCGTATCGATGTTGACATTGGTTTTTTGCGTCTCATCACTGATCGCATATTTCTCCAATGTCTTGGTCTCAAAGATCAAGTATCCATTCTCTTGTTGATTCTTGATTTCCTTTACTTTGTTTTTTTCATTCACTTCATACAGATAAGTTACTTTTGATGGGTTCTCATATGGAAGATAGACTTTTACGCTTTGACTCGGTTGTATGACTTTATCTCCCAGTTTCAGATAGACGTCATATGCTTCCAATGCTTCTCTTGGTAATGTCGGTAATGTTTTTTTGTCGATTTCTTCTACTACAAGTACCATCTTTGGTGGGAACGTCTCATCTCCGATCGCTTCAATTTTTGCAGTCTTGTCTTCATTGTATACCACTTTCACTCTTAATCCGTTCCATTTGTTGGTCGCATCTTCGATCCATTGTAGAATGTCATCTTTCTCTGTCTCATCCAGTCGATCTTTTGTTTCTTCGTATTCTTGTTTGATCTGATCGATGATCTTTTTTGATTCATCGCTACCATCGACTTCTGTTTCAATATCCGGCAGTGGCACTAGCACAAACGTCACTTTTCCTTCATTGCCTGCGTTGTCTGTTGTTTCTATCACATATGTGCCGATTTCATTGATCTTGATTTCCTTGGTGATTGATACTGTTGTTCCGTCTTTTTCAATCGTTGCGCTGTTTACGCCGCTAAGCTCATCCTTTACTTCTATGAATCTTGGCAAATAATAGTGATGATATACACTTTTGTCTTTGACTCCGATCACTTCTGGCGCTGTCTTATCAATCTTTACTTCGATGTTTTCTTTGGTTTCATTCCCACTGTTGTCTTCTATCTGAACTTGGAGCTGATACTGCCCTTCTGGTAAATTACTCATGGTCAATACATCGTTTTTCATACTCGTTGTGATCTTGTCTTTGTGATCTATCTTCACTTGAATCGCATCTTCTTTGATGCCTGATAAGTTATCATTCATTGTCGCTTGCAGTGTATCATCTTTTGTCCATGTGCCATATGTTTTATCAAATGCGATCGTTGGTGGTGTCGCATCTGCGATGACATTGTACAGGGAAGATGTAATGATTGTTTTTCCGTCTTTGTTTACTGCTTTTGCATAGATCATTGTTTTTCTGTCCGGATCAATACTTGTATGATCTCCTGGTGTCCATCGCGAATCACTGTCCGATGGTATCTTTGCATTTGGATCATCATCCAGAATATAGTAGATATCGCCACTGTTTCCATACCATTCCACTTCGATATCGACACTTACTGTTTGTTGATAGAAGAATCCAAAGGTCAATGCATTGATTAGCTTCTTGATAGGATCGTTGTTTAGTTTGATTGTGATTTCCGGTATCCCGTCATTGAGTTCAATCTCATACAGTTTTGTTTCATTGCTTTCGTTTCCTGCTTCATCCACGCTCTTAAACAAGATTTCATAAGTCTGTGGTGTTGTTAGCGTAAGCGTATTGTTTCCCATCACTTGCCATGTGATGCCATGATCCAAGCTATACTGGATTTCTTGGTTGATTCCACTCGCTTTGGGTGTTATCGTTGCGCCAATCGTCAATGGTGATGCGTGTTGGTTCCCGGCAATGAATTGTTCTCCTCCTTGAATGGTTGGTTCATCCGGTTGCTCTTTATCAATACATACGCTGATGCTTGTTGGATTTCCTTCCCCATCTTTTGTGATTCCTCTAAATTCATAATCATTGTTTTGCCAATGGTCTTCTTCGATTTTCATATGGTCGCTATCCATCGTATTCCATGTACTTGAGCCATTGATTCGATACTCATATGTGATTGGTTCCACGACCTTCACATTTGTATTCTTTAGTTTGATGCTTACATCCTGATTGACCCAAGTTCCTGATGCATACGCTTTTCCGTCATCTGTTTTTGCTTCTATCTGCAGAATTGGCGTTTCCTTTGTTTCAATGATGTCTGTGATCTCTATTTCCGCTTCTGCTTTCTCTTGCGCATTGTTTTCAATCACAAACTTATAGTAGCCATTCTTTTGCGCTTCATAGATTTGTGTCAAAGTTGCCGGATTCAATGTTGCCAGTAATGTATATGCATCACTTGCTTGTTTCTTATAGTATACTTCAAATGCTTTCGCTTGGGATGCTCCTGCATTTGCTCGTACATCGATTTCATGAATTGTCCCATCGCTATTGAGTCCTTTTGATGTCGCTGTGATTGTCGGTTTCACTTTGTCAATCTTTTCCACCGGAATCGTTAGGTGCTTTTGATTATCCGCATTGTCTTCTATCGTTATTTGATAGTTTCCATTGTCGCTTGCGTTAAATTCATATGCGGTTCCATTTTGCGTTAGTGGCAATGTAGCTCCACTTGGTTCTATCACTGTTATTTGTTTTACTTGGCTTAATGCATCAATAGGCACAATACTTACTTTCTTATCTTTGCTTGTCCAAATCGTTTCGTTTTCAATTTGGATAGTGGCATTGGGATTTGTTTTATCAATCTTCACTTCTCTTAATGTCTTTCGATCGCTTGTTTCTGTCGCATTCTTCAATACGATGACTGGATAGGTTCCACTTGTTTCTTGATCCAGCAATATCTCGCTTCCTTGTTTGACTTCCATATTGGATTCTATCAATGCGATGCTTGTATATCCGGCTGCGAGCGCATCATTGGATAGTTCGATCTTTACATCCGTATTGTTCCATCCTTGTGCATTTGGATTTGGTGTAATGATGAGATAGCTGTCCGGTATGCCATTTGTTCCTACTTCAAATACATATTCCGTATGATCTGTCGCATCATATCCGATGAAGGTCACATCATATTTGTCCGCAAATGCTTTTTCATTGTTCAATACGTCATTCGCATACGTCATTGACCATGTACCTGCATTTTCTATGATGCCGTCATTGTCCGCATCCGGATGTATCGCACTTCCATTCATGGCGGTTAAGGTTGGCTTTACACTTGTCGGTATTTGATCGCTTTCTATCAATCCGTCACATTCAGAACCGATTGTTGGCATTGCGTCCTTTACCATCGTACCGTTTATAATCTGTGGTTTGATTTCTATCGCCACTTTGTCCAGCATTAACGTATACGTTGCTTGTACAGCGTCTAAATATTCCATATCTCCTGCTTTATTGATTAGGATGTCCACATATCTGTCCCCATTCATCGCTTTGACGAGGGCGCTCGCTCTTCCTGTGGTCTTGTCATATCCTTGGGAAATGATTTTCGCTTTGTTTGTATCTCCTACGCTGAAAATGATATCCGTTTCTGCTTGCTCATTTACATCCTGATCCAAATATGCTTCTATTGTGATCGTTTTCCCATAGGTAAGGGTTGCCGGTCCCATATCGAATGCGATTTCTTGTCTTTTTTTATTCCCGTTATAATTAACGATATAGATATCCGTTGGTTCACTTTCATTTCCTGCTTCATCGATGGATTTGAATTGCAATTCATATCTTCCCATCGTCGTGATATCAATGAACGTGTCCGCTCCTAAGGATGTCCATACGCCTCCATTTATTTGTACATACATCGTTTGGTTGATTCCACTGTTTTTTGGTATCAGGTTTCCTTCTACTTTGACTGCTTCATAGAATGCATTCGCATCTGTATATTCGGATGCATGATCAATTTCCGGTGTCTGTGGCTGTTCTTTGTCAATCCAAAATCCATATGACATTGGAAATGAGATCACTTGATCACTCACATACGCTCGGAACATGTATTCTTCTTTCATCCATGTCGATGTCGCTATCGTTAATTGTGTTCCTGCATTTTCTGCGACATCACTCCAGTCTGTATCACTTACCTTTTTATATTGGAATGTGATTGGTTCTTTGAAGTTCTTATTCGCATTGCTTAATGTTACGATCACATCATCATTCGTCCATGTGCTGTCCACATAGCTTCGGGTTGGTTGATTCGCCAATGCGGTTTCAATTTTTACGACCGGCGCATTCTGTTCAATTTGTGTGACACTCACATCGGCATATACAACTTCTTTACTGCCTGTGGTAAGTTCAAATCGATATTCTCCATTCATTTGTGCTTCATACGTAAACATCGCTTTGTATGGATTCAGATTTTCCAAGAATGTGAAATTGCTTTCTCCATCTCCCTTGTATAGAACTCTTAAGCTATCCACACCTGATATGCCAACAGTTCTTGTCACATCGATATCTTGTTTCAGTTTATCCGCATGTAAGCTGCCTGATACTGCGCTGATCGTTGGTCTTGTATCATCAATATTCGTGATTGTTTGGTTGACTGTTGTTGTATTCCCTGCCATATCTGTCGCTGTGATTGTATAGATTCCATTGGATGTAATCGGGCATTCATACGTATCCACCGCTACGATACCGCATGTGAGTGCATCGCCACCTTTGGTTAGGGTAAATGTATCCAAACCACTAAGGGTGTCTGTAAGATTCAAAACGATGTTCATGGAACCTGCATACCATCCGCTTGGCACTTGTACGTTCACATTTGGCGATGTCTTATCAATCCTTACTTTCCTTAAGGTCTTTGGACTGCTTGGTCCTTCATCACTCACAAGAGATACCCTTGGCAGAAAGCCTTTGTCTTCATTAGTATAGGTAAGTTCATTGATTGGATCTTGATTGCCGTCTGTGATGGAATGATATCCAAAATATATTGCTTCATTGCTTGGCTTTACTTTTACGTCTGTATTGTTCCAGCCATTGTTATTGGGTTGTGGCGATATCTCTATCCAGCCATCCGGAATACCATTGGGATCCACTGCAAACACATATTTTGTATCATCTCGATAGTCTTCCAGTATAACGTTATATTTGTCTGTGAAATCACCTAAATCGTTTAATACATCGGCATGATATAAGAGTTTCCATGTACCCGGATTTTGAATGATACCAGCTACATCCGGATCCTCTGCGATCAATGGCGATGTTCGTTCCAGATAAGGGGACAATGCATCTGGGATCGTATCGGAGAATGCAAGTTCACTTGATTCCGATAAGATGTTTGGCATAGCATCCCCTATCGTCTTTCCTTCGATGACGGAAGGATGGACAATAAGCTCTTTCTTTGTGAAATTGAGATTCATTGTTCGCTCTTCTGCATCAAAGTAAAATAAGTCCCCACTTTTTGAGATTGAGATCTTCGCATTTGTTCCTGCGGTCAATGGTCGTATCGTTACTTTTGCTTCACCGGTTGTTTTGTCATAAGATTGTTTGATGATTTGATATTTTCCTCTGGAATCGCTTGGAATGGAAAATACAAGATCACTGGAGGATTGCTTGTTTACATCACTGGTTAAATTCGCATGAAGTTCCAGTTCACTTCCATATTCCACCGTTGCCTTGTTATAAAGTTTATCAAAATCAATGGCTTGATCATCTTTTAATCTTACAGTAATCGTTGTGCCATTACTGCGATAAGAGGTATCTCCCACACCGTCATCAATGACATACAAGGTTAATTGGAAAGAGTTTCCTCCATCCTTCAAAAGATTTTGATAATCAATAGAAACGGACTGTTTGTCGGAAGAAATCACATCCAACACATTATATACTTCCTTACCATTGATGTCTGTCGCGCTTGCGGCAAGATATCTTGTCCCTTCTTTCGCACCTGAAAAAGTAAGCGGAAGATCGATCAAAGTAGAAGAGGTTGGATATTTCAAAGAGAGGATGGTCCCTTTAACGCCAGGATCAGAAGCATCCAAATTCACATTCATCGCATTGCTCATCATCGTAAGATAAGGACGACTGCCGGAAGTATCAGAAACCGGTTGTTTGCCAGTGAGTTTGGTTGATAATGCATAGGTTGGTTTTGCGTTATGATAAGTCAATATCTTATCCAAAGGCAATTTCATCAATGGTCTTGTCGACATTGTCATTGCCGGTGTGGTAACTGCCGGGCATGTTGTAGTAGAATATATCGGATCAATAATGTCTACCAATGTAAACTTTACCGTTGCACTTCCTCCAGGTTTTCCTCCCACTTGGAAACCATAACGATAAATACCGTCATCTCCTATTGAGGCAATATTCATAGAAGATGTGCTACTTGATAGTTGATAACAAACGCCTTGTTTGAACGTTACTGTTTTTGACCATCCTACAGACAAACCTGTTATAGTAAAATTTGGTGCTGCCACACCACCATCAAATATATTCCCTGGTACAAACAAAACACTCATAAGCGGTTTTCCTTCCAAATTCATTGGACCATTGTTAGAAGATTGAGAAAACCTAATATTATTTTCACGCACATCACCTACTAAATAATCAAACTTATCAGCTTCACTTTCCACACATGTACTTCTCGGATATCTCTTTATTGTTGTGGTATTGCCACGTATATATTGAATTTTAAATCTATACTTCGCACTACTCAAAAATGAGCTTGCATCTCCCCCACCATCGCTAAAAGAATCAATGAATCCTGTCCCTACTTCAGTAACTGTATTTGTAGGTGGTTGACATGTCATACCTACCGCATTCGTATATTTCTGATAATTCTGAGATCCTTCTCTCTTATTTTTCCCAGATAAGAATCTTGCCAATTTCTTTGAAGATAAATCATCATCTTTCAACCACCAATTCCCTGTTAGTTGAGGAATACTTGCATCTAACGCTGTGATTACTGTATTTCCAGAGGAATCTGTTCCTGTAGTACCTACCTGTAACAAATCATTTGTACTTGCCAAGCTTGAAACAGATACGGTTTTACCGATATTTCCAAAAGAATTACGATAATTATTTGCGATCGTATTCGCATCATTCCATGTCTTATTATCTCCAATACTCGATTCCCCCAATAACAAAAGATTGGATCCATCATCCCCTATATACGTAAAGCTTTCTTTTCCAAATATAACTGTGTCCCCTATATTATAAATAGAACCGGCTTTTGTATTCGCAGATAAAAAATGCATCATGTCGTTAGAAAAAAATATAGTAAAAAAGATTCCGACAAAACCGATGATCATCATACCCAGTCTTTTTAACATACGTTTCATAACTAACCCTTACCTTTCATTGATTATAATCCCAGTCACAATATAGAACACATTCAAATTAAAAAGTTATGTCAATATACGTTTTTTATTAAAATTTTACAAAAATTGCGTAAAAGAAAAGACAAATGCTACATCAAATGTCCTTCTTATAACAATGCTTGATATGCTTTTAACCATCCATTTTTACTTAAAATCTCTTTATATGCGTTATCACTTCTGCACAGTTCTTTTACCAAAGGCTGTATCTCCAATAACTCCTTTCGATCTTTGGCTTTCAATAAATCCTGCGTATATGCAAAATCCAATATCACAAAATACGCATCATTTGTATTGGATATTATATTATTGCGATATTGAATTGGATGAAAATCCACGATTTTCTCATCAATATGCTTTCCATCATTGGTTTGAACAACCTCATCTTGTTTCACCTGTATGCTTTCTTTCAAAGCGGATACTCCGACAACACCGCAAACAACTGCCATGGATACTTCCATCAAATTCATCCACATATTTTGCGCAAACATGCTTTTCCATTTTGTAAGTATTCCTAAAATCGTGGAAGATGTAATACCTTCCATTTGAAAAGAAATCTTTCTTCCCTCTGTGCGTTCAAAATCACGTACCACCTTATGAAAGGCTTTTCTAGCTTCATGAAGACGTCCTTTTACCGTACTGATATTGATATTCATTTCATTCGCGATCTCTTCCATCGACATCTGTTTTAAATAAAACATTTCAAGTACAATACGTCTTCGATCCGTCAGTTGTAACAACAAACCTTCCAATATTTCTTTGTCGCTTAAATGATCAATATATGCATGCGGAATAAATTCCTTGCGTTTTTCTTTTCCAAGTTCTTTTGAGATTTGATCTTCATCATACAAGGTATCTTTGTTCATTTTGAACAGCCTTTGACATTTCGACATGGTGATCTTCCTTAGCCATGGCACAAATAAGGTCGTATCACGCAAATCAGATATACTTCGATATACTTGTAAAAATACATCTTGCGTGACATCTCTTGCATCTGCTTCATTCTTACAAATATTCCAAGCATAATAAAAAACAAGCCGATAATAATTCCGGTACAGCTTTTGAAACGCTGCCGCATTTTTATTTTTTGCCTGCTCGATGATCTCCAAATCTTTACTCTTCATGGCTCTTCTCCTGTCTATATTACTATTATCTACAAACACTTGAATTTTGTCAACTGTTAACTTTTTCCATTTTTTTAAAATATCCTTTATTTATCGGGCAAAATACATAAAAAATTTATTTTTTGATTACATATATGTGACTTTATAGAAAAGATGAAATTTGTTCATACATTTCATGTTTAAATATCCAAAAAATGTTTATACTATGAAAAGGAGGTATCGTTATGGAATATTTTGATTTATCAAACAAAGTGGCGCTTGTCAGCGGCTGTTCACAAGGACTTGGATATGCTTGTGTATTGACATTAGCCAGAGCAGGCGCAGATATATTTGGTGTCAGTATCGGAGATGATCATCATTTAAAAGAAGAAGTGGAGGCATGCGGAAGAAAGTATCATTCTTTGACGCTTTCTTTGACAACGCCAGGCGCTATTGACCTAGTCATGAAAGAGTGTTTGGCAGCGTATGGTAAAATTGATATTCTGTTAAATTTTGCGGGTATTGTAAGAAAAGAAAAAACACTGTCGGTCAGTGAACAGTGTTTTGATGATGTCATGGCTATCAATACAAAGGCTTGCTTTTTCTTAAGCCAAGCAGTGATTTCGCAGATGTTGAAACAAGGACATGGCGGTAAAATCATCAATGCATCCAGTACGCTTTCACAGCGTTCCAGCAATGATTTCTTACCTTTTACTGCCAGCAAAGGCGCTTTGGAAGCAATTACAAAAGCGCTTGCCAATGAATTTGCCAAAGAGGATATTCAAGTCAATGCGATTTCTTTTGGTTATATGACAACCGGTACTTCGCTTCAGGCAGAACCGGATGGATCGTATGATCATGAAATTCTAGCACACATCCCTGCCGGACGCTGGGGATGTTACAAAGATGTAGATGGTTTGTTGCTGCTGTTAGCATCCTCCTATAGCAACTATATGAGCGGATGCATAATCCCAATTGATGGCGGTTTCTCAATATCTTAATACATTCATTGTCATGTAATCAAAACAAAAAGAGCCTGTGAGAATGGCTCTTTTCTTATGCACAATTATGTATAGATATCATTTCAAAAATTTATTTGTGGTACTTCATTCAAATAAAAATCTGAAACATAAATTAAAATAAATCCAAGAAACAATATGCATAAAATAATGACATATACGATTGAACGCTTCATATTTGAACCACCTTTATGTCATTGTATGAAGCGTTTGTCACAGCGTATATGGAAATGCCTAACTAAAGAATTCCTGTACCCATACTTTATCATCACCACTGCCTTGAACCCCAATACTAATAATGGTAAATTCCGCACGGAGAATATTTTCACGATGACGTGGTGAAGCCATCCAATCATTCACAACATCTTCTGCTCGTTGTTGCCCTTTTGCAATATTTTCTCCGGTTGTATTATAACCAATATGATAATCCTTGAAAATTGTATAACTAAGTAACAGCATGATACATATTGATGTCTAACGCAAGTGGGGATAATCCATGTTCAATACGAATGCGGTTGACCAAAATCACAACTTGCTGAATTTGCACCATTTCTTCTCTGGTATACCTTGGTGTAGGTAATGTAATCGTAATAGGTTTCGTTTCTTCTTTTTGTGTTTGAACAGATGGTGTTGGAGGTATATAAGAGGCCACTTTCACCGGTGCATTTACTTGCACTTGTAAAGCGACTTTCTTTTCGTTACCATTCTCATCCTTAACACTGCAATTTACATTTTGTTCTCCGACAATTGTAGTATCAACATTCTGACATGTGAACTGTTCCATGAGTTTTTCTTTGCTTGTATGATTATCACTTATTGTTTCAATTACACTGGCAAGCGTATCTTTGGTCCAAGAAAACGTCTCATTCTGTTGTAGCGTTAAGGATTTTAACTTTAATTCAGGTGCAACATTATCTTCAACGGAAATATCCAATAAAAATTCTTCTCCATATCTAATTTCATAATGTCCCAGTTTCGTCAAATCCACACTTCCGGACACTGGAAATAATGCTTTTTCATCTTCATTCAACGCATGACGATTTTTCAGCAGATATACATAAGGATCAAATTGTTCAATGCTTCCAGCTTCAATAACAATCTTATTTTGTTGTAAGGAATAGCGTGCACCAAAATACGATGTTTCATAAACATCGCCTTGAAATAGCAAAAGAACACCCACGACGAAAACGCCTAGTCTTAATCGCATTCCTCCAACTCCTTTGTTATGTAATAGTATATCATAAACTCAAATTTCAGTAAATTTCCATTCTAATGTAGAGGATGTCAATCAGTCAATTTTTATTAAAAATCCAAATAAATTTAGAAAAATATAGCATATTCTTAGTATGATCATATAATAAATTTTCAAATACAAAAAAAAGAACGTTTTTTTATATTTTTTTACGTGCTTACTTCGACGATATATCGTTTATAAGAGGTGACATGTTTTCATACGCATTTAGGCGTTTTCTTTCCGATACCGATCTCCATCTAAGAAAAACATCGTGAAGGTTGCTCGTGACAATAGTATTTCCGCATCATTATATAGAAACACTTCATAGATACCTGTTGTACGCCCTCGCGAGATCTCTGTTGCTACACCAATTAGTTTGCCACCCTTACCTGGTTTGATATAATGAATCGTTCCATTTAAGGTAACACTATCTCTGCCTGTCGCAAAACTAGCTGCACCGGCTGCAGTATCAGCTAGGGAATACAACGCACCACCATGAACAAAACCATGCACATTTAATATTTGTTCATCAATGAGCATTTCTACTCTTGCATAACCCTCACTCAATTCTGTTACTTTCATATCATTGCTTTGCAGGTATTGGCTATTTCCATTCAATCGCATGATCAATTCCTGATAATCTTTCATAGGCGTGCTTCCTTTCTAAAATTATTATAACGGTTTTCCAATGAAAATGCTATGAAATCGTTATCCAAATAAAGAAACACTGTTGATTCAAAAGTCAAACAGTGTTTTCTTTTATATTATGATTGTGATTTTTTCTGTATAAACATAGTATATAGTAAAGCGATGCTGAAACAAAGTAACACAACATCCATGATCAATTCTGTCGAATCTCCTGTATTTGCTCCACCGATGTTCTGATTATAATCTCCTTTTACACTTGTCTCTATTTCGTTATCTCCGATAATGGCCACTATTCCCAGTTCATCTGTTTCATAGATCAGGTAGCCGTCCTCAATTTTGTATTCTATTTTTTCATAAGCTCCATTGACTGATTTTTTCATCAGAATTGGATTTTTGATTCCTTCATACGGTATTTTTACCTTTATGATTCCATCCGGTTGTACTTCAACTCCATCTTTTAATAACTTAACATCGACTACCTTCTTCACTTCGGCTATATCTTTTGTAAACTCTTTTGTATGTTCCTTTACTTCTTCCAAATATTTCTCTGTCACATCTTCTACCTTTAACGCAAAGTTTGGTAAAAAGGGCGTTCCATCCGGTTTTTCTACTTTAATGTCATTGTCCTCTAATTCTGTATCTTGCTTTATAACCATTGTGCAAATTTCGCCTATTCTTTTATTTGGCTCCCATTTCGTTATTTCCATGATTTTTTCATCAGGAATTCCATCCCCATCAGTATCGATATTTGTATCTGCTTTGCCATCCCCTGTTGTATCAATATCCGTATCCGGTATCAAATCTCCATCGACATCAATGTTCAGATCCGCTATCCCATCATTGTTGGTGTCAATATTGATATCCGGACATCCATCCTTATTGGTATCTATATTCAAATATGGTTTGTGATTTATTGTATCATATGTGAATTTCTGATAAGTATAATCTTTATTTGGATTCCAACTTTCTATTGATGCTATATTGATCAATGGTTTGGTAGAATTTGAGTTCGTCACATTTAAATTCGCTTTCATATCGCCGTCTGTATCTATATTGATATCAGGTATGCGATCCCCATTGGTATCCACATTGATTTTTGGTTTTACATTTGTTCCTGTACAATACTCTACCTTGACGATATCACTCACTACTACACATTTTATTGGGTTCCACTGTGCTTTTGTTAAGATTACTAAATTAAGATCCGGTTTTCCGTCCTTATCGGTATCGATGTTTAAGTCCGGTGTTCCATCGCCATCACTATCCACATTCAAATCCGGTATGCCATCTTCATCTCGATCGCCATTGATCACAACCCAATCTCCATTATCATCTTGCCATTTGATGTTCAGGTCCGGACATCCATCGCCATCGGAATCATTAAAGTCCGGTTTCCCATCTCCATCCACATCTTTATCAATCATACCTTCAATCATCAGTTTTCCGTCTTTGAAGATAAAATTGTAATTCGGATATTTTCCATTCATCGTTTTTGGATTGCCTGTGATCGGATAACTTCCTCCTGGACTATCTTTTGTCGCTGTTGTGCTTAGTTTTACATCATCAGAATCTACTTGATCTTTCACGCCATTCCAGCTGACAAGTTGATCTTGGAAATCTTGGAACGTCAATTCTGGGTTCTCTTCCCCTTGTTTCTTCTGTTTGTCATCAATCGTAATGTTAATGTCTTTTGGCAGTACTTTGACCTTCACGGTTTTGCTTAATGTCACTTCTCCATCTGCCGTTCTTGTGACCTTGATCTTGATTTCGGTATTCCCACTAAACTTCAACGCATCAAATTCTGCTTGAGTATCATTCACTTCTGGCTCTGATATATATATCGTGTTATCTACTTCAAAGGTATATTTCACATTTGTACTTGAACTGTCATCTTGTAAAGCTCGTATCGTAAAGCGATCTCCATAGACGACTTTTCCTGGCTGACTGATGGATAAACTGCTTTCTTCTTTTCCCAGTATTTTCATGATTCCCTCTGCTTCTGCTTTATTGTAGTTTCGATTTCCTGCTTTTTCTACATGCAAAGCGATCTCTATACTTTCCTCTCCATCATAACTATATTCAATATCTTTTCCATTGTTTGTCCATGCGACTCCGTTTCCACCTTCACCGATTGAAATGAAATAGCTAGTATCATTCAATGTTACACCACCATCATTGCCGGATATATCTTGCGCATTCACAACCGGTGTTATCTTTCCTTTTCCATTTTGCACGCTTGTTTCATCCGCAAATGAGATATTCTGATCAGCTTTTTTTATGTCAATTGGTAACTCAATCGTTTTGTCTTCGTAATTGCCATTTGGATCATGACTTGTCGCTTCTACGATTACTTTTCCTTTTTGCGTATTTAAACTGGCATTCAATATGTGTACCAATCCATCTTCATCTACCGTGATCACATCCGTTGGACTTCCTTTTTTTAACGCAAACGTTACCTGATTTGAAACACTTCTTGTCCGTGTTGCGTTTCCTCCGCTTGTATATAATTGAAACGTTTTGCCTTTCTCATATACTTCTTCATATACATCATAACGATCATTTGTCTTTGATAATTCATTCCCACTTTCATCCACATAGATAAACGCTTGAGATCCGGCTGTTACTGTGAATTCCAGTTCTGTAACTGCATCTGCTTGACCACTTCCCCCTTGTTTTTCTGCCACAATGATAACCGTTCCTACCTTTTTCATTGTGATCATGCCACTATGCTCATTGACATCCAAGATATCTTGCGGCTCTCCATCTTTTAGCTTATACGTCACTGGATTGTTGTTGGAGCTTCCTTTCACTGTCGCATATACGGAAACATTGGTATCTGTGATTTTCGCACTTTTCTTGGTAATCATCGTATCACTTGTTGGACTTTCATAAAACTTTAATGTTTCTGCTGGTGTTTTACCTACGTTCACTGTTACAGAGATATCTTTAAAACTCCACTTATCTGATACGGTAATTGTGAATGTGTAAGTGCCAACGGCCAGATTCACATTGGACTTTATCACACCGGTAGTTTCGTCTACTTTGAAGTAACTTCCGTCTTCTCCTGCTTTTATTTCATAGCGATACGTTGTCGTAGCTCCCCCAATTACATCAGGTGTTCCTTTCGTTCCTTGGATTGTACCGATGACTCCATTCGTTTTGATATTTGCTTTGTCTGTAGAAAACGTTGGAACTGTCGCATCACTGGATGCAGGATCGGGTGTAAGTACACCATCTACCTCTCTTGTGATGATGATTTCTTTTTCTGCAAAGGATGAATGATAATTA
>Ga0224748_10177_pt1 | contig 17133 bp, 16 predicted proteins | sample LIM_F_Water_Neg_FD_182074 | JGI IMG/M metagenome (GOLD analysis project Ga0224748, IMG submission 182074) | Enriched cells from gastrointestinal tract of the lab mouse from Pacific Northwest National Laboratory (PNNL), Richland, Washington... | ecosystem: Host-associated > Mammals > Digestive...
GAACGAGAGGGAGGCCCGGACTTTTGCAAGGAGTCTTGTCAGTTCCAATATGCGCGGGCTGGATTCTCATGGCGTTATGCGGACGGGCGCTTATCTCAAGCGGATCGAGGACGGATTCCTGACACCGAACGCGGAGCCGAGAGTCACCAAGGACGCTGGCACCATGCTGGCGGTGGATGGCGCGAACGGCTTGGGCATGTACACTGCGAAGGAAGTCATGCGGATGTGCGTGGAGCGCGCGAAGGAGACGGGAATCTGTCTTACCGCCGTGCGGAACAGTAACCACTTCGGCAACGCGGCCTATTTCACCAGACAGGCTTCCAGGCAGCACATGATCGGCTTTGCCATGGCGAACTCTCCTAAGGCAGTGGCTCCTTTCGGAGGAGCTGAGCCGATGTTTGGAACGAACCCGCTCTGCATTGTGATTCCCACCAGAGATGGCCTGCCCTACGAGCTTGATATGGCTACCAGTTTGGTGGCGCAGGGCAAATTGATTTTAGCGCGGAAAGAGGGACGTTCCGTACCTGAGGGCTGGGGTGTTGATCGTAGCGGAAACAGGACCGCCGATCCCGGGCAGATTTTGGACGGCGGTACATTGCTACCCTTCGGGGGAGCAAAGGGCTACGCCATTACGCTGATGATCGAGCTGATGTGTGTGGCGCTGGCGCAGGGCGAAAAGAGCACTACAATGGGCAGTATGTATCGGGACGCTAGGCCTCAGGGCACCGGTTTTGTACTTGGCGCGATCAACGTGAATGCTCTGGTGGGTGCTGCCGATTTTGAGGCGGCGGCGGAGGAGGTCCTGAGGGATATCAAAAATTCCCGCAGGAGCCCCGATTGCTCTGAAATTTTAATGCCAGGTGAGATCGAAAACAACAAATTCCAAAAGGCGATTTCCGACGGCATCACCATATCGGATACAGTGATTGAGGAACTGAGGTCGTTGGGACTAAAGTACGGTGTCCCGTATTCCATAGAAACTATTTTCTGACAGGAGAGACCGACTTATGATGAATGAAAACAAACTGAGGAGGATTTTGCGGGAGGATCGGACCTCTGTTAGTACGCGCCTGTGGAGTACCTGGCCGGTTTATACCGAATCCCTTGGCATGACAGGTAACTTTGACTATATGGAGTTTGTGGCGGAATATGCGCCCTTTTCCCAGGCGGATCTGGAGAATATGGCCCGGGCGGCGGAGCTGTACAATATGGGTTCCATGATCAAAGTGGACCTGCAAAACCGCTTTTATGTGGCACAGAAAGCCGTGGCGTCCGGCTTCCAGGCGATCAACTTCGCTGACCACCGCACGGCACAGGAGGTGCGGGACTCTATTAACGCCATTCGCCCTATGACAGTCGGCAGCGACGGTCTGTATGGACACCCTAACCGCCGGTTCATCTGCAGTCCCAACAATGTTTCACAAGAGGAACATATTGCCCGCCTGAATGACATCGTCTGCTGCTTCATGATCGAGAAAAAGGAGGCAGTCGAAAACATTGAAGAGATCTGTTCTGTACCCGGTGTGGATATGGTGCAGTTCGGTCCCGCGGATTACAGCATGAGCTTGGGGAAAAACCGTTCTGATTTTGGTGAGGAGTGCAGGGCAGCTGAAAGAAAGATGATCGAAGTGGCCCTAAAGCACGGTGTAAGGCCCCGCTGTGAAATCAACACCCCCGATCAGGCACAATATTATATTGATCTTGGTGTCCGCCACTTCAGCCTGGGAGACCAGTTGATGAAACTGAAAGAATTCTGGATCGGACAGGGCGGCGAAATGAAAGCGATTGCCTGCGCGCTGGAAAGCCGATAGCTCCGGATCTTACCGCTGATTGTGAGGAACGTCAAATGACCTTGAAAGAAAAATTGGAAAAGATGAAAGACTACGACACTCCGTCGGTTACCAACGTCGTGGCCAGCTATCCGGGCGCCCCGCAGTATTGCCTTTGTCTGTACGATGCCTGGTTCGGCAAGTGGTACACCAATCAACACATCAAGTGCATGTTCCCGGATTTAGGCCGCACTGCCGGCTTGGCGATCACCTGTACCTACGCGATGCCCGGTACATCCAGAGCCCCTTTGACCTTGCGCCATGTTCTTCGGGCCATGAAAGCCGAGAACGCGCCCACCATTCTGGCCATTCATCAGGATTTCCCCCCGGAGATCCGCGACCGCAACGGCTTGTGCGGCGGCAATATGATGACTGCCTTCAAGAGCTGCGGCTGTCTTGGCGTGATCTCCGACGGTCCCTCCCGCGATCTGGACGAGGTACGTCCTATGGGGATGCAGTACCTGCTGACAGGTGTGACTGCCGGGCATGGACCCTTTGAGATCACTGCCGTCAATACGCCGGTGGAGATCTGCGGTATGGAGGTACAGCATGGCGATGTCATCCATATGGACGAAAACGGTGCTGTAAAGTTTGCGCTGGAGTATTTGGATCAGGTGCTGGAGCGTCTGGCGATTTTATCCGCCCGAGAGGCCGCCTGCCAGAAGCTGATGCGTGAGACAGACGATGTGGAGAAGATTGCCGATGTGCAGTCCTCTGTATTTCGAGCCTAATTCTCTAAAGGACCGCCGGGATAAAACATAAATTGCGGCCTTTCTCAAACAAGCGGATCGATCCGATTCAGAGGCTTGGCATCCATGGCTGATTCTCAGTTCTGCATCAGCTTGCGGATCACGGCAAAATGATTTCTGTATTCTTCACAAAAAGCTTTTTGCTCAGGCATCAAGATGACCTCTTCGTTGGTGTCCAGCTTATCAAGGTCAGCCCCAAAGGGCATCGTTGTGCCATGCGGATCGTAAGAGTCAGGCTGAAAGGTTTCCCGGCGTACGTGCGATGAGGACAAGCCTTTGATTCTGCACCAAAGACTGTAACGCTCTGACGGATACAACTGGCCAAGCACCTTGGGACGGAAATTTTTATCCAGGCAGAATTCAAGGAGTTCCAGAAACTCCGTTTGCAAGAGAGCGAGATACTGCTGGTAATACTCCAAAGCCCTTTCTGTTCTTCGGGCAAACTGCGGAGGGAAAGCGGCTGTGTATATGGAGGAGTAGAAAACCTTGCTGAGAGCTGGAAATAGTTCTTCGTATTGCTCAAAGATATGGATAACGCCTTCTTTGGCGCTATGAATCGCTGGCGGAGTATCGGCAACTTGCGTGAGCTGCCGATAAGCTGTCCCGCAGTGCTCAAAGGCGGAGCTGAAATCCGCATAGCAAAAATTCAAGATACCTTCTCCCAGCGGCACGACAATCGTCGTGCCGCTAAATGCGTTGATCCGCTGTTCGGATGAGTCGTGAGGGTAGAGCGGCTCGGGTGGATTGACGAGAAAGGTACGCCCAAACTTTCCTCGACGGTCTTGAAGTTTGCTGCGCCAGAATTCTACCTCCGGCTCAGTTGGCTCTTTTTGGTATTTCTCTGGAATGGGATATTCTAGATAGTGTCTACACAAGATAAAGGGATTGTGATAGAATGGAAGCATCTGAAAAGGCAGGGGAGAGAAAGATGGAAGCTTCCTATCACAGACATGACATAAGTGATGAAATGTGGGCGTTGCTGGAGCCGCATTTGCCAGGGCAGCGTGGACAATGGGGCGGAATCGCTCAGGATAACCGGCGCTTTATTAACGCAGTGTTTTGGGTGTTGCGAACTGGAGCGCCCTGGCGTGATTTACCACCGGATTATGGAAAATGGGGAACGGTTCATCAGAGATTTATCCGGTGGCGCAGAAAGGGTATCTGGGAAAAGCTGCTGGAACTGCTGATAGATGAGCCGGATTATGAATGGCTTATGATTGACGCAAGTCATATCAAAGTACATCCACATGCGGCTGGGGCAAGAGGTGGAAATCAGGACATGTCCAGAACAAAAGGGGGCTCAACACCAAAATACATCTGGCCGTGGATGCGAATGGTATGCCAGTCAGAATCTTTGTTACAGAAGGTACCAGAGCGGATTGTAAAGAAGCTGTCCACCTGATTGAAGGTATTTCTGCAAAAAACCTGTTGGCGGATCGGGGTTATGACACAAATGATATCCTGGCCTATGCGGTTTCGGCAGGTATGGAACCCGTGATCCCACCAAAGAAGAACCGCAAGGAGCAGCGCCAATACGACAAATACCTTTACAAGTTACGGCATCTGGTAGAAAACTGTTTCCTTATCCTCAAACGCTGGAGGGGGATTGCAACTCGTTATGCAAAGACCTCTGATGCTTTTCTTGCTGCGCTACAGATTCGCTGTATCGCTCTTTGGGTTGCCATTCGTGCCTAATTCATGTAGACACTATCTAAGTCTTCATACAGATCGAACATTGCCTCAAACTCATAAACGGGACTGACACTGATGTAGAGCTTTTTCTCTTCCGACAAATAAGAAACGCTGTTCTCAAAGAAAGAAGGAGAGAGGTCTGCACAGCCACTCCACTGAGAATGGTAGTTTGCGGATTCGGGATGTTGGTAGTCAGACAAATCAAAGCTGGGTCCGAACATGGAAAGCACACCGCCTTTTGAAAATCCAGATATGCCCTAAAATCGAAAAATTATATCACATCAGAAAATATTATACAGAATGCTTGTTCTTCTGTCAAACCTCTGTTATCCTGTCCGAGAGAAGAGGAGGAATACAATGCGATATTACAATAAGCAGCTTTTTCAACTTGACGCCGAGATTTTCTATCACAGCCTCACGGCCCATCAACTGGCGGTGTACAGTTACCTGGTATTCTGCTCCGGCAACCGGAACGCCTGCCAGATAAATGTACGAACCATCGCCGTCGCCTGCGGATGTTCGGAGTCCAGCGTCAGAAGAGCTTTGCACTGTTTGCGGGAACGGGGATTCATTGATGTGAAGGGAGCGGTACAAAAACTGAGGAGCGGTGGTTACCGGCGGACCTGCAATCGCTACTATCTGCTGGACAGGAGTGAGTGGAAGCCGCTGGATGGAGCGTAGTGCTCTTCCAAATAGAGCAAGGAAATGTATGAATAAAAAGTCGGCGGAGGATGACGATGAAGGAATCTGTGTACAAGAGCTATGATGAATTGCCGCTGTTCCTCAACGCGAAAACAGTGGCAAAGGTGTTGGGAGTTTCCCCGTCCAGCGGTTATGAGCTGATGCACCAGCGGGACTTCCCAACACTGAAAATTGGGAACCGTATCGTGGTTCCCAAAGAGCAGTTTGTCCAGTGGGTGGAGCGCAACACGAGTGGCGGCAGTGATGAATGCTCTGAAGTTTGAGAACGATGGAATCCAACGAAGGACACCCCGTGTGAACGCCTGTAAGGCGCCATGTGCGATTCTTCCACCGTGGACAAGGCAGACACTCCAGGGAGGGTGTTCTGCGCCGAAACACGGCGGTTTGCGAAGGACGAAAGAAAAGCAGGATAAAGGCCAGACGCCGCAAACGGCCCCGGCCAAATGACTTCTGCCCGCAGTGCGGGCAGTTGACGGGAGTTTTCAGGTGGTCAGAAGTGGCGTCTATTTAAGTGACAAAAATGAGGATTGATGTCTTGTCCCATGAACACCACTGTTTGCAAAGGATTGAGCGGCGTCTTGGGGCGAAAATTGGAGGTTTTATGAGCAATGAGAAAGAGCGTCTGAGTTTGCGGGTTTCTCCGGTGACAAGCTATCGGCTGCACACAGCGTACAGGAAATCTGGATGCCGCAGCATGAATGAGCTGGCGGAAAAGGCTATTGGATTTTACCTGGATTATTTGGAAGCGTCCAATGCCGGAGATTTTCTTCCGGTGGCCTTGAAGTCTTACATAGATGGTCGACTAGGGAAGCTGGAAGACCGTCTCTCGTCGCTGTCCTTCAGACAGTCGGTAGAAGTGGATATGATGGCTGGCATCTTGGCGGACGGCTTTCAGTTCAGCGAGGAGGACCTGCGCCGCCGCCGGGCGGAGAGTGTGAACAACGTGAAGCGGACCAATGGCCGCATCTCTTTGGAGAAATACGTGCGGGGCGCCTGGGAGGATGAGGACGAGTGGCAAGACTGATTATCAAGAGTCCATACTTCAAAGGCGGTGGCTCCAGCGGTAAGAATGCCGCTGGCTACCTTCGGTACATCGCCACCCGCGAACGTGTGGAATTTCTGCCGGATGGCCGTCCGCCGACGCACAAGCAGGAGCAGCTCATAAAAAAGCTGACGAAAGATTTCCCGGACAGTAAAACGTCAGTGCAGTATGCGGAGTACACAGAGGAGCCAACCAAGTATCACGCCTCAGAGTTCATAGCCTCTACGTTGGAAAGCTACTGGCCGGAAGTGAACCAGTCCGAAACCTATATGAAGTACATCGCTACCCGGCCTCGGGTAGAGCGGCTGGGCAGCCATGGATTGTTCGGTGACGAGGATGTCGTTGACCTTGAAAAAGCAATGACAGAGTTGAGCGAGTACCCAGGCAACATCTGGACGCACATCATCTCCCTCAAGCGAGAGGACGCCGAGCGCCTCGGTTACGATAACGCGAAGGCGTGGCGGAATCTGCTCCGCGCCCACCGCAACGAAATTGCCGCCGCCATGAATATCCCGCCCGCTGACTTCCGTTGGTACGCCGCCTTCCATGATGAGGGCCATCACCCTCATGTTCATATGATGGCTTGGTCAGCGAAGTCGGGGCAGGCGTATCTCAACCAGGAGGGCATCCGCAAAATCAAGTCAGAGCTCACTCGGGATATTTTTCAGGGAGAACTGCTGCACCTCTACAAGCAGAAAAGCTCGTCCAGAGACGAGCTAGTACGGCAGGGCCGCAAGGCGCTGCTGGAATTGACGAAGCGAATGCGCTCGGAGTTCTGCGACAGCCCCGTACTTGAAGCGAAGATGCTAGAATTGGTCAAGTCCTTGGAAACTGTCAGGGGAAAGAAGGTCTACGGCTATTTGAAAAAGTCTGTCAAGACTCAGGTGGACGCCATCGTAGATGAGCTGGCGAAACTCCCAGAGGTAGAGGAGTGCTACGAAATGTGGTGGCGGCTCCAGTGTCAGGTGGAGAATTTCTATTCTGAACGGGAGAGGATGCGTCCGCCACTCTCTCAGGTGAAAGAGCTGCGGTCAATCAAGAACGCCGTTGTTCGTGAGGCGGAGCGCATTCGATGCGGCGTGGTCAGCTTTGAGGATAATGGCATCCAACAGTATGATGAGCCAGAGGAATTCGCAAATTCCTCTTACGGTTACTGGACGCTGCGAAATATGATCCGCGACGAAGGACTGCCTCTGGAGAAGCGGGACCAGGCTGTTGCAGAATTGGGGCGGCTGGCGGAGAACGGTGATCTGAACGCTCAGTATCTCATGGGCAAGCTCTTGCGGGATGGCCCTTTGCTGATTCCAGACAGCGTAAAAGCCCGGCGTTGGTTTGAGCAGGCGGCGGTGCAAGGACATACCACGGCCCAGTATGTTCTTGGAAAGCTGCTCCTCTCCGACGATGTGGAAGTTTGTGATTTGCGGGAAGGCTTGCGCTGGATGAAGGCGACCGCTGAAAATGGTAGTCACTGCGCCGCCTACCGTCTGGGGAAAGAGTACCTCAGAGGGAAAATCATGGAAAAGAATGTCGACAAGGCTATAGAATATTTTACTCAGTCCGCTGAAGCTGGGAGCTCCTACGCACAATACGCATTGGGCAAGCTATATCTCCAGGGGAAAGAGGTGGCGCAGGATCAGGGAGTGGCGGAGTACTGGCTGGCGCAGTCTGCCGCTCAGGGCAACAGCTATGCGCAGTTCCTCCTGGACCATCGTCAGCGTGATCCGTCTGTTCTCTTCGGTACTTTAAGGCTCCTCCACCACATGAGCAACATTTTCTGGGAGACGCTTCCGCCGCCGAATCCGTCGGGTGGTCATGTGGAGAGCAAGCTCATGCGGCGAATCCGTGAGAAGAAAATTGCCATGGGTCACAAGGCGGATGATCATGAGGAGTATCAAGGGCCTTCGATGTCCATGTGAGGAGTTCAAAATCTGCGCCGCTATAAACAAAGAATACGCACTTGGCACCAAAAGTCCAAAATGCAAATCTAAACTTTCTGATAACTGTAAGAAACCCGCTGGATATTGAGGACAGCAGATGGTAATATGCGTCGTTAAAGGAGGCGATGCAATATGGCAAAGCGCAGAGCCAACGGCGAAGGAAATATTCGTAAACGTTCCGATGGGCGCTGGGAGGGCCGATTCACTGCTGGCTATGATCCCGAGTCCGGCAAGCGAATCATCAAGAATGTCCTGGGCCGAACCCAAGCTGAGGTCAAAGAGAAATTGAAAGTAGCTATTGCTGAGGGCCAGCGCTTAGATATCTCCAAAACTGGAAATTATACGGTAGCATCGTGGGTGCGAACGTGGTACGAGGTCTACGCTGAGCCTCGTATCCGACCCAATACACGAGAATACTACACGAATTACATTGAAAACCACATCGTTCCGGGCATTGGAAAAATTATGCTGGACAAGCTGACGACGATTCAGATCCAGCGATTTTATAACAACCTCCAGAAGAATGGCCGGGTTCAACGTAAGGGATATCCTGAACTGAAGGATAAAAGCCTCAGTCCTCGGGTGGTTCGAGGTGTCCACACGCTGCTGAGCAACTGCTTGGATCAGGCAGTAGCTGAAAGACTAATTCTTGTGAATCCAGCTCAGGGTTGTAAACTACCAAAACTGGAAAAGAAAGAGATGCACATTCTGCCGCAGGAGAAGATTGGCATGTACCTGGCAGAGGCAGACCGCCGGGGACTTCTGGCGGCATTCTACCTGGAACTGACCACAGGTCTTAGAAGGGGGGAACTACTGGCTCTTCTCTGGACAGACTTGGATACCGAAGCCAGGACGATTTCTGTCACGAAGCAGGTCAACCGCATCAAAGGGGAATTGGTGGTCAGTTCGCCGAAAACCCAGAACTCTATCCGAACACTAGCGATTCCGCAACAGGCGGTGGACCTCCTGATTGAAGAGCACAAGAAGCACCCAGGAAATCCATACATGTTTCCATCGCCGAAAACGGGAACGATGTATGATCCAGATGCCTTTCGCCGTACCCATGATAAAATCTTGAAGGCAATCGGAGCGGAACACGTTCGCTTTCACGATATGAGGCATCTTTTCGCAACGCTGTCCCTGAAGAACGGTGTAGATGTAAAGACCCTCTCTGGTGCCTTGGGTCACTACTCAGCGGGCTTCACGCTAAACACCTACACCCACGCAACAGCGCAGATGAAGCAGGATGCCGCTGACGCCATCGGAGCGGTGATTAGCGGTCAAATGTGAGAGGGAGGAATCCTAAATTACAGTGCCGGGCAGAAAATCCATGCCCGGCACTGTAATTTAACCTTTGTTTTTCCAAAGAGGAATACAATATTTTTGAAAAAATCCTTCAATTTTTTCAACTGTGATTGCCCTACATAAAGCTTCTCCACTACGCGTATAAACAACGCAGCCAGTGTCAAATGTTGTTTCGCCTTTAGGAAGACGAAATGTTTCATCAAAATAACAAATTTCCGGTCCTGCAGCAGATATTCTATAAGGGCTTTCAGAAAATGCTGAGGAAGATGGTTCATATTCTATTAAGCCAATTGCTTTTAAATCCAGCAGTGTGTCTAAGGTTAAGCCAATATCATCATAAAAAGCCGATTTGTCGCCTCGTAGAATTACAGGTGTATTAGAAAAATCTTTGCCATCAGCAAAGCGGACAGAAACAGAACAAACCTTAGAAAATTTAGAGGCATCTTCTTTATCCAATTGTTCCAAAATATGAAGAAGCCCTTTGGGGATGCTATTGGGTTTATCACATTCCTCTGCTAAAATATTGCCCCAAATCAGTTGAAAATCTGCATCAGAGACAAGACGGGCCTTATCCATAAACTGAGAGAGCCAAGTATTATCTATAAGATGTGGTTGTGCAGAGGGCTTCAAAATACTTGCTGCATTTTTAATAATTTCACTTTGGTTTGAGTATTCTCGGATAATTTTTTTTGCATTGGAAATCAGGGCCGCCTTGGTCAATGGGTCATAATTGCTGTTTTGTATTTCTTGAATGTATGTACTAACAGCCTCTCGCTGGGGAGTGCTATGCGTGCCGCCCCAACCTACCGCATCGGAAATCTTATTAATAAGATTATTAAGTACATCGGCAGCACCCTCAAAAGATACTAAACTATCCATAATTTTCTCCTTATTGATTAAAAGGTCTTTCCCAAAATATGATAGCACGCTAAAGTCGAAAGCTACAAAAAAGGGAAAAAACTTTATTATAAAGTACAATATCATACTTTTTCATAAAAAACAAACGTTTTTTGCACTTGTTCGACATTAGATCCATAATAATGAGGATAAGCTCAGTCAGTACTCTTTCCCCCTTTCCAGTCCTTTCCCTGTGTGGGTCAGCTTGTGGGTCGGCCCGGTTACTAGCAAATTACTAACAAAAGAAAAGTTGCGAAAAGCAGAGAAAACCCACCGAAACCATACAGTTTCGGCGGGCCGATGGTGGAGACTACTGGACTCGAACCAGTGGCCTCATGCGTGTGAAGCATGCGCTCTAACCAGCTGAGCTAAGCCTCCAGATACCTATTCAATTATCTTTCCCATAAGACGCCGCACATCACGGCGCCTTATGGGGTGGTGACCCGTACGGGATTCGAACCCATGTTACAGCCGTGAAAGGGCCGTGTCTTAACCACTTGACCAACGGGCCGTCGTTGGAAGAGTGAAAACCAGGGAGGAAAACGAGCCTCCATGAAGCGCCTTGCGGCGCTTCATGAAAGTCTGGTAGCGGCACCTGGATTTGAACCGGGGACACTGCGGGTATGAACCGCATGCTCTAGCCAACTGAGCTATGCCGCCATGTCTGCCGTCCGTAACGGACAAGTGATACTATAGCAGAAAGCCCCGGGTTTTGTCAAGCCCTTCCTTAATTTTTCTTCAAAATTTTCTTCTGGGCCGGGAGGGCTCCGCCGAGAAGGAAAAATTTTTTGAAATTTCCCCTTGACTCTCCCCCCTGGGGAGGGCTTATGCTGTTTTTGAGCTCAACATTCACAACGTTGTGGAGGTATCACTATGCTGAAGATCGGCGAATTTTCAAAACTCTCCAGAGTCAGCATCCGCTCCCTGCGCCGCTATGACGAGGCCGGGCTTTTGGCCCCGGCGTCCATCGACTCCTTTACCGGCTACCGCTACTACAGTGAGCGCCAGCTTCCCGTTGCCAACCGCATCCGGGCCCTCCGGGATATGGGTTTTCCCCTGGCCGCCGTCCGGGAGGTGCTGGGCTGCTACGACGACCCTGGGGCGCTGGAGCGATGCCTGCTGCTCCAGCGGGCGTTGGCTTGGGAGGAGATGGATGAGGCGCGGAAGCGGCTTCGCCTATTGGACACAGCCTTGGAACGGCTGAGAAAGGACGAAACGATGATGAAATACGATGTTACCATTAAAACCCTGCCTGAGCGTCATGTCGCCAGTGTCCGGCAGATCATCCCCAGCTATGACCGGGAGGGAGACCTGTGGCATATCTACTGCCAGGAGACTGCCCGGATGAACATTCAGGACGGGGACCCGGTGCTCTGTACGGCCATGTACTACGACGGGGAGTTCAAAGACCAGGACGTGGATGTGGAAATCCAGAAAAACGTGGTGGGAACTTACCCCGACACGGAACACGTAAAGTTCAAGACTGTCCCGGCGGTGCAGGTGGCCTCCGCCACGTTCCGGGGAAGCTACGACCAAATTTCCACTGTGAACGAGGCTGTGGCGGCCTGGGTGGAGGACAACGGCTGGACCTTTGACGGCCTCTTCTTCAACATTTACCACGTCAGCCCCCACGAGACCCGGAATCCCGACGAGTTCGTCACGGAGGTCTGCTATCCCGTGAAGCGGAAGTGACAGACAGCCCCCGGCGGTTTTTCGCCGGGGGCCCGTTTCTTATCGAATAAACTGGATGTTTGCGTCCACATTTCCGCCGATGCCGGCGACGGAGCACTTGCTGGAGAACTGCCAGTAGTCCGGCTGATAATAAAGGGTGGGGCACAGCTTTTCCGAGCTGTCGCTCTTGTACTCGGGATACCAGCAGAGGTAGGGCGCGATGGCCCCCTGGTCGTATTTCACATAGCTGACATAGGTCCCGGCGTAGATCATGGGCGTGTAGCCCGCCTCCTGGATACGCTTGCAGAAGGCGATGGCGCAGGCGGTGGCCATCTCCGGCGAGGTGCCGTAGACCCGGTAGCTGGAGTCGTGCATTTCCCAGTCATAGGCCACGGGGCCGTTGATGTTCAGGCCCCGGAGGCGCTCAATGACGAAATCCGCCTCCTCAATGGCCTCTTCCACGGTGATGGCCTGGGCGAAGAAGTACACGCCCGTCTCGATCCCGGCGGCCATAGCCCCCTCAATGTTCTGGCGGTAGAAGGCGTCCTCGTTGATTTTGCCGGAGGAGTAGCCCCGGAGGCCGATACGGATCATGGCGAAGTCCACTCCGTCGTTTCGGACGGCCTGCCAGTCGATGGTCTCATTTTGGCTGGCCCGGTTCTGGTAGGCGGAGACGTCGATGCCGAAGCGGGTGCGGAATTGGCTGCCGATGTACACCAGCCGGTCCGGATGGTCTGCGGCCCAGATAAAGTCCCCGTGCCGGAGCTGGTTTTGCTCCGTGCCCGCGTAGACGGGAATCTTCCGGTCGCTGTAGTCGATGGTTTCCCCGGTGGTGACGCCGGGAGTATAGACCTCGCTGGGCTGGATGCCGGGCCCTGCGGGCTGTTCCGGTACTGTCGGCGCGCTGGGGTCCGCGGGAGAGGGCACCACCACAATGCCCCAGTCAAAGTCGTCTCCGGAGCCGGGGGTCCCGGGCTCTTCCGGCGGGGTGGGCTGCACCGGGGTCACCGGATCTACAGGCGTGACGGGGGCCTCGGCCGGAGTGCTGAGGATCTGCGGCGTGACGGAGCTGAAATTCCGAATTTCCCCGGTGACGGTAACGTTGTCCAGAGTGACGGCCCCGGTGACGCCGGGGGCAATGAGCAGGTCTCCGGTGACGGTCATATTGGACAGCTCCGCGCCGCCCGCGGCGTTGATAAGTAGGCTGCCCTCCACATTGCTGGAATAGCTTCCGCTGGTTTGGATCAGGACTTGGATCATGTTGTTCAGCAGGTTCACCAGCTCCGCCCGGGTCAGGGGCTCCGTGGGGCGGAAGCTTCCCTCTGCCGCGTCGGTGATCCAGCCCCGGGCGGTGAGTTCGGCGATGTAGGGACGGGCATAGCCCGCGATCTGCGCCTCGTCGTGATAGGTCAGGGCGTTGTCTGTCCCGCCCAGCTGGAAGGCCCGGGCCACCATAGTCATGGCCTGCTGGCGGGTGATGCTGTCCCCCGGAAGGGCCTTGCCCTCGCTGCCCAGATACACCCCGGCGGCGTTGAGCTTTAAAATGGAGTCCTCCCAGCGGCTCCCCTTGGTGTCGGAGAAGGTCCCGGCGGGAGCGGCGGCCTGGAACTGGAGGAAGCGGTCCAGAATCCCGGCGAAGGCCCCCCGGGTGATGGAGGCGTCAGGCCGGAAGGACCCGTCGTCGTAGCCCTGGAGCACGCCGTACTCCTGGCTCCATTTGTTGACGGCGGATTCAGCCCAATGGCCGGTTGTGTCGGTGAAGGCCGAAGCGGGCGTGAGGAGCAGGGCCCCGGCCAGGAGGCCGGAGAGAATACGCTGTCGAATAAGACGCATAGCAGGTTCCTTTCGTCGGTTTTTGTCGAGACGGTATGTAAAAAAAGTCCGCCGCATGTCGGGGCCGCGGCAGGGGTCCACGCTGTTAATTGCCCATTATATAGGAAATTTGCCTCCCGGTCAATATTCCGGGGCGGATTTCCAGAAATAACATGCGCTTGCGTTTTTTCAAAAAACTGTTAAACTATCCATGGAAAGGGAGGGTTCGTATGGCCTTTGATTTCAAGAAAGAGTTCAAGGAGTTCTATCTGCCCAAGGACAGGCCGGAAATTGTGACGGTGCCTGAGATGAACTATATTGCCGTGCAGGGCAGGGGAGACCCCAACCAGGAGGGCGGGGCCTACCAGCGGGCCATGGGCGTGCTGTACGCCGTGGCCTACACGTTGAAAATGAGCTATAAGAGCGACTACCGCATTAAGGGCTTCTTCGAGTACGTGGTCCCGCCCCTGGAGGGCTTCTGGCAGCAGGAGGGGGGAGGCGGCATAGATTATGGGAACAAGGACGGCTTCCTCTGGACCTCCGCCATCCGCCTGCCGGACTTTGTGACCCCGGCGGACTTCGCCTGGGCGGTGGAGACCGCCTCCCGGAAAAAGAAGCTGGACTGCTCCGCTGCGGAGTTCTGGACGGTGGAGGAGGGCCTCTGCGTCCAGATCATGCATCTGGGCTCCTTCGACTCCGAACCGGAATCGGTGGCGAAGATGGACGCGTTTTTACAGGAGCAAGGCTATGCCGGCGACCTGAGCGAGGCCCGGCGGCACCATGAAATCTACCTCACCGACGCCAGGCGGGTCCCGCCGGAGAGGTGGAAGACCGTTATCCGCCACCCAATCAGGAAGGTGTAAAAAGAGCCTCCCCGCCGTGCGGCGGGGAGGCTCTTTTCATTGATACTCGAATTTGATCCGCAGCCGTTTCCTCTGCGGGATCGGCCTGCCCGGCCCCTCCCGGGCGATGGAGTTCCCCCGGAACACCGACAGGGCCAGGCCGATGAGCGCCATGTCCACCACCGTTTGGAAGTTCCCCACCACCAGGGGCAGGCTGGCGGAGAACAGCACAAAGCCGAAATTCAGCGCCGCGCTGAACAGCGTCTGAAATCCCAGGGTCAGGACCACCGCCAGCACCACGAAATGGCCCGGCAGATAGCTCTGCCGCAGGCCCTTCACCAGCATCCAGAGGAGCAGGATGGTCAGCGCCGCCAGCAGGAGCGCCAGGGGAATCCAGCCCCAGGCCACCGCCATGGAGGCGGGGAGGAAGTCGTGGGAAAAGTCAATGGGCCGAAGCTCCTGGCCGCCGCCGAAGATCCGGGCCCCGGCGTTGACCGGCATGGCGGCTTCGCCGCCGACGCTCCGCAGGGGAGGAACGTCCTCCCAGAACATATGCAGCACCCAGCCCATGTAACCCCGGTGCTCTTTCTCCAGCTCCGGCCGGAGGGCAATCATCACCCGGAGCAGGAAGGAATTGAGATAGCCCTTGAGAAAGAGAAAAGCCAGGAGTCCGAAAGCGACGGCCAGGACTGCGCCCGCACCTTTCCAACGGCCCACGCCGAACCAATCCCGGCCCGCCGCGTAGAGCGTCGCCGCCAGGCCGGAGAACAGCAGGATAAACAGCCCTGAAGCGCTAGGTATGAGGCAGCAGACCGCCGCCAAGGGCATACCGCCCAAGATAGTAAGTAGAAGTCCTTTCCAGCCTTTACCCCGGAAGCTGTAGAGCCAGAGGACATAGGCCAAAGGATAGAGCGCCGACACAAGGCTGAAGCTGTAGGTTGGATAAACAAACCGCAGGAGCGGGACCGTCATGACCAGTGTTCCAATGTACAGAGCCCGGGCGTGCCGGACCAGCCGGGAGACGTCCAGAAAGTACATCCCCAGCATCGCCGCCGTGCCCAGGCCCAGGGAGGCCAGGGCCCTCATCAGGACCAGGTCTTGCCGGAAATAGGGGAGGCGAAAAAGTACCCGCAGAAATACTCCGACCGCAGCCAGAACGATAGTCAGCCCCAATAGCCCCCATTGGGGCCGGGGCCGGTGGATCCGGTCCAGCTCGGTCCCCACGGTCACCGGGTCCCCCATATCCTCCACGGCCAGCCGCTCCGCCTCATCGGGGGCCTTGCCCTCTTTTAGGAAATCGTCTCGCTGGTCCTCCAGGTGCCGCTCCAGCTCCCGGACCAGCAGGGGACGGGCCCGCTTCCAGCGAATCTGCCCCTGCACCGCCTCCAGATAGGCGGCGATGGTCTTACGCTCCGGCAAGGCACGCGCCCCCTTTCAGAACCCGGCCCACGGCACGGGCGTAGGCGTTCCAGGCCGTTTCCTTCTCCTGGAGCGCGCTCCGGCCCTGCTTGGTCAGGTGGTAATACCGCCGGGTTTTCCCGGACTCCGCCGTCTGTTCATAGGCGGTGACAAACCCCTTTTCCTCCAGGCTGTGGAGGAGGGGGTAGAGGGTCCCCGCCTTGAGGCGGAAGGTGTCGTCGCTCCGCCGCCGGAGCTCCGCGATCATCTGATACCCGTAGAGATCTCCGCCTTCCAGCAGCTTCAGCACCAGCAGGGACATGCTCCCGCTGACCAGGCTCTTTTCCGGTTCCATAGTGCGCCTCCTTATAGATAGACAGCCGATATATTAGTGTCTGCATTATATATCGGCTGTCTATCTATGTCAAGAGGCGAGATTGGAAATTTTTTGTGGCTTCTTCCTAAATCCGGCAAGGAAAGGTTGACGAAATGCCCATAGGGGCGGTATAATAACCTGATTTATTATATCGTAGAGAACGGGAGGACGGGCTATGTGGATTGCGGACCGATGGGAGGACTATGAGCTGCTGGACTGCGGCGGCGGGGAGCGCCTGGAGCGCTGGGACCGCCAGGTGCTGGTCCGCCCGGACCCTCAGGCCATCTGGGAGACGCCCAGGGAGCACCCGGCCTGGAAAAAGGCGGGGGGGCGGTATCTCCGTTCTTCCACCGGGGGAGGGCACTGGGAGAAAAAGGCCCTGCCGGAGAGCTGGAAGATCCGGTACCGGGACCTGACCTTCCAGGTGAAGCCCATGAACTTCAAGCACACGGGCCTGTTTCCCGAACAGGCCGTAAACTGGGACTTTATGGCGGAAAAAATCAAAAACGCCGGGCGGCCCGTCCGGGTGCTGAACCTCTTTGCCTATACCGGCGGGGCCACCGCGGCCTGCGCCAGGGCCGGGGCCAGCGTCTGCCATGTGGACGCCGCCAAAGGCATGGTGGCCTGGGCCCGGGAAAACGCCAGGCTCTCCGGCCTGGGGGAGGCCCCCATCCGCTGGATTGTGGACGACTGCGCCAAGTTCGTGGAGCGGGAGATCCGCCGGGGGAAGTCCTACGACGCCATCGTGATGGACCCGCCCAGCTATGGCCGGGGCCCCGGCGGGGAGGTCTGGAAGCTGGAGGAGAACCTGTATCCCTTTGTGAAGCTCTGCGCCGGGGTGCTGTCGGACAAGCCCCTGTTTGTGCTGATCAACTCCTATA
>Ga0224748_10178_pt1 | contig 17110 bp, 16 predicted proteins | sample LIM_F_Water_Neg_FD_182074 | JGI IMG/M metagenome (GOLD analysis project Ga0224748, IMG submission 182074) | Enriched cells from gastrointestinal tract of the lab mouse from Pacific Northwest National Laboratory (PNNL), Richland, Washington... | ecosystem: Host-associated > Mammals > Digestive...
GTGGGCCAGCCTTTCCCCGGGGTGGTCCTTTCTCAGATTCAGTATCAGGGAAATGTTTACAATCTGATTTCAAAATCTGGTGGATTTGGGAAAAACAGTTTGTTGATTGATCTGGAACATATTATCCAAAACGCGGACAAGGAGGAATTGGTATGCTGACAAAATATAATCTGAAAATGCCCCGGGCAGTCTATGGCGGCGAAAACGCTATGGATAATATTACTGCCATTCTCAGGGATCTGCGGGCAGGCCGGGTGGCGATGTTTACCGACAAGGGGATTGAGGGCTGCGGCCTGTTTGCCATTCCGGAGGAGGCGGTGAAGGCTGCCGGAGCGGACTACTACGTGCTGGACGATCTGCCCGCCGAGCCTTCCTATACTGCGGTCCAGAAGCTGGTGGACCAGTTCAAGGCCAGCGGCGCGGATATCATCGTTGCCTGCGGCGGCGGCAGTGTGATGGATGCGGCCAAACTGGCCAGTGTTCTGGTTACGGATGAGTATGGCGTCAGGGAGCTCCTGGACGATCCAGGCCGGGCCCGGAAGTGTGTCCCGATCATCCTGATCCCCACCACCGCCGGAACAGGGGCGGAGGTTACCCCCAACGCCATTGTGGCGGTGCCTGAGCGGGAATTGAAGGTGGGCATTGTAAACGAAAATATGATCGCCGACTACGTGATCCTGGATGCACGGATGATCAAGAACCTGCCCCGGAAAATCGCTGCCGCCACAGGTGTGGATGCCCTGGCACACGCCATTGAGTGCTTTACCAGCAATAAAGCCAATCCCTTCTCCGACACGTTTGCCCTCCAGGCGCTGGACCTGATCCTCAACAACATCGAGCCCGCCTGTGATGACCCGGAGGCTATGGAGGAGAAAAACCGGATGCAGATTGCAGCCTTCTATGGGGGGATTGCGATCAATGCCTCCGGCACCACCGCCGTCCACGCCCTGAGCTATCCCCTGGGCGGCAAATACCATATTGCCCACGGCGTATCTAACGCCATCCTGCTGGTACCGGTTATGAGGTTTAATGAGCCTGTGTGCCGGGAGAAATTTGCCCAGGCCTATGACCGGTGTGTCCACGGGGAGCGGACCTGCGCCACAGTGGAAGAAAAGAGCGCTTTTATGATCAACTGGCTGGAGCGCATCGTCAGACACCTGGATATCCCTGATAGCCTCGGAGAGTTCGGGGTTCCGGCAGAGGATTTGGACAGCCTAGTGGAGGCTGGAATGCAGGTTACCCGCCTGCTGGTGAACAACATGCGTCCGGTCACTCCTGCGGATGCCCGTGCGCTGTATCAGGAAATTTTGTAACGGGAAAGGGGAGGAAAATCCATGAAGCACACAGAGATCAAAGGAATTATTCCCGCCATACTTACACCGATGAACCCGGATGAGAGTGTCAACCTGGATGTTCTTCGGGAGCAGATCGAGCGCCTGTTGGCGGGCGGGGTCCACGGCGTGTTTCCTTTTGGGACCAACGGAGAGGGCTATATCCTCAGCAAGCATGAGAAGTGCGAGATCTTGGAGGCTGTTGTAGATCAGGTAAAGGGACGGGTCCCGGTGTATGCGGGGACCGGCTGTATCTCTACCGCCGACACCGTCTATATGAGCGTACAGGCGCAGAAATTGGGGGCCGATGTGTTGTCCGTCATTACGCCCAGCTTTGCTCTGGCCTCTCAGAAGGAGTTGTATAACCACTATGTGGAGGTTGCCCGGCACGTTGATATCCCTATCGTGCTCTACAACATCCCCGCGCGTACCGGCAACAGGCTGCTGCCTGAAACGGTGGCGAAGCTGGCCAAGGATGTGGATGTGATCGTGGGCGCGAAGGACTCAAGCGGTGACTGGGACAACCTGCTGGCCTATATCAATATGACCAGAGACCTGGACTTCCGCATACTGTCCGGCAATGATTCTCTGATCCTGCCCGCGCTGAAGGCGGGCGGAGCCGGCGGCATTGCGGGCTGCGCCAATGTCTACCCCCATGTTCTCGCCTCCATCTATGACCTGTATCAGGCGGGCAGGCTGGAAGAGGCCCAGGCAGCTCAGGACTCTATCGCGACCCTCCGGGCTGTATTCAAATACGGCAACCCCAATACGGTGGTCAAGAAAGCGGTAAGCCTGTTGGGCTATCCGGTGGGCGACTGCCGCCGACCGTTTAACGATCTGTGTGAAGAGGGGGTAGAGGCCCTGAAGCAGGTTTTGGCCGAGAACAGAGAGAAAGACATGTGTTGAGGTAAATCATAAGGATGGGAGGAAAAATCATGGATAACAGACCAATTCTGGGCATTTCTATGGGGGACCCATTCGGCAACGGTCCGGAAATAACAGTCCGGGCACTGGCGGACAAAGCGATTTATGACCGCTGCCGTCCTCTGGTGGTGGGCGACGCGAGCAGTATGGGTTACGCGCTGCGGGTGGCCAGGAAGGTCAGCGGTATTGACCTTCAGCTGAACAGGGTTTTAGACGTGGAGGAAGCTAAGTATACCTGCGGGACCATCGATGTACTGGACCTGGGCTTGGTACGCGGAGATCAGATCCCAGATACTGCCCAGGAGGATGAACCCAAGCCCTTTGGCGTTGGGGCCTGCGCTGTAGGGGGAGAAGCGTCGTTTCAGTACGTGAAAAAGGTTATTGAATTGGCCATGGCCGGGAAGATCGACGCTACGGTCACCAACGCACTGTCGAAAGAGGCAATCAATATGGCCGGCCACCGCTATTCGGGCCACACTGAGATTTATGCGCACTATACCAACAGCGGCCACTATACGATGATGCTGGCCCACGAGGGGTTGCGGGTGGTCCATGTCTCCACTCACGTCTCTCTTCGGGAGGCCTGCGACCGGGTCAAAAAAGACCGGGTACTGGAGTGTATCCGCATTGCGAATCAGGGCTGCCGGGCACTGGGGATTGGGACGCCCAAGATCGGTGTGGCCGGTCTGAACCCCCACTGCGGAGAGAACGGCATGTTCGGCCGGGAGGAGATCGAGGAAATTCAGCCCGCCATTGACGCCGCCCTGGCGGAGGGCATCTGCATTCCGGAGAAAAAACCCACTCCGCCTGACACCATATTTTCAAAAGCACTGGGCGGCTGGTATGACATCGTAGTGGCGATGTACCACGATCAGGGTCACATTCCGCTGAAAGTGAAGGGATTTGTCTACAACCGGGCAGAGGGCCGCTGGGACGCTGTGGCCGGCATCAACGTCACCCTGGGTTTGCCCATCATCCGGGCCAGTGTGGACCATGGCACCGGCTTCGGCCACGCCGGCAGCGGACATGCCAATGAACTAAGTCTGATCAACGCTATCGATTACGCCATCGTTCTGGCAAACCATAAATAATTGATACGCGCAAATTTTTGCTGCGGCAGGGGGGGAGATAGAGCAGAAAATTAGGCCTGTAGTAAAAATTATATGAAAAAGAGTGGTAAGAATTATGGAAACAAAAAAAGCGACTTCTTTAGGAAAAAAATCTATCATCGGATTGATCTGCGGCTTGATTCTGGGCGCCATCCTTTGCGTGATTCCTGACAGCTCTATAAAAAATGATATCATCATCAACGAAATTTTGAATTTCATCGGTACCGGCTACCTGAATCTGATTAAGATGACCATTGTCCCCTTTGTCTTTACATCGTTGGTTATGGGCATCACCTCGGCTACCGATGTCCGGCAGGTAGGCCGGATTGGTTCCAAAACGCTGATTATTTACATGGCTACCACGGTCGTGGCGTCTGCCTTCGGAATCCTCGGTGGCATGATCTTAAAGCCGGGCGTCGGCGTGAACCTGGGCTCATTCGACCTGTCCCAGTCCTTTGAGAACGTGGAGACCTCCGTTTCCAAAGTTCTTCTGGATTTTATTCCCACGAACATTGTTGAATCCTTTGCCAACGGAAAGATGATCCACATCGTGGTGTTCGCCGTATTTGTCGGTATCGCCATCAGCCTGCTGGGGGACAAGGCCCAGCCCGTTAAGGAGTTCAACGAATCCCTGGCCAACATCATGCTGAGGATTGTCAACATCGTGATGAGTCTGACTCCCTACGGCGTGTGCGCTCTCATGGCCAAGACCCTGGCCACCTTGGGCTTCGACATTATCGTCACTCTGGCCAAGTATTGCGCCAGCGAGATATTCCTGTTCTTCCTCTTTGGCGGCGTGGTATACGGGCTAATGTTTACCATCTTTACCAAGCAGAGCTTTTTCAAGCTGCTGAAAAAGTACAGCAAGATCGCGCTGATTCCCTTCTCCACCTCTTCCTCCAACGCCACCATCCCCTACTCCATCGCTTTCTGCCGGAGTGCCGGCGTGTCTGAAAAGGTAGCCGCGTTCACCATCCCCCTGGGCGCCACCCTGAACATGGATGGAACCGCTATCATGCAGGGTATGACCTTTGTCTTTGTGTCCCAGCTGTACAATATTGAACTAACCTGGCCGATGCTGATTACTATTATCATCACCATCACCCTGGCCACGGTAGGCTCTCCGGGAATGCCAGGCGTTGTGATGGTCACCCTGACGTTGGTTCTGCAGTCTGTAGGATTCCCTCTGGAAGCGATTGCCATTATCGTCGCCATCGACAAGTTCCCTGATATGTTCAAGACCGTACTGAACGTGCTAGGCGACTCCATTGATACCATCATCGTTGCCAACAGCGAAGGCGAATTCGACGCCGATATTTTCAACGACCTGAAGCCTGCGGACGCTGATTTCAGCCTGATGAAGTAAGTCTGACGATCTATTTATTTATGGAGTGATATATTATGGTGATTCACAGTGAATTTTTGGATTCCCTGACCCCGTCCGCCATCCGCAGCATTACTGCCAAGATCCGGGACAAGGCCCGTCAGGGCGAGCATGTTGTCTCCTTTGCAGGCGGACTCCCCAGCGCGGAATTTTTCCCGGTGGAGGACCTGAAAAAGATTAACGACCGCATTCTGACCGAGGAAGGCGGCGAGGCGATTCAGTATGCCGCCTCAGACGGTTATGACCCGCTCAGAGAGTACCTGGCCGTTTTTATGGAGCGCTTTCAAGTGACAGGACTGAGCCGAAAAAATTTCCTGATTACCAGCGGCGCCCAGCAGGGACTGGCCTATTTATCCAAGGGGTTGATCACGCCGGGGTCCGTGGTCATCACGGAAAATCCCTCTTATCCCGGCGCCCTGGAGACCTTCAAATCGTATGGGGCCCAGATCGTCGGCATTTCTATGGATGAGGACGGAATGTCCATGGAGCAGTTGGAGGCAGCGCTGAAGGAGCACAAGCAGGTCGCTTTTATCTACACCATTGCTGATTTCCAAAATCCCATGGGAGCCAGCATGTCGATCGAGCGCAGGAAGAAGCTGGTCGAGCTGGCGCAGGCCTATGACACCTTCGTGGTGGAGGATGCGCCCTACAGCCTGATCTCTTTTGACGGCAGCGTGATGCCGGCAGTTAAGAGCTTCGACAAGTACGGACGGGTGATCTACTCCGGTTCTACGTCCAAGACTGTGGCGCCGGGGCTCCGGATCGGCTGGCTGGCCGCCGATGAGGAGAGCATCCAGAAGCTGGTGTATCTGAAGATGCGGGACGACCTTCAGGTCAACAACATGGCCCAGCGTCAGATCCTGTATTACCTGCGGGATTATGACTTCGACGGGCATCTGAAGCAGGTGACCGGCGTTTACAGGCAGCGCAGGGACCGCATGGTCCAGGCGGTGAAGGAGAGCTTTCCGGAACACACCCGCATCATCGTGCCCAATGGCGGTATCTTCCTGTGGGTTGAGCTGCCTGAGGGGCTGGATACGATGGAGATGTTTGATTTTGTATTCCAGAAAAATATCGCTTACGTCCCGGGTGTCTTTTTCCGTACTGACGGCGGTGGGAAAAATACCATGCGGCTGAATTTCTCCACCACCAGTGAGGAGAAAATTGCCCAATATATTCCGATTTTAGGCGAAATGATTAAAAAATATGAATCTGGCCAATGACCTTTAGCGCTGGCAAACTGGTCTCCGTGATAAAGTATACGCTATCACGGAGACCGTTCCTTTTTCGGCCGGAGCAGAAAAAATAAATAAAAAATTTTTCAGTTGTATTGGCTAGTATCGGAAAAACTACGATTCTAATCCTGTCATAGAGGGGAGTACGTTAGATGAAGGCAAAAATCCGAATCTTGGGCATCGCTCCTTACGAAAATATGCGACCTCTTATGTTGGATCTTGCGGCGCAGTATCCTGAGATCGAGCTGACTGTATTTGTTGGGGATCTACAACAAGGCGTTGAACTGGCCAAGCATAATTTTTACAATGATTATGACGCCATCATTTCCCGGGGCGGTACGGCCACTATGCTGCGCACGCGTCTGGATCTGCCTGTGATCGAGATCCCCATCCTTCCCTTTGACATTCTATGTGCTATGAAGCTGGCAGAAAATGTGTCCGACCACTATGCCATTGTAGGCTTTCCAAATATCACTGTAAACGCGCGGACACTTTGCCAGATGATGCAGTATAAAATTGATATTTACTCGATTCAGAGTGCGGAAGAAGTGGAGCAGACTTTGCTTTCTGTCCAGGAAGCAGGGACACAGGCCATTCTCTGCGACATGGTGGCGCACACGACCGCAATGCGTCTGGGTCTGGAGGTGGTGCTGATTACCTCCGGAGCCGAGAGCATCCAGGCCGCCTTTGAAGAGGCGATCCGCCTTTATTGCAATTACCAGACGCTTCGTGAGGAGAATCGTTTTTTGCGCGGATTGATCTGGAACCAGATAAATCAAACAGTGGTTTTTAATGAAGAAGGAGAGCTCTTTTTCTCTACGCTGGAGAACAATGCGTCCCCTATTATCGATTATCTGCGTAAGGAGAGCTTGCGCCGGGATCTGGCAGACCGGCAGCACCTTGTCAAACAGATTCATAATGTCCAATACTCCATCCGCAGAGATGTGGAGACGTTGAACGGGCGTTATTATACAGTGTATTATTTTTCTGAAAGCCGGATCCCTCTGGCAGATATCCGCCGCGGGATTCGCTATGTCAATTGCCGGGAAGCAGAGGAGCAGTATGCCGACAGCTTGTACGGTATTGTAGGACTGCTCCGGGATTTGCAGGACCAATTCAAAAAGCTGAATCAGACGAATCATCCTGTTATGGTGTCCGGAGAGGACGGTACCTGTAAGGAGCAGGCAGTAAACTATCTCTATATTCAAAGCCCGCAGCGGGACCGGCCACTGGCTATTGTGGACTGCTCCATGCTCAATGAGAGAGCGTGGAGCTACCTGATGGACCACCACAACTCCCCGCTGGCCCAGAGCGGCTATACACTTTTTATCAAAAATGTGGACACCCTTACTGGGGAGCGCCGCAAACAGCTTCTGGCAAATCTGCTGGCGATGGACGTGCGCCAGAGAAACCGACTGATTTTTTCCTGTGTCTGCCGCCGGGGAGAGCCTGTGACCAGGGCAGGGATGGAGTTTGTGGAGGGGCTGGGGTGTCTTACCCTTTGGCTGCCGCCTACCCGGCAGCGGGCCGACCAGCTTCAGGCGGTGGTCAACGTATATCTCAGTCATCTGAACACCATACAGACCCGTCAATTCGTCGGGTTGGAGCCGGAGGCGGAAAGGCTGCTTTCGGATTTCGATTGGCCTCATAATTATACCCAGCTGCAGCGTGTCCTGAAAGAACTAGTCCTTATGTCTGAGAATTTCTATTATATTACCGCATGTGAGGTAGAACGGGTGCTCAGCCGGGAACAGATTATTGGGACCTTTGATGTTAGGGTAGAGGACCAAAACGTCCCCCTGGACCTAAACCAGTCCCTGGAAGAAATCAATAAAACAATCGCCCGCCGGGTCCTGGCTGAGGAGAATGGAAATCAAACCCGTACCGCCCAGCGGCTTGGGATTGGCAGGACCACCTTATGGCGGATGCTTCAGCAACATCCAAAAAAACAGGAAAAAAACTGGACTACAGCCGGACTGTGACAGGGGGCAAAAAAACGAGGCGATACTATCGGATAGTATCGCCTCAGCCTGTCGAAAAAGTCTGCCCCTCGGCAGACTTTTTCATGTAAAGATGATAAAATAGGGAGTAAGGGGTGAGGGAAATGTTGGAGCGAGGGAAAAATGAGCGAGGGGTAATAGAAATGGTGAACACAGAAAGCCTGGCACCAACCGGACATCTATTGCGGCAGGTGGATGCAGCGGTAGATTTCGAGAAATTGTACGAAATCGTGGAACCGTTGTACAGTGAAGAAGTGGGCAGGCGGAGCATCGACCCAGTGGTGCTGTTCAAAATCGTATTGCTGCAGCATTTGGATGGGAATACCTCTTTGCGGGGGATGTTGCGCAGAGCGCAGACAGATATCTGTCTGTTAATGAAACCAGACAGGCCCCTTTCGACAAGCTGAGAGCCTCCCTGAAGGGAGGCTTTGTTGATCTCAGCGATTCAGCGCCGCGTTGATGGCCCAGGCAGCAACAAGTGCGATGCCCGCCACTAACAAAAGCTGTGAGGGTTGCGGGACGCTTCGGACAGCGGAGTTTGAGAAATTTGTTTATGGGGAGATGGTGAAAAAGCTCTCCGAATTTCAAACTCTGACTGCCAAGGCAACAACTGTAAATCCCAAGCTGACCGCCTTGAATGTGGAGCTTGCCCAAGTGGAGGACGAAATTGAAAAACTGCTGAATACCCTGACCGGGGCTAATGCGGTTTTGCTGTCTTACGCCAACGGGAAAATTGAGGAGCTGGACACAAACCGTCAACGGCTGATAAAGGAGATTGCGGCGCTGAACGCTGAAACGATCTCCCCACAGAAAATCGAGTTTCTGTCTGCCCATCTGGAGAACTGGGACACGATTGATTTTGATGACAGGCGGCAGGTAACGGATATTATTCTCTCCCAGGTCCGTGCCACCAGCGACTGCGTTTCGTTCGAGTGGAAAATCTGAAAACTTTTTCTCTTTGCGCTTTATAATATGGCCTGTGTGCCCTTGTTAAGCGTTGCTAGCCTCAGCGGATGAAGTTGGTGGCCTGGCGGGGCTCCTTTTCGGGCAGGCCGAAGGCCGCCTTGCCCAGGGCGATGCTCTTCATTAAAAACGTCATGTTCCGGGCCAGAGTGCGCATGGTCTGCAGGCCCTCGGCATCCTGGGCGGCCTCCCCGGGCAGACGGCCGTGGACACTGTTCCAGTACTGGCTGGAGGCCACCGGCATCCCGGAAATGGTGAAGAACTTGTTCAGCTCGTCAAAGGTGGCGGACAGCCCGCCCCGCCGGGCGGCCACCACGCTGGCCCCCACCTTCATGGACTTGTCGAAAGGGGTGCTGTAGAACAGCCGGGTGAGCAGCGCCACAAGGGTGGCGTTTGCCGAGGCGTAATACACCGGGCTGCCCACCACCAGGCCGTCGCAGGCCTCGAATTTCGGGGCCAGCTGGTTCACCGCGTCGTCATATACGCACCGGCCCAGCTTGGCGCAGCCGCCGCAGGCCACGCATCCCCGGACCTGCTGGCTGCCCACCTGGACGATCTCGGTCTCCACCCCTTCAGCCTGGAATACCTGCTCCATCTCGCGGAGCGCCGTGGCGGTATTGCCGCCGGCCCGGGGACTTCCGTTGAGCATGAGGACTTTCATAATATGTACCTCCCTTGAAAGATTGACAAAGCCAGTATACCACATCCCACGGGAACTGGGGAGGGGATTTGAGAGAAAAACGCCTGCCGGTTTTTCCAGCGGGCGTTTGCCTGTTGGAGCCCACTGTGGGATGGGATATCCAATTTGTCCTGAAACAGGTCAAAGAAGTATATTGAACTTTATTCACAGCCGTGGTATAATGTGCCGGAATGCTAAATTATCCTCCTGTACCTGCTGAGGGTGAATCCCGTTGGAGGAAAATGTCATATTTTAAGGAGCGTCTCATGGAATATATCGGATTTATGTGTGGAGAAGATGGCCTGAAGCTGTCAGACTGCGTCAGTGCGCGGGAGGCTGGCCGGGAGAACCTTGGCGCGGAGCTTCCCGTGGCGGTATACCGTCTGTTGGAATATTCTTTCAGGGAAGAGCTGGTTGAGCGCTTTGGGAAAGAGGAGCAGGTGAAAATTTTCCGGGGCGCCGGCTACCGGGCGGGGGGATTCTTTGCCAGGAATTACTTAGACCTGACGCTGGAGATGTCCCAGTTTATCGCCCAGCTGCAAAGACGGCTGGAGGAAATGAAGATCGGCGTGCTTCGGGTGGAAGAGACGGAGGAGGACACGGGGAAAATGGTCCTCACCATCTCAGAGGACGCGGATTGCTCCGGCCTTCCTCCCCGGGGAGAGACGGTGTGTAATTATGACGAGGGCTTTTTGGCGGGGGTGCTCACTGCCTATACGGGAAAGCCCTATGGCGCGGTAGAGGTGAACTGCTGGGCCACAGGAGACCGGGTGTGCCGCTTTAAGGCGGAAGTGCAGCACAAAGAATGAAGGGTAGTGAGCATATGGAGCAGGAAGTCAACCAAACGGGACAGCGAGAACGGCCGCCGGAGGAGGACCGCCAGGAGGCGCAATCCCTGGGCGTGGAGGAAAGCTGCCGCCGGCTGAGCGGTTATCTGGAGAGCATTCTGGACAATGCGGGGGAGGCCGGCCTGGATGTGGAGTGCCTCGCCCCGCCCTGCCGGGAGCTGGGCGAGGCGCTGCGGGGCTTTCAGGCCCTGGCAGAGGAGCTGGTGTCCTATTCCACCCAGCTGTCCAAGGGCAATCTGTCCCGGGAATTCCCGGAGAGCGGCAGCTGCCTGTACAGCGGGCTGAAGAACCTCCACACCAACCTCAAGCACCTCACCTGGCAGGCCAAGCAGGTGACAAAGGGGGATTACGCCCAGCAGGTGTCCCATCTGGGGGAGTTTTCCGAGGCGTTTAACGTGATGACCCGGCAGCTCAAGGAGCGGGAGGCCCAGCTGAAGCAGGAGGTACAGCGGGCCGAGCGCCGGGCGGAGATCATTGAGAGCTATACCGAGATGCTCATGGAGCTGCTGAGCCAGCGGGACGAATGGATGCTGGTGGTGGACCGGGAGACCCGCGAGGTGGTCCACTGCAATAAGCGCACCAAGGGCGGAGAGGAGGGTGACTCGTACTGCGACAGCTGCCAGCACCGCCTGCCCATCCGGCCCAAGCTCTTGGAGTGGGATGATTCGGAGCGCTACCGCGTCTGGGAGCTGGAGGAAGAGGATCGGGGCGGCTGTTACCGCATTATTTCCTTCCCCGTGGAGTGGAAGGAGCGGCCTTCCTGGGTTCATATCGTCATGGATGTCACCGCGGAGAAGATGAACGCCCGCCACCTCAGCGATGAAATTTATCAGGATAACGATACCGGCATCCGCAACCGCCTGTTTTTGGACGAGTTTATGGGCCAAGTCCTGCGGGAGCGCCAGAATATTACCATGTGCTATCTGGATCTGGAGGGCGTGGCAGAGATCAACACCGCCTACGGGCGGGAGGTGGGGGACGCCTACATCCAGAACTTTGTGGAGATTGTGCGGAAAAACTTCCGTAGCGGCGATACCTTTGCCCGGATTCAGGACGACAAATTCTGCCTGATGCTTACCGGCAATGTGAAGCATCTCATTGAGCGGAAGATGGATGATATCCTCACCACCTTCCAGCGCAACGATGAGCGGGTGTTCTGCCATGAGTGTAATTTTAAATACAGCATTGTGGAGGTAGAGGGCGAATCCAACATGTTCACCCTCGACAAGCTGTTGCAGCAGGCCGAGGAGATTGTTCAAAAGAAGAAGCGCAAGCACCGCAGGAAATACAGCTCGCTGGATTTTGATAATTGGTAAAGAAAAAGCGCCGGGGCATCCATGGATGCCCCGGCGCTTTTTTATCCGATTTCCCCTGGTCTTCTCAGCCCAGCGCCCTCTTCAGCGCCTCCAGCAGCGCCTCGCGGGTGAGCGGCTTGAACAGCACCCCCTGGGCGCCGATGCCATAGAGCTCCTGGAGCATATCGTCGTCCCCCAGGGAGGAGATCATGAGAACCTTGGCCTCGTCGTGTTCGTACATCAGGACTTGGGCCGTCTCCAGCCCATCAATGCCGGGCATGATGATATCCATGGTCACCAGATCCGGTTGTACCTCATCGTAGCGGGCGATGGCGTCCTCGCCATTTTCGCAGTAAGCAGCCACCTCATAGTCGGTGCCCTCCAGCAGTTTGCGGATTTGCAGCTCCATGATCCGGGAGTCGTCCACCACCATGATCCTTTTTTTCATAAAGCCGTCCCCCTCTTTTTCTTCGTTCCGTCCCAGTTGGGTTCTGGGCGCACTACATCACCATGATTTCACCGCATACCATTTTAGCCACGCACTGCCGCTCCTCGTGGCGCAGGCGGATCGTCTCGTCTTCAATGGTGATCTCGGTCCCGGCATAGGCCACGCTGCATTCCAGCCGGCCCTCTTCCCGGTCCTTCAGCTCCTCCTGACTGTCCACAAGGTCTTCCTCCAGCTGCTGAAGCCGCAGCTCTGCGGCGTTCAGCTTCACATGTACCTTGCTGATCAAGCTGGCCTTCACCGGGCTGTCCAGCTGGCATTCCAGCTTTTCCAGCTCCATCTCCAGCTCCTTCAGCTCCCGGCGCACCAGCTCCCGCTCAAAATTGGTGCAGGGCAGCCCGCCCAGGGTGATGCCCGTCCGGCACTCCGACTTGGAGCCCACTGCGGTGGCGCTCACCTTTTGGGCCGCCCAAACCCGGCCGCCCATGATGGTGCCCCGGCCGGAGCGGACCAGCACCTCGCCGTCGCAGTAAACGCTGCCGTTGATGATGGCGTCGGTCTGGAGGTTTTCCCGGACGTAAATGGTGGCGTTTTCAATGTACTTGGAGAAAATGCACCGCTGGGCGCGGACAGTCGTGGTGCCGTCGCCCAAAATACCCTTGACCACGGTGAGGTCGCCGCCGGCCTCCACGGTGCTGCCCGCTTCGATGACGCCGCCTACCCAGATGCTTCCCATGGCCCGGACGGTGAAGCCGGTGAGCACATCCCCTTTAATGTTCACGTCTCCCAGAAATTTGATGTTGCCGGTGGAGAAGTCCACGTCCCCGTCGATATCAAGCACCGGCTTGACCTGGAAGCTGCGCCCGGTGAATTCCACATGGCCGGCCACCGAGGCCAACAGCGCATCCTCGTCCTCACTGAGCTCGGTGTTGCGCCCCTTGGGCAGGGGGACGGATTTTCCGCTCTTGGCTGGGATTTCCTGATCCAGCACCGTGCGGCCCGGCTCGCCCTCTGTGGGGCGGATCAAGCGGCAGATCTCCTGCCCTTCTTTCACGTTATGGATCAGATTCAGGGCGGTGTAGTCCACCTGGTCGAACTCATTTACCTCCAGCACCCGCTCTATCACCCGTGGGAAGTAGTCTACGATGTTGCCGTTGCGCCCATCGAAGGCGGGCTTGCCCTTGGCGATTAAAAATAGGTTGAAGTACCGGCTCTCGTCATGAGACAGCCGGTCCACCAGGCGCTGGTCCACGCCGTAGGTGATATTCTGGTCCTCCATGGCCTGAAGGAGGATATTTCGGGACAGTTCCTTTCCCTGTTCAGTGGGAGGGAGAACCAAAACCCAGGCGTACAGTTTGTCGGAGGAGATAAAGAACCATGGGAAGGCGTCCAGCCCCGTGGACTTTGTTTCCTTCTCGGCCTCTTCCTCTCCCTTTTTCTCCTTCTTCTTCTTGTTCCCATTGCTTTTGGCGGAGCGGAGCCGGAAATTACACGCGTTTTTCAGAGTGGACTCCAGCCTGCCCTTTTCCCTTCGGATCAGCTCCTCCGGGAGGGTTCCATCCTCGTCCATACACAGCCGCGGTGTGGGCAGCCAGCCCTGTTCCTTCCGCCGCTGGTTATAGAGCTGGTACAGGGGATGCTCCCCTGGCAGCTTGATGAGGGACGGGTCCTCCTGGGCGAACGCCGTGGACTCCGATGGTTCCTGCTCCGGCTGTTCCACCTGGGGGCGTGGCGGTTCCTTCTCCGTCTCCTCCGGCTTCTGGCCAAACAGGATGGATGCGATCTTCTTTTTGATCGACATGGCATGACGCCTCCCTTCCATGTCGCGGCACATTGTACCATTATTATAGCAGGGCCGGGGCCCGTTGGCAAGAAGCAAAGTGAAAGACCTTTTGTCAGGGCTTGCTTGAAGATTACCAGTGAATCTGTTTTGTACATAAAATAAATCATTTTATCTATGTACTTGCCCCACGATAATGGATATAATTGCGGTAGAAAATAACGTGCCGGAGAGCGGCGGCTCACACCATGATCTTCACCGTATCCGGCCCGGCCGGGGCTGGATACGCAGGCTCCGGGGCATAATTGCGGGGAGAAACGCCGTACTTCTTTTTAAACAGCCGCGAGAAGTACAGCGGGTCGCTGAATCCGCACATGCGGGCGGTCTCCGAGACGTTCCCCTTACCCCAGAACGTGGACAGCGTACTGGCGGCGTTTTCCAACCGCCGGTTCGTCAGATACTGGAGCGGCGTAAGGCCGGTCTCCCTCTTGAACATCTTTTTCAGGTATTCGGTGTTGAAAGGGAGGGAGCTCAGGTAGGCATTCAGGTCATAGGCGCACTCCGGATAGTGCTGGAGAATATTGTCCTCAATCTGCTGGACGGTCTCGCTGTGCCGGCGGCTGGAGCGGTACTGGGTGAGGTGGGCCACGATCAGCTGCCCGTAGAGGGGGAGCAGGGCATACCCGGCGGAAGACTCCGACCAGTAATAGAAGGCGGCGGCAAAGGCGTCCCGAAGAAAGCCGTTGGAATCGGCGCGGATGATAAAAGGCTCGGTGTAGGTGAGGGCGGGATCGGTCAGGTTCATATGGATGTTGGTGAACCCCTCCCGGCTGGCGTTGGCGTGCGGGATCATGGGTGGGACGATGGCCACATCGTTGACGCCATAGCTCAGCGTTTTGTCGTCAAACAGCATCTCGCCGCTGCCGCCGGTGCAGAAAATCAGCTCCCAGCTCTGGTGGACGTGACGGGAGACCGTCCAGGTGGGCGCGTGCTTGCCCACGTAGAGAATGGTGTTCATGACCAGCCGCTCCTTTCAGTATTTTGGGCTTCTGCGCTCCATTATACTGTGTGTGAATTGTTTTGTCCATATCCATACCCGTGGGCAGGGAGGGCCGGAACGCCGGCCCCGGCCATTTGAACGGCCATGCCCCGGAGCCCGGCATGGGCCAATCGCCGGCTCCGTCCCGCGCAGGGGTTCGCACCCCCCTTGCGGAGGAGGCGGAGCGGGTCTTTGAAATATATTAAAAAGCCGCTGAGAAAGGAGCGCAATAAAATGGATATCCGCTATTCCGCAAATCCCCAGGACGTTAAACGCTACACCACCCAGGAGCTTCGGGACGAGTTTCTGATCACCGGCCTGTACCAGCCGGACACGGTGCAGGCTGCCTATTCCCACGTGGACCGCATGGTGGTCATGGGCATCATGCCCGTGAAGGAGCTTGTGCCCATCGACAAGGGCATCGACGTATGGGCTAACTTCGGCACCCACAGCTTCCTGGAGCGCCGGGAGGCGGGGATATTTAACCTGGGGGGCAAGGGGTTCATCGAGGTGGACGGCACCCGGTATGACCTGGGCTATGAGGACTGCCTGTATATCTCCATGGGGGCGAGGGAGGTGTCTTTCGGCAGTGTGGACGGGACCGACCCCGCCAGATTCTACCTGGCCTCTACCCCCGCCCATAAGGCGTGCAAAACCACCCTGCTCACCATGGAAAAGGCCGGCCACCGCCCCTGCGGCGAGGCGGCGCAGTCCAACCAGCGTGTCATCAACCAGTTTATCCATCCCGACGTGCTGGAGACCTGCCAGCTGCTCATGGGCCTTACCCAGCTGTCCCCCGGCTCGGTGTGGAATACCATGCCGGCCCACACCCACGAGCGGCGCATGGAGGTCTATACCTACTTTGAGATTCCCGAGGATCAGGTGGTGTTCCACATGATGGGCCAGCCGGATGAGACCCGGCATCTGGTGGTGAAAAACTTCGACGCGGTGATCTCCCCCTCCTGGTCCATCCACAGCGGATGCGGCACCGCCAACTATACCTTTATCTGGGCTATGGGCGGAGAAAACCAGGCGTTTGACGACATGGACAGCATTCCCACCACAAAACTGAACTAGGAGGCAGCGTGATGAAGAATCAATTTGATCTGACCGGCAGGGTGGCTTTAGTCACCGGCGCATCCTACGGTATCGGCTTTGCCATTGCCTCCGCCCTGGCCGGGGCAGGGGCCGCCATCGTGTTCAACGACATAAAGCAGGAGCTGGTGGACAAGGGTGTGGCCGCCTATCAGGCGCAGGGCATCACCGCCCACGGCTACGTGTGCGACGTAACCGATGAGGACGCGGTGAATGAGCTGGTGGCCAAAATTGAGCGGGAGGTCGGCGTTATCGACATACTGGTGAACAACGCCGGCATCATCAAGCGTATCCCCATGTTGGAGATGAGCGCCAAGGATTTCCGGCAGGTCATCGACGTGGATCTGAACGCCCCCTTCATCGTGTCCAAGGCGGTGATCCCGTCCATGATTCGGAAGGGCGGCGGCAAGATCATCAACATCTGCTCCATGATGAGCGAGCTGGGCCGGGAAACCGTATCCGCCTATGCCGCGGCCAAGGGCGGGCTGAAAATGCTCACCCGCAACATCGCCAGCGAGTACGGCCAGTATAACATCCAGTGCAATGGCATTGGCCCGGGCTATATCGCCACCCCCCAGACCGCGCCCCTGCGGGAGGTACAGCCGGATGGCTCCAAGCATCCCTTTGACCAGTTTATCCTGGCCAAGACCCCGGCAAACCGCTGGGGCGAGGCCGGCGACCTGGGCGGCCCGGCGGTGTTTTTGGCCTCCAGCGCCTCTGACTTTGTCAACGGCCACATCCTGTACGTGGACGGCGGCATTCTGGCCTATATCGGCAAGCAGCCCTGACGGGATTGCCTCTGCGCCCGGGCCAATGGATTTTAGCGTTGATTTTTATCATCTTTAATTTCTGTCCTGCATGGGGAAGGTGCGGGGATAAGCGATTCAAACAACAAAAAAAGAACCGTTTACAGAGATGCTCGTGCGCCCCATAGCGGGCCCTCTCTAAACGGTTCTTTTTCATTCCTAAATGTTCCGCAACCG
>Ga0224748_10180_pt1 | contig 16966 bp, 17 predicted proteins | sample LIM_F_Water_Neg_FD_182074 | JGI IMG/M metagenome (GOLD analysis project Ga0224748, IMG submission 182074) | Enriched cells from gastrointestinal tract of the lab mouse from Pacific Northwest National Laboratory (PNNL), Richland, Washington... | ecosystem: Host-associated > Mammals > Digestive...
TAAGGAACTAAATTCACTTACCACTGTTGGCTGACGGTTTCGGGGTGCATATGAAAGCCCGTCTGATTCCTAACAGGGATTCAGACGGGCAATTTTCTAAATAATTTGGATGCGTATGCTATGGCAAGGGAATTCAAAACTCTTTGCTATCAAGTGTATTGGGAGTAATACTCAGACAACGCTCTACCTGTAGGTGTGGTAAGCTTTGCAATTTGTAACGGCGTGCCGGTTCCACAAACTTCTCCACCGCATTCGCCAGCAAAGGGTCCAATATCAATAACATAATCCGATGTAGAAATAATATCCAAATTATGCTCAATAAGAAGAACTGTATTTTGTTCACTTACAATATTTCGGAACAACGCTAGAAGCTTTTTTACATCCTCGAAGTGTAGCCCTTTGGACGGCTCATCAAACACAAACAGTGTATGTTGACATTTGGGCTTTGACAACTCGTAGGCCAACTTCAAACGTTGCGCTTCCCCTCCGGAAAGAGTGCTGGTGGACTGCCCCAGTGTAATGTACTCCAAACCTACACCACGAAGCGCCAACAGCTTTCGTTGGATGATATTGTCGTCTGCAAAAAAGGAAAGTGCTTCATCCACATCCATATTAAGAATGTCATTGATGCTTTTTCCACGATATTTTACAGAAAGTACAGTATCACGGAAGCGTTCTCCTTGACATTCATCGCAGAGAATCGTGGTGCTGGGTAAAAATGCCATATCAACCTCCAGCATCCCAGTTCCTTTACACTTAGGGCAGCGACCAACATCCACATTGAAACTGAAGTGCTTTTCCGTCAGCCTTTTCTTTTTTGCCTCAGGAAGAGAAGAAAATTTTTCGCGGATATTTTGGTAAAAATCCAAGTATGTCACAGGGCAGGAACGTGAACTAACCCCAATGGGCGTCTGATCGCACAGCACGACTTTTCGTATTTGCTCCATACCTTCAAGATGGTCAAGATTTATATTACGTTTGTTTTGAACACTTTCCAGAAAGGAGTGGAATACCAAAGACGTTTTTCCTGAGCCAGACACGCCAGTGATGCAGACGAGCTTTTCCAGAGGAATGTCTACGGTAATATGCTTGAGGTTATGGCTTGAAGCACCCACGATGCGGAGCAACTTTTCATAGGTACATATTGATGACAGATTTGGCGCTCCAGGTGTACATTGGCCCGACAGATATTTTCCGGAGATGGAACTGCTAGAGTTCCAAAGATCATCAGGGGTTCCCTGAGCAATAATCTGTCCACCTAGAGTTCCAGCTCCGGGTCCCATTTCAAATATATAATCCGATGAGTTAATAAGCAATCTTGTATGTTCAACCATTACGATTGTATTGCTGTTTCCAGTCTCTTTTAGATTCCTGATAGCTGTTAGAAGTTTCGCAATATCCGATGCGTGCATTCCAGAAGACGGCTCATCCAGCACATAGACGACACCGGATATCTGACTGGTGATTTGTGAAACTAGGTGTAGACGTTGAAATTCTCCGCCAGACAGGGATGAGGTTTTTCTGTTCAAGGAAAGATAGCCGATGCCAAGGTCCTGACAGCCTGTAATAATTCGAAAAAGATTCGGCGTAATCTGATCAAAGAGCTTTTTCTCCTCACCAGAGAAGTGAAGTTCTGTTAAAAATGATTTAAGCTTGTCGATGCTTAGAGACATCACTTCGGAAATGTTCAGCCCGCCTAGTGTGACAAGAAGACTCTCAGGATTGTAACCCACTCCACCGCAACAGGAGCAAGGAATTCTTGCCATGTATCGTTCAATTTCCTCCCGGGTTTTCATGCTCTTTGTCGTGCGGTAGTTTTTCTCATAGGTTGGAATAATTCCCGGATATTCGATCCGGAATTTTTTGTTTTTCTTTTGACCGTACAGTAAAGCGACCTTCAGTTCATTGGGGTAACTGCGGATTGGTGTCTGATCATCGCAGCCATACTGCTTGATAAATGAAACCATAAAGGAATACTTGGTTGTGCCAGGCGTGGCACCTCCAAGCAAAATTCCATTTTCAGAAAATGACAGTTCTTGATTTGGCCAGATTAAAGTCTCATCAAAATTGTAAATTACGCCTTCCCCACCGCATTCTGGACAAACACCGGAGGGTGAGTTCAAATTAAACATTGATGGAGATAGGCAGGTTTTATTGGGATTTCTTCCACAGCGTGCAAAAAGTACCTGAACATAATAAGCTGCCTGAGAAATTGTACCCGCCGTACTTCTACCTGCATTTGCATTGTGTCGCTGCGCTAGAGCGATGGCCGGCGGTAGTCCCAGAAAATAATCGGCATCCGGGCGGGCTTGTTTGCTCATGAAGAAGCTCTCGTTTACACCTAGAGATTCAATGTATCGGCGTTTTCCCTCTGCAAATAGCGTATCAAAAACTAGTGTAGATTTTCCCGACCCGGAAACACCGATAAAACTAACAATCTTTGAATAAGGAATACACACATCCACATTCTTAAGATTATTTTCTCTGCATCCAATCATTCTGATTCCAGCAACAGAGTCCACCAGAAATCACCCCTTTCATAGCATTGCTTACAATGGCGCAAATTGAATACTCAGGACATCATCAGTCTTTGAAGAGTACTGCTTTTCAGAGAAAATGTTTGCCGAATAAAATTCCGCATTTGTACGCGCATAACCTGCCAAAACCAACTTCACCTTCTCCACGGTTTGCAGAATATCCTGATATGAACTTTCCGATGGATAAATTTCTGCCAATATACGTTTATATTCCTCGTCTGCACCGCAGGAAATCGGCAAATGAAGCCTAGATAGAACTTCATCATACACTGGAGTCCCCGGAATGGGTTGAAAGATAGACACGGAATAAGAAGAAATATAGCATCTGTTTTGTTCAAGGAACTGCAATGTCTCTGCGCGGTCTGCATTTGTTTCTCCTAGATAGCCGAACATTAGATAGACATGGGTTAGGATACCAACATCATGGAGCTTTTGGAGGATTGATGCCGCAACGGACACTTCTGTCCCCTTGTTCATCAGGTCAAGAACTCGTTGGGAACCGGATTCCAAACCGAAGCGCAACATACGGCAACCCTTATGGCGCAACCCTTGGATTAGCTCCTCTTGATTCAACTCCTTTTCAAATCGAGCATTAGCAATCCAGGAAAAGGGAACCGATGTCTCCATGCCAGAGATCATCCGGAGGTCGTGCGGAGACAATCCTGCGTCTACAATATAGACATTATAGATATTGTCGGCCTTGGCAATTTTCGACATACTGAGAAATGCCTGCCGGATATCCTTGCTCTGCACAGTACCACAGTCCCGGTCGCCGTTACAAAACCGGCAACCGCCATAATAGCAGATATTTCGTATCATATATGGAAACGCTTTAACAGACGAAAAATATCGGGAGAAGTCCAAGTCAGTAAAATCCGGCAAATATACCTCTGGACAGCGCTCCCCAGGCTTTTGCCGGAGTAGTGTCTTTCCGAAAACGGTGCTAACTGCAAACTGTCCAGAACGGGCAGTCTCCAGAATACCATTTCTACCGATTGCCTCCAGAATTCTTTCGCCAGGGCCTATGATTAGGCAGTCCACAAGGTCAAGGGCAGACATCAGCTTCAAAAATATTTCCGCATAGTTATAAAAAAAGCTGCCCCCAAAGATTATTGGGAGTTCTCTCTGTTGCCGAATCCGTGTTGCGATAAGCAGTGCAGGAATAATTTGGGATTCAAAGGAAATAGAAAAGGCCACATACGTAGAGTTTTCCAATTCCTGAAAGGAAGGGAGCTGCTCGATATATGGAAGAAGCGCTGCATGAGTAGAGAGAAAATTCGCTAAATCATTTGGCACTTTCCAATCCCAGCGACTGGTAAAGCTGTCATAGGAAATCTGGAACGGGATTGAGTCATCGCCAAAAAGAGCTTTTGTGACTATAGCATACCGGTGTACAGCAGAGACATCGTCCGCTCCAAATTCTCCGCAGATTTTCGGTAGCATTTCCCCCTGTTGCAAGAGAACCGTTTGTAGTTCGGCACTAAGATCGTATAACTTTGCGGCAACTCCTTGCTGCTTCAAATAGGCCGTAAGCTGCGCTGCTCCAAGAGTTGGCATAAAGCAGTCGGATACTGGTGGGATGATGATACTTACCATATGTACTCCTCTACTTACAACAAATAAGAAAATATTGAAACATTCCCAGCGCATCTCTTCTGACGATGGTAAAACGGCCTTGTAGCAACCGTTCAAAATCCGCTACCGTCAAATCAAACTCATCACCCCTACCAAGGTAACTTTCGATTTTCTGGGACAATCTGTATTCCTTGCTACATGGATTTGGAATGTCCAGAACAAATTTCGCACCAGGCTTCAATATCCTATGAAACTCATTTAAAGATCTAACGATGTATGTACTGCGAAAATATTCTAAGGAACCTATACACGCACCAATATCAAAGAAATTTTCAGGTACTGGCACTTGATGAATACCACAGTGGTATAATCCGCCAACCTCAAGCCCATTTTTCCTTAAAAAGTTATCCAGTTCCTGCATGACCTCACTACTGATATCGACACCATAATATTCCGATGGCCAAAGCGAGTATCCGTTGTCAATCAAGTTCAAGCAGCAACCCAAATCCACAAATTTCATTTCTCGCTGTGGTGCAAGAAATTCAACAATTTCTTTACGCCCGCTGTCTTGATCCCGTGCGCTCTGATTTTTCAGATACTGTGGATAGGCAGGATGATTGGTGATAGCTTTCGGTAGTGTGCGATACTGATTGATACCCTCCCTCCCGGACTGAATCGTCCGATCAAAAGACACAGCTATCGATTGCAATGTGTTGCCCTGTGCTATGTCCTCTGTATACACTGGCATTCCTCCGTTCCTGCCTCAAAATTTTTTCCGTGAGATAAATGAAAGCGGCAGAAGCGAAGGCAACTGCCGCTTGACCGCGATCTCCGTTACTGGAACTCAATCAGCCCTAGCTTATAGCAACTATCCATGAAAGAAATAACAGTGGCCTCCAACTCATTTTCCGGACAATCATACTCATTTTTTAGTTCGGTGACGATAGCCGAGACATCCCTTACTCCGTCAATCTTTCGCCAGATTGAGGAGGAGTCACCATTCAGCGTCAGTATCGGTGTCCGCTTCGAGACTAGAAGCATACCAAAAGTTTCATTCCTTGTCTTGATGCCGTCTGCACAAACAGGGATACTTGTTAGTTTTACGTCCATAATTACTCCTTAACGGGTCATATTGGGATCTTTAGCCTTTTCCCAGCTACCGGTCGAAAGCGCCGCCGCACGACATCCGCCATGACACAGCGAAAATGTATCGCAAGCGGCGCAGGTATCCGGAATATGCAGATTTTCTATAAACTTACGATAGACATCCGAACTACGTTTAATCTCTGACAGCGTGTTGTTTAGGATATTTCCACCAAGCTTAATCCGAGAAAGGCCACAGACCAGCACCTCCCCTGTAACATCTACATAAAAACGATCGTATCCATAGGAGCAACAGTTGGCAATACTTCTGAGGTGTTCTGGAAGAGAGCAGAACGGTGTTGCCTCTGCAAACTCAATGTGAGGACCCTTTCCGGAATTATTATAGTCATAGGCAATTTGAAACGCTTCAACCAATTGCGCTGGTGTCAGCACCAAATCACGTGCGCCATCTCCGATGCCTACAGGGATAAATCGCGTGATAGTCATGTACTGCAAACCAATACTGTGGAAATACTCTATAGTGTCTTTCAACATGTGAAGGTTCCCCGCATTAAGGACAAAATTGCTGGCAACGAGGATTTTTTTCTCTTTAATAAAATACTTGAGTGCATCGATGGATGCATTGTAACTGCCAGGCGTCTGTGTTAAGTAATCATGTGTCTCTGAGTCTCCGTGAATTGAAATATTCACACTGGTCACATTGGTTTCGTGGATTTTTTCCAATGCTTTTTGATCCATAAGAGAGCCATTAGAGAGAATGACCACATTCGGAAACCGGTCACAGGCGTATTTCAAAATATCAAAGAACCGAGGATGCGCTAGGGGTTCGCCGCCTGTCAAATTGATCTGCATGACACCCTGCTCTGCTAGCTTGTTCAGAATTTCAAAGACCTGTTCATTATAACGGGGCTTTTGAGAATTATAGCAAAACCTGCAACGCAGATTACATGCTTCCGTCAATTCAACCTGCACGAGCAACGGTGCAATATCATACAGGTATTCGTAATTCATCATTCAGATTTTTCCCTATCCTTTCTATTGCGTAACCTCATGCCATCGTTATAACCCTTGCAACCACCGCCACAACATGCGATATCCCCACATGAAAGACATGTTGGAAGAAGATGTTGTTCTTCGCAGAAAGCTTTACCATCGAAGGAACCCCAAAGGATAGCGAAATCATCGGTCAAAAGATTTCCCAAAACAGGTTCCTTGACCAGATTACACGGTGTCAACTCGCCTGTACAAGAGACAGAAGCTGTACACAGACCAATATTGCATGGGATATTCCAGTGGCGTACATCCCTTACCAAATCAGTTGGTACCTGGCAAAGAGGGATGGGTTGGGGCAAAGATATCCTGGCAAAACAGTCATGTGTCCTTTGAAAGTCAGAGAGTAACCTTAACTTCTCGAAAAACAGGTCATCCTCTATGTGAAGCGTTCGGTCACTACCACCGCAGGATACAAATCGAGTGACAAGAACTGTCTGTACATCCAGTGTCCGCAACAACTCCAATATACCCAGCAAGTCGGCAGCATTCTCTTTGCAAAGCATCACATTAACTGCCACATAAACGCCTTCGGTTTGGAGCCGCTGAATCCCCTCGATTGTTTCCAGAAAGGCACCTTCTCGACCACAGAGGCGGTCATGGAGCGATGGGGTAAACGATAGGACGCTAGTGCAGACAGCAGGAAACAGCGCAGCTATTTTCTTCGCCACAATTTCGTCACATATCAATGTAGCATTGGTGTTGAGATGAATATCCAGCCCCAAATCTTTAGCATAAGCGGCAAGTTCAAAAAAATCATCTCTTGCCAGTGGCTCGCCACCGTTAAAATTTACCCCAAGAACACCATTTGCTACAAGGTTGTGAAGGATTCGCTTTGCCCCTTCTGTACTTACTGGGCAGATACTCCGGCTATCACAACCATTGTAGCAAAAGATGCATCGGTTATTGCATTGATAGGTAATCTCGAACTGTACATTCAAAGGTGATGAGCTTTTGAACATCACAACTTACCGGCATGCACAGCACTGGCAAGGGGTACACTTGGCCACGACCTTAGTGTTCTCAGAAAGCATATACTCAAACACTCTGGGATCAACAATACAAGCGATAGCCTCTGCCTTTTTTTGAGCTGCAAACGGCTCCTCGAAAGGAGAGAACATGCCGATTTCCGGCGTAAAGGTTTTTTTCATGAATCGTGCCTCCTCAACACTCAAAATTTAACATATATATTTTATCAAACTTTGTCGAATGTGTCAATGCTCGCAGAAGGAAAAACTTAATTTCTATTTTTTGAATAATACATTTATGAAAAGCAAGAAAATCGGGGAATTTCCACCTTATAATTGGCGGCCTACTTAATACAATTCAAATACAAACAAGTCCCTTGCAAATGGTGCAACCTCACCATTGATACAATTTTGGATGTGTTCAATCACTCGTTTTGCAAATATATTACTTACTGTCGTATCCCACTCGGCCAGCCGGATGATCTCCGCTGTGCTGCTCTGAAAGTCAAACTGAATCTCGCCCCACTTGCCATCGCAGTCTGCCTGATACTCGTAGACTGCGGCGGCAATTTTCTTTTTTGCCCGCTTCACCGATTTCCGTTTGAGCCGGACGGCGTGGAGCGCACCGGCCTCCACCAGCAGGGTGGTCAGTTTCTCCACTGCTCGCCGATACGCTCTCTCTGCTCCGCTGGCGGTACTGCCCTCAAACATCACCGCCAATTCCTCAAAGGTTTTGCGCTCGGATATTGGGCTGACCCGGCCACAGGTCATGCAGATAGCGTTTCGTTCCTCCAAAAGCCGCTGCTCCCGATAGGTCAGCTTCTCAAAGGCAGCTTGAACCGTTTCCGCCTGAACGCCGTCCCAGAGGATCGCCGCATAATCCCAGGAATCGTCCCTAGTCACGTCCTCGCCGGTTTCCTCTCCGTCCTCGTCCTGGGCCGTGACATAAAGTGAAACCTGGCTGCGGTTGAGCCGGACCAGGGTCAAGTACTGCTCCGCCGTTTCCTCAGAACAACCCTCTCTTGCGGCATACTCGCTGACAACCTCACCCTTGGACTTGCCCGTTTCGTTGTAGAGCCACGCAATACCACGCACCCGCTTGTACTCGTCCAGAGAGGAAAAGGAGCCACCTTCTTCCATCATCCGGCATTGAAGCAGAGCGTTTCCAATGGCGTGATGAGCGTATGTTAGAAACTCCGCGCCCTTGTACGGGTCGTAGCTTTCCAGACATTCCAGCATAGCGAGAACACAGTTTTGTTTATAGTCCAGAAACCGCTCTGGGTCGTATCTGTCCAACCCCTCCCGCAAGAGAAAGTTTGTGACTCTCCTATTCAGGCGCGGCTCTATGTGGTGCAGGAAGAAAGCGAAAAAGCGGAGGTCATGCCATGTCTGCGCGGCAACAATGTACTCGTTGACCGTATACAGTTCCGGCGGCGGGGGCGTGAGCTGGTAAACATGGGTAACTTCAAACATGGTGAGGCCGTGGGCGTTTCCCTGAAACGGATATTTTGCAAATCTCTCTTTCACAGCCCACCACCTTCGTCATTTCAAATATCTCTGCGCCTCTGCCAACAGTGCCTCCTGCGTCATTTCCGCCTTATAAGGACCGGCGGCATACTCCCGGTCAGCGATGGCCCTTTCCAGCTTGTTCTTCGCCAGCCGCTTCATCACGGCGGCAGTCTGTTCATCCAGCGTCCCCCGGTGCAACTTCTGGATGATCGTGTTGGTGCGGCGCTCATAGATTTTCTTCAGCGGGTGATCGTCAGCCCGTTCCCTCTGCTCCCGCCCCCGGAGGTTGCCGACCTGACGGCAGGTGCGCCCACGCCTGTCCCCCGGAGCCAGGCCGCCGCAGTATTTTGTGGGCCTCGCGTCCGTGGTCAGGAACCATGTTTCGCAGATGGGACATTTGCGAGGCGCATGGCCTACGCACAGCCCCTCAAACAAGTCAGAGCGGAACAGCCCAACAAAAGAAACATAGTGCATCCGCTTCACAAGCTGGGATTTCTCTTTGCCGGGAATGGTTGCAACGGCATACTGAACAGAAGCGTTGGCAAGAGACATCCAGCCAGGATTTTCTGCTGATAAATCAGGGTCAGCAGAAAAGTATTGCCCAAAGCTGGCGGCGTACCCGTCCGGCGTCCTGTCGCTATCATGGAGTTTCTCCGCAAAGGGCTGAAGCTCCCGCTTGAACTCTGCCAGGGAGAACCCCAGGTGTGCCATGACAGGCAGTACCCGCAGCAGAGTGAGCGCCTTTTGGTATTCCGGTGAAACTGCCCCGGCGAGATTTCCAGACTTTGCAAAGTCCACTGTGTTTTGCAGATAGTCCTCCGAAAAAACGGCATCCACATAACTGCGGACAATTTCATATTCCAAGCAGGAGAACGGCGATACATTCCGCAAAAGCTCCACAATCTGAAAGGCACTTTCCCTCGCTGCTTCCATCTGCGCCATGTCTGCCTGTCCAAGTTGGAGCGACCCCATATACAGGTTGAGCGGCATACAGAACTGGGACAGCTTTGCTATGACCTCATCAGAGAGGTTCAGCGCGGCACAGGCCAGTGTCCCGGTCGGCATAGCCTTCCCCTCGTAGGTCACATTGTCCTGCCAGAAATCCAGTGTCAGGAGCGTATGTTCAATCAAATTCAAGTTCTCCGCCTCCTGTCATGTTTTTTCGTTTTTCATTATACCACAGCCGCCCCCGATTGGAAAGATGGCTTGTCATGTTTTTTGAAACGGTGCTGTCATGCTGTTAGCCTGCTTTTCTCGATTTTGCTCATAACCATAATAGAAAGCCGTTGGCTGGTTGCGCAGGAGCGTACCAGTCAACGGTTCTTTTTCGGAAGTCAAGCGTACCAGTCAACGGTTCTTTTTCGGAAGTCAGAGGACTTCCGAAAACTGCGGGAGTGCAGAGGGCGGCAAGCCCTTTGCCGGGTGTCAAGAGGGCAGCGCCCTTTTGGCCGGGTGCAGGGCGGCAGCGCCTGCTCAGGTGTCCAGAGGGTGAAACCCTTGGCCCAGGTAGGATTGATGCGCGCGTCAATCCGTACTGGGTTATTATCTGGCGCAAAGCAACCAGATTCGGCGGCTTCGCCGCCCCTGGCCACTCCCAGAAAAGCAAAAAACGAGAAACAGGAAGGAGAGCAGAATGGCAAAAAGATTGACCCGGCACAACGGGAGAGCCGGGAAAAGCGGCGTCTACAAATCAACACACAATGACAGAACCTTTGATACCGAACACGCTGAACACATTGACAGTGAGCGCATTCAGCAGAATATCTATTGGGATTGTTTTCGTGGAGGCCATCGACGCGGCGGAGGACGATCCGCCCGGGGAGGAGCCTCCCGCAGGGGACGGGGAGAAAGACCCGCCCGCCGCCCAGGAGGACGAGGAGGTCGGCTCCTTCACCCTCGGCAAGTGTAACTATTGCGGGCGGGAACGGGGCGTCACTCTGGAGGGCGCAAAGGGCGGTGGTTATCCCACACAGAAAACGGCCAACGCCGCCGCGACCCGCGTTTGCGATTGCCCGGAGGCCGTGGAGAACCGAAAGCCGGAGATCGGCGTCGCTTTTGCTGTCACGACGGGGGCGTGTAGGTATTGCGGCCAGCTCCAGGAGGTGGGCCCCCATCCGTCCCAGGCGGCGGCGGACGAGACGGCGACGGAGGTTTGTTCCTGCCCGAGCGCCCGGACGGCCCGCCGCACGACGGAACAGATCGAGGACGCACAAAGCCGCGTCAACCGCCTTTTTGGCGAAGGGGCCGAGGATCTTGGCTTTAAGCCAATCGCCGGGGACGGTGCGATCAAACTACTGGAGCACGTGGTCGAGCTGATCGCCCGGGGCCCGATCTCCTCGGCGTCCCTCAATATCCGGGGCCAGTGCAAGGCGAAATTCTCCATTACCAGCAAGGGCAAGATCAAGGTCTCCAGGAGCGAAACCCGCTCTTGTGACCTGGAGGCCGGGGAGTGAACGCTATTCTAAAATATCCGGGATCAAAATGGACCCTCGCCGAGCGGATCGTCCGGGAAATGCCGCCTCACAAGTTTTACCTTGAACCGTTCTTTGGGAGCGGGGCGGTATTTTTCAATAAGGACCCGGCGGAGTATGAGACGATAAACGACCTCGACGGGGATGTCGTCAATTTCTTCCGGGTATGCCGGGAACACCCGGACGAGCTGGCTCGGGCGGTGAATTTGACGCCGTTTGCGAGGGAGGAGTTTCTCTCCATCCAGGAACGGGCCGCAGGTGAAGATATACAGCTGACAGGAGACAGCGTCGAGGACGCCCGCCGTTTTTTGGTGAGGTGCTGTCAAGGATTCGGGAGCAAGCTCGCCGATCGCGTAGGATGGAAAAACACAAAACAGCCCGCGGGGCCGAATAATGCGGCCATCTGGAGCAGGATTCCATTCACGATATACGAGGCGGCGGAGAGATTGAAAAACGCTCAAATAGAAAACACGGACGCGGTACAGCTGATAAGGGCTTGCAATAACCCGGATTGTTTGATTTATGCAGACCCGCCGTATTTATGTGAGACCCGCAAAAGAAAGCGGATTTATAGGGTTGAGATGCTGACAACCGCCGCCCATATTGAACTCCTGGACGCACTCCTCGCTCACGAGGGGCCCGTGATTCTATCGGGATACGACCACCAAGGTCTCCCTCGCTATGTCCTCGGACATACACAGTCCGGGGACTGGATCAACGTCTCCCGGGACCTCCTCCGGCTGATTATTGAGAGCGCCTCCGGTGGCCAGCTCCGGGGACAGCTCATTTATACGGAGAGATACCTATGATAGAAATTTTTGATAAACAGCGGCGGCGGGTTGCGATTGCGGAGAACGCCCACGCTATTTCAGAGCAAGAGCGGATCAACGCCGTTTGGTATCTCTATTTCTCCCTCCCCTACAAGGACCCGAAAAATGAGTATTGCAAGCCCTTCTATTACGTCCGCCACAACGGCGGGGAGCTTTACCGGATCATGCCCGAGACCCTGACCGTAGACGAGTCCGGGAGCGTGGCCTATCAGTGCGAGCACGTCCTCGCCACCCTGATAGACAATATTCTTTTCGGGTATCACGTTGTCGGGAACCTCGGGACCTATACCACCGACGTGATCCGGTATGTCCTGGACCATCAGCTTGTGAAAAATTGGGTCCTGGACGAGTGCGACTATCGAAACCAATTTGAATACGGGTGGGAGCAAGAGTCCCTCCTCTCCGCCCTCTTTTCCGTGGCGACGCCCCTCGCGGGCCCCTACATATGGCGGACCAATACGGCGGTTTATCCGTGGCGGCTGTCCTTAAAGCGCCTGGACACCTCCGGCCGGCCGGAAATGTACGTCCGGCGGCGGCACAATATGACAAGCTACCAGCGGCAAAAGGACCCTCAAAACATCGTGACCCGCCTCTATCCCCTCGGCTACGGCGAGGGCGTGAACCAACTCGGGATCGGGAGTGTAAACGGCGGCGTCCCCTACCTCCAGAGCCCGAAAGCGATCACGGATAAATACGGGATCATTGAAAGGGTATGGACGGATCGGCGGTATGAGGACCCGGCCTCCCTCAAGGCTGCGGCGGAGGCCATGCTCCGGGAGCTCCAGGAGCCCGCCGTCTCCTATTCGGTCGGCTATCAGGAAATGGCTGCCTCCGATTTTGACAAGGCCGAGGTCGGGAAACGCCTCCGCATGGTTTACCCGGAGATCGGGGAGAGCGTGGACACGTTCATAACAGAGGTTAAGCGGGACTATGAGGACGCGGAGCGGTCCTCCCTGGTTGTGGCGAACAAGGAGACCTCCATCGCCTCCTCTCTGGCCGATATGGCGGACCGGCAGCGGATCGAACAGACCTACGCCCAGGGGGCCACCCAGATTTACAGCCAAGCCCTCCAGGCGAACTGCGACCGTGTCTCAGGGGCGGTCATGGATTTTTTTATCCCGGAGGAGATGCGGATCATCAACAAGGTCCTTGTCAAGGTGCGGGTGGCCAAGTTCCGGGCCTACTCTAAGAGCACGGAGAGCGACGCCGCGAAGGTTGTCACCTCCACCACCAGCGACGCCCAGACCCGCACGAGCTCCGACGGGGGGAAGACCACCTCGACCACGACCACCAGCGACGACCAGACCCGGACAAGCTCCGACGGCGGCGGCGGGACGCAGACAAGCACCTCGGGCGGCGGGGGCGTGGTGACGGCATCCAGCGTCATCCTGTCTGCGGAGAATATCACCCCCGTGGAGGCGGACCGCTACCGGGCGGCCAAGCACAACCACGGGCTCCCCGCAGGCGAGAAGATCGCGCTGTGGGGCGGCATCTCCCCGGACGGCACGGTGGTCAACGACGGCTACGCCACCTTTGTGGAGTCCGGGGCCCACTCCCACGGGGCGCATGACCATGAAATTGACATCCCAAGCCACCGCCACAGCGTGGACATTCCGGAGCATACCCATAGGGTCGCGATACCGGGCCATAGCCACCGCGCAGACATCCCGAACCACAACCACACCGTCACCATACCGGGACACTCCCACAAGGTAACGGTCCCCGCCCACGCACACAGCATCACGCCGGGAATTTATCAGTATGGGAACCCGCAGACGTTCGGCCTCTATATCAACGGGATAAAGAAGGCGGATTTCTCCGGGAGGACGGCGGAGCTCGATATTACGGACCTTTTGACGGGCTCGGACAACATGATCCCCCGGGGGAGCTGGCTGTCCCTGGAGGTCCGCCCGGACGACCTCGCCTATATCAGCATTGACTTGATCGTGCAGGGCTTTATTCAGTCCCGCGGAGATAAGACAGTTTAGGAGGTTTTTCTATGGCAACAACACTCTACCCCGGTATCCCGTTTTCGCCGCAGGCGGCCCTTACGAACAACATCGGCGCGGCGGATACCATCATTGAGGTCTCGGACGCCTCGGCGTTTCCGCCCGCCCCGAACCTCGCCACCATTGGCACGGACGAGGGGGGTGAGACCATCCTCTACACCGCCAAAACGGAGACCGCCCTCTCTGGCTGCCGGCGGGGGGTCGAGGGTACGGCCCGGGCCTGGATGGCGGGCGAGCTGATCGGCCGGAACTTCACCGCGAAGGACCATGCCGACCTGATCGCCGCCGTTTTAGAGGCCGGGGCGGCGGCAACCGCAGCGGGGGACGCCGCATGGACCGCACAAGAGGCCGCGAGCACGGCGGAGGGCAAAGCTGTAGAGGCGGCGGACGCGGCGGCGGCCAAGCAGGACGCCCTTTTGGGCCAGCCTGGCCAGGTGGCGGTGTTCAACGCGGACGGGAAGCCGGAGGCCCAGGACCCGCCGGACACGGGCGTGACCAGCTTCAATGGGCGCAGCGGGGAGGTTGTGCCGCAGGAGGGGGACTACACCGCCCAGCAGGTGGGGGCCCTGCCCATTACGGGCGGGACCGTAACGGGGGATGTGACCATTGGCGGAAGCAGTCCATCACTTACGCTAGGAGACGGAAGCGGTTATCCAGGTCTTCAATTTGAAGGCCTCGCAAAGGAAGGGCTTAGACTACAGGCAGACAGCGTCGGCGTCAGGTTATTTGCGACGACGAAAACCGCAGACATCGACAGCGCTGGATCATTCTCCAGGCTGGCTGGCGTTGATACGCCGGTGCAGCAGTTCGACGCAGCCAACAAAAAGTATGTGGACGAGCATGCAGCCGCTGCGCGCAGGGGCGTCAACCTGCTGGATAACTGGTATTTCCCGGACCCCATCAATCAGAGAGGGCAGACGGAGTATGCGACATCTTCTTCAAATATTTATGGTATTGATAGATGGATGTTGTCACTTGTATCATTAAAATTGATTGATGATGGTATTACTTTGCAGGTTTCGACACAATATGATTGGCCCTCTATCATACAACGGATCGAAGCGTATGAGCATCTCGCAGGGAAACATTTGTCTATTTCGGCATTGGTCAGAAATCCGCATGGCCTGAAAGTTCTCGCCACATTAAAGCCAACTGATGGCAGCGGCAGCGGGTTTATAACCGCGAGCACTGCTATTCAGTCTGACGAGTGGCAGTTGGTTCACGCGCACGGAGTATTCCCAGAATCCATAGCTGCGGCAACGGTGATGATTTATGCAGATCATCCGACGCTTGGCACCAGTTTTGACGTAATGGCAGTAAAGCTGGAGCTGGGCGACCACCAGACCCTGGCGCACCAGGACGCGTCCGGCAGCTGGGTGCTCAACGATCCGCCGCCCGACAGGACGCTGGAGCTGCTGAAGTGCAGGAGGTATCAGCAGGTATTTGATTGGGGCGAAGAAAATTTTGTTATAGGATATGGGAATACAACATCCACGACAACTGCGAACGCATTTTTACCGGCAGTGCCGAAAATGCGGGCGGCTCCCGCCATATCAAATACGGCTGGAGGCAATTGGAGTTGCACTGCAAACGGCGAACCTGTGAAGATTACATCTATTTCTCCATGGTTTTCCAGCCACTACGGTATTGGAATACGCGTATCTGGAAACTTTCCGTCCGGCGCAGGCCAGACCATCACCATCAACTCCAACAGCGCCAACAAGGTCATATTTGACGCCAATCTATAAAAGGAGGTCCCTCCCATGGACGACGTTTACTTCCGCCACTATATCACCGCCAGCGCCTCCGGCCTGGTCCTCTCCGGCTGGAGCACCGGCCCCCACCCAGACCGGGACCCCGCCGGCGCGGTCTGCATCAACGACCGGGGCGGCTACCAGTTCCGCCTCTTTCCCGGCGGGGAGGAAAACCCGTCTCTGTACACCGAGGACGGCATCCCCCTCTACCGCTGGGACGGGGAGCGGGCGGTCCGGCGCTCCGAAGAGGAGATCGCCGCAGACCGGGCCGCCGTCCCCGACCCGCCCCCCAGCGCCCAGGAGCAGCTGCGGGCGGACGTGGACTTCCTGGCGGCCATGACGGGGGTGATGCTGTGAGCGTGTACGAGATGGCAAAGCTGTACTACCCCCGCCTCTGGGACAAGGCCCGGCTGGAGGCTTTGGTCGCCGCAGGCCGGCTGACGGAGGCGGAGATGGACGAGATCATCACCAGAAAGGAGGGGTAACCCATGCCCGAGAAATGTAATGCCGGCGACTGCCCGGTAAACGCGCGGGTGGACGCGCTGGAAAAGGAGTTCGACCGGTACCGGGGCAATTCCACCGCCACCCACCGGCAGATGTTTGAGCGGATCAGCACGCTGGAGCAGAGCGGGGCCGCCCTCAAGGCCACGCTGGTAGGGATGGACGAGAAGCTGGACGAGATCGCCGAAAAGGTCAACACCCTGGCGGACAAGCCCGCCAAGCGGTGGGAAAGCATGGTGGGCAGCGCGCTCAGCGCCCTGGCAGGAGCTTTTCTGCTGTGGCTGGCCACCGGCATGCCGTGGGTGGGAGGATGAAGAGCATTACCCGCCTGCTGTTCGTCACCACCCAGCTGGCCGCGCTGGCGTGGGTGTCGGTGTCCTATCTCATCGCCGTCTACGCCACGGTGCGGCTTGCCCAGCCCTTCCCCGTGGTGGAGCTGAGCCAGCAGGCCATCACCACCATCCTGGGGGTGAACGTCCTGAAGGTGGTGGAGAACATCTTTGAGCACAACGACGGCCCGGTATTCGGGCACACAAAAGAAAGTGAGGATACATACGTATGAACATCGATTGGAAGCGGAAGCTGAGCAGCAGAAAGCTGTGGCTGGCGGTGGCGGGGTTCATCTCCGGCCTGATCCTGGCCTTCGGCGGGGCGGAGA
>Ga0224748_10181_pt1 | contig 16924 bp, 10 predicted proteins | sample LIM_F_Water_Neg_FD_182074 | JGI IMG/M metagenome (GOLD analysis project Ga0224748, IMG submission 182074) | Enriched cells from gastrointestinal tract of the lab mouse from Pacific Northwest National Laboratory (PNNL), Richland, Washington... | ecosystem: Host-associated > Mammals > Digestive...
GGCGGAATTTCTCTTTAATTCCGTATCCCCGATGTCAAAGACATAACGTATCTTAGGATAGCCATTACGGTTAATGGCAATGAGGCCAATGCCTTTCGAGCCACGTCGGATATGCCGGTTCATCCGCCTGGTCCATAAGTCAAACTCGGCGCATGCCGTAGCTTTTGGACGCTGGGAATGAATCATCAACTGGTCAGGAAATGTATAGCGGTACACATTAGATACCGTATTTAAGAATCCAACCCAGTTCTGGGGATTTTTCGTAACCTGTGCCGCTGTCTGTCCAGCAAGCTGTATGTAGTTCTGTAATTTTGTAGTCATAAGATAGCCCTCCTTTTATCGTTACGCCCAGAGTTGCCAGGCAATTAGATTTCCTGCATACGCACCCGCTCCTTTTTTGCCGCAGGCGGAAAAAATTACACCATTTGCAAAATTACAGATGGTGTATATGCGTTGGTATTTATTTCTGTATGAATGAGTGCTAAGGGAGCTTCCTGGAAGGGCTGGACGAGCAGCAGGCCAGCGTCAGGTTCCGGCTAGCTGCTGCCGCGAGCATCTCATATGTGTTTCTTGCCAGATGCGGTTTTGACCCGTGGAAATATCTGAAGAGCGAGAATTTCAGGGACATCCCGGACTTCAACACGCAGAGAATCATTAAGGTTCTCGGCGCAGCCGTCAGCGAATCCAGCGAGCAGGCATTGAGGACGGTTGCAGTCGCTATCTATAATTATGAACACGAAATAAATGCATCCCAGGATATTTCCCAGCCTGTGCAGCCATCAAAAGATTCTGTAAAGGAGCCGGGGGAAACCAAAGTAAAGGCGGCTTGGGAAAATGGTACGAAAGAACCGGAGCCTGCCCCTGCCGAAACGGTTCAAAAAAATAATACAAAAGAACTGGAACCTGCCCCTGCTGAAGCAATGGATACAGAGAATGAAGTCCAGGATAATCCTGAAGCCGAACCTGCCAGCCAGGAACCGTATTCTGTAAATTATCAGGTTGGGGGCACCGTGTATCTGGAAGGTACAGCCTATGAGGTTACGGATATCGGCATGTTTGACGTGGAGCTGCGTGACCTGTCGCAGAGATACCCGATTTTCCGTGTTGAAAACAAAGACCGACTTGCCGTTATGCTGCAGCGTGATTCACGAAACTTGCAACAGCCCACGGCAGATACGGAGCCAACGGCTTCCACAGAAACAGAAGTTGTGCAGGGTAAATCCGATTTACAGGAAATGCCTGCCCCCTGTAATTTCACAATCACAGATGACCGTCTGGGCGAGGGCGGGCCGAAGGCAAAGTTTGGCATGAACATGGAAGCCATTGCTGTATTGAAACAAATCGAATCCGAAAACCGGGCCGCCACGCCTGATGAACAGCAGGCGCTTTCTAAATACGTTGGCTGGGGCGGCATCCCGGATGCATTCGAGCCGGGCAGGGCTGGATGGGAAAAGGAATATCAGGAGCTTAAAGAGGCATTGACGCCGGAAGAATATGATTCCGCCAAATCCTCCGTTCTGAATGCCCATTATACCAGCCCAGCTATTATCAAAGCCATTTATGGAGCGATTGGCGGCATCGGTTTTACATCCGGCAGAATCCTGGAGCCTGCCTGCGGCATTGGGAACTTTTTCGGTTTACTCCCAAAAGAAATGTCAGAATCCAAGCTGTACGGCATAGAACTGGACGGTATCAGCGGACGCATCGCAAAACTATTATATCCCAATGCGGAAATTCGTGTCACAGGCTACGAAAAGACAGACTTCCAGAACGACTTCTTTGACCTTGCCATTGGCAACGTGCCGTTCGGGCAGTATCAGGTCAATGACCCGGAATACAATAAGCTGGGATACTCCATTCACAATTACTTTATTGCAAAATCGCTGGATATGGTGCATCCGGGCGGCATTCTCGCATTTGTCACCACCCGCTACACTATGGATTCCCAGAATACAGATGTAAGGGAATATCTTGCCCAAAAGGCTGACCTTCTGGGAGCGGTGCGTCTGCCAAATAACGCATTTAAAGCGAATGCTGGTACAGAAGTGGTGTCTGATATTTTATTCTTACAGAAACGCGATACCCCGGCAGACGAAGCCCCGGAATGGGTGCAGACCGGAATGAATGCAGATGGATTTACTATAAATAATTATTTCTTGAACCATCCTGAAATGGTTTTGGGAACGCCTTCTTCCGAAAGTACGCAGTACGGCAGGCAGGATTATACGGTCATGCCGATTCCCGGAGCTGACCTTGCCGCACAGCTTCAAAAGGCAGTGTCCTTTATCCACGGGACGTATCAGAAAGCCGCACTTACAGAATCAAATGAAAGCATTCCAGAAGATACGCTTCCAGCCGATGACTGCGTAAAGAACTACTCTTTCACCCTGATAGGCAATGAAGTGTATTACCGTGAAAACGAAGCCATGAAAAAAGCTGAACTGAACAAAATGGCTGAAAACCGTGTCAAAGGCATGATAAAACTCCGTGATTGCGTACATAGTCTGATTGCCTTGCAGATGGATGAATACACGCCGGATAGCGCTATCAAGATAAAGCAGGCGGAACTAAACCAGTTATACGACGCTTATACCCGAAAATACGGCTTAATCAACAGCCGTGCAAACCGCCTTGCGTTTGATAGGGATTCCTCTTACTATCTGCTCTGTTCCCTTGAGATTCTGGATGAAGACGGCAGGCTGGAACGAAAAGCGGACATGTTTACGAAACGCACGATTAAACAGCATAAGACAGTCACCAGCGTAGATACGGCATCGGAAGCTCTGGTTGTATCCATTGGAGAACGTGCCAGAGTTGACTTGCCTTTTATGTCACAGCTCACGGGAAAGAATGAATCCGAGCTGATTCAGGAATTACAGGGCGTTATTTATAAAGACCCAATAAAAGGCGAATGGCAGACTGCAGACGAATATTTATCCGGCAATGTGCGCCGCAAGCTGCGCCAGGCACAGAAAGCTGCATCGGAAGACCCGGCATACAAAATCAATGTTGAAGCCTTAAAAGCGGCGCAGCCGAAAGACTTGGATGCGTCAGAGATTGAAGTGCGGCTTGGCGCGACATGGATTGATAAATCTTATATTCAGCAATTCATGTGCGAAACCCTGAATACCCCGGTGTATCTCCGCAACACAATCACCGTCAATTATTCAGCGTTTACGGCGGAGTGGTGCGTCACCAATAAAAATTCTGTCCCAAGCAATGACGTCACCGCCTATACCACATATGGGACCGACCGGGCAAATGCTTACCGCATCCTTGAAGATTCCTTAAATCTCCGCGACGTGCGTATTTACGACACTATCGAAGATGCGGACGGCAAGGAAAAGCGTGTCTTGAATCCAAAGCAGACCACGCTTGCCCAACAGAAGCAGCAGGCATTAAAAGATGCGTTTAAGGATTGGATTTTCAAAGACCCCAAACGCCGCCAGACGCTGGTACACCATTACAACGAAACCATGAACAATACCCGTCCGCGTGAGTACGATGGCTCCCATATCGTATTCTCCGGCATCAACCCGGAAATAAAACTCCAGCCCCATCAGGTCAATGCGATTGCACATGTGCTGTATGGCGGGAACACCCTGCTTGCGCATGAAGTGGGGGCTGGGAAGACGTTCGAGATGATTGCCGCCGCTATGGAGAGCAAACGACTTGGATTATGCCATAAGTCGGTATTCGTCGTCCCGAACCATCTTACGGAGCAGACTGCGGCTGAGTTCCTGCGCTTATACCCTGCCGCGAATATCCTGGTCACGACCAAAAGGGATTTTGAAACCAGCAACCGTAAGAAGTTCTGTGCCCGTATTGCCACGAGCGATATTGATGCAGTCATCATCGGGCATTCACAATTTGAGCGTATCCCGATAAGCATGGAACGCCAGGAACGCTTGATACGGGAACAGATTGACGAAATTACAGACGGCATCCGGGAAGTGAAAGCAAGCAACGGCGAACGCTTTACCGTTAAGCAGCTGGAGCGTACCAAGAAAAGCCTGGAAGTGCGGCTTGAAAAGTTACAGGCAAATGGACGCAAGGACGATGTGGTCACGTTTGAAGAACTCGGCGTTGACATGATGTTCGTGGACGAATCGGACCTGTACAAAAATCTGTTCTTATATACCAAAATGCGAAACGTGGCTGGCCTGTCTACGGCAGACGCACAGAAAAGCTCCGATATGTTTGCAAAATGCCGTTATCTGGATGAAATCACGGGCGGCAGGGGGATTGTGTTCGCCACCGGAACTCCAATATCGAATAGCATGACGGAAATGTACTCTATCCAAAGATATTTACAATACGGCCGCCTGCAGGAGATGGGAATGGGGCAGTTTGACAGTTGGGCATCCCGGTTTGGAGAAACCACCACCGCCCTGGAATTGGCTCCGGAAGGCACTGGATACAGGGCACGTACACGTTTTGCCAAGTTCTTCAACCTGCCGGAACTAATGAATATGTTCAAAGAAATTGCGGACATCAAGACCGCAGACCAGCTTAACCTGCCCACGCCGGAAGTGGAATGCCATAATATCGTATCAGAGCCAACAGAATTTCAGCAGGCTATGGTAAAGGAATTGTCCAAACGCGCAGAGAAAGTCCACGGCGGAATCGACCCGCATATTGATAACATGTTGCGCATCACATCAGACGGGCGGAAGCTGGGGCTTGACCAGCGTATCATTAACCCCATGCTGCCGGACGAGCCGGAAACGAAAGTGAATAAATGCGTGGCGAATATTTTAAAGATATGGAAAGAAGGTGATTCTGAAAAACTAACGCAGCTGGTGTTCTGTGACATTGCGACGCCATCTGGAAAACCAAATGACGGTTCGGAAGATGCTCCGTTTACGAACATCTATGACGATATCCGTAAGAAGTTAATCAATGGCGGCATGGCCCCGGAACAGGTTGCTTTTATACATAGTGCCAAGACGGACATACAAAAGAAAGAGCTGTTTGCCAAAGTCCGCTCCGGGCAGGTGCGTGTCTTAATCGGTTCTACCCAGAAAATGGGTGCCGGGACCAACGTGCAGGACAGGCTTATCGCATTACATGATTTGGATTGCCCCTGGCGCCCACGCGACCTGATTCAAAGAAAAGGCAGAATCGAACGCAGGGGCAACCGAAACCCGAAAGTACACGTTTTCAGATACGTTACAAACGCAACATTTGATGCGTACCTCTGGCAAACCGTGGAGAATAAGCAGAAGTTTATCTCCCAGATTATGACCAGTAAATCCCCTGTACGAAGCTGTGAAGACGTGGACGAAGCTACACTCTCATTCGCTGAGATAAAAGCATTGTGCGCTGGCGACCCGCGCATTAAAGAACGTATGGATTTGGACGTGGAAGTGTCGCGTTTGAAGATTATGAAAGCCGACCACCAGAGCAAACAATACCGTCTGGAAGACAATGTGTTAAAACATTTCCCGGAGCAGATACAGCAGGCGCAAGGCTTTATTGCTGGCTTAACAGCCGATATACAGACATTAAGCCAGCACCCTCACTCCGCAGAAGGATTCGCCGGGATGGAGATACTGGGCGCAGCCTATACAGACAAGACGGATGCTGGGACAGCCCTGATGGATGCCATACAAGATGTGACAAGTGAAGAGCCAGTGATTATTGGCAGTTACCGGGGATTTGGCTTATCTGTCAAATTCACCGGATTCACCCACAAACTGAGCCTGAAAGGAGCCATTGCCTACAATGTTGAGTTGGGAACGGATGCACGCGGCAACCTGGTACGAATTGACAATGCACTGGATAAAATCCCGGAACGTCTGGAAGATTACGAAACAACTCTGGCTAACCTGCTCCAGCAGCAGGAAGCGGCTAAATCTGAAATCAATAAGCCGTTCCAGTACGAAGAAGAGCTGCGCGTTAAGTCCGCACGTCTGGCAGAGCTGGATGCTGAGCTTAACATCGGCGGCGTATCCCAATCCGGGAGCGCAGCGTAATACTATGCTTTATGGACATCAATAGCCCCCATTTGGGGGCTGCGGGTGCCCTGGTGAATACAATATATACAGCCAGTTATAGGCAGGAAATGGAGATTCATATGGAAAGGAAATTAAAGATTTTAAAAGGGGTTCTCCTGCTCCGTCAGGTAAATCGGTATCAAAGCAAGGAAGAACAGATTGCAGAAATTGAGCAGAATTGTAGTGACAAAGAGCTTGATGAATGGATTGAGGCACTGAAAAGTCCAGATGATGGGCCAGGGTTCGGGGAAGAACCGGAGTTCCTTGAAGAATTGGAATTCCTTGAAGAAAACATGCGGTACACGTCATGCACGGCACACGATTATTCTCCAAGCAATCCATGGGATGCGCCCGGAATGTCTGTACGGGATTTCATTTAACCAATCAACACATCAGTACAAAGGGAGGTATTTATTATATGAGCTATTCTACTAATATGGCTGGACTGGATTTATTCACGGTGCCATTCCGCAACACACAGATTTCCAGAACGGCTGCGGCATCCCGTCCGCAACAGCCTAAAACTAAAACTTCACAGCCAAAATCTGCTGTTTCTCCGCAACAGCAGGCAAAAGTAGCAGTAACCCAGCCACAGCCTGTAAAGCCTGCAGCGGCGGAACCAAAAGTCCCAGAAGTGCAGGGACAGTCTGCTAAGGCCAATCCTCCGATAGAACAGGCACAGCAGCCTAATATTCCGCAAAAATCTGTTCCAGAGGAAAAGGCTCCTACTGTACAGACGGGACAGGATAAACCCCCGGAGCCGGAAAAGAAATCACAAGCAGAGGCACAGGCTCCTGCAAAAGAACTGCCATCTGCACAGGCACAATCAGAACCACCTGCAAAAGAACTGACAATGGATATGTCTGACCGCACTATCCCAGCAGGAAAGCCTTTGGATGCATCAGAAGACGCTAAGAGAAAGGCTCATGAAGAAGCTGAGGCAAAACGCAGGGCAGAGTGGGAAGCCAAACAGCTTGCGAAAAAGCAGGAAAGGGAAGCTGCTCTTGAGAAAATTAAGAGCATGAGTGACGCTGACATAGTATCCGCATCCACAGAACGTGTCCGTGTAGATACAGAAAAACTCACCCGCCGCAACATGAAAGAATGTGTTTCTGAGCATATACAGAACCTGTGCCGCAAAGACCCGGCATTTGCCCGGCAGACTATGAATCCGAACAAATCTATGATTCATTGTTTCCATTATATCAACCGCATGGCAAAAGATTATCTCCAACAGGAAATGAATGATAATGACATCCAGCCGGAAAATGGAGTTTACGGCGGCGATGTCCCTGACGGTCTGTGTTACCAATGGGCAGAGGACTATTTCAATGATATGGATGCTCCAGAAGACAAAGAAAAAGAAGAGCAGTTCACTCCACGTCCGTATGTCAATGCTGCATCCAAAGCCAAAGGGACTACAAAGTCTAAAAAAGCAGCTAAAAAGGAAACAGCCAAAAAGGAAACAGAGAAAAAGCAGGAACCGAAGAAAAATGATTACCAGCAAATGAGCTTACCGGGGGTAAAATAAATGTTAAATAAAAGAGAATGCAGGAGATTCGCCGACCCTGATTTAAAAATGGCACCAGGCAATGGGATTCTCCATGCAGGGCAGATTGACTATATCATCCGCACGGCTATAAAGATGATTGACCATCACAAAACACTGATATTATATGTCTATTCCCGCACAGAGGCTGTACAGGGAAATTCCCAGCCGTGCTGTACAGTCTTCCAGACGAAAGATGATTATATAACTCTGGTACGCCGGGAAGATGGCAGTACAGCATGGAGCACAGCGGCATTTATAAATTTAGGATACAGCTGGGATTTTCCTTATAAGTGCGCTTTTTACTCCACACCAGATGAAAAACGCCTTTTCCAGTATTTTAAAACCACTTCCAGCAATGGCTTGAGGCTGCTGTGCAAAGCACAGGCGGGCATACTGGAAAAGCGCAGACAGGAACGCCAGCGAATACGCGAAAATACAATCATCAGCCGTATGTCTGGCGTGCCAGCCCTGCCCCGTGGGCTGAAAGGCTGGATTCATAAATCCGTCATGCCTGCGTATTTTTTCTATGATTATAAGCGAGGCGGAAAGGATGTTCCCGGTGTATGTTCCGCTTGTGGCAAAGAAATACGATTATCTGGCGTAAAGCAGGGGAACAAAGCAGTTTGCCCACATTGCAAGCATGAGCTTATCATGAAGCCACGCTCCCGCCGTGGATGCTGTATGACAGACCGTGACACCTGCCAGGTCATCCAGAATGTCGGCAACGGCGAACTGGTGATACGGATTGTAAAAGTGTACTACACATACACAGATGACACGCCTGAAATAAATATTTACGAAAATGCCCGGCAGTTTATCCGGCAAAATGGCGACGATGGGAAGATTGACTCTGAATGCTATTATTACCAGCATGGCAGCGGCATCCTGACGGACTGGAAGAAAGGAGAACGTCCGGCTCTGTTCAGCCAATGGCAGTATAGTTTCGAGGCTGATACATGCGGTCATTTATACACCAGGAATCTTCCAGACGAACTAAATGGCACTGTATGGCAGTACTGCCCTATTGACGGCTATTACAGCCATTTCCGGGAACAGATGCAGTCGCTGCCATTTCTTGCCGCATATCTGAAGCACCCACGCATGGAGCATCTGGTGAAAACCGGATTCTATGAAATTGTAACAGACCTGGCATACCGCCATCATCCGGACTGCCTGGACGAAGCAGAAAAGCGGACACACCGGATACTGAGAGCAGCAGCCGAAGATGTGCAGTTCCTAAAGGAATTAAACGTAGACATCCCGACATTGCAGATATTCCAAGGATATGTTGGATTGAAAGACCGACAAAAACTGCTCTTGTGGCAGCTGGAACACAAAGTAAACCGGGACGTCCTGCCAATCCTTGAGCATATGACGGTGCATAAGTTTATCCGGTACATGGAAAGCCAGTACGGATTTTTATGTTTGCGGAAAACGCCTAATGGCACAATGCGTTATAGAGATATGCAGGCATTGGCGTCAGAGTACAGGGATTATCTGGATATGTGCCGTAAGCTGGGATATGACATGAAGAACAGCTTTGTTTTATATCCGAAAGATTTACAGAAAGCGCACGATAAAGCGGCCCGCCGGATAAAGCACAGGAAAGACGCTAAAATAAAACGTGACTTTATTGCTGTATACCAGAAGCTTTCTGGGCAGCTGGATTTTGAGAAAGACGGCTTGAAAATCGTGTATCCTGATACGCCGGATGACGTTATAAAAGAAGGGCATGCACTGCACCATTGCGTGGGCGGCTATGTGGAACGTGCGGCTAACAAAGAATGTGTCATACTGTTCCTGCGGAAAAGCTCTGACGAATCCAAACCATTTTATACGATTGAAGTACAGGAGCAGAAAGCGGTACAGGTACGGGGCACAGGAAACTGCAGCATGACGCCGGAAGTTGAGGCGTTTATTACAGACTGGGAGCAGAGGGTGCTTAGCGCCCGGCTTCCGGCTGCTGCGGCATGATTCCGAATAATACCGCTTACAAAGTCGGTCAATGCTAAATTATATATAAATATAGTATGATTTTTCTGTAATTATCAAAACCACACTATAAGAGATACAAGATACCATAATGGCAGCTGATACAGAAATCAACTCTTTATGCGGCTGCCAAAACATGATATAATCAGAGTAAGGGAAGGCTGGAAAGGAGAGAATGCCAATGAGTGAGGTTAAACTGACGAATACGCCGTATGACGATGTGTTCCGTACATTATTAAATGACTGCAGCAGCTTGATTATTCCGGTGATTAACGAAGTGTTTCGTGAAAGATACTCTGGAAAGGAAAAGGTTATTTTCTCTTCCAATGAACATTTTCTGAACCAGCAAGGCGGAAATGAAGACGGACGGATTACAGACGCAAGCTTTATAATAGTAGGGCCGGAAACGAAAAAGTACCATTTGGAATGCCAGAGCAGCACAGATAATAGTATGTTGGTAAGGATGTTTGAATACGACACCCAGATTGCGCTTGATGAGGGAGAGATTAAGGGGAATATCCTTACTGTGACATTCCCGCATTCAGCAGTATTGTATTTAAGATGTAATACTTCGACGCCGGATAAGTTAAAAATCAAGATGGTCACTCCCGGCGGGGGTGTTACTTATGGCATTCCTTTAATGAAGTCACAGCAGTACACGATAGAAGAGATATTTGATAAGAAGCTTCTGTTTTTAATCCCGTTCTATATATTTTCCCATGAGAAGAGGTTTGAGGAATATGAGAAAAATGGAGCAGAACTGGAGTCGTTAAAACAAGAATACGCAATGATAAAGACAAAGCTGGAAAAGCTAATGGAACAGGGAGATATTACTGAGTATGCAAAATGTACGATTTGTGATATGTCCAATAAGGTTCTGGAGCACATTGCTGTAAAATATGATTCAGTAAAGAAAGGAGTACAATCAGTTATGGGCGGAAAGATATTAGAATATGAAGCGAAGACAATAATGAATCGGGGACGCGAAGAAGGACGCGAGGAAGGCATTACTGTTCTGGTATCTACACTGAAAGATATGGACGTACCTGTTCAGGTGATATTGGAAAAGCTACAGGAAAAATTCAATTTGAGTTTAGAAGCTGCTAAAAAGTATATTTAAAATTTACTTCATACAGGAACTATGGATGATGTCAGCCCCGGAACTGAAAGCGTTTTTAGATTATGTAGCCGGGAAGAAACCAGCAGACCCGTTCGTGGATGAACTGGAAGAGGCAGTGGAAAATGCCCGGAAAAACAGAGAATGGAGGCATGAGTATATGACATTGTTAATGCGTGACCAGGAAAATTGGGAAATAGGAGAAAAATATGGAGAGAACAAGATGGCCAACCTGATAATGTTACTAAATGAAGACGGCAGGCTATCTGATATTGTCAGAGTGTCGCAGGATGAAGGATACCGTCAGGAACTTTATAAGGAATATCATATCAGTTAGAAAGGAAAGTCACGGGCAAAGCATTACAAAATGTTTTGCCTTAAAATTTTCAATGTGGATGATTCACTAAAAAATGGAATGCAGATGGGAGCTGAGATTATGACATTGGAAATGCGGTATAGGGAAAAGAGGGAAGAAGGAAAAATTTATGGCATCATTAGCGCGTGCAGAGAATGCAATATTTCAGAAGAAAGAATTTTAAAAATATTACAGGAAAAAGAGGGATTGTCTGAAGAAAGTGCAATAGTGTACCTTGAAGAAGCAGAAGAAACTATAAAAAGAATGAATGAGTACACGGCTTTTATGGACAAACTATGCAAAATAATATCAGATTTGAAGAAAATAAATGCAAGTGATGATACCATAATAGTGAAAATACAGGATGAATTTCATTTCACTAATGATGATGCAAAGTTTTATTATGAGTATGCTATGAAAAAAAAGGACTTTACTGGAAAACCAGGTGAAACGGCGCAGTCTGCCAAAAAGGATGGAGAATGGAGTCATGAGTATATGACTTTGCAGATGAATTATCAGGAAAAATATGAACAGGGTATTGAGCAGGGTGTGGAACAGGAAAAAATAGATTCCGCAGTGAGAATGATAGAAGACGGAGATTTGACGTTGGAAAAAATCGCGATGTATTCCGGGCTTACGCTGGAACAAGTGCTTGAATTAGAAAAAGAACTGCAGCTGGCATAATGGTTACTCTCCAACCATGAATATTAAAACGCAAAATAGCTGTCCTACAGGTTTTAATCTGTGCAGGACGGCTATTTTTCAGCTCAAAACAATACAGCCTAATAATGAAATGCCATAACATACAAATCCGTACAGTTGTGGCGTTTTTTATTTACAGTTATATATTTGCAACATAAATATAAATGTGCTGACGCACCGGGAGAAAGTTTGAGAAAACAGTCAAAAGCGGCTGTATTACAGAGAGAATGACTGAATGGCATATGTAAAGGAGAAAAGAGTGAAAAATAAAGTGTATTTTTGGATGCACTTGTATAAGGGTTCATAAAACCCCATTTTTTACAAATATAGAAAACGGAATCATGTTAGTTATCGCTGCGTTTTACTAACTTAGAACTATCATAACCAAGGGTTTCAAGGTAAGCAAAAACATTGTTCTCATTTAAAACAACACGCTCCACATGATTTTGGGGGTCCATCAATTCCTCGTAATCAGTAGGAGTGAAAGGCTTCTTTTCAGAAACCATGTGGTAAATACAAACCATCATCATTCTTGCAATGGCAATGATTGCTTTCTTGTGACCACGGCGCTTTTTAATTCGACCATATTTGATTGCGAAATAAGGCTGCTTTCTACTCTTGACTGCGGCAAGGGCACACTGTACCATCATCGGTTTCAGGTAATCGCCTGCTTTGGCAATCCGGACAGATTTTTTCTTGCCTGCTGATTCATTATTAGCAGGAGAAAGCCCACACCAGGAACATAGGTGTTTCGCATTATCAAAAATGTTCATGTCAACGCCTGTTTCCGCAAGAACAATCGTGGAACTTAACTCGGTCATACCGGGCATGGAACTGACAAATTCAACGAACTCATAATAAGGTTTTATTCGGACATAAAGCTCAACTTCTGTCTGGGTAATCATGTCATCAAGAAAATCCAGATGGGCACGGGCAAGTTCCAGCTTTTTCGCCTGATCCGTTTCAATGTTGTAACCTCTAATGGCTTCGATGATTTCATCGGATTTGGCCTTTGCGCCTTTCTTTATCAATTTGCGGACAGCTTTTTCGTCAATGGAATCAGCGGTATGTTCCAGCAGATAAGACATGATTTCGGTTGCGGTCTTGCCAAAAGGGTCCGAAAGCACGCTGGCAATGCCGACATTGGAAACGGTCATACAGTTTTGGATGCGGTTTTTCTCAGAAGATTTCATACAGACCAGCTTGAAACGGTATCTTGCGAGTTCCCGAAGCTGGCGGAAATCTTTCGGAGGGATAAAGGAACATCTCACAAGGTCAAACTTATAGAGGTCGGCAATCCATTTGGAATCCTTTTTATCAGTTTTTTTGCCTTTGATGGCTTTGACATATTTAGGATGCGTAAGGCAGATTTCTATGTCATTTTCGAGATAATTAAAAATAGGAATCCAATACTTTCCCGTGGATTCCATACAAACGTGATAACAATGATTCTCAATGAGCCAGTTGTGAAACTTTTGGATATCTGAGCTGATGGTTGAAAAAGATTTTTGCTTATACTCGGATACCCCGTCCTTGTTAGTAATTACGATGGTTGCAACGATAACATTTTTGTGGACATCAAGCCCACAGCAGATGGAGTATTTTAACTTCATCATAAGTATCACCACCTTAGTAAAAAAGGAATAGCAATAGTGACTGTCATCCTGCGACTGAATAAACATGGTTTATTACCAATGATAAGAGTCCGGGCTCAAAGTCCCACTTGTTTGTGCTTGAAAGGATGACGGCACATATAAACATACGGGGTCGAAATAAATTCGCCACTCCTCCTTCCGTGCTCTGTAGTATATTGCTATTCCCTACAAGAATTATAAATCAAAGAGTGGAGGGGCACAACATTTTTCATAACTTGTTTGTGCCTTGAGCGAAGCGAAAGGAATGATAAAAAACATGAATAAGATTATGCTGATTGGAAGACTTACCCGTGACCCTGAAATTCGTTACTCTACGAACGATAACAATACGGCGATTGCCCGATATACATTGGCGGTAAACCGTCCGTTCAGGAAAAACGGGGAGCAGCAGGTGGATTTTCTTCCCTGTATCGCATTTGGCAAGACCGCAGAGTTTGCTGAAAAATATCTTGCAAAAGGGATGCGCGTGGCCGTAGAGGGACGCATCCAGACTGGCAGCTATACCAACCAGGAAGGGCAGAAAATCTATACAACGGACGTTGTGGTGGAACGGCAGGAATTTCTGGAGAAAAGAGCCGATAACGGGCAGCAAAGCCCTGACAACGCCAACAATTACGATGACAGATTTATGGATATCCCGGATGGGATTGACGAAGAACTGCCATTCAATTAACAGATGACGCTTCCCAGCCTGCGGGCGGGAAGCGTTTTCAACTTTGAAATTCATACGGAAAAAGGAGAAACGATATATGACGTATGATATGGCAAAGCAATTTTGGAATGTATATATTGGGATGGCAAGCAAGAATGGCGCAAATGTCGATATGTTCAACCCGACAGATAATTTTAAGGCGAGCGCGCATGCTGGTGAATTTGATGCGCTTACGGATGACCAGTATTATAGGAAAGAGGCGGAAGCGGAAGAGATTTCTTCGTTTTGGGATTGCCAGCCCTCGGAAAAGGCTGGGATAATCCTGCTGACTGCTTTGGCAAGGACTGATATGTCTGATGCGGAAATAGATGAAATTGCTGGGATTTTGGCGGATGCGTCCGTAAGGACTGATTATTATACAGAAGAGCAGGCACAGAAATGTGATGAAGCCGCTTTTAATACTGACCTGGATTTTTCACCGGAGGACGGGTCTGGGAATTCCGGAAATTTCAACACCCCGCGCAGCATTTATGAGTATCTGAGCCAGCATATATATGGACAGGAAATGGCAAAAAGAGCCGCGTCCATGCTTATGTGGCACCATTCCCGCGGCAACAGCCGCAACATCGTCATGGCAGGGGCCACAGGCTGCGGGAAGACAGAAATCTGGCGCACCCTCTCAAAGAAATTTGACTGCATACGCATAGTGAATGGCCCGCAGCTTACATGTGACGGCTGGAAAGGAAGTTATCAGATAAAAGACATTTTCACGGGAGAAACGAAGGGGACGGCAGAACATTTAATTATTGTCATTGACGAAGCGGACAAGCTGTTTGAGCCTTCCGTTGGTTCCGGCGGCACGGATTTCGGGCAGAAGATACAGAATGAGCTGTTAAAAATAATGGACGGCGGCATCCTGGGTTTTGTGGATGAAAAAGACCGGAGCAAAAAAATCATGGTTGACTGTTCCGGAATCTCCATTGTATTGTGCGGCAGTTTCGAGCGTATGTTGCAGGCAAAATCGGAATCTTCGGAAAATATCGGCTTCGGCCGACAGGAAAGAAAAGAAAGCCAAATTGCCGAATGTACGGAAGAAGATTTGATTCAGTATGGCAACGTCAGACGCGAAATTGCAGGACGCATAAGCCAGATAGTCACCCTTGAGACGCTGGATGCGGATGACTTTGAGAAAATACTGGAAAGTGAGATGTCACCCATACAGAAGATGGAAAAGGCGCATAATGTGCTGCTGGCTGTGGATAAGGATTCGCGGAAGAAACTGGCTTCTGACGCTGCAAAAAGCGGCCTCGGTTGCAGGTACATACGCTCCAAGTTACAGGGTATGCTAGACGAGCAGATGTTTGATGTTCCAGATGTAGATACATACAGCCTGTATTATGAATAAGAATGACATGAAAAAACGGGGCTGTCGCACTAAGTAATTAGTGCGTAGCCTCTTTTCTTTGCAAAAAAAATTACAGCCAGACTTCGAAAAGTCTGGCTATTAGTGTAAAATATAAGTATGCAAAAACCTATATATTTACATCAAGATTATACTTTGAATGAGGAAGGATATCAACTAAAACTTCCTTTAAATTTAGAAACGATTATTCCAGCAGATGATTCTGTGCGATTGCTCAGTCAGTTTGTGGAGGCTATGGATTTAACTGACTTATATTCTACCTATGAAAGAATAAATACAGTTTCGCCGAGAACTCTCTTGAAGATTGTTTTATACTCTTACATGAATGGTGATTATTCCTCTCGTTCTATGGAACTGAACTGTAAACGGGATATTAACTTCATGTATCTTTTAGAAGGTAAACCAGTTCCTGACCATGCCACTTTTGCACGTTTCCGCAGTATCCATTTTGCTCCGTGTGCGAAACGGATTCTCGCTGAAATGTCTGCTCTCCTTTATGAGCTTGGAGAAGTTTCAGGAGAAACGATTTTTATAGACGGCACAAAAATTGAAGCCTGCGCCAATAAATATACCTTTGTATGGAAAAAAGCGGTCACAAAAAACCATGAAAAGTTACTGATAAAAATCGCCGCCCTCATTGCAGAATGCGAGCAGCTTTACGGTATTCAGATCGTCCATGGTGATACAGTAAAAATGAAACATGTAAAACGGTTACGCAAAAAACTGTATGCTTTGAAACAGGAAGAAAACATTGAATTTGTGCACGGAATTGGGAAGAGGAAATCTCCCTTACAAAAGAGTATCGAAACATTAGAAGGGTATCTGGAACGTCTGAAAGGATACACAAAGAAACTGCACATCTGTGGGAAAAGAAACAGTTATTCCAAAACAGATCCAGATGCAACTTTCATGCGGATGAAAGAAGATGCAATGGGAAATGGGCAGTTAAAGCCAGCATTTAATTTACAGCATGGAGTTGATTCCGAATACATTGTATGGCTGACGACCGGACCTCAGCCTGCAGATGCCACCACCCTGATTCCATTCTTAAAGGAAACAGAAGAATATCTGGCGTTCAAGTATCAAAAAATCATTGCAGATGCCGGATATGAGAGCGAAGAGAATTATGTATTTCTGGATCAAAATCAGCAGCTGGCATTCATCAAGCCATCGAATTATGAAATATCAAAAAAGAGGACATATAAAAATGACATCGGCCGTATAGAAAATATGGATTACGATGAAAAAAGTGACGCTTATATCTGTAAAAATGGGAAACAGCTGTCATTTACACATGTCCGACGTTCTAAATCTAAAACCGGATATGTCAGTGAAAAAAGCATTTATCAATGTGAGGAATGTAAAGATTGCCCTTACAAGAAAGAATGTATCAAAGGGAACAACTGTAAAACACCAATAGAGGGGCGAAACAAAGTCCTTTCTGTAGCAAAAACATTTTTGAAATATCGGGAAGAAA
>Ga0224748_10182_pt1 | contig 16907 bp, 17 predicted proteins | sample LIM_F_Water_Neg_FD_182074 | JGI IMG/M metagenome (GOLD analysis project Ga0224748, IMG submission 182074) | Enriched cells from gastrointestinal tract of the lab mouse from Pacific Northwest National Laboratory (PNNL), Richland, Washington... | ecosystem: Host-associated > Mammals > Digestive...
CTCATCCAGTCGGGCGATATGTGATTTTCAGGGGCAGTTCAAAGGGCGGCGCAAAACCGTATGTCCGCATTTCCCGGTGTTTCGTCGTATCAATGCTCATCCCTTGGTAGTAAATTCGTAGTAATTGGGGTGGTTTGCTGTCAGGAAATGCGGCGTTATGCGCTGTTTCACAAGGTTTTGCGGGGTCTTGCAAAATATTTCTTGCAAACTTTGTATAACTTTTGGGGGCCATTTCACGGCCTGCTCTTAATTGTCATTCCTATATTCAAATTATATCCCATTCATCAAAGCCAAAAATAATGGGAAGTCCTGTCCGGGAGCATTCTGCCTCAGAATATAATATGGGGACAAGACTTTTCTTCTGTCCTAAGCAGGACACTTCAATACTTGATTGTACAGCTCCCTTTTTTCTCGCTCATTATTCTACTTCCTGTCCTGTCCCGTAAACCGCTCCAACCAGTGTATTATGATATCCATATTTTATATTCTTCCATTGTTCGATAACCCGAAAATTCTTGTAGCGAGTATCCGCATAAAAGAAATTCTTATCCATGTTGCCGTTGACAGAAACTGAAATATCCTGGTTCAAATGAATATTATCTCGGTCCATAAAATATGCCAAATACCGGATTTGGTCAGGGTCAATTCCCATATATCTTGCTGCAGCAATATCTGTATACAACAAGTTGGAACCGCCAATCAATACTGCGGCGTATTTCTCAGTTGGGCAGAAAGGGCCCTGCCCCTCCCCAGCCAAAATACCGTCAATAATGCTGAAACAGGTGCGGTTTGGTTTTTTGAGAAATCCTTGATACAAATCAACAACCATGCGCCATATTGTATCATTTCCCGGCCATGCTCCCCGATGAGTAACCTTTGCAGATTGTGCAGCACGTAGGTTTTCCGTGTCTGGGTATTCGTCTCCGCCTGTTTCAGGTGTTCCTATCCGCCAATGTACCAGCTGATTCTTCTGCGTAACAGCTCCAACCAGCCCTTTCAGATTGAGCGTCACACCAACCTTTTGATGTGTTTTCAACTTGGGAACAGAAATATACACATCCGCATCATATATACTGCGCGCAAAAGAGTACCATTGGTTTTCTTTGGAATGTGCAGCAATGGTTTCATCACGCTCGTCAAATATGCCCCTGAATAAAGATGAATCCATAGAATAGAGCAAAGACTTCTGTCCCAGATTGACTGCTACCTCTCCCATCGGATCGCCATGCTGGGCAATCATTTTTTCACGTTTTCCGTAGTCGTTCAAATTTGTGCAAATAAGAGGACGTAAGTCTAATATTTTGCAGGGGACAGAATACTTTGTTTCCAGACGCCGTATTTGTGTAAGCTCCATCAATTCGTCAAAATCGGCATCTATGGACGGATTGTCACCAATCAACAACTCACCCCTTCCGTTCAGCGCCTTTGCCGCACGGTCGGCAACCGCCTCAATCACACTGGGATGAGTAATGACAGAATAAATGGACCCTTTATGCCCACAAGATGTACGCCACCGGGATGCCACCCAATTGGGCTTGATAAACACACGCATACCAGGCTGAATAATACCCGCAAACGGGTTGCCGGGGTCTAATCCCAAGTAAGCAAACATTTTGTCAATAGCAGCATTTACTGTGGATTCTTGATAGTCTTTGGCATCCACAATGGCAACATCGTTTTGCACAGACATTATCCACCCCTCGCTTCATAATAAATACGTTATAATTCTCCGCTGTCCATCAGATTTAAGAACCATTCCAAGCAAAAAATCAGCCATTTTTGGTCTCCGCTCATTGAATCTGTGCATCCCGCAATAAATTCCGGACGTTCCGGACCTCGCCAGCCCATCAGCCACTGCTCCATGGGCCGCTTAAACGGGATTTTATCCGGCGGAACAATATCCGGAAATCTTCGTGAAAACAATTCACGGATCAAGTATTTGCTTTCCCCTCTTCTGATGCGCGCTATGTCAAGAGGCTCCGTCATGTGCATATGTTCGTACGGCTCAATTTCCGTTATGCCGGCACTATGCAGAGGGTTGGAAAAAGACGGTATAGATGCAATTCCATGAATTTTCTCCAAAAAGCCGAAAAAATCAATACTGTCCGGACCTGTCCTGAAACGCTCATAGACCGGCCTGACAGATACCGGCACCCGCAGCGCAGCTTCTGGAAAAATAATTGTATAACGCTGTACCAGCTCTTCAAAAGTCCAGTCTTTTGAAAGCAGTCCTGTCAGTCCTCCAAAAAGATAATCCGCACCATTTCCCATCAGCAATTTATCAATATGGTCTGCCTTGGCTGTTACGGCCGCTTTATATACAGCCCCTTCAATCTGATGCAATGGCGCCTTACGGCTTCTCATTAAACTGGGGGCACTGGCAAGATAGTCTGCCCAAGTTACTTCAACTACATGAAAATCCAGATCGCAGTATTCTGCGTATTTCTGTGCCATAACAGTTTCATCGACCGCATTTGGTGCTTCGAAACGGATACTATATGCCTTTGTGCCAGCCGGTAAATAGGATGCAATAATAGCAGAATCCATTCCGCCGCTTAATAGAATTCCGGTATGCTCGTCTAATTTCTCAGCAAGAATTTCTTGGATGACGCACTCAATATCATTCGCCGTTGCTACACCTTTTATATCTGGAGTTGCTTTTTTAGGATATTCGGGAACTAAGTTTTCGGAAAATCCAACGCCAGGCGCAGCAATATATCGAAACGCCAAGTAGGAACTCATACAGAAATTTTTATCTATTATAAGTCTTTCCATGTTTCTCCCGGTTTCAGTTGAATTGCAGGTGGCACCATAGGCCCCCCGTTTGTCCCGTTGCAATGAATGCACGCCCCCATGTAGGTCGACATGTGGATATATTGATATAATTTTTCTTTGAAATCTGTCCTGTCCAATATGGGCAGAAGGCCCGTCGGCTCAGTAAAATTCTGAACCCGCTGCGCAATAGCCGCACGGGAACAGTGCCCGAGGTATCCATTTTCCATTGTGATACACTCATGAAAAGCACATGTTTGAAAACGTTTCTCTACGTCTGTGTCATCAGTGCAGTTTTTCCCAAGATAATACCATTTATCTGTTTTTGCCTGAAAATGATATATACGCATTCGAATGCTATGTTCTATCAACCACTTCTCAACTTGTTCCGAGGCATTCCGCTGAACAGGGTAATTGCTGATACGGACCAAAAATTTTTCACCCGTCAGAGATTGAGGACTTACCTGCGGCAGCACCGTACCGTTGGTCGCAATTTGACACAGAGAAATTGCTCTGCATTTTCGGACGAAGACAAGCAGTTCTTCCAACTGCGGATGCAAAAACGGCTCTCCGCCTTGAATTTGCAATAACTCTATTCTGGCATATTTAATAATTGTATCTAAATCCCGGATAATGGTGCCCATATCATATCGCAAAGTATCTTTTGGCGCAAACGGTGCAAAATTTCCACAGTCCTTACAGCGGAAGTTGCACGCTTGGCCAACGGATACAACCAGAAATGGTATTATGATATCATCCGGTTTTAGATGGGGGGACATTATATCGCCCACTCCTTTCTCATTGAAGTTTTTTGCTAGTTATCAGGTTCTGAAAAGCATCTAGGCTTAAGCGCACCCAGCCCAGTCCGATACGCACTTTCCATCGCACGGGAAATATTCGTTGAGGAAATACCCGTTGTATACGGAAAATATACAATTCTAATACCGGCGCGCTGAAACTCCATCTCATACGTACGCCATTTCTCGGTCCCATACCAGTCATCCCCAACAAACAGCAGCTGGGCGCCCAGCTTTTTGCATATTGGCAGCTTTTCCATGTTGCGCTGCGGAATCGCAGCATCTACATACTTGATACTCCGGATAATTTCGATCCGGTCTTCAAATGGAATGATTGGATGTTTCCCCTTATATGTAACCAGCTCATCCACCGTAACCCCGACAATCAGCTTGTCACACATTCCCTTCGCATTTTTCAGCAAGTTCAAATGGCCAATATGAAAAAGATCAAATACGCCTGCTGTATAGCCAATTATCATTCAATAATTTCCCCGCTCTCTGTACTCAGCTCTTGCAGAATACCGCAGAATCTGACGCATAATCTGTCACAAAGGACAAATCATACTTGTCGGCAAAATCGCGTACCGCTTGCTTCGCCTGCGGATATGATAAACTGTAGTAATCATGCACTACGATATATCCGCCCTTATTCAGCCTGGGATAGAAGTACTCTAATCCGGCAGTAATCGGCTTATATAAGTCGCAGTCAATATGGACAAAGGCAAATCTATCCTCCAGTCCCTTCAGAGACTCCGGAAAATACCCTTCTTTGACCACACAGCTCTCTGGATAAAACATCCGGCCAAGAACATCCTCTGCATTAGAACGGGTATTGTAATACTCAAGCAACGTCGCTGTTCTTCCCTGCACCGCATCCTTATCCCGTGCATCAAATCCGCAGAATGTATCAAATAAATAGAGCGTTCGATCCGGAAAATACAGATTAAGATATTTCGCTGTATCACCAAAGTCAACACCCAACTCCGCAACAGAACCAGGTACCTGTCGATAGCTAATTTCGTTTGACAGCGTCTGATGCAAAATATGCTTTCCATATTGGTGAACATGGCGAAAATCCAGGATCTTTTCAAAAGGCACTCCTTGCTTTACGTATTCGCGCTGCAACCCGTTAAAATCCTCGACAATGGAAATCAGGAAATCAAGCTTCTCAAAAATTGCTTGCGGAACCTTGCGTATATCCGTATAGCAAGAAAAGCTTTCCGGGACAGCGGTTCTAATGTTGTAATCGCGTTCAATAAAACCCGCAACATCAAAAACGGCGTCAATTCTTCTTGCGAGCCTTAGGCCCGTTGCATCTGCGCCCTGAATAAGGACTTTTCTTTTTTCCATCAATATGTACCAGACCCTTTCGGAAATTTGAGTTCGGAAATCGCATGTGGAGGTACTCTTGCCTCCACGGGAGGCAGCATCATATAGTCGCCATACATTTGGCGGAGGCACTCATCGTACCGCTCCGGCCCATAGAACAGGTGCCCTTCAAACTCTAGTAACACACGGCAGCCGATCAAGCACTTGTCGTACACCGCATACCTGCCGTCCGGAAATCGGTTTGGTGTGTCCCACGTAAAATAATGAACCCACTGCGTCTCCAAAAAATTGAAAGCTTGTTCCACCAGTATTCCCAAATGCCGGCAAAGACGTCCCAAAACACGCAAGGCGCTTCGCTTATGATCCCATCCGCATATTTGGGCAAAGCGGAAGAAACACATGGCAGTTCTTGTTTGAATAGACAGAAAGCGGGTGAACGGTGAGGGTACATTATCAATAGGAAATGTGTCGATCATAACCATAGTTTCCTGCCCGTTTGCAAACAAACGAAATACGCTGTCTTTCAAGGCTAGATTATTTCTTGACGGCATTTCTTGTATCGCATATTTATCGCCAAGTTCTTTTCGAACCACTTGATAAAAGCGGTTATAATCTTTTCGGAGTAAAGCTACATCAATATCGTCATCCCAAGGAATAAACCCCTTATGCCGCACCGCCCCCAACAATGTACCTGATGTGATATAATATGGAATATCATATTTCTCACACACCGAATGAAGGAAGCAGAGCAGATCCAGCATACAGGCCCTTAATTTTACCTCATCGCTACTGCTCATTTTCATCGGCCGCTCGATAGTACCTGTGTCACAGAATAAATAAATATTGGGAGAGAGAATATTCTCAAGCGGCACGCCGTATCGCAAAAGTCTGGCTTCTATCTGCGAATAGCTAAATGCTGAATTGACAATATATACTGCCCCCTCTGTCCCATACGCCTCTATAAGCTGCTCCAGTGACTTTACGGGAACACGGCATATCTCTGTCCCTGTTTTTGCCTTGTTACTGTCGCAAAATGCCGCTGGTTCCACCTTGAGAGCGCGCAGAGTGCGCAGCATGGACCGACCATGCTCTCCCGCCGGGTATAAGATCAGCGGCTTTTTCAATAGTCTGGGATGGCGAATATATTTCTTCTTCATTTTGTATCCTTAGTTGCTGTCAAAGGGTTTTTTAATGCGGGATCTACCTGTATCTCATCTAGCTGAGGAAGCGTACAGGCTGAGAGGCTGACGGGCGGAAAGCGCACCGGACACATATATTCGCCATACATCCGCCGCAGCGGCAGATCCGCATCCGCTAGTCCTTGCAAAAAATATCCCTCAAAGCAATAATCCTTGTATTCCTCAAACCATGCAGATCGATACCTCCAATATCCACTGTGTCCCTTTGCTGTTACCACAGGCATAGTAAGAATACGCAGATACTGCGAAGGTTTTTTATTCAGCCACCATATGTACTTTTGATACGCACTGTTCAATGCAGAGAGAGGAATCAGCGCAAGGAGTCTGTAAAGCAGGTTGTAGATTATATTTCTTTCTGTCCGCTTTCCCAATGCTGACCATGAAATTTTTCTGAGAATAAATGAAATCAAATTGCAGCTAAGCTGACCCACCTTACTGTCTGGGACATAGTCTAATGGCATAACATCAATGTATACCCCCTGTTCATAGGGGAAATCATCGGATGCCGGACGGACAAATGAGGTGTTTTTCCTGCGCAGCTTTCCATAACCCCATCGATATCCCTCTGTCTGAAAGTGATCTTGAAAATAGAATCTGCTCTTGTCCAAGTCATATTCACATGCCCTGACAAACGCATCATAATCAGAACGCAGCAGCGCGACATCTGCATCATCATCCCATGGGATAAACCCTTTATGCCGCACCGCTCCCAGCAGAGTACCACCAATAATGGAATATCGGATCTGATTTTTCCGGCAGATTCGATCAAATTCTATCAATAATTCCAATTCTGTCAGCTGGAGTCTGCGCAGCATATCACCTGCCAATGGCGGAATTTGTTCCACTTCACTCATACAGAAATTTCCTTTACCGCAAGATGGTTTTCCGTACACCATTCCATTTCACAGAATACGCTGCCAAAATCAATTTTCGATGCTGGTGCTACCGCGTACCGCATTTCCGGAGGCGGCATACGCATATAACCTTCTCCAAACTCACTGGCAAGATACCAATGTGTATCCTGTATTGTCATAAACATAAATCCCTCAAATTCAATCACCCGTCGTTCAGACATTTTGTCTGAGCGCCATCCTTGAGCGGGGACCTTCCAGTCAAAAGCATAACCAAATTGCCGGACTCTTTTTCCCCCAAATTTTTCTATATCGTTATATTTTCGCGCAGTCGATTCTAGGCATGCTGCCGCTAGTTGTCCTGAAATCAATGACAACACACGGTAACCCAATCTCATATACCATTTGGGCGCCTGGTATTTTCCAACTGCCGAGTATGCAATTTTCCGCAAGCAGGCACATTTTTGCGCCTGTTTACGCATGGGACGCATATCTTGGGACATTAAAAAATGCTTTTCCAATTCCCATCTTGTATGAAAAGGATCAAGAATAAATTTTTTTTGATTAAGCGCAAACGCGCCCTGCAATTTTTCGTTTACCGGCAAATAGTCGTATGGGAAAATGTCAATGGAGATTCCTGTTTTATACTTCATATGCTCCTGCCCTGCACGGACATATTCTGTCCCAAGCCGGCGAATCTTCCCATAGTTCCAGTAATAATGCGGGTCTGTTTTCCATGTTTGCAGGAAATACCTAGAGGAATCGGACTGCTCCTGAAACACTTGGCAAAACCGCTCATAATCATTGCGAAAGAAGCCCACATCCACATCATCATCCCATGGAATAAAACCGCCATGACGCACTGCGCCCAGCAGCGTACCGCCGCACAAAAAATAATCAATATGATTCTTTCGGCAGATTTTGTCTAATTCTAAAAGAATGTCAAGTTCCACCATTTGCAGCTTTCGCAGCAAATCGGGAGTAAACTTTATAGCGTTTATCGGTCTCTTCGTCATGAACAAGCCTCTTTTCGTGCCACTATTCGCTGATGCGGAGCGCAATGTCGAGCGTCCGGCATTTTAAGGAATATTGAATTTTTGATTATAAATCTCCATTGCAAACAAGTATCAAATTAGTCATAAAATTGGGCGTGAAACATCCATTCTCTTTAATGAGCGGAACCAAGCGATCCATAAAAGAAATCATTCTTTCATATCCACCAGTCCAGACTCCCCCTACAGACAGCACCAAATCAAAAATGTTTCCGAATTTAGCGGATGCTCCAGTATATTGCCAATCGTTAACCGTTCCCTGGCTATAAAATCTTTTCCAAAATTGTAATATGCCGTATCCACAGCGTTAGGTGTAACGTCAGGTCCATAAGTGCCATAGCCAAGATCCGATAGCAGTTTTAAGTGTCTTCTTCCACCAAAGCTAAAATCTATCGCCTAGACTTCTGCAAAATTTGAATATTTTAACACAATGCTGGCGAAATAAGCTGCAATCCGCTCTACAGGGCATTTATAAGCATAATTACTGCGCACAAGATTAACTGCCATATTTATCCCTCCAACTTTTTCGCAATTTTTGTGGCAAACTCTTCGCATTCACTCAATGCGAGCGTTCTTGGATAATCCAGATCAAATACTTTTTTCATTTTCAGGATAACCTCCTCCGTAAAGTGAAGGCCATCTTCATCGATCTGTTCGATTCCGTCGCAGCGCAGACTGCCCCTGTTGACGGTTTCCATATCCTCCAGCGAAAAGCAACTCTCGTCTATGGACAGCATTCCGTTTTGGAACAGGACCGGATATCCACCGATTTTGCCAAGAGGACCTGGCACATGGATTTTATGCACACGCCCGCTTTGATCCAGCATCAATTCAATCAATTTGACAACATCCGAGGCAATCATAATATTCCTCTCCTGCCCGGAACCGGTTGGAATTGCACAATTACGAAAAACATCTCTATCACTGACAATATTATTGCCTGCAATATTCATCAGGTAGGGAGACTCCTTGGGGGCACCTTCTTTCGAAATATATGTATTCGCATAATGCGATCCAACAAAGGAGACATCCACGCAGCCAGGTGACGTCCCGGTCAGCATGCCATACGCTCTGGCAATCCGCGGAATTAGATGATTCAAATTTCCTGCGCTAGTATAGGGCGCCAGTCCACACGTTGCAAGCAACGGAGAAACTGCATCGCCGTAGCTTGTATTGATGACGCGCACTTTTACGCCGGATTGCTTTACTGCGTACATGAGCTTTGCTGCCAACACTGCCGACATCGGTGTCCATACTCCATATCCAATATGATTCGGATATGAAAATTCGCCATACTTTGCTCCCTTTACATACCTCCCGGTATATGCGATGATTTCCGGGACAGCATCCGCAATAACATCGCTCATCCGCTGTACATCATTGATGTCACAGCAAATATACTTAACCTTGGGGTATACGCCCAAAATACCTGCAGAAACCAAGGTCAAATTGATCCTTTTTTCGGCTTCTTCTTTTGGGGCTCTTGAAATAACATAATAATCGCAATCCCCAAGGACAGGGAGGCGGGTCAACATATCCAGAACATATTTTCCCGTACTTCCGTATCCGACAATCATTATTTTGTGAGCCATTTTGCACGTTCCGCCCTTCTTAGATCTTCTTGCGTGTTGAGATTGATCCACTCCTCCGGATATTTGGCAAAGACGGGCTGAATCGGGATCCCAAGTGCATTTATAGTATGCACTCCCGAATGAGAAAAGGGCGATTTACCGCTCTCCGCCTCAGTTTTGTAAACGTTCAGAAAGTTTTTAAGCTGTTCAAGCGCCTGCCCGGAAAAAGACCACAACTGCATGCTTTCACCAAGTATCTCCTGTTCTCCTAACCACGACGGTTGGATGCCAGTGTGTGTCGAATCGTATTGATAGGCAGATATTCCCTGTTCATCCCCAACTGCGATGACACTTCTAGAATAGTCAATATATGACCTATCGCGCAGAAGCGAGGCTGCTGGGACATTCATGTGGAGCAGCTGTTCAATGGCGTACTCCCCTAGCAGTGAATCACCTTCCGCAATGACTATTCTCTTGTGCCGCAAAAGCGTGTTTGTCACGCCGCACGCCAGAGAGTAGTTACACCCATGCCAATTGTAGTTAGGGTTGACAACAAAGTGTATCCGTTCACTTTGCATATCATCTGCAAGAGCGGCCCTGACTGATTCCGCTGCATAGCCCACCACAACAAAGATTTGGCTGACTCCTCTGCGGAGCAGTGAAGCAGCGGTATGCCGGATAGGTGATGTTCCCGCAATGGAGACTGCACACTTATTCTCCCCTTCCGGCAGACCGATCCGGCTGCCCATTCCAGCGCAGAGAATTACTGCCGCTGTGCTGCCATCCATGCCAGCGTCCTCCTCAGACCTTCTTCAAGCGCTACATTAGGCGAATACCCCAGCTCCTTTTTGGCTCTGGAAATATCGAGTACCCGGCGTTCTGGGTCGCCGGAACGTGACAGCGTAAACTGCGGCTCGCAGCAATAAAAGATACCCATTTCGTTGGCCGCCTTTACCGCCATATGGTACAAATCAAGAATCGTATGCTCCTCAGGATTCGCAACATTATAACTCCGGCCTGACCGCATATGCAGCATTGCCAGTCGCGTTGCCGCGGCGCAATCGCTCATGTATAAAAATGAACGGGCGATTTCTGCGGCTTTCACATTTAGGGAACACGGTTCGCCCTGGAGGACTCTGTTTAAGATATAGGGAATCACATGGTTATCATCCGCGTCATACGGACCATATACGTTGGCGTACCGCAAGTGACAGACCATGATTTTATTGCTGTGATGGTTGAGCAGATACTCTGTCATGACTTTTCCATGGGCGTACGACCAGCGAGTCGTTGTATCAACGGAATCATATTGAGAGGGGGCCGTCTCTCGGGTAGGGAACTCCTGGGCGTGACCGTATATCTCTGAGCTGGAAGCGTTCACAAAGCGCGGAATATGGTTTTGCAGCGCCCATTGAAATATTTCATACGTACCATGACAGTTCACTTCGTATGTCAGGCAAGGTTCTTCATAAAAATAGCGGGTTGGTACAATGGCTGCCAAGTGATACACACCATCAAAAACGGTACCGCAGTTTTCTGCGATATACTTCCGAAAATCACATTCATGAAACTCGAATTTCTTATGCTCCAACACCTCCGCAATATTTTCTCTTTTTCCGCGGAACAAATTATCAACACCGACGACTGTATCACCGTTGGCCAAACAAGTTCGAACAAGATGGGCACCGGTTAATCCCGCCGCACCTGTAATCAATACTTTCATCAAAATACCTCCTTGCCAGTTTACATGCCGTAATACAGCCGCTGCCACAAATATTCCGGCAATCCTGCCGATTTTATAGCGGCTGACGCACCATCAATGTCATATGGAACACGCCGGAATACAATGGAATCCTGATCGAGAATTGCATACGCTGCTAATGGGCAACCATCCCTTGGCTGGCCCACGCTCCCTGGATTGATGATTACCCGCCCGCCCTTCTGTAATAAAAAACCAACGTGCGAATGTCCTATGATAAGCGTACGGACATCCAATCGCTCCATATCTGCGAACATCCGGTCATTTTCTGCTCCCGGCAGAAATTTGCCCCAGTACGGATCGTTTGGAGTCCCATGTGCCAGCAATAGCTTCTGCTTGGCAAGATACACTGTCGGTTTGTTGATAATGGTTTCTAAAAACGCAAATTCTCCTCTGTTTTTCCCAATAATTCTCTTTGTATATGCAAAAGCTTGCGCCCCGTGCGGCGTCACACTGTGCCGAACCGAGGAATTATATAAGCACGCATCATGGTTACCTGCTACTATGTACTCTGCATTTAGTCCGGCCAGGCGTGAGACAACTTCAATTGGGTTTGCACCATAGTCCACATAATCTCCCAGAAGCCAAAACCGGTCAACCCCTTCTCGTTCACAGTCCTGCAAAACAGCATTCAGCGCCTCCAGGTTGGCATGGATATCAGATAATATCGCAGCCTTCATTTTGTTACCGCCGCACGGAAACGCCTCGCCTGTTCATATATGAGCTGCCGGTCGGGCCTAGGCAGGTCACGGGCTGAACCAATCCTTATTTTGGCGTATATCTGCATATAGGATTTTGTCCGCAGAAATTTCCGCAGCGTGCATGACATGGCTGAGGGAGAATCCACGCAGTCGGTGGAGTGCATACTGTTCATTACCTCCAGCAGCCGGCTTGCCCCCAGACTGTTGCGCTGTCCGCCAGTAGATTCATTGGCTTCATTGTCGAGAACAATATAGCACAAATTATGGGGCTGCTTCTGTGTCACAGTATATAGCGCTCCAAGCCGCATCAGACACGCGCTGTCCCCATCAATTGCGATAATTGGTCTATTAGGAAAATAATCCGCAATACCGGATGCCAAGGATGAGAGGCACCCCATAGAGCCAACCATATAAAAATTTTCAGGTCGATCCTGAATGCAAAACATTTCCCGGCTGGTAAATCCGGTAGAGGTGATAATAACAGCATTTTCTGCACAATCGGCCACAACCCTCAAATACTCTGAACGAAGGGGCCAAACTTGGGGGGCCTGTGGTCCTTTTCGCACAATGAGCGCCGTCTTATCCAGCGTATTCCGGTCGCTTACAAGAATCGCCGTACTATGCTGTGTCAGATGCTCAAATGCCATCGCAACCGCGTTTGGCATCTCTGCATCAAAAAAGGGAATTTCAAGGGTTTTCAGAATAGGCGCCAATACATTTGCCATAATTCTGTGCTGGGGTTCATCGTCAACCCCGCGATTTCCGATAATCAGCAAGGTGTGCAGGCCAAACAGCTCATTAAGGGATGTTAGCGGTGAGATTGCATTTGTCAAACCAGAACTCTGCATTACAACGGCACATTTTTTTCCAGCTAAGGCGGCTCCCGCAGCATATGCCAATGCGTCTCCCTCATTGATGAACGGCTCATACATTCCCCTATTCTCTGCCTCGTTTATAAGCCCTCCTAGAAAAGAGCAGGGCACGCCAATTATCTTTTCAATACCATTCCCAATCAATTGATCTAGGAATACAACTGTATTGAGCATCAGATTTCCCCCGCCTTCAGTAAATCAGTAAGTGAATTGATATCCACAATTGCTTCGCAGGAAGACATAACTACAGCTAACGTCAGTCCGGCGGCCAGAGCGGAGCGCATAAAATCGGCAGTGTGCAGATGCTCTGCAATCTCCGGTGGCAGCAACTGCTTTACCACAGGCGGGTTGTTTATCATCATCAATCCGCTGAAATACACTAAAAACTGGTCTTCATGTCCTTTTTCTTCCGTGTAAACATGCGTTACAGTCAAATCAGAATCGCTGCCAAACATATTCGGCCGTTTATTCAGCCCCAGCGAATAACCGGCATCAATATAGTTTTCCTTTACACACACCAGTATAATATCTGCGGAAACTCGCTCTGCTGCACAATCAACGACCTCCCTGAGCAGGTATTTCTTGAAAAAAACATCGCCATACAGCACCAGATAGGGTTGATTCATCGTTTCTGCCGCAAGAGCAAGGGAGTAAGCTGCGCTTGTCACATTCCACTTCTCATTGTCAATAACAGACACGCCGGTACATGGAATCGTCTCCTTTTTGAAGCCTCTGATTACCGATATGTTTGCTATTCCCAGCGAACGCAGAACATCGAGCTGATAGGAAAGAATACTTTTCCCATTCACTGACAGCAACGCCTTTGGCCGGTTAAAATCGAGACTTCCCGGCCCTCCTGCCGCCAGAATAGCAGCCTGCAGATCGGGATAAGCCGGTAAATACCTTTTTTCCATCTCCAGATACTCCTGGTTTTTTTGCAGGCGGAATACTTCGGACACCGGCGCGATAGTCTCTTCAACGCGGGCAATGGAGCCATCCGTGTATATCCTTTTACTGACCTCCTGCATTGCGGTTATGCACGCCCGGACATTGTGATTGGCCCAAATAATGCCGCGTACCCGCTCATCCCTAAGCAAATGACGTACAGGGACAGAGTAATACTTCGTCGGAACAAGGAAAATAGGCGCAGTACGGGAAAAGGCCGAAAGGAAATCGTCAATATCTTTCGAATTCTGGCGCTTGGAATGAACCAGCAAGGCGTCCGCGCCAGCATTCAAGTAGAGTTCCGCGCGCTTTACAGCGTCCTCAACGCCAGCCCCGATTACAAGAGACTCCAGCCTTGCAACAACTGTAAAGTCAGGTGTCTTCTGAGTCGCTTTCATAGCCCGGATCTTACCGGCAAATTCCTGGGGATCGGCAAGCGCATCCAGTTTGGTCTCCAGAAATGAATTTGTTTTGGGAAACTTTTTGTCTTCAATGCAAATGGCCGCAATTCCAAGCTGCTCCAATTTTTGCAGCAGCCTGCACGCATTATTAAAGTTTCCATATCCGGTGTCTCCGTCAACCAGTACCGGCAAATCGCAGGCATCATTTATAAACTCTAATACATCCAGCAGCTGTGTATACGAAATCTCATTGTTATCACGCACGCCGAGAGATGCGGTAATTGATAGTCCGCTGGCCCAGATCGCCGGGAATCCCGATTCTTCAACAATTTTCGCAGAAAGGCCATCGTGTGCCTCCATAAGAAAAAAGGGGTCGCCGGTATTCAACAGTTTACGGAATCTTTGCGCTTTATTCATTCTATTCATCCCCTCGTTATGTAACCGGTTTCCAAAATAGCACAAAAATGGTGACTATGTGATGGAGTCAACATACCGGTAAATATGCTCACCGGCCGTACCATCTGCATGGACAAATTTCGCGCGATACTTCGCCGACTGCTCCGCGCTGTAACTTTGAATGATATCAAAATGCTCGATCAATCCTCTTAGGTTGAAGCCCCCATTGGAAGATTCATATAAAATGTAACTGTTATACGGATTTTCTGAAATAAACTGCCCCATGGCTCCGTCTATTTGCTCCTTGCTGCAAACTGCCTTCGTTTCGGAGCCAGCTGTTTTGATATCCTGAATCAATACCGGCTTTCCTACAAACTGCATGAGCAAATTGAGAGAACTCCAATCTCCATAGCAGGCATCCGCGTATGCGATCGCCCTGTCCATGTTGGAGCTATCGTCATAAATTCCTATTTGGCTATCCTTGTACGCTTCGACAATACGTTTATAGCCGGAATAGATATGCGGCCGTATGGAAAAAAACGTTTGCTCCAACAAGGGATGCGGCCTCCACCAAAGTGTTGCCTTTTTATTCTGCGAAAAAAAAGCGAACACGCTTTGCAGCTTGCGGAGATAAGCGGTTCCATCCCCCATCGTATGCGCTAGCGCAAACTCCAGCGAAAGATTATACAGCACTGTCATTCTGGGAGAATCCGGCGGGCCTAGCATGTCCCGCCATGCCGGCGAAATACTATACGCCTCTTTTTTTCCCAGTAGGACCTTGTCCACTTTGGGTGATCCCAAGGCAACTATCTTTTCCTGCACCTGGCTCAATTGCGCATCCGGGTTATAGCGCAAAATTCCTTGGACATACTGTGCCCGAACCGTTTCAGATTGAACAAAAATTCTATCGGCATAAAAGATACCGGCAGTATCGCAAATGCTCTGATCCACCTCTTCGCTGTGAACAATATAGGGGACGTAAACCAGCATATCTGTCAGCCGACTCAGCCTGCCTGCATAAAAATCCGGATGGACGCTGGTTACAAAATTGCCGTTATCGTATGGATTATGGATGTAAACGGCATCCGGTCTGCGCGCCTCAAAATCATATGAGCCGTACTGGATAACCGGCACATAAGCGGGATACTGGCTCCCCTCATAGTGCATAGCACCCAAGCTGCCGTCAGGATTTCTATCATAGTAGGGAATTGGAATCACGTATGCAACCGTATGCTCATCCTTTTCCGCCGCACGCCAGATACTTTCCATGGAATCCCACATCGATGCCTTATAGGGCAGAAACACCATTTCCTTGTACACTTTTATATCTTTTTTAATGCTGTTGCCTGCCCGGATTAACGCTCGGTTCAGGACTTTATAAATCTTGTATTCATTTTCCCACTCACCGCGCTCAATCTTCTGATAACACTGGTATATTTCCTCACAATACTGCTCCAACAAACCGACTGCGGCAGTTCCTTCCCCCTCTTCGGCTTCTATCAAGTTTCCCAAATGGACCGCACTCTCCTGGCACTGCTGCAGCAGCGCCAGGGCAGATGCGGTCTGTTCCGTTTTCAGAAACCGTCTGACTTCCGCCTGCGCTTCATCAAGGAGCTGTAGCAGCCCCTCCACCTGCTTCATTTGGAACTTCCGCATACAGTATTCAACTCCCAACTTGATTTCTACCTATGTCTATTCCGTCCGCTCGATCAAATACGCTACTTGACGGCATGCCGCACTTTGCTTCAAGGCCTCCGCTGCTGGGTCACCTGCCGGAAACGTCCGCAGCAGAGCCTGTACCCGCTCTGCCAAAGCAAGCAGCTCCGGAGATGTCTGGCGGCACTGGCTTTTCTCCAGCTGCTTCAGCAAGAATTCTACCATCAGCTTCTGCTCAGGACAGTTCTCCAACCCCTCCCGCAGAAGCCGTACATATGCCGCAGAATCCCCGGCCTCCATAGCCCAGAAAGCCCTGCCGCAATACCATCCAAACCGGTGAAGGGGCGGCAAGAGGCAGATATTCTCGCTGCAAAGCAAGTCGCGCGCGTAATACGCCGACAGGAACGCGCCCTCCACCTTAGCAAATGCCCGGCTGAGTGCGATTCCCTGCTCCACGTTCGCCCAGGTACAGTGCCGCACAGCAGCCAAAACCAGAGCCCTGGCCCAAGCCAGCGGCGGCAGCTCTTCCCAATTGTCTCTCGCCGCTGAAATAGCCAGCTCCGCCAGCGGTCCATTCTGGCGCGCCATCTGTTCGGCCAAACGGTC
>Ga0224748_10184_pt1 | contig 16858 bp, 27 predicted proteins | sample LIM_F_Water_Neg_FD_182074 | JGI IMG/M metagenome (GOLD analysis project Ga0224748, IMG submission 182074) | Enriched cells from gastrointestinal tract of the lab mouse from Pacific Northwest National Laboratory (PNNL), Richland, Washington... | ecosystem: Host-associated > Mammals > Digestive...
CATTCAATTATGTACTGTTTTGCTTTAATATCGTATTCATAATGCCAACCGACGACATCTGCAAACAAAGTCTCACAAATGAAGTCCAGATCATCCTTGAATGTGTCAGTTGATATTGTCGTTGTTTTGCGTGTTGATTTACTGTATTTTTCTACTTTTGTGAGCTTTAACAAGTCGTCTTTGATTGCCTGTTGTAGTTTTTTTGTTGTGGTTTTTCTTCGCATGTGTATCATTGCTCCTTTTCTTTTTCTACCTGCATTAATTGACTAAGTAAGTCTGTATTTTTGCTTACATCTTGCAGAATCATTTTTAATTGATTCATTGAAATATCCCATATATCCTTTAAAACCTCATTCTCAACTATTTCTGTTGCACAAACTTCATTGTTTGCCAGACACTCCAAAAGCCCATTGATAATATCATTTTGAAGACAGAGCTGCCTAATAAACTTTGTAAGTGCAAGCATTTCATCTGGTATCTTCTGAACTTTGTCAATCATGCCGTTATACTGTTCTATCAAATCATATCTCTTATCAAATTGTGCCTTAGAATTTCTTGCCAATGTGTTAACGATCTCCCATATATTAGGCTCATAGCATTCATCATATTCACCTACACAATTTACATCTTCATCCATAACCTCATATTTAAACGTCCCATGTAATGCTATCTCTTGAACACATGTTGAAAACTTTTCTTCATAATCTTGTACAAACTCTTCTGCACTGACACCAGATTCCTTAAATTCGATATCATAAATATACTCAAAATATTCTGGTGAAACGAAGATTCCTGTCCGATTAATGAACTCTTCCCTTGAAACAAAATCTTGATGAATTGTTTCTTTATATGCCGTTTTATCTATTGGACGAATTAAAGTCTTTTCTAGATTACAGCTCATAATATCTTTGTGTCTCCTTTTCTGTTACAGGCGGCATATTACTGAATTGAACATGCCGCCTAAAACCTGATTTACTTGTTAATCCTTTAACTTTAGTAATTCAAACTGTTGATTCTCTTTCATTTTAATTGTAGCAGTTACCGAAATATCATTTGCTCCTACAAATTTAATCTCATATTCACCAAATAAATCCTCACGCTCTGCCAATGCGAGAATAACATCCTCGATTTCTGATGAATGTATTACTACCGTAGGTGCCAATTCTGCCATCATATGAGGTTTATATGTAAATTCCAATTCGCTTTTGTCAGCAGACTCCATATAATCAATCACTGTCGTAAATGGTATAGATGTAAATACTGATTTGCAATAAACAGTCACCTCACCACTTTCAACCTTATCTGCAATTTCTTTAAATATTTTTACAATCTCTTCTTTACTCAATTGCATGTCCTCCCTGTTTTACTCTATAAGCCCAATCGAGACCACATTTCTATTTCCTGTTAAATTGTCATCTTCGGGCAGCATATAGATATTAAATACCTTCGCTGATGGAATACTAAACCAGTCCGCAAAATCTTCTACCTGCTCAATTACCTCAATCTGATTGATGTCAATGAACATATTTGTATCAATCTCAATTGGATACAGGTCTTTTCCTTCTTCTGATTTGCCAACAGGCTTTTTATTCATGTTGCCGAAACAAAGAATCATTGTATCTTTTAATGTGCTGCATTCTGTGAAATACAGATCACCTATTTCAACACCGATATTTCTTGCGCTTCTGTCATCGAGATCTGCGCTGTTTAAGTGAATTTGATAGCCGTTTGTTGTTTTGTTGTGTTCTGATAGTGCCTTTAAAAATTCTGATACTTCAATTGTCATAATTGTTGTTCCTCCATTATTAATATTTTTATTGTTAGGCAGCATCATGATAAGATACTGCCTGTGATTGCTATTTCTACATTTAAAATACTCTTGAATCCTTCTCTACTTCGATCGTCATATCAGAAAGTCCATTATTGAATTCAATCTGATAGCAGATCTCTTCAACATCTGTTGCAGTATTGTAGATGGCAGTCACAATCTCCTTGTCAACTTCAATATTTGTGGATAGCGGCGAACCAATACTGAAATACGAATCATCTATATCTGAAAAGTCAATGTTGCAGTGATTCACGTCTACATATAAGGAACCACCATCAATACTTCGTACTGTGTAATTAACATACTTTTCATTTGCAACTAATTCCCTGAACTGTTCCCATGTCAAACTATGGTCTTCCTCAGTAACATTGAAACAGATCATAAGATTAGCGATCTCAAATTTGTACTCAAAATATGTACTGGATTCCCACTCTTCATAAACTGTATCTTCGCTATCCATACACTCTGAAATGTCACAGCCAATTGCAAAATTGATATATTCTGCTTCACTTTGAATTGGTATCTTAACCGTGAGCATATCATTTACTGCAATTTCCAGACCATTATCTGTTACAGAATACTTTTTATAGAAGTCTGTCATAACATCAAAGTATCGGCTTACATATATGCCTCCGACTGCCCTTGTCAATAAATCCTTTACCTGTGCGCCTGTCATCTTTACTGCTTTGTTTGTCATAATTGCTTGTCCTCCATTTTCTTGATTAATTTGTAAATATCCATGTATCAATATCTGACGAAAAATATCGTCGTATATTGTATACTTCTTCTTTTACTTATTTTCTTTTTCTGTTTCATCTTTTATCATGCTCATTTTTATATCACCATGGATAAAAGAGATAACTACAAATATTGTGCAAACGATCATGAATACAATGCCCAATGTGGCACTAATAGTTAGTATGAATTTGAATATCAGTTGTAGTGTTGCTAACACATGAATCACCCTCTTTCTTTTGTTTTATCAGGGTGAGACGGAAATCCCACCCGTTGTTTACTGCTATCTTTTAATGTTGATACACCCAAATTCATCAATAACCATTTTCTGCATTATGTCACTGACACTTTTAAACTTTTCCAAACAGTTTCGTAATTCAGAATGAGTTTTACTGGAAACATCTTCATCATCACGATAGAATAATTTTTCTGATAACCACTCAATATCATGCTGAAAATTCGTCAAGTAATCAAAATACCTTTTCTGAATTTCGGTTAAAGCTGAGTCTGTATCATCTGAATTTTGAGCATCATGTACAAGGCTGCTCTCTAACTCACTAATCCTTACTTCGACATTGAATTGCTCTGTTTTTGCATTCTCATATTCTGCACTTTCAATACCATGTTCTTCCCTGGCTTCTTTTATTTTTTGTGCTGCATCCTTTCTTTTTACTTCCTTCAAATTTTTCAATTCTTTCTCTGTATCAAATTGATTAACTTCCGAAACTTTCGGTAGTTCCTGTGAACTGTTATCTTTATCAGCATCTTTCTTTTGATTTTCCTTTAACTCATTAAATGCCTTATTGATCGTCTTCTGTCCACTAATTGTTTCGCTTATCAATTCCTCGTTACCAGACTCTAAAATCTTTATCCCTTTTGAGTAGGTATTAGTAGAGACATCAGCGTCCTTTGCTAACTCTGATCTAACGTCAATCTTTTCTGCTGGCAAAATAGGTGTTGTAGATTTCTCCGAAAGCTTCTGACTTCCAACTCCATAATTTTTCCCAGCTTTTGATTGATTTTCTTTTGCTTTCTTCTTATAGAATGGTCGATATTTCTCTACAATCTGAATCCTTTGCAACGGCGTCAGTGTCCTTCTTCCAATTTGCTGCCTTACCATCCATAATATTGCTTCTTCCTTGCTATCAAACTCAATGCTTTTTACATCAAATGGTATATTATGCTCCTTACAAATTTTGTACCTGTTGTGTCCATCAACAATAATATCTCCCCATACCATTATGGGTGCACCCTTAAACCCATCTGTAAGCAAGCTTTGTTCTAAAGCTTTGTAATCTGCATCCGATAATTCCGGCAATATATTATTCAGTTCAGGATCAATCTTGTAATCATCCATTATCCCACCAGCTTCCTTAATTCTTTCTCAATATATGTCAGTCTTGCTTCTACCTTTACTTTTGAAGTTGCTCCCTGCCCACAATAAGATGCATATTCACAATCCGGCGTATAAGTATCTGTAAATTGCTGAATCCACTTACCATATATTTCAAGAGAGATTCCCAGTTCATCTATGGTCTGAATGTGGTATGCCAAAATGGGAATATTTGTCTTTTTCATCAGTTTATTAGGCTTCTCTGATGCAGGTAACACTTCATTCAATTTGTCAAAAAGTTCCCTGCAATAATCAAGATCGCTATTCTTATGATTAGTGCGGAACCATTCAGCAAATTCCATAGTTGCATCATTATTAAAGTTCTTAAACGGATAGTCCATAACAAGCATTAATGTCTGCAAGATACACGTCTGTATTTCTCCCCGTTTTCTTTGTAATGATGTAAAGTATGACTTATGTGATTTTTCTGAAAAGAACTCACTCCCCTCTACTTTATCAATGAATGCCGACAATTCATCTCCTAACAAGACTCTTGTTTTCTGGTCTTTTGTCAATGCTGTACCATTATTGAGACGATAGAACTGATCCTCAATCTCTTCATCTGTGCAGTCAACCAGAACTATAACTGAAAGTACTTTTTCTTTAAGCTTGTCCTGCAGTTTTGTATCAAGTTCTGAAAAGTATTTACCTGCAATTTCGTACTCTTCTATGGTATTTTGCTGCTTTCGTTGACCGTTTTCATCGGTAACAACTTTTCTTTTCTGAATGCCTACGGATGGCGTATCCTCAGATAATCTAAAACCATCATTCATAAAGTCATAAAATGTTGTAAATCTTTGTTTGCCATCTAAGACCGAAAAAGAATCATAGTCTCCTTCAAATCTCTGTAATGCATACGCCTGTGGTATAGCAAAATTAGCTAATACACTATGGATAAGAAGACTTTGCTGTTCATTATCCCATTGACCAGGCTTTCTCTGCATTGGGTGATCAAATACAATATTCTCGTCCTCGATATTCTCGTTGATTGCCTTAATAGTATACTCTCGTTCAATAGTCTGCATAATGTCCTCTCCCTCCTAATATTGTGCTTTACAAAATAATTTTCCTGACTCAGTGATTAAATACGTTGAAGCTAAACCATCAACTAATCCACACTTCACATATCCTAATTCTTCCATGTTATGCAAATGCCGGAATGTTGTGCTGTATGACTTGCGCAGCTTTTCTTTTGTAAGTTCTATAATCTGACTTACACTCAATGCTTTCGATGGTGTGTCCGCATTATTATCATTTAGCACCGTTAAAATTACTAAACCAAATTTTGTCATTTACTTTCACCTTTTCCTTTCTCTTGTCATTGAATAGTAAAAATATATAGGCTTTCCAGCCTCACATTTCACGACGTATCAAACCTTTCTTTCACCTTCCCTGTCTCCCCCCTCTTATAAAGATAAAAGCTACAATTATATTTCTGTTTTCTCTTTACTATTCCCATCTCGATCACCTCAATGTTTTAATTCCCCATTTGTGGAGATTTTTTCTTACAATAACTACTTCTAATTATTTCTCCATTCATCAATGAAACATTTCAGATATTTTTCATCACAAATGTAGAAGTATATTAGTTTAGGCATTTTTTATTTCTCTTTTAAAGCTGCATTTAATAAAGCCTTATATTTTTGAAAATTTATAAGGTTTGATAACTACTTCTATAAAATTTTGTTTTTACGCATACATTTTCAGTATGGAAAGATTTACACAAATGAAAACACTGCAGAAAATGCACGGATATTACTTGAAATTGGATCATGGATATGTAATAATAATTTAAGCGCATTTTTGCGTGTTTGTGTATAAAGACCTGTCAGTCAAAGGTGCGCCAACACCGCTTGTATGATTAGATAGGTCTTTTTTATTTAGTTTTGTGTTTCCCTGATGATTAGTATAGAACATACGATTGTAATTGTCAATATTATTTTCGTATATTTGTTCGGAATATTTGTTTGTATTTTATGGTAAATTTGGAAATTAGCATATAAAAAACTACTAATGTATGTTTTGCGCTGCATACATTGGTAGTTTTAATTTGGGAGAGCTGTATTATTTGCTGTCCGGGTGTGGATATTGCGTCAATGAAATTGGGATTCAATTCAAAGGAAAAATATTTTCTCTTGATCTTTTTAATATGATATTCACCCGTCAATGAAATCATAGTTTTAAGTTATGGTACAATTCCCAAAATTATGTAAACTTTTTTCCTAATTCTGCCGATATAAATAAAAATTATTATTATTTTGGAGGTGCTACTATGATAAATTCTATACATGACAACATAGATATAATAGGTTTAATATTTTCTGCTTTATCTCTGTTAATATCTTCTTTAATATATTTTATAACTTATCGAACTTATAATGCACAATTTGAGCAAATAAAAAAACAAAAATTACCTAATTTTCGTATATTATCTATAGAATTTAATAAAAGTCATCCAGATTCGTCTAATATATACGATGGAAAATATTGTATAATATATAAAGGATATTCTAGTAATGATATTGAATTAAATAAACTTATGGCAACTTTTAAATCTGATGATGAGCAAATTGAAACTGGTTTTATCGAAGAGATCGAATCTCATTTAGAAAAAACTGATGTATATTTCACCTACTATGGTACAAAACCATATTTAATAGCTAATCATACAACCGCTAAGGACAAATTCATTATTGAGCATTCAAATACAAAAATAACTCTTCATAACTATGGTGCAATAATAAGCACATTATCCATCGAATCATTAACAGTTTCTTATTCACTTGATATGGATAAAAAGGATTTATTTTTTCACGGCATAGAAAATAATAAAATCACATTATCCCCAGATCAAAATAAAGAATTTGTTTTATTTTTTGATGAAGTAACTACAGGTTTCAATGATTCACTATGTGAAACACCATTTTTAACATATAACACACTTTCAGACTCTTTTGATTTGCTAAAAGTACACATGCCCCAAAATATCTTAACTTATAATAAGATGGAACTAATTTTTAGTTGCTGGGATTTGTATAATAACAAACATAGGCTACAAATTACTATTGAATACAATGGAAACTTTTTCATTAGCACAACTACTATATTAAAGTAAGTATATCATACTTATTACAATTTTCATTTACTTCATTGACAATCTAAAAAGCCAGTCCCACTAACTGAGACTGGCTTTATTTATTCCATCATATCAAAATATTTACGTGATCACTGAAATTACTGTGAAACAGCGCTTTTCAGTCCCAATTTTATAAAGAATGCCGGAAAATCAAGGGATTCATATGGTCCATACCTGAAATGCTTGATTTTACTGGATTCTTTACTAATATATGAACTGAAAATGGCTTTATTTGGTCATATTGTGTCCAGTATGGTCACACTGATTGCTCTATCGTTCTATTTATATAATTTTCTCTGATTTCAGTTGCTTTAGCATATATAAGGTTCATTTGATATTCTGGTGTATCAGGATCTATTCCATTTGCAATTTTATATAATTTAAACGTATTATCAATATGTTTATAAAACTCTTCTGTACTGCATTTAAATTCATATTCGCCTAATGCACATACATATATTCTTGAATCGCCATTGACTAAATAAAGTTTATAACAAATATCCTCGATGTTCTCAACTTCACAAGTAATACCTTCCGAATTCTCTGTATTGAATTCAGCGTACCATTCTTTTAATACAATTGCACGTTCTTTTAACAGTTTGTCTATATCAGCATTCAGTTCTGATAGTTTTGCCTCTAATTCCTGTAAAGTCATATACTCACTCCTCTTTAATATTTATTGGTAAGAAAAGTATATACGCTTTTGGGTTAAAGGACAACTGTTATCAGAAATATTCATTGCAGATTTGATTCACCCGTTTTGGCGAATCAAGTTACATTTCTGTGTGAATGTATTCCACTTAGACGAATTTGGCTAAATGGTACTGAGTCGGCGTTTTGGCTTGTTAGATGATAATAGATTAATCCTTTTCTGCTTGAGCATTAACTCTATTTTCCATTTCCTTTGCCGATAAAAAATTTCAATATAATGCATTCGTTTCTTTAAGAAGCCTCCTTATACATTCATCTATTGCTTTATTGGTTTTTATCACGATATTATTGATCTCATCTGTTGCCATCGTTGTATCCATTTGATTAATATATTTATCACCTATTTTTTTAAGAGTGTCTGAACAGTTAAATATGTCTTCTTTTAACTGATTCAATTCAATATCGCAACAATAAATCTCTAGTATGGAACTGTATGTATCTTTCCAAGCTGCAATGTTTGTATTCATTTTACTAATTGAATTTATAAAATTATTGTATCTGTTCACGCGATCATTTGGATCCCTCTTATATAACGCATTATCAAGATCACGAGATACCTCCATAATATCATTCTTAATATTATGAAGCCAATTTAACATTTTTGTATAATAATCTAATTGTAAATTCTTTTTTCTATATATTAATTCACGTTCTCTGGCAAATGAATTATTTAGATAAATCGCCAATAATGCTACCAGTGTTGGCATAACTCCTTTAAATAATTCTAAAACTAAATCAATCCAAGGATTCAACAATATTAAATCTTCATAACTCATTTATAATCCTCTCCTTCTAAAATTTGAAATAATCTCACAATAACGCTGTAATTGTTTCATTTGTTCAGACTCAGTAAACTCTTTCAATTTTCTACCTAATTCATTCAATTAAATATCAAAAGCAACCATAATAAAAACCACCTTCCTAAAAAACTAATTTTTATCCTATAATGCAACAAAAAACACCCAAAACATTACAGCTAAAAATGAGAAAATATTATTAATTCTATCTTCTTTATTTTTCTTCCGCAATTTTTCGAGTGTACATCTGTAATTTCTTTTGTATTTGTTTTGATATTAGCATATATGTTCTGGTATGTCAATGACTAATTTTCCAGATTTTTCTTAATCTAATAAAAATTCTCAAATGTGATTGTTGATATATGCTTAAAGGTAAATTATATTTGAAAATAAATACTTTGGCTATCAAACTATTTTTATCATGCCCTCGAACAGTCATCTTTTCATACCTTTCACCCTCACCAATCCCCAAACCCCTTGAAAAATCAAGCCTTCTAGCCACCACACCCAAAACCCCCACAATCCAAACCACCCATCAAAAAACTTCAATTTTCCCTGTAAAATCAGCAAAATCTCGAACTTTCCACAAATCCACTATAAATAACCAATTAAGACTACGCTTGTAGACACTCTTATTATTAAAAACCCTTGTAAACAAAGGATTCCTTACAACTTCGCCCCATTTCCTACCGAACACATAAATTATTACATGAAATATCTGCTCAACAATCACATCAATACTCCATCAATCCATATAATACCTACTTAATTACCAGGTTTTATGCATTGTTATTTCCTACAATTGTAATACTTCGAATATCAAACCGAACTTATTCAACCACATACCAATAGAAACTACAAGAAATCTCTGCTGCTGGAACTGAAAACTTTTCCGAAGTACACGAAAAAAGCACCATCTGATGAACAATACATCTTCTGGTGCTTTCTACATTTTTAACATCTCAATTTTTCGAGCTACATAATGTTGACTGATTCAAACTATTTCAGCAATCATTTCAAGTCCCTCTACTGTTATACATTTTAATTCCTTAAACTGCCTTAGCTGTTTATCGTTCGTCAGAAACAAATCACATCCAGACAAACAAGCACATGCCAGTTGTAATGCATCCATTGTTTTAAATCCTTTATATTCTGCTCTTATTTGTGCGGCTTTTTCGGCTGTTGCCATATCAATACATCGAACTTCTATGTCCATTCCATCAACAAAACCATAAAATGCGTTTATCAACCTTATGTTGTTTTGCTGGTAAGGATATGTCAAATACTCCGTAATAGTCACAGCTGAGGTAACATAATCACAATTACCACACTCTTTCCAAAATTTCTTCATTTTGCAATAATACGATTCATTATTCTCTAAGTAATATACAATTGGAGCTGTATCCAAAAATATCTTTTTAAAATCTGTCATTGTCCCTCAACTCCCTTATATATTGGTCTATTTCTTCTGCTGTTCTTCCGCTTGTTGCGACAAAAGCATCTGATTCAATCAATCGCATTCTCTTTTCTGCTCTTTCTGCTACTCTCTGTCTGTGAAATTTATCTAAAATAGTAATAATCACTTCATCGCCTGTATTAAAATTTTTACGATCCTCTTCATTCACTACTATTTGAGTTCCATCATAATATCCTTTTACTGCTGCTAACACAAGAATACCTCCCTATCTTAATCTTCAAATTTGCTCCCATAATGATATATCTTTTTGACAAACTTATTATTAGATATTATATCATTATAAATCTCTAATTACAACCAGCAGTCAGAACGTTTGTATTAATTTCTTTATTCCAATAACACTTAACATAAATAAGTACAGAAAGATTTCTCCAACTGTACTTATTTGTTTTTCGTAAAAACTGTATACCTAGCTAAACACAGCGCACTATAACTAAACACAACCTAACATGGCATGGCTTAACCGAACTGAACCCGACTCAACGTAGCTAATCCTAACTTATAATGCCTAACTCGCTTTTTCCATCTAATTCCAACTAAGCATCCGGACTTCTAATTTTTATTGTCATTACTTACACCGCCCCTAATGTTTGTTTGCCTCTTCCCATAATCCCACCACGTTATCTTATTTGCATATCTTATCAATTGCTTCTTCTAACCTTTCTCGTCCGCTCTGAATATAATACAAATTATCCCCTATGATGATTGCTTCCTTACGATCATGAGCCATGACTACTTTACTTTGATATAAATTGATACCTGTTACAATTCCAGTAAAGAACGCTTCATTCTCTTCCAGTTCTTTCAATATACAATCCCTCCTCTGATATATATTTAACAGTAAATACTTCTCTATCTGTGTTTGTGTTTCTTCCTTATTAAAATGGGGAATCATACTCACAATAGATTTATGTGCTTCTGCAATGCTTCCTCAATCTCTCTACGCTGTAATCCTACATAACGTTGTGTGGTAACTATTGATGAATGCTGGAGCAATACTCTTACCAGTTCTATATTATATCCATTGTTCATATAGATACTTGATGCAAACAGTTTTCTAAAACTATGCGTGGATACATTATCATAGCCCAAATAATCACATACAAGCTGCAGATGATTTTGTACTGTCCGCTCTGATATATCAAAAAGTTTTGCCGCCGGATTGATGTTATTCTCCAACACATAATTCTGAATGTAGCTGTATATCTCAATAGGCACTGTAAATTCACGTTTCTTTTTTGTTTTCTGCTCCACAATATCAAGCCGATACCTGTTCCCATCATGAATTATTGCTGACAACCTCAACTGCAGCACATCGGATATCCGCAATCCTAGATTTGCCTCCAGTACCAAAGCGGTAGCAATCCTATTGTTTGGTTTTACATCATGCCCATCAGCACATATAAAACCACTACGAATTATTTCTATAATAGTTTTGTATTGTTCCTCTGTGAGAGCAACTGTCTTCTTGTTCATTCAATCACCACCCTAAATTTCGTATTTTGTATGGGATTTACTGCGTATTTCTGTCAGATTCTTTCATCACTTTTTACAAATCCCATGAATAAAGGATTTTTCGTTTTCTCTAACAGAATACGCAATAAACTATTTGTAAATATTTCACGGCGGAATTTTCCGCATTCAGCACTGAAACAATATTTCCACCAATACATTTACTCATGGAAATAATTCATTCTTGAAATATTCTTCCATAGCATTTTCCTGTTCTTTACTACAATCACAAAGACAAAAATATACTTTATGTAATTGTTTTCTATTTTCTCCAATCATAATTATTTCTACCCTATAACTTCTATATAATGTACCGATCACTTCAAACTCTATTTTAGCATGAAGCAAAAAACGAACGTCTTTTATGTCTATTAAATTTTCTTCTAACATAGTATTTATATAATGTGCTATTTCATCTTTTATACAATCTGGTACTGGCTGCTTGCGTTCATCTGAAATCATATCAAGCGTAATTTCTGCTCCAAAATGACTTTTTGTTATCAGTGCATCTCCCGGATGCGAGGGTGGATTTAAGTCTATTGATACCGCAAATTTTAAATCATCAAACTTATATCTGTTGCTGAAATCCGATTTTAATTCTGATTCCGCTTCATAAAATTCACCTCTATAATCAATTTCTCTTTTATATCCACATTCAACTGCCATTAATAATAAATCATTGACCGTTTCAAGTTCTATTTTCTTTCTACACTTAAAAAACTGTGAAATATTTGTTTTAGCAATAAATCGCTTTAATTTTTCGATAGTACAACAATAACAATTTACTGTTCTTTCACAAGCACTTTTAACTACTGTTGTTTCAAAATAAATATTTCCATTTAAAATAAAGAAGTCAGCGTATCTCTTTTCTTCCTTATTTAATGTTACCCCATAATATATATTTGGCTTTATGCTTATTAGCGGATAATCCGCCTGTATATGCAATCCAATAAATCTACGTTTTCCCATTTATATAATCCTCCAATCTCATTATCCAGGGGAGCCGCATCACTCCCCCATCTCATCATTCCGACTAATCCACCTTATCCACTGTGACAACCTCAACAAGCAAATCTTCCATATGTATCTGAAATATCTTGCTCAGCCTGTAAAGATTGTCAGTTGATGGAAGGGCATGACCATGAATCCATCTGTATACAGGATGGGGACATGATAAGTTAAGTATTTCCTGAATCTGTCTCACAGTATATCCGCGCTCTTTCATTACATCATGGATCCTCTGACCTGTCAGTCTGACATCTAAAGATACGTATACAGCGTTACTCATACAATCCCCTCCCTCCTCCTAGGCGCTGATCTGGTGTCCCAAATGATTGTCAACTACTGCAATCACCTTCTCCATGAATCCCATAGCATCATCTGGTGTTGATTCCCTTGTTTCCTGTTTCCATTGCTCATAGCCTTCTTGCGTCATCTGCTGACAGTCAACTATTAGTTCCACTATTTGCGATAAGTACAATAAATATAAATCTCTTTCAGACATGAATTTCACCTCACTTTCCTTTAAATTTTCCATCTGTCTATATCATGTCAGATCATGCCGCATAATCCGGCTAATCTGTATAATGGATTCCTTGCAAATTTACCATGCCGCCTATTCCTGCGTTCAAAGTCCCTTTTATATCTTCTTTCCGCACTGTCCATTGCATTCATCCGATTTTCTGCATCCGATGTAGCATCTATCACTTCTGTCCCATCATGAGCGATGATAATATAATACTTTGACATTCAACTTTCCTTATCCTTTCTGTGTGACGGTCAGATATTTCCAGCCGCCACACTTAAATTTTCCATTGCTTTACTGGACTGCGTACCTGCCATATGTAATATTTCTGTTTCCGATATCACTTTTGCATCTTCCATATATCTGACGGAAATATTCTTCCAGGCTGAATGCATATGACCTGCTCAACAAGGAAATGCATTTTCCGCCCTTTAAAGCTGTTGTTTCCGCAATCACAATATTGTTTGTCACTGAAAGATGTTCCCCTTATGATACTTTCCAGTGCTCCCCGCAGATCACCATACTTTGAATCGATATAGTACTTTGTCCCTTTTCCATTTTCATTCACGAAAAAGATGATCCTGTATGAAAACCTGTTTTCGGTCATGTTGTTGGCAATACAGCCACGGTCAATATCTGAAATGATATCTGAAATTGTATACATTTGTTCCCTCTCTTTTCTTTAAGAAGGGCTGTTCATGTTCCAACAGCCCCATATTTCCGCTACATTGTGTCTATGCCGCTTTCCTGATCTCCTTCAAATACAGTCCCATCAGTGCCACAAGATAATCAAGTTTCTTATGTACAACGCCTGTATCCCTTGTTGAACGGTCTGTCCCCAGCTCATTCCATGATTCCCCGTCAATCTCTGTCTCACTTCCACCATCTATAAACCAATTGAGGAACTTCCCAAACTCTGGATCCTTATGTCCCAGTTCAGTAAATGCCTTGAATGCTGCCACAAAGATATGTGTATGCTTGCTATTAAACAGTGTCCTGATTTCCTTTGTGGATTCTATTGATGCAGTCAGTCTTGTAAGCAAGTCATTCACACGGTCAAAATCTGAAATAGTCCCGTTCTCATTCAGCCATTTAAAGCCCTGTATCGTTTCCTTTTTATACTGGTCTGAATAATTGCAAAGCAAAACTGTATCGCCTACAACCCGTTCAATAGTCCCGTTTTTCTTGTCATTCCTGCTGCATGTGTACACATCTAAGAAGAACCTATTCGCTGTGATCTCCCTGATCTCCCTTGCAAAAGCGTCAACATATGTGAAAGCCTTCTGTGCGCTGTTCATGGCTGTATGGTTGTTATACTTCCTTACAAGCTTTGAAATTTCAGTTGTATCGCACTCCTGATAAATAACTGTTTCAACCTGATATCCGTCAAATCTGAACTTCAATTCTTCCGGCAGCTGGTCATATGTCTTGTTGCGGATATCATATTCCACGGATTCATATATGATCTCGCCGTTTTCATCTCTCTGAATGTTTCTGTTTTCGTCCAACACTTTCCGCTGGTACGTGACAATGTATTCATCTAATGATTTCGTGATCTTCGTATTACCATACCTGAACATTGAAAGGCTTGAACTTCTTTGGAGTCCATCAATCACCCACTGTCTGACGATATTGTTTACCGTCTCCTCACCCAAAATGATAGGCGGAATGTAATTGTCCGTCAGAACGGTATAAATTAACTCGTTGACCATGTTCGCATTCCACTGCCCTGACATTCTCTGACAGTCTTGGTCACTTCTGATTGTTTCCTCTTTAATCAGCTTCAAATACTGGTCAAGGCTGAATGTCTGCTTCCTGATTTTTGCCATTGTGATTCCCTCCATATCTTATGCTTAAAATAAAACTCTCACATTCTCGTAGCTCCGCATGATCTGCATGTTGTCCGCATATTCTTTTGATGAGATCTCCAATATCCGCCGTATCTCAAACGGCTTGTAGCCATCTATCAAGAGATTCAATATACTGACCTGCTGATTGGATAACCTTGATATGTATTGCTGTACCTTATTGCAATACTGTCCATTTTCCTGATGCCTGCTTGCCTCCTCAAATGTATCGAAATCTGATGGTATACAATCAAGCAAGCTGTAATCTTCGCCTTTATCGTTAGTCGCTTCAAGTGATATGCTCAATCTGTCCGCTTTGCGCTTTTCACAGTTCCGCTTTGTGATCTCCGACATGATCTTGTTTGTCAGACACGAATACAGGAATCCGTCAAATGACTGTTCGGGATCATATCTTTGTATCACATTGACAAATACTTCATTTGCAAGTGAATAGAAATCACCTTTATCCTTGTATGCAAGTCCGCCAAACTTAGATAATATCCTGTCAACAACCCTGTGAAGCTTTTTCGCATTGTCAGCGTAATAAGCATCCAGGATCCGTAACAGTACTGGTGATAAATCTTTGTCCATCATGGTTGCTTTCACTCCTTCCTAATTAATTGGGTAACAGGCGTGTGGAGATTCGAACTCCACAAAACCATTCGCCTACATTCATTATTCAGTTGTTGTTGTTCTGCCTGGACTTGTCCTCGTACCAGCGGACACTTCCGTCACTGTTCAAGGGAATCTCAACACTTGCGCCTGTGCCGTACTCGATCACCTGTGTGAGTCTTCCCCTGTCTGCCTTGATGAAACTTTTTACATCGTTCATTGGAATCTGCCTCCTTATAATATGGTTGATTATATGTACCCTCCTCTGCATTTTTCATAGCGGCTTGGAACGCTCATCGGCTGCATTATGGCTTTTGGCGTTGGGTGGAACTGGTTGTCCACCCTCTGCCGTGTGATGTAGTTAGCTGATTCGTAAAACCTGAAATGTGCTAACCTTTCTCACTTTCTCGTACTCTTCATCATCAAGCAGCTTCTTCACTTCCTCTTTGTCTACTGACTCCCTAGAACTCCATGAGTAGGTTGCTTTTCGATTGTTACCTATGAATTTGAGAATCGGATTTCCCTTCTTGTCCGTGGTCTGGCACTCTTCTGTCTCTTCAAGATATGTAATGACTTTTCTTTCAAGTGCCCTGATCGTGTCCTCTGTCTCCTCGATGAGCAGTTTTAAACTCTTGATCTCTTCCATTGCCTGATTCATTTCTTTTGCTGAAATACACATAACTTTGATCTCCTTTTCATATTTAATTTGGTGCAACCTCTATACCACTTGCGTGTCTATTGCTTTCGTGATCGTCGGCTCACAGGTACGTGATACAGATTTATGAATGTTGTCAGTTCGGTTGCTGATTGGTTGCTATTGTTTGTATGAGACTGTGACATCTCAAAAGGCTAATTTGCTTTGATGCTACACTCATGTTTCAAGTGATTAGCCTGTGTTGTGATCTTCAAATATTTACCAGAGATTTATTCAGCGGCTTGTACCAATGTATAATCTGTAAGCAGTTCGTTTAAATCTGCCTTTCTCCATCTATGTAAGAACCTGTCGCCTGTGAAATTCTTTACGCCGTTTGACCACTGCAGGAACTGTCTGACTGAATTGTGGTAGTGTCCGTCGTTGTGGATCTCTATGAATTTGTGTTCGTTTCTTTTGTTCTGGTAGATTGCTATTTTTGCCATTTTTTGTATTACCTCTTTTTCCAATATGGCGAGAGTGGTTAATCCATCCGTACTTTTTAATGGTTTCCAACCTTTTATTGTTTTTACACGCTCAAGTACCTGATAACATGTATCGTGAGCATCCTCTTCAAAGTTATATGTGACGTAC